>ERZ795048.3686-NODE-3686-length-11204-cov-10.339134_pt1 | contig 11204 bp, 8 predicted proteins | sample MGYA00375132_ERZ795048 | MGnify/ENA primary metagenome ERZ795048 (study PRJEB30177, sample SAMN05720225) | activated sludge metagenome | isolation source: Anaerobic digester | place: Hong Kong | collected 2014-12-17 ...
AATTAGGTGTCAGAAAAAAATTCGCAGCAATCCATTGCCCGATTGGAAAGCTTCGCAGTTTAATTGAATTCAACTCTTTAAGATCAACCATACCAAACCCTCTTTTCCCCATCATACGGATACATACATACCTGTGCCGCCATTATCATCAGTATCAATATAGCACAGCAGATGTAATGCATCATTATTTACCATTCTACAAAAGGGCAATATTTATACAAGCCGAAAAAGCCGGTGGAATTTCAGGTTTCATTAATCCAGAAGGAGTCCCGCATCCGGCCGTGCATTCCGGATGCGGGTATGTCGGGATACTCATTCAGCAGCTGTTGTGCTACGGCGTAATCTTATTACTTTTCACCCAGATATTCATTTCTTCAGCCTGTTTGACAAGGTCGTCCCTGAAGTCGGGATGCGCAATAGCAATAAGCGCCTCAGCCCGCTGCCATGTGGATTTCATCTTGAGCTGGGCGATACCGTATTCCGTTGCCACATAATGCACAATGGATCGCGGGACCGTCACGATGGTGCCCGGTTGAAACGAGGGGACAATGCGGGATACGAGGTTTCCCTCCCTGTCCTTTCTGGTGGAACTCAGGGCAATAATACCCTTTCCGCCATGGGACCCGAAGGCGCCGAAAATAAAGTCCAGCTGCCCTCCGGTGCCGGTCTTATGTACAGGGCCCACGGATTCCGAAGATACCTGCGAGAAGAGGTCAACCTCCATGGCGTTGTTCACGGCAATCATTTTATCATTGAGCCCGATAATTCTCGGATCATTGACATAGTTTACCGGATACGAGGCGCAGGTGGGATTATGGTTGATAAATTCATACAGCCTGTTTGAGCCGAGCGCGAATGTGTAGGTCATTTTGTACTTGTCGATATTTTTGAACTTCCCCGTAATTTTCCCGGCCTCATAGAGGTCAACTGACGAATCCACAAGCATTTCCGTATGCACCCCAAGGTCCTTCAGATCGCTTGCGGCAATCATCTCTCCAATCACATTGGGGAGCCCCCCGATACCAAGCTGGATACAGCTTCCATCCTCAATTTCCTTCATGATGTGTTCCGCGATTTTACGGTCAACATCAGAAGGGGCGGCTGAAGGAATTTCCGGAAGCGGGGAATTGTTTCCCTCAACAATATAATCAACACGGGACACATGAATTGACTCCTGGTTCCCCCCGAGGCAGTAGGGAACATTCGTGTTCACCTCCACGACAATCTTTGCCGCCTTGGTGAGGGCGGCGGAGGTAACGGAATTTGCCAGGCCGAAATTAAAATACCCTTTCGGGTCCATCTGGCCCACGGTGATGTAGGCCACATCAAAATCGGAATATTTCCGCATGGCACGGGGCGCCATATGATAGGTCATGGGGGCGTAATAGCACAGGCCCTTTTCCGCGAGTTTCCTGGATATAAGGGTAAAGTGGGAATCATGGAGAAGAAAATGCTCCTTTTTCGGATCAGCCTGGACTATTTTCGGCACCCTCGTGAACGCGGTGCTCAGTACCTTCACATCACGCAGTTCCTGGACCCGTTCCGCGATGGCAGCGTCACATGCCTCCGGGAACAAAACAAATTCACCAAAAAACAGCGTATTTCCTGATTTCACAAGGGCCGCGGCCTCCTGCGGGGATATCAGCTTTTCTTTATACTGCAGCATCTCAACGGTACTCATACTATACCTCCCGTAACTCGGGACAACCCCTTCACCGGGTTTTCCCGGTTCAACACAATTCTGTTTTCATTCTTTTCTACACCGTAAAATCCCGGCGCAGCGACCATAATCAAGAACGATATACATAATGTTACCACCTCATGTTACAAAATCCTGCTGAATTATAATCCTGAATCTTTTATTCGGGGGTTGATATAATTCTGTGAGATTATTTGACATGCTGAACATCCCCGAATTATTTTCTCCATCAGTGACTATCTTCCATAAAAAAGTTTGCAATTATCACCCTCCCCGTCGTATATATTTATTGATGAACACCTTTCTCTACACAACACCTGCAGCATGTCAGGCAAAGGAGGCCCCATGATGAAACATATCCCCGTTATACTGTGTACAGCACTGTGCAGCATCCTGTGTCTGCAGGGGTGCGGCGATTTCAGCTGCGGCGACATCCTGAAACCCCGGTTCGCGAATATGGGAAAGGGGGCCGATATCCGGGCGCTGAAGGAAAAAATAAACACCTATGAGACGGGAGTAAAAAGCGGCAGCGTGTCTCCGCGCAAACTGGCTATCGCGTATCAGCAGCTTGGAGAACGATATATCGCGAAAAAGATGTGGGACCCCGCTATTGACGCCATGAAAAAGGCAATCGGCCTTGGCAGGACAAATGTCATTGTCCACCACGCCCTTGGAACGGCATACGCCTACAAGGCACGGGAAACAGAGAATGCCGATTTCGGCAATCTGGCGGAGCATCATTACAAAAAAGCCCTTGAGGTAAGCCCGGCATTTGTTGATGCCGCGTACGGCCTCGCGCTGCTGCAGTTTTATGTACAGGATAAAAAGGAAGAGGGGATCCGGACCCTGGAGGAACTGTCCGCCCAGAGGCCTTCATTCTACCGCGGCCGTTTTGCCCTTGCGCGGTTCTACTATGAAACCGGTGACACCCGGAAATCCCTCACGGTGTACGAAACTTTGTACTCATCCCTTGAGGAGGCGCACAGCTCACCCGATGTTCGGGAATACAGGCGGCTCTGTAAAGAAAATATTGACCGTCTCATGCAGGAGATGTCCGCTCCGGGTCCCCGCCGATGACATCTTCTGAAATACTTCACGCAGTGGCCCTTTCCGTCACCGCGGCGCCGTCGAAACACGACCTGTGGGAGCTTGTGCGGAGAGCTCCGGCATCCGCAATATATTCACTACTCGCGGAAAAACAGACCCATCGGACACAGGATTTTATAGCATACCGGTATCCGGCGGATCCGCTGAACGCGGCGGAGGCAATTATTGAATCCTCCCGCAAGAAAGGTATCCGCGTCATTACCTTCTGGGATGACGACTACCCTGCACTGCTCCGTGAGATCCGCACCGCACCCCTTGCGCTCTACACCCTCGGATCCGGCACCCCGGGACGATGCGTTTCAATTGTGGGAACCCGGAACGCCGACATGGATTCAAAAAAAACCGCCCGGAGACTCGGATGGGACCTGGGCCACTCGGGCTTCACTGTGGTAAGCGGAATGGCTGCCGGGGTCGACCGGGCCGCGCACCTCGGTGCCGCAGGTTCCCGGGGAGGCACTGTCGGGGTCCTCGCAAACGGCATTGACATTATCTACCCGGCGCAGAACAGGGACATCTACGAGTCCCTGCTGAAAGACCCCGCTTCACTGCTCATCTCCGAATATCCCCCCGGCATCAGGGCCGGGAAATGGACCTTTGTGAGAAGGAACCGCATCATAAGCGGCCTTTCCTACGGGACTGTTGTGGTGCAGGCAGGTGAAAAAAGCGGGGCCCTTATCACCGCGCGGTATGCCCTTGAACAAAACAGGGAGGTCTTCGCATGTCCGGGACCCGCCTTCAATGAATCCTACAGCGGGTGCCACAATCTTATCCGGAACGGCGCAATCCCTGTCTCGGGAACTGAAGATGTTATTTCCGGTCTCCCTGAATATATTGGAACACCATGCGCCTCATCCCCTCAATGCGGCGGAGAATATCGACCCCGTGACGAAAAAAAAATATTTCATGTGCCGGATCGAAATGCCGCTTCAGCCTATCCTGAACACTCACTGGAACGCAAAATCCTTGACCTTCTGAAAAACAACTGCAATAATATTGACGACATTATCCGGACCATTGGATGCAAAACGTCCAGACTGAATGAGGTCATTACGGCACTTGAAATTGAAGGTATTGTCGCCAAAACCGGCAACTCCCTGCAGCTCTCCTGAATCAACGGATGCAATCTTTGACAATTCATATTATATGAACAATTTTTCAGTTTGGTGTTATTATATTCTTGCTTTACCTGCTTTCGCCCGATACTATGAATACCGCTCGTGAAATGAATATACCATGGCATCCCGGAGTATACCATGAACATACCGTGTATTGACTCATTCAAACTTACCGGCCTCTCCCGGAAACTCCTCATCAGTTTCAGCATCCTTTTTTTTATAATCATTTCACTTCTGGGAACCGCAATCTATATCAGCACCGAAAGATATATCCGGCAGAAATATGAACTTGAACTGAAAAACACCACGCACCTCATCCACGACATGACCAAGAACTCCATCAACACATCCATTAAAAGTTACCTCAGGGGACTTTCGGAGCAGAACAGGGCCCTGATGAATTATTACTATTCACAATACCGCCAGGGGAGGCTCTCCTACGGAGAGGCATACGGCAGGGTATCAGCGGTTTTCCTTGACCCTGAATACGGTAAGATCGGCGACACCGGATATATAGCCGGGGTAACGCTGAACGGTATTCTTAAAATCCACCCCCATTCTCCGGGGGCCAGCATCAGCAAATACTCATTCATGCAAAAAGCCGCGGCCCTGAAAAACGGGTTTCTTGAATACAAGTGGAAAAATGTCGGAGAGGCAAAGGCCCGTTACAAGGTAGCCGCTATTTCCTACTTCGAGCCATGGGACATTATTATCTGGGCGGGATCATACCGGGATGAATTTTCAAAAATGGTGGATATTGAAGAACTGCGCCGGATAATAACAGGAATTACAATCGGAGAAAAAGGGTATTCGTATATAATTGACGCGAAAGGAAAAATGATTATTCACCCGGATAAAAGCCTTGAAGGAATGAATGCTGCTTCGTTCAAAGACGCGGACGGGAATTTTTTCATTCAGGAAATACTGAAAAATAAAAATGGAAGGATCAGCTACTACTGGAAAAATCCCGGGGAGCAAAATGCGGAGAAAAGAATCGCCATTTACAAATATATTCCGGAAACGGCGTGGATTGTCACCTCTGTTGCCCATTATGATGAGCTATACACTCAGGTACGGCGGATACGGAACATTATCATTTTCGCGATTCTCGGCTCAATACTGCTCTGCTTCCCTTTTGTAACGGCAATATCATCCCGTATACTGAAACCCGTTAAAAAGATCCGGGGCATATCCGACAGGGTATCCAGCGGTGACCTTACATCCGGCATTGAAATAGTATCACAGGACGAATTCGGCGAGATGGCACGGGATTTTACTACTATTATCAGCAACTTCCGCGAACTCCTGGGTAAAGTCAGGCAGACCACAGAGGTGCTCACAGAGTCCATTCAGGACCTCACGGTTTCATCAAAGGAGATCGCATCGACATCCAACCAGCAGGCCGCGGCGGTGAAGGAAATTGTCTCCACCATGGAGGACTCTGACAGCCTCTCGAAAAAAGTGGCATCCCGCATTGACGAAGTGGCCCGCATCGCGAACCAGACAAAGGAATTTGTCGAGAAGGGTTTCTCCCTCATCAAGGAAACCCTCGAGAAAATGGAGGACATCCAGAACACCAACGCGGAAAATATTTCCGGGGTCCGCTCTCTCGGGACCCAGATCGAAAGTATCTGGGAGGTTGTCAACATCATCAACGGCATCGCGGACCAGACCAAGATCATCGCCTTCAATGCGGAGCTCGAGGCATCCGCCGCGGGGGACGCGGGAAAGAATTTCCAGATTGTGGCAAGTGAAGTACGGCGCCTCGCGGACAGCACCGTGTCTTCAACCAATGAGATACGGCAGAAAATTGATGAAATCCAGCGGTCCTCCGACAACCTGGTGCTTTCCACGGAACGGGGTACGGAACGCATACGGGAGGGCTGGGAACGCTCCACGAAGCTCCGGGAGGTGTTCGATGAAATACTGAATTCCGCTGAAGTATCCGCGGCATCATCGGAGCAGATTGTAACGTCAGTGAACCAGCAGGTATCGTCTTTCGAGCAGATACTGCTCACCCTGCGCCAGATATCACAGGGCATTGACGATTTCGTCGTTTCCACGCGGGCAACAACCAGCGCCTCAGAATCGATGAAGGAAATAGGAACTGAATTATCGGGTATTCTTAACAGATATAAAATATAAGCAGCTATTCATCCATGAGAACAACACATCAGCGATAGTGCCTATCAGCATGTATCGCGTTTCATTTTGCATGTAACATCAAACAATCCGGGGGAGCAATTCATGAATATACCGTTTCGTGTTTCAATACGCCATAAAATTCTTATCGGCAGTATCGGCATTGCAACAATTGCATGTCTGAGTATTGCCATGCTGAGCTACATAAAAGCGGGCTCTATTATTGACAATGCCGCGGAACAGGGGCTTACCGGTGTAACAAACCATCTCCTGAATTTATGCAGGACAAATTATGAGCTCAGCCAGAAAACAGTGAACTACAACCTTAATGTCGCCGACTTCTTTGTGAAAGGGAAAACGGAGCTGCGATACAACCGCCCGATACGGTACGACGCGGAAGACCAGATCACCCATGCAAAAACGCCTGTTACAATTCCCACAATGGCCGTGGAGGGAACATTCGTTTCAAACAGCTTCGGCCTTGTGGACCGGGTAACGGACATGATAGGGGGTACCGTAACAATCTTCCAGAGAATGACACGGCCGAACGGGCTCCTGCGGATATCCACCAGCGTCAAAAGGAAAGACGGAAGCCGCGCCGTGGGCACCTATATCCCCGAATCCTCCCCTGTGTATAAGACAATAATGAGAAGAGAGACCTTCAGGGGTAACGCGTTTGTGGTAAATGACTGGTACATTACCGCGTACAAACCAATAATCGGCGCCGGTAACGAAATAATCGGCACAATATACGTCGGCATTAAACAGTCGGAGATGGACGTTCTGCGGAATAAAATTCTTTCAGTAAAACACGGCGCCAGCGGTTCCACCTATGTTATTGACGACCACGAAAACAGCAGGGGGACACTGGTGATACATTCCTCCATGGAGGGGACAAACATCCTTGACCGGAAAGATGCCGATGGCGTTGCGTATGTCCGTGAAATATGCAGCCGTAAAAACGGCAGCGGCGTGTACTCCATTCCGGACCCGGTCTCAGGCGATGTACGGACGAAAATGCTGCAGTACCGGCACCTGCCGGAAATGGGATGGATAATTGTCGCGGAAGGCGATTATGATGAAATAAACTCCCCCCTCTTTTCCCTTCGCAACACAATGATAGTTGTCGGAATACTCTGTGTAATTTTCATTGTTGTACTGGGGACATACTTTTCTAATTCCGTCAGCTCTGTTGTCCGCAATATTGTAAACAGGATAAAACTCCTCAAAGAGGGCGACTTCAGCAAGGACATCCCCGGGGAGGACATGGCCCGTAATGATGAGTTCGGAGTAATGGCTCATCACTTCAGCCAGCTTATCCAGAACACCCGCGAACTCCTTGGTAAAGTCAGGCAGACCACTGAAGTCCTCACAGAATCCATTCAGGACCTCACAATTTCATCAAAGGAAATATCGTCAACCTCCAACCAGCAGGCCGCGGCGGTGAAGGAAATTGTCTCCACCATGGAGGACTCCGACAGCCTCTCGAAAAAAGTGGCATCCCGCATTGACGAAGTGGCCCGCATCGCGAACCAGACAAAGGAATTTGTCGAGAAGGGTTTCTCCCTCATCAAGGAAACCCTCGAGAAAATGGAGGACATCCAGAACACCAACGCGGAAAATATTTCCGGGGTCCGCTCTCTCGGGACCCAGATCGAAAGTATCTGGGAGGTTGTCAACATCATCAACGGCATCGCGGACCAGACCAAGATCATCGCCTTCAATGCGGAGCTCGAGGCATCCGCCGCGGGGGACGCGGGAAAGAATTTCCAGATTGTGGCAAGTGAAGTACGGCGCCTCGCGGACAGCACCGTGTCTTCAACCAATGAGATACGGCAGAAAATTGATGAAATCCAGCGGTCCTCCGACAACCTGGTGCTTTCCACGGAACGGGGTACGGAACGCATACGGGAGGGCTGGGAACGCTCCACGAAGCTCCGGGAGGTGTTCGATGAAATACTGAATTCCGCGGAAGTATCCGCGGCGTCATCAGAGCAGATTGTGGCATCGGTAAATCAGCAGGTGTCCGCATTTGAACAGATACTGCTTACGCTGCGCCAGATATCGCAGGGGATTGATGATTTCGTCGTTTCCACGCGTGCGACAACCAGCGCCTCAGAATCGCTGAAAGAAACCAGTGAAGACTTGAAGGCGTCCCTTGCAAAATATATCTTATCATAAGGATGTACATAATGGATAACGACGAACTGATTGCGAAACTGGAAAGCAGCAGCGGAGAGGGTGAAGACACCCTTTCAGTTGAAGAGGAAATAATCCACAAGCTTCTCATTTTCCAGATCGATGACCGGAAATATGCGGTGTACGCGGACCTCGTAAAGGAGATTGTAATCAATCATGACCTGTATTTCATTCCCTTTGTGCCGCCCTATATAACGGGACTCATTAATCGTCAGGGCCAGCCATACACGGTGTTTGACCTGAAAATGCTTTTTACAAATGAGCGGCTCCAGGCATCAAAGGTCATGATCATGAAAAGCGATTCAGATTTTATCGCCTTCATGATTACCGATGTGGCTGAAATTTCGGGGATACCCTCCTCCGGAATAAACCTTGTGGTGTCTTCTGAGACAGAAAGCACCTTTATCGGGTCATGCAACCTTCGCGGTGAGGAAATATTTATTATCAATGTCCAGGAAATTTACAACAGGCTTGCAAATGACCTCCAGAACATATAAGACATCATCTGCCGCAGTAAAGGTAGAAGCCGTTGTGGTCACAGGTGGCTGGGGGGATTTCCTGATAAACAGGGAGGAAATTTCCTCAAGCATATACTATCATGCGTCGGATTTTTCCCGTCTCGGGAACCACATGTTCCAGGTTTTTCATTATAACGGCGAAGATATCCTGCTTCTCGATTTCGACCGGTACCTGAACAAATATTTCTCCATAACACCTTCAGGAAAATCATGTATAATCTTTTTTTTCGATATCCGTCCCGGTTCTCCTCTGAAGGAACAGGCGGCATTATTTATGAAAACCGCATGCGGAGAAACAGCGCTGTCCAACACTGCCGCGGTAAAAATAACCGGTACCGCGGCGCTCCATCACATTCCTCTTAAAGAATTTCATTTCTTCCCTGAACCGGTCCGCACCCCTCTTGTGAAACAGGGAATTCTCTGCCTCCGGATTACGGAAACAGCGGGTATCCAGTATCTCATTGACCTGCACACACTTATGGCAACACAGCTTGAACGAATATCAACAGGTTACGGTAACGAATGAAAATCCTCATTGTTGACGATTCCGCATTGCTCCGGAGCATCCTGAAACAGGTTCTGCAGTCACATGCTGATATAAAAGAATTATATGAAGCAACAAACGGCAAACAGGCCGTAGAGATGAACAGGAACATTAATCCCAACCTTATTATAATGGACATAACCATGCCCATTATGGACGGATTTGAAGCAACCGAGATCATCATGAAAGAACATCCCGCCCCGGTGCTTATCCTTTCCAATGATGTGGATTCCGCCGCAAGCTACAGGGCCCTGAACCTCGGCGCGCTGGAAGTAATGAAAAAACCTGAACTCGATGAATTCAACAACCCGGCATTCTTCCGGGATTTCATAGATAAACTTAAGGCTCTTGCGTCATCAGACACCCCGGAAAAAGCGCCCTTCCCTGAAGCTGAGACACCCGCAGTAGATGGAAACAGCCGGTTTCAAATGATCGTAGTAGGGGCATCCACCGGCGGCCCGAAGGCACTTTCAAGACTCCTGAAGCCGCTCCCGAAAAAGTTCCCCCTGGGAATTGTCATTGTTCAGCATCTTGAAACAGGCTTCGATGAAAGCTTCACGCAGTGGCTTGACGGTGAGACTGCTCTTGCAGTGCGGATTGCCCGGAACAATGATGTTGCCGGACCAGGTGAAGCGGTGGTAGCCCCCGCGGGAAAACACCTTGTGTTCGATAAAAAATATCTCCTCTTTGACGACAGCCCGAAAATACTGAACCAGAAACCGAGCGTCGACAAGCTTTTCATGTCAGCAGCCCGGCAGTTTGAATCCCAGCTCATTGGAATACTGCTTACCGGCATGGGGACAGACGGGGCGGAGGGCTGTGTCGAAATAAAGGCCAGGGGAGGCTACACCATAGCCCAGGACCAGACGTCATCAACCATATTCGGGATGCCACGAGCCGCCATCGAGCGGAAAGGCGCCACCAGAGTGCTGCCGCTGGACAGCATCGCTGATTTTATTCTCCGTTTAACAGGTCAGGAATAATGACACAGGGCTCTATTCAAACCTCCGAATTCAACCGGCTGCTTCAATACATTGAGGAGGTCACCGGTATTACCGTCCCGGACACCAATTACCGCACACTGACTGAAGCGGTTACAAACCGCACCAAAGCTATGAGCGCCACGGTGCCGCAGTACATCAGCATCCTCCGCGCGGACCCTTCCGAACGCGAGCGGTTCCTGAATGCTGTCACAATCAATGAAACATATTTTTTCAGGGAATCCCGGCACTTCACTATTATGAAAGATATCCTGCTCCCTGAATTCAGCCGTACCGGTGAACCGGTTCTCGCCTGGTCTGCCACCTGCGCGACGGGAGAAGAGGGAATATCACTGGCCCTTATTTTACAGGATTTTTTCGGGGGCGATACAGGGACGCGCTTCACCGTGTATGCAACTGACCTGAACACCGCAGCGCTTTCACACATAAAAGAAGGCATCTATGCAAAAAATTCATTCCGTGAAGACGGAAGAGAATATCATCATCTTATTGATAACCACAGCACCGGTATCGGTAAAGCCAGAAAAATCAGCGCCGATATAATTTCCGGCATACATGTTGCGCAAAAAAATCTATTTCTTGATACTCTTGAGGACATGCCTGACTCGTTTCATATCGTGTTTCTCAGAAACACCCTTATTTACATGAAAGGTGAAAAAAAACTCGCACTCCTTAGACGGGTGGTGTCCCGCATCAGGGATGGCGGATACCTGTTTCTGTCCTCATCAGAAATGCCCCTCGTTGTCCATCCGGAACTTGAAATTATCGAGAAAGGGGATATTTATTTTTTCAGGAAGAAAAAGCATCTTCCCCGCAGCCTTGAGAGCAGTGCCATAAAATCCATGTCACACACAAAGGGCCCGGCGCTGCAGTCGGGCC
>ERZ795048.3687-NODE-3687-length-11203-cov-3.724166_pt1 | contig 11203 bp, 10 predicted proteins | sample MGYA00375132_ERZ795048 | MGnify/ENA primary metagenome ERZ795048 (study PRJEB30177, sample SAMN05720225) | activated sludge metagenome | isolation source: Anaerobic digester | place: Hong Kong | collected 2014-12-17 ...
ATATGAATCGGCATAGAACCTCCACCAGCGCCATTTAACGGCTCGCTAGGCTCTTCTGGCTCTTCTACTTCATTATCCACGCAATAACCGACCCATTCCCCCGTGGTTTCACAATTCTGGCTCCAATGCATGCACCACCCCCAGAAATACCAATCACAAACATCTTGGCAGACTGTTTCCTCCACATAGCCGCCAACATAAGTCTGACCCTCTGGACAATCTGGTTGTGTTGCAGCTATCGCAATAGATGAGACGACGAGCAAGCTCATTACCGACAGCACTACAATAGTTTTCTTCATACATTTTATGTTAATTATTATAAAGGTGAGGGAGAGTAAAACCCTCCCACAACCTTTTATTATGGCGATAGCCCCAGCCGGAGCCAGAAAGAACTTGTAAAAGTTCAGACGTCGCCAATTTTTTAATCATTAGCTGTCATATTTTTAAAACTAAATTTTAATATCCTTTCGGCCGGGGAGTAATGCCAGCGTTCCCATAGGGGTACTTTTACAACACTACTCCCTGCCAAGATCACATAGTGCCGTCCTTCTCTTGGATAAAGGGCGACCGAAAAGATATTAAGCTACAAATTATCAAGTTCCTCCAATTTTATTTTTCCGCTTAAAAGATATTCTAAAACAGTGCAATCGGCGTATCCATATTTCTTCGCCAAAATTTTAATCTTCCTTTTTGTCTTTCTTGTTATACCTATTGTTTCTATTTTATCCCTCATATATTCAATATACTCAATATAGATACCTATGTTCAATATAGGGCTCCCTCTAAATCTTCACCCCCGAATAATTTTTTATGCACTTATCCCCAGGCTAAAAAACAAATCATTAAAAGAAAAAAAGAAAATTATATTCGGTGCGCGTTAGTTTATCGGTCGCCATCAATTACAAACTTAATAGAAAATTTATAGTTGGCGGAGACAGAAATGTTTTAAAATATAGTCGCGGAGGTGGGGGTCGAACCCACAATCTCTGGCTTATGAAACCAGCGAGTTGCCTTTTCTCTACTCCGCTAAATAAAAAACCCATTCAGAGCTACTGCACGGACAACCTCGGAAAGGGGTTGGAGTCCTTGTAAGAACTCACAGTAGCCTTGAATGGATTTTCTATTTTTCCGATTTGTTCCGTCATATTTAAACTTGTTAATTTATAATTGCAGGAGAAAGGTCGAAAACCCCTGCAACTGTCCCACATGGTTAGCGTCGGTGTTATCCACAACGGATAACAAGAGAACACTTTAATTATAGCATACCTGCGGAGTCTGTCAACTGGTTGCCCAATAATTACAATATGTTATACTAAAGCCGTATGGCTTATCTCGTAAAATATCAATACAGCAAAGCAAAAAAACAAGTTTTTAATGGAGTGCGCTACGACAGCGGCTTTGAAGCCGGTTATGCAAAAGAACTCACGCTGAGGAAAATGGCTGGCGAGATAAAAGATTTTGAAGCTCACAAAGGAATTGACCTGATAGTCAATAACCATAAAGTCGGGATTTATTACATAGATTTTGTTGTCTATAACAATGACGATACTATTACCTATGTGGAGACAAAAGGCTACCCGACACCAGTTTGGAAATTAAAATGGAAGATATTTGAAGCGATGTTCGCTGACGATCCGAATGTCAGCCTTGAACTTATCATGCAGAAGCAATTTAAAATGCGTTCTGCAAAACGCCTAAATTGACCTATTTATTCCCGTCCTTTCCCTACCTTTTAAAAATCCCTCGTCCTACATTTTAGCCAAAACAAAAGGAGGCTGGCTAATGTGGGAGACTTTTAAACGGCAGGTACTTGGTAGATCAAAAAAGAAGAAGAAACAAAGTAAAACCACCATCGCTTATTACAACGGCAGACCTTTTTTAAAAATCATAAACGGCAGAGTTCATATTTTGCAAAAGAAGAAGCCCCGCTAACCAGAGGCTAACGGGGCGAGCTGTGAGCCTACAAGAGGTTATGGCGGTTTTCACTTCCGCCGTCTCTTGTGGGTTCGGAGTTGGGTTTTTGAGCTTTGTTCTTTAGGGACGCAAAAAACATTTCTTTGTCGATGAGCCATATGCCGCCGATTTTAAAGCTACCGGCAATGTTTCCCTGGTTTAACTGCTGATAAGCCCATTTTGGACTTACCCGCAGAAGTTCAGAGAGTTCACCGACAAACAGAAAGGGACTGGACATAAAAACCTCCTGTCCCAATCCTCTCAACACTTTTTGTTATTACCCTAAATTTTTATGCTCAAAACCTCCTCCTATCTTTAAGCGTACAAATTTTAACATAAAAATTGCACATTTTAAAGGAGGTGATAATCGTGGCTGTTTACAAGAGGCAGCTTAAAAAAGGTTTAAGGTGGTGGTATAAATTTGATTATAAAAATATCACCTATAGTTCTAAGGCTGAATATTTAACAAAGGTTGAAGCGCGGAAGGGTGAGGCCGAAAGACTGGCAAATCTAAAAAAACAGAAACAAGAGAAGATTTCTTTTTTAAATCTTTGTAATCTACGTCTTGACCTCATTAAAACCAAGTCTGATTACTATTACCGGGATCATCAACTTGTTTTGCGGCCGTTGATAAAAAAATGGGGAAGATTAGATGTCAACGGCATTGAAAAGAAAATGGTTATTGCTCATTTTACTGATATGTCAAATGAATTGGCGAAGCGGGGAAAGGATAACTATCTCGTTAATAAATCCATCCGTATATTAAAAGCGATGTTTTACTGGGCGATTGATGACCTGGAGGTAATGGACAAAAACCCAGCCAAGATAAAGCTTTTTCCGATTGACAGAAAATTAAAGTACATTCCGCCTGACAAGGATATAAAAATTGTTTTGGAAAAATGCAACGAAGAGCAAAAAAGGCTGATAAAATTTGTGATGGATACCGGAGCAAGAATAAGTGAAGCTTTGAGAGTAGCTGATACTGACTTTAAAAACGGTTTTGTGGTTCTCTGGACGAGAAAAAATAAGCGAGGCGACCTTATACCCCGTTATGTGCCTTATAAGCCTGATTTTGAAATAAAAGATGGTAAAATTTTTTACAGCTGGACTGGATACCCCAGGTTTCTTGAAATGGCTTGCAGAGAGGCAAAAATCAAGCTTTTTGGCTGGCACGCTTTACGGCACAGATACGCTTCTAAACTAGCAAATGAAAAAATGCCCTTAATCCAAATCAGAGACTTGCTTGGCCATCAGGATATAACAACTACAAATATTTATTTGCAGTCGATTCTTGGTTACGATTTTGCCTCTGATTATAACAAAAACATGTATTGTTAAAACAATGGGATTGGCAATAAAAAGCTGATCCCATTTTATTTATAAAAATTTTGAATATATGCTTGCGAAAATTTGTTAATATGTTTAATTGTTAATAACTTGAAAGGAGGACGATTACATGGGATTTAAAGAGCTATTAGAAAATTTTAAATTAGTCGATTTTCAAGTTAAGGTTAATGATTTTTTAAACGGTAAAAATGTTGGCCTAATAAATATAGTCGTTGAGAAGAAAACATATAATATTGTTTTACCGGATTCGGAAAAATGGGAAAGCTTTGTAGCAACTCCAATAACACCGGAAAAAGAAGTACGTATCAAGGAACGTAGTGAGGAAAAATTAAAATGTTTAGATTCAGAGTTTGATTTATTGCCCAGAGAAGCTGCCTTAAATATTGTGACTGCGACAATAGCAACTACTGCTACAGATTTGAGTATCGAAGAAGAGATTAAAATAAAAGATGAAATGGTTGCTTCTGTTGATAAACCTATAAAAAACGATAAATGAAAAAGAGGGAAAAATATGAAAAAAGAAATGACTGAAATTTGCGTAGAGACTGACGATGAGGGTCGTATTTCAATTACTCAACCAGCAACCTTTGAAGACGGTGACACTATATTAATATATCCTGACCAAGTTGATATTCTCATAAAATGGCTACAGGAAGCTAAAGAAGAAGTTCTGAAAAGATAGAATCTGAAGCTAGAAAAATTTGGGGAAATCCTCTTTTCTCGCTACGATTCCGCTACGGATTATAACCAAAAGCCGTATAATAAAGGGTAAAATATTCTCAAATGTTCTTCTATAAAAGGTGAGAGGTTTACATAGGTTAACCTGAAATTAGATGGTTAACAAAAATTAATGATAGTGTCTTAAAATCCCTCGGTCTTTAGGGCTGTGAGGGTTCGATTCCCTCCCCACCAATAATTTGGAAGGGGTATCAATAAGTTAGAATATTGATACCCCTTTTCATTTCAGTGGATTTTTTCGTATCACACTCTTGACACACTTTCCGTCCTTCTGTACCATCCCCGCCGAAAGTAATAATATTAATCTGAGAGAATAGTGCCCTTTATTATGGAAAGTGTAATTCATCATTACAGAGATGGAAATGTTGTTCTCTATAAAAGAGAAAAAGGCAACAAATGGCAAGCAAGATTAAAGTTACCCAGTGGAAAATGGAAAAGAATATCAACAAAAAACTCAGATTTGAGAATAGCTTCATAAATTGCGTCAGATCTATATGATGAGATTCGTTTCCGTATTGCACACAAACTTCCAATTACAACAAAGAAATTTTCTACCATTGCAAAAACGTGTATTGCAGAGATGCCGGAAGAATTAGAAGAGCGGATGTAATCAGATCAATAACCGCACAGGTTGGCTATCCCAAAGACAGGGCTGAAGAACTCTTAGAATCCACCTGGAGATAATCAAACAGGCACTCGAAGGTGGGGAGCGGTTTCGGCAAGTTTTCCCTCGCCGAAAAGAAAGCCAGGATTGGCAGGAATCCTCAAACGGGGGAATCGATGATTATATCACCTCGTAGAATTGTGTCATTTAAATGCTCTTCAAAGACGAAAGAAAATCTCAACGATTGATCGCAGCATCACTTGACATAAATGGTATAACTGGACTATATTGCAATAAAATTGAATCTTGTGAATCTGTCGTGATGTTTTAGCTTGCTATGCTTCCAATGAGGAAAACGTAATGGCCGTGCTAATGTTAAGCCCGTTTCTCGTATCTTGAGAACGGGCTTTTTTTATTCAAATCACTTTTATCTTTATCCACTTATTGAATTTTTTCTCGACAACGCCATAAAAAGAAAAATGAACTTCAATTATAAAAAGCTTACTCTGATTTATTATACTTTTGAAAAGCACAAGGAGTAACCAAGTGAAATTCATCAGAACAACCAATTTCCCTTTTCTCGTTTCGGTCTTATATGCGTTCCTAGGTGGGATCTGGATCTTGTGTTCTGATAAATTCACCTATTATTTAACAAATGATCCAACCCAGTTAATATTTCTTCAGACATATAAAGGATGGATATATGTTTCGGTCACTGCATTTCTTCTCTACCTGCTTCTAAACAAAGGGTGGAAAAGTTTGCAGTTTGAAATCCAATCTCGTCGCGAGGCTGAAGAAGAACTTGAACAGAGCTTGGCACATACACAGGTAGGATTGCGTTCCACAGTGAAAGTAATAGCCGAGACTGTCGAGGCAAGAGATCCTTACACAGCCGGCCATCAGCGGAGGGTGTCAGAACTGGCCCGAAGTATTGCTACTGAAATGAATTTGCCACACAATCAGATTGATGGTATTCGTATTGCTGCAAACATACATGACCTGGGTAAAATTTCTATTCCCGTAGAAATTCTCAGTAAGCCGAGCCAATTGTCAGATGTGGAATTTTCTCTGATTAAAGAACATCCTTTATCGGGCTATAATATCTTAAAAGACATCGCATTTCCTTGGCCTATTGCAAGGGTCATTCTTGAGCATCATGAACGAATGGATGGTTCCGGATATCCGAACGGATTGAAGGGAGATGAACTTCTTCTTGAATCAAGAATTTTAGCTGTCGCAGATGTTGTGGAGGCTATGGCTTCATACCGTCCGTATCGAGCCGCCTTGGGTATTGATTTAGCTCTTGAAGAGATTGTTAACAACAGAGGTGTTTTATACGATTCTATAGTAGTGGACGCATGCCTACGACTATTCAATGAAAAAGGTTACGAGTTACAGGAGTGAAAATCACTTTCCCAAGGCTCACTCCGAAATTTCTTGGAAAGATACATTGATGTAAGTCTTAACAAAACACTCCATAGAATTGCATTAAATCAAAAAAAGAAGCCCCGGATGAAGAGAAATTTCATTTGAGGCTTCCCCCGGAAAAGAATAGGTCCAAAGTACGCTGAAAGGAAACCTAATTTGATTATGATTTCTATGGTAACGCAAGGGGCGAAGTATTGAAATTTGAAATCTGTTCTTTTTCAGAGATAGTTACTGTTTAATGTAAAATTTACACCGCACTATATATCTATTGTCCAGTCGGTTTCAGTGAATGTAATATTCGGAAGAAACGCTGTATTGCCTTTGACGAAATAATGTCAAAATCATGATTTGAAGCACAAGCAATGTATGTTATAATTTTATTCAAGTTGTTATAAAACATAATATCATAACAAGCAGATCGAAGATATGTTTCGAAAGATCCTAAATTTTTTAAACATGTCAACGTATTATTCCTCAACAAGATATTGTAATAGAGTTTATAAATTCTTATATTTCATTGAAATTATACTTATATGTAATGTGTGTTGGACAGCTGTAAGGCACAAGGAGGGATTACTAGTCTGATGTCAAAGCCCTATCTTTAGCTTCAAACAATAGAGATTTTCTTTGTTGTTAAGGACTTATCCAAAACAGGGAAAACTCTGTGATAACAATGCCACACTTCATGACGGTAATGATTCGACTGCCAAAATTGCATTGAGGTGTTAAGCATGTAATTACTCCTCTACGACAATTTATAAGGTAATAGAAATTAGAGAACATTAAGACAGTAAGTTCTTTTTCGACTCAAAACACCGAGGAGTAGTTATGTCGCAAAAAAGATCTACGAAAACCGACCGCCGCCTTTCTTTATCCAAAATTCAGGACCACCAGGTCATGAATAACAATACCATCAAAGCCAAACCAGCCCAACATGAGTCACGGGAGAAAGAAATCATTCGTCAGGCTTTTTTTGATGCTGTTCAGGAAAGCATAGTATTGATCGATTCAAAGGGAATTATAACATTATTGAATGCCGCAGCTGCCCGGAGATTGGGCAAGACCGTGAAGGAACTCGAAGGAGCGTATATTTTCGACTATTTTCCACCAAAAATAAAGAAGCTGAGACAAGAACAGGTTGATAAAGTACTATCCACAGGCAAGCCGGTTTCTTTTAGTGACTCCCATTCGGGAAAATTTTTCGAACATCGACTTTATCCTGTCTTTTGTGATGATAAGACGGTATCAAGCGTCGCCGTATTTACGCGGGACATTACCGAACGCACGCGGAAAAAGGAGGAGATTAGAACTGCGAAGGATACCTACAGAAATATTTTTCTTAATTCTCAGATCGGCTTGTATAGAACGGATATGGATACGGGATTGCTGCTTGACGCAAATGATGCCATCGCGCGGTCTATGGGATATCAGGACAGAGCTTCTTTAATGGCCAAGCCTTTCAACTTTGCAGAACGGTATGCCGACCCGTGTGACGGGGAGAAGATGCTCTCTCTCTTGCAGGTCGATGGCGAATTCCACAACTATGAGGCTCGGTTTAGAAAAAAGGATAATTCAATACGATGGATGCGCTGTTCCGCTCGTCTTGTCAGGGAAAAGGGATGGATTGAAGGAGTCTTGGAGGACATCACGGATCGTAAGCTGGCCAAAGAAGCTCTGCGCGAGTCGGAATTGAAATACCGCATGTTGGTGGATCAATCTCTCCTTGGCATATTGATCTTACAAGACGGGCGCATCTTGTACGCAAACAATATGGTCACGGAGAAAGGAGGATACAGTAGGGACGAACTTAATGCCTTTTCGCCGATACAGGTGATGGAGTTGATCCATCCGGATGACCGCGAAGTTGTATGGAATCGGATGCTCAGTCGTCTTATGGGTAACCGGGAACCGGAGAGAAATGAATGCCGTCTCATCGCTAAAGATGGTTCGATATACTGGGTGGATGTGCATACGAATGTGATCGAATATCTGGGCAAGGCCGCCATACAGATGTGCGTTGTCGATATTACCGAGCGCAAGAGAGCAGAGGAAGAGATGCACAAAAGCGAAGAGCGTTATGCAGCCCTTCTCGACGCCTTCCCTGACGAAATATTGTTCACGGATCTGGAGGGCTCCATACAAAAGTTATCTCCTTCTGGTTTGGAGTTGTTCGGGTACGAACAAAACATTTTATCGAATCGCAATGTTCTTGATTATCTTGTACCTGAGGATAGAAACCGTGCCGCTTACAATATTTCGCTGATGCACCAGGGGATTTTAACCGGACCGGCTGAATATCGCGGGATACGGGCTGATGGAAGTCTGGTCAATATTGAGTGTAATGGCAACCTTATTAGGAGATCAAATGGGCAACCCACCGGAATGGTTATTGTCATCCGCGACATCAGCAAGCGCAAGCAACTTGAGTATGAGCTTAAGCAGCACCGCGAAAATCTCGAAAAACTGGTCAAGGAGCGCACTGTCGAGTTAGGGCGGACGGTGGAAGAACTGCAATTCAAGAATGTCATTTTGTCCACACAGCAGGAAACATCAATTGACGGAATCCTCGTGGTTGACGATGCCGCCAATATTGTCTTATTCAACCGTCGATTTATAGAAATGTGGGGTCTCCCGGCAAATCTCGTCGAAGAGAGAGACGATGAACCGGTTCTTCAGTTTGTGACGGCCAAGATGGCGGATCCCCAATCGTTTGTACGGAAAGTTCAATACCTCTATGAACATAAACAGGAAATTAGCCAGGATGAAATACCTTTGGCGGATGGCCGGGTTTTTGACCGTTATTCTGCACCGATGTTAGGTTCGGACAATCGATACTACGGTCGCGTCTGGTATTTCCATGATAGTACCGAACGCAAACAGGCAGAAGAAAAGCTTCTGCAGACACTCGATAGTCTCAGGAAAGCGGTTGGCACCACCATTCAGGTTATGGTATCCGCTGTAGAGGTGAGAGACCCCTATACAGCCGGCCATCAGTTTCGATCCACGGATCTTGCCTGTGCCATCGCCATAGAAATGGGATTATCCCAAGAAAAAATCGAGGGAATCCGTATGGCTGGTTCCATCCATGACATTGGAAAGCTATCAATTCCCGCTGAAATATTATCTAAGCCCACCGAACTGACACAAATTGAGCTTTTGCTGATAAAAGAGCACTCTCAGAGAGGGTACGACATACTCAAGGATGTGGAATCTCCCTGGCCACTGGCAGAAATTATCTACCAGCACCATGAACGCTTGGACGGTTCGGGTTATCCAAGAAATCTGAAAGGGGATGATATTCTTATAGAGGCCCGTATTATAGCCGTGGCCGATGTAGTGGAAGCCATGGCCTCACATCGTCCATATCGTCCTACCTTGGGGATAGGAGCCGCTCTTGAGGAGATTGAGAAGAACAGAGGTATTCTCTATGATTCAGAGGTTGTGGATGTATGCTTAGGGCTATTCAATGAAAAAGGTTACACACTCAAGGAGGAAAAATTATTCCTCTAGGTTTTGTCCCAATGTTTCTTGATTAGATACCCCGGGAGAAAATAGCAGATTAACTCCTTTTGACCTGCTCCCTAAAAACTGTACCAGCTTTACATAGAGAAATCTGGAAAAATAACCTGAACATGCAGGACAGACCATGTGAGTCGCCTCAGAGCGGTTATCTCCCCACTAACGCATTTTGAAATTTTGCGCTGACTTTTTTGTTATGATGTATATCAAGATAAAATCCCATTGATGTATTATTACAGTTCAAGTGTCGCAAAAGAATCCTGATAATGATTTCGAGGGTGTGACATATGAAATTCTTCTATGATTGGAACCTTCGGTTGAATCTTGAAGAAAAACTCGTCATCGCCATGATGGTTCTATTGAACAGCCTCATTCTGCTTTTCATGCAAATGAAAGCCGCCTGGGACATATTCGCGCTGAACCTGATTATCATATTATTCATTCTCATAGTGAGTCTTGCACAAACAAGACGTTATCAGAGATATATACCCACCTTCAGAGACTGGTATGTACTCCTGTTTCTCGTCGCAATCTATTTGGAAAACCGCAGGCTCATCCCGCTTGTCAACCCTCACGATGTGGACAACATCATCATACATATCGACAGGTTCCTCTTTCTGGGCACCGATCCAACCATTCTTATGGAAACGATAACCTTCCCGATGCTGTCGGAGGTGTGTCAGATAGTCTATGCAAGTTTTTACTTTCTGCCGCTTTCTCTATGTCTGGCCCTTTACTTCGTGAAGAGGTCACATCTTGATTTTCATGTCTGTGCCTCCACCCTCATGATAGGATTTTTCGTCTCCTATCTCGGGTATTATCTTACACCGGCCATCGGACCCCGGTTCACCCTTACACACCTACAGACCGTACCACTGACGGGTATTTTGTTCTTTGATCTTGTCCGGGATTTACTTGCACGGGGGGAAGGTGTGATGAGAGACTGCTGTCCAAGCGGCCATACTCTGATTTCTCTGCTGACGATCCTCCTGGTCAGGAAGTATTATCGGCCCTTATTCCCGGTAACGTGCGTGTGGGGGTCCGTAATAATATTCTCCACCGTGTATCTGCGGTATCATTACGTAACGGATCTCATCATTGGTACGATTCTGGGGCTTGTGGTCTATAGCTGCGTACCGTCACTTTCCAGGGCGCTTATCCTGGGCAATGGAAAGCCGAAGGATAGTGTATTGGCCAACCCCTTCAGAGAAGAATAACTACTCGATACTAAAGAAATATTTTCATACAATGGGTCTCTCGTAGATGCGATAGGTCTTGTATCGCTCGGCGAAGAGAGCCTGGAGTGCCCCGATCATCTTTGTATTCGTTTCCACAACCAGAGAACAGTCCGACTCTGTGTAGCCAAGCCGAGTCCCTTCTTCGATGGTCTTCAGATAAAAAACGTCATCAATCTTACGCCCGCGGTACTCCGGAAGCACGCCCATGATTATGGTGCGAAGTTTCTTTGTTTGCTTTGCCTTCTTCAGGAACTGCCAGAGGCGCCAGGGATACATCCTCCCGTTCAAGACCTTCATGGCTGGGTTCACATCCGGGACGGATATAATAAAGCCGATAGTTTTACCGTCTTTCTCCGCAAAGATGGTAAGTTCGGGT
>ERZ795048.3691-NODE-3691-length-11194-cov-4.848909_pt1 | contig 11194 bp, 12 predicted proteins | sample MGYA00375132_ERZ795048 | MGnify/ENA primary metagenome ERZ795048 (study PRJEB30177, sample SAMN05720225) | activated sludge metagenome | isolation source: Anaerobic digester | place: Hong Kong | collected 2014-12-17 ...
GCGGGATGGTAGGCATTGCTCTTGTTGTCATTTCAATCTTAGCTCTTAGATTCGGTTCAACAGATATCGCGGCGTTGAATTATTCTAAAATAGCACTTATTGCCGCGGGAGCAGCTTTTGGAATTACTTTTTACACCTGGCACCCATCTAAAATTATGTGGGGTTTTGGGGCAATGTCTGTAGGGTCAATAATTGCCGCGCTGTCCATACTTATAGGAAGCAAAATAGCAGTTTCAATGCTTGTGGTATTACTACCCTTTATTGATTCGGCCGTAACAATCATACGAAGAATATTAAACGGGCAGAATCCTCTTAAGTCAGATCGAAAACACTTACACCACTTGCTACTGGATAGAGGCTGGAGCATAAAGAAAACCGCACTTTTTTATTGGGCTACAACGGCAGTATTTGGTATTTTGGGCCTGATTACTGCCGATAAAAACATGGCTCTTGTAATTATTAGCATTGGCGGAACATTGGCTTTTATTATTGCTTCTTTGAATATTTCGGCACACCGAAAAGCCCGTAAATAAAAGCGACAATCAAGGCACACTTCATAAATTTATGGGAAATCGCAGAAAGTCAGTTTAACCTAGTTTAAATAAGTCCCAGATTTTTTAATATTATTAGGGAGCTAAATACAATAACAAGCAACTGAGTTAACAACCCCCACGGCAAAGGGGCTTGAAATTGAAGCCTTCGTTGAATTTTTGTCATATAAGAGAAAAGCTTTGGCTCACTTTTCATGTATATGTAAGGGCCTTCAAGTGCGTCAGGAAGAACCGAAGCGATGCCAGATAAAAATATGGTAAGCGCAAGATCGGGGTTCTGCTGTTTCCATAAAACAAAATAGGTAAATGTTAAACCCACAGCTACGCCTGTAACCAAGTCGGCCATTACTGCCAAGGGTCGCCAGCCTTTAACTCTTTCTTCTTTTGTTGAATTTGAATAAAAGTCCCAATGAGGCACCTTATCGCCCAACAAATGCATGGCAAAAGATAGTGGTACTGCTATGAAAGGGTTTTGGAGTGATGTTGCTAAAGCTACCCCTACAAAAGTATGCGGTGTTAATAACATAATACAATGAAACTATATAACTTGGGGGGTATTTTTGCAAGACCGGCCTTGCACAGTTAAATCTAATAAACTAGAATTGGTATAAATATTCTAATATACATGAGAGGATTAATAGTTGAGGACGAAAAACAACTTGGCGAGAGCATAGAAAGCCATTTTAAGGGTTTTGCCGATTGTATATTACTGACTTCTTCCCCAAATAACTTTGATTACATACAATTTGATTTTTTTATTTTGGATATTAAACTGGGGAATAGTTATAACGAAGGGTTCTTCCTGTGCCAACATATTAGAAAAATCTCTCCGGCTCCGATAATAATAATATCGAGCAGATTTAGCCTTAAAGATAAACTGAAAGCATTTGACTTAGGTGCCAACGATTATTTAGTAAAACCTTTCAATATTGTGGAGCTTGTGGCTAGAATAAAAATGTTTTTAGCTTATCGGGCACAAAGCAAAGGAACGACCGATACTATTATCGAAACAAATAAACTAATAATAAATAAGGACGCGAGGATTGCAGTCTACAACAACAGAAATATTACTTTATCAAAAAAAGAGTTCGATCTGCTTCTCTACCTTGCAGAAAATTCTGAAAGAGTCCTATCAAGAGAAAACATAACAAAAGAAGTGTGGGACGAAGAAACGGACCTCAACAGTAACGTTGTTGACGTGTATATAAATCGACTGCGCAAATCAACAAGCAAGGACTTGATTAAAACAGTTTACAAAGTAGGCTATGCATTAAATGCCTAAGAGCAGAACTAGAAATACAACAGAAAGGCAGGATCGCCTTCTGAGAAAAAGGCTGGTAACCGATTCTGAAGAAAAAATTGAAAAACACACTGACTCAGAATTACTAAAGATGAGATGCGTAATGCATGATGCAAGAAATTTAATTATGTTGTTAAAGGAAAGTTTAAACACAATAAAAATCGCTAAAAAAACAGAGCCTATCTTAAATAACATGCACGATACCTTAAAGAGTCTGGAATACTTATTGGACGCAGATTATAAAAAAAACAAGGTTTCCACAACAACCCTACAAAAAGAACTGGAAAGATCTGTAAAAAGATTAAGAATATATTTTCCTCTACAAACTATCTCGCTGCGCATACATAGTAACAAAAACATTCGGATAAACGAAACCAAAGCGGCCTTGCTTGTTAGGTGCTTGCTTAATTTAATACAAAACAGCATAGAAGCAGAGGCATCCTCAATAATTATAGTTTTATCCTCCAAATATAAAAAAGTGTATCTATCGGTGTCAGATAACGGAAGTGGTTTTTCAAAAGAAATGCTGAAGAAGGCAACGTCGTACGGGATTTCAACAAAAGCACAAACAGATAACAACGAGGGAGGCGTGGGTTTATTTTCAGTCGCGTCTTTAGTATTAGCAGAATTCGGGGGAGAAGTACAAATTAAGAATCTGAACAGGAATAACGATATCAGAGGGGCCTACATAACGCTGGTGCTTGATTCTAAGAGGTTATTAAGCTAAGCTAGTTACATGATCTGTGGATCGGATCATATCGATATCCGGACATAAATTCCTGCCCGGAGAAGGGGTCCGGAAGACCAAGGGTCTCCGGACCCCCAAAACAAAAATGAAAAAAGAAAACATACAAACAGGAGCAAATATACAAACAATATTAATTTTACTTATGGTGGGGTTACTAGCTCTAGGAATCAGTCTTGCGACTGCCAAATTCCGAAACAATAACACAGCACAAACTCCCCAAAAGCCAGGAGCTGAAAAAATGACTAACCTACCCGCACCTAAATACTCAGAGAAGCCGGAAATGCAAATAGACGTAAACAAAAAATATAAAGCTGAGATTGAAACTTCAAAAGGAACAATGGAGGTTATACTCGACCCAAGTTTTGCTCCCATGACTGTCAACAACTTTGTATTTCTTGCAAGAGAGGGCTTTTATGACGGCGTAAAATTTCATAGAATCATTGCTGACTTTATGATTCAAAGTGGGGATCCATTCACAAAATCCGAACTAGGGGTAGACAGCATCAATTGGGGAGTCGGTGGACCAGGATACGCTTTTGAGGACGAAAATAATGATGAAAACTACTTAAAAGGAACAATAGCTATGGCAAACAGCGGACCAAACACAAACGGAAGTCAATTTTTTATAACTCACGAAGACCTTACCGATACCCTTCCTAAGCAATATACGATTTTCGGGCGTATTGAAGACGAACAGAGTATGAAGGTTTTAGATGAGATTGCCGCGACAAAAGTTATTCCAAACGCCTATGGAGAAGTCTCTTTCCCAGCTGAAGAAGTAACAATTACAACTATCAGGATCGCAGAGCTTTAAATATTTTTATATAATCTTGAGCATCAAAGTTTTGAGGCCTTAAAGTTGGATCTATATTTAGAATTTCGAGTTCAGTCTTAGTAAAAACCTTATTTAACATTTTTCTTGGAGAAGCAAAGCAACGGTGTAAAAAACCCTCATACCTTATTATTTCCGTGCCCTCAATTTGCAGATTTTTTCTCTTTGATAGCCTTACAACTCCCCCATCAACCTTGGGAACAGGATCAAAGCTCTTTTTATCCACGGTTATTACATATGAAACATCAAAAAAAGTTTGCACAAAAACAGATAAATAGGAACTATCCGGTTTAGCGGAGGTGATTTTTTCAGCAACCTCTTTTTGTATCAGAAGAACAGCCACCTCAGGCAATGTTTTACCGTGTATTAATTTATGAATAATGGGCGACGTTATGTAGTAAGGCAGAGAACCAACAACACTAAACCTATCCGGGCAAAAATCACTTAAAGTAAAGGCCGGGTACCAGTCTAAAAAATTTGCGTAGATAATCTCAAACTTTCCGCTCTCAATCTCTTTAACAAATTTCTGCTCTAAATACGTCACCATTCTTGGATCAAACTCAACAGCTTTAAGCAAGGAAGACCCAGCACGCAAGAGGCACGATGTTAGAGCCCCTAAACCCGGTCCAATCTCTACTGTCACTTCTGGAATTTCGCCCGACGCATAAAGCTCTTGAACCATTGTATCTAGAGCAAACTCATCTTTTAAAAAGTTCTGCCCGAGTTCTTTTTTTGCTTTTATCAAAGGCATATTATGACTTAATTTTATCATGAATTTTGTAGTATACTTCATGCGTGACAAACATTTACATCGCCCTAGAAAACATAAGAAGCCTCTACAACGTAGGTGCAATTTTTAGAACCGCATCTTTTTTTGGAATTTACAACATATTTCTAATTGGATACTCCGGCATGGATCTTACCGTAACGGGAAAACCCAAATTGCATGAGAAACTGGCGAAAAGCGCTCTCGGGTCCGAGAAAGATTTAAACACTAAGACTTTTGAATCAACTACAGCTTTTATCGAATACTGTCGCAAACAAAAAATAAACTTGTTCTCCATAGAACAATGCTCCACCAGTGAGCCTTTACAATCTCTGTCTGCACTAGAAAATGATACGGCGATAGTCTTCGGAAATGAAGTAGAGGGCGTGTCTGAAGAAATGCTCTCAAATTCTAATAAAATATTTGAAATTACTAAGTTCGGCAAACATAACTCACTGAATGTGACTACAGCATGTGGGATTGTTCTTTATCAAATAACAAAAATCCTTAAATAAAGAGATTAGACTTTCTCGCAACAAGACTAACTGTATCTTTCATCCTGCAGCTATTCCCAGCTAAAATTAATTCGATCGAAATCGAGCTCGTCTAAAAAGTCGTCTACAGACCGCTCGTCCGTTCCGCTCTTGCCCTTAATTTTTCCCGAAATGTTAAGAAGGTGCGCAGGTATTTCCTGCAGGAATCTGCTGGAAACATTACTTTCTCTACGCCCATAAAACAACCTCGACTCTGCTTTGGTTAAAAAAACCTTTATACCTGCTCTGGTTATTGCCACATAGCACAGCCTGCGCTCTTCCTCTATAGCATCAAGCTCCATTAGCGAGCGCGAGTGAGGGAAGAGATTTTCCTCCATACCCACAATAAACACATACTTAAACTCCAAGCCCTTTGAAGCATGAACAGTCATAAGGGTTATTCTATCTTGCTCATACGTTTCAGGCTTGTCGCTACTTTCAATCAACGCCACATTTTCTAAAAACTCAGCGAGAACAGGAAAATTAGTGGCCACTGAACGTAGTTCTTGTATATTTTCCATACGAACTATATTCTCCTCAGTGCCGTCGTTTAACATTTTTATATAGCCACTTTTATCCAGCACCACATCTAAGAGCTCAAGGGTAGTTGAGTCCTTGGCCAACAAGCTCAAACCAACAAAATCTACCTTCGTTCTTCTACTTATTTCCTCAAGATTCCATCCCCCTTCTTCAAGCTCGGCCTGACCTTTTATACCTATTCCCCGAGAGGGTACGTTAATAATTCTTTGCCATGAAATTGTATCTTGTGGATTATACAGAACCTTTAAATACGAGGTTATATCTTTGATTTCTTTTCTTGCATAAAACCTGAAACCCCCTACGATTCTATACGGAATGTTATTTTTTATAAGCTGCTCTTCAATGTTTCGAGACTGAGCATTTGTTCTATATAAAATAGCAATATCATTTAAGGTTATGAGAGGAGACCTAGTTCTATCAGAAACTATCTCGGTTATCTTATTAACTACATAGCCGGCCTCGTCGATCTCAGAGTCTGCGGTATAAAGTTCTATCAAATCGCCCTCAACCTTCTCGGTCCAAAGATCAAGCTCAATGTGGCTAGTATTATTTTTAATAATGCTTTTTGCCGCATCTAAAATTATTTGAGTCGATCTATAGTTACGCTCAAGATTGAAAATACGAGCATCAGGGTAGTCTGTTTGAAAATTTAAAATATTCCTGTAATTTGCGCCTCGAAAACTATAAATGGCCTGCGACATGTCACCTACAACAAAAATGTTTTTGGATCCGTTTGACAAATTTTTGGTTAACACGTACTGTGCTTTATTTGTATCTTGGTACTCGTCTACTAAAATGTATTTGAATTTATTTTGATACTTTAACAACACTTCCGGTCTTTTCTCAAACAATAAAACGGCCTGCACCAACAAATCATCAAAATCTAGAGCGTTGTTATCTCTAAGCCTTTTTTGATACTCAGGGTATATTCTTGCGACAGTTCTTTGAAAATATCCCTGAGCGTAATTTGCATAATCGGTCGACAAAATAAGCTCAGACTTTGCGCTGGAAATAGTAGCAAGCACTGCGTTCGGATTATACTGCTTAGGGTCAAGGCCAAAATCTTTAAGAATACGTTTTATTAATGCGACCTGATCGTCGGTATCGTAAATAACGAAAGTGCTGGGTATATTTATTTCCTTGCCGTCTATTCTTAATATTTTGGCACAAATAGAATGAAAGGTTCCCGACCAAGCAAGCTTTGTACTTCCTGCTTGAAGATTTCTTAGCAACTTTGCCACACGCTCATTTATCTCTCCCGAAGCTTTATTAGTAAAAGTTACGCACAAAATATTGAAGGGGCTAATGCCGTGATTAAAAATTAAATTTGCAACTCTGTAGGTTAAAACTCGTGTTTTTCCGCTTCCAGGGCCAGCAACAACCAACGCCGGCCCATCAACATGAAGCGCTGCCTCTTTTTGCTGTTCATTTAATTCGTTTAGAAAATCCATTATTTTTTTATTAACTATTGAAACTTCACAACACGAACCAAAAGCTATAATATTGAATAGTGAAGTTTGCTAGAATAGCTTCGATTTTAATTGTTTTGTCTGTTGTATTATACACGCTAAGAACAGACCAAATAGTATCAATACATGATTTATCAAATAAAATTACAAAACGCATGAAACGAGAGAGCCCAAAATATGACAAAAAAATGGTCGTTAACAATATAGAAATGAGTGTGGCTTTAGCAATATCAAAAGAGGAGCAAACACAAGGCCTGATGGAAATTTCAACACTGCCCGATAACGCCGGAATGCTGTTTATATTTGATCAAGAAGGTGGGTGGGGATTTTGGATGAAGAACACGCTTATACCTCTGGACATGATCTGGATAAATAAAAGTTTTGAAATAGTGGATATTCAAACTGCACCCCCCTGCCCCCCAGAAGAAAAAGACTGCCCCGCCTACAGACCCACAGTTCCGGCAAAATATGTTCTAGAAGTAAACGGGGGATGGGCCAAAAGAAACAATGTCACAGTGGGAAATAAAGTTAACATTGATAGAATTTTATCGGACGTTAGCCTTTAATACAGGCCTCTTGGCAAAGCTCCAGAATCAAATTCTTAGGTTCGAATTATAAAAAAACAAAACTTATGATATGATTTGTATGTTTCAACCTAAAAAAGTAATTAAATTTCGGAGAATATAACAATGATTAAAATAGTAGATTTTTATGCGGACTGGTGCGGCCCCTGCCAAATGATGAAGCCTGTATTTCACGAACTGGAAAAGGAATACGAAGGCAAAATAGAATTTAAACAGGTAGATGTAGAGGCCGACAACGCCACTGCTGCAAAATTTGGTGTTATGAGCATACCAACCTTCGTCATACTCAAAGACGAAAAAGAGATTGATAGAAGAATGGGCGCCATGCCAAAAGAAATGATGAAAAAATGGCTCGACAGCCATCTGGAATAAACTTGCAAATATGATAAAAGCCACTGCCCAGCCAAACAAAAAAACCAGAATTGCAATTAACGGCTTCGGTCGTATAGGACGCGCCGCATTAAAAATAGCCCTCTCAAAGCCCGAAGCCGAAGTTGTAGCCATAAACGATCTTTCCGACCCCGAAGCTTTAGCATACTACCTCAAGCATGACTCTGCGTATAAAAACACCGAGCTTGATATATCAATACTTCATGAAAGTGACCGAAACTATATGGTTATAGGTTCGAGCAAAGTAGCAATGTTTGCAGAAGCCGATCCTAAAAATTTGCCATGGAAAAACCTTAATGTAGATGTGGTTTTGGAATGCACAGGATTTTTTACAAAAGACGGCTCTGCTTCTGCCCACCTTGATGCCGGAGCAACAAAAGTCGTGATCTCAGCACCTGCAAAAGGAGGAAATATTCAAACCTTTCTTCTTGGAGTAAACGACAAGCAGTATTTGGGCCAAAACATAGTGTCTAACGCTTCCTGCACTACAAATTGTATTTCTCCCATAGTTTCAATAATAAATAAAGAGATGGGCATTGTAAAATCAATTATGACAACGGTACACGCCGTTACTTCGACACAAAATATCGTAGACAGTATGCCTAAGAAAGGCTCTTCAGATCTGAGAAAAGGCCGTGCGGGCTTTACCAACATGATTCCTACAACAACCGGGGCTGCGATAGCAACCACCGAAGTCCTGCCTGAACTTAAAGGTCTTTTTGACGGCGTATCCATAAGAGTTCCTGTAATTACCGGCTCACTCGCCGACATAACTATGCTTGTAAGAAAAAAGACTACAGTCGAAGAAATTAACAGCGTCTTAGAGAAAGCGGCCTCTACAGAAGGCTTAAAAGGGGTGCTGAAGGTTACGCACGAACAGCTTGTCTCATCAGACATAATAGGTGATCCGCACTCAGCTATTGTTGATGCTTCAATGACAAAAGTCGTAGACGGCGACCTTGTTAAAGTTTTGGCCTGGTACGACAACGAATGGGGCTATAGCAACAGATTGGTTGAGCTCGCGTTGACTATAGCACAAGTATAATCTAGAATTTTACAACAAAGTTTATAATTTAAAGAAAGAGTTGGGCCCTGTAAACTGCTCACAGAGCAATCAACGCAAATTAAAATGGAACTGAACGACCAAGTAATAAAACGCAGATTAAAAATAATTGACGACCTCACAACAGAACTTAGAGAGCTAAAATCCCAAATAGATGACTCTCTTGAAAACAATCCGGACCTTCAGGAATTAGAAGAGCAGATGACGCAGGTACGCGAGGCAGTTAAAGAAAAAAAACAAAAAGCATTAGAAACCGAATCTCATAAGAGATTGCAAGAAGAGATAAGGCAAAAAAGGCAGGAAATCACTGAAAACAAAGAGACCCTTTCGCAAGAACTTGCAGATTACTACGCACAAAGCGGCCTAATGGAAATTGAAGATCACGAAGGAAATATTAAAAAAATGAAATTTTCAGTTAAGCTGGTTAGCTAAACCTTATCTTATTGACGACACAAGTACTGGAAAGGTGTAAAGGCTATTTTTGTATATAAAGTATATAATCCCCTGTATTCAGGTCCTCACGCTCAAGTTTCATGAATGTGGGGGGCACGCTTTGGTACTTAGTAGCAACAAAAATTGCCGAAGACGGATCCTTGGGCCTTAAATCTCCTTCGATAAACGGCCAATGATTGTAAGTATTAAGTGGGTCTTCAGGACTGTAAAGCCTCAAAGTCCTATTCTCTCCCAAGTAGTATCGTCCAACGGTATATTCAACCGGAGCTAAAAAAACAATTTCTTTATCAAAATCTTGCAAGGCCGTAGCTACTCGCTTCATTCCAAAAAGATACGGATGCGGAATTATAGCCTGTACTAATAAAAAATACCCAAGAACAACAAAAGCCCTGATTTCGAACGATAACGATTTTACAATTAAATAAGCGAACGAGGCCAAAAAGAATATTGAAGCAGGAAATAGATACCGCTCAACATACAAGTTGTTATCGAGATAAAAGCTCGCGCCTATTAGAAGTAGCTGTGGCACAATAAATAACAGAGTCAAACGAACAAACTCGTTATTTATAAAAGCCAGAATCTGCTCAAGCACATTTCTATCGCTCTTGGAAATACTAAGAATTTTTCGAATGTATTTCGTAACTATAAAAAGGACTAAGCCAAAGTAAACAACCACCAAAAAAGCTCCCCATATGCGGGCGTCAAATATAAAATCTACGTCATTTAGCGTATCTTGCCCGGGCAACTTAACCTTCACGCCAAGAAGATAAGCTTCCATGCTGCGCGAAACGTTTGAGTAAGCTACCGGCCTGATCCATTCTTTGCTTGCTTGGGCCTTTATTGTAGTTTCACCGTAATAATTGAAAACATATGCCTTAAAATACAACAGGGAAGCAAAAACTGTAATCAAAGCGAAAATCTTTGGCAACTGAGATTTTAGCGATGATTTCTGTAGTAATGAAGAAACGAAATCGAAAAAAACAATACCAAAAAAGGCTGAGACAACGGTAAAAGCCATGAGATGAGTAAAAAGAAGCGGCACTAAAACAACCGGCAATGCCCAATACTTACGGTGCGTGTAAAAATATAAAGCCAAAGTTCCTAAAAATCCGTAAAAACTATACGACCTTGCCTCCACCGAATATTCAACTAAAAATGGGCTGATGCTAACCAGCAAAGCCGCAACCAAAGCCGTTTCTCGATCTATGAATTTTTTTATACTTAAATAGATAAAAAGAATCGTAAGTACCCCAAAAACCAGAGCCGGCAAACGCAAAGTTACGTCAGAGACACCAATAACATTTGTCAGGTACCGCATTGCAATATTATAAAAAGGAGGGTGCGGATCGAGCTTCAGCTCCGACAGGTAAAGTGCTTTAGGAACGCGCATCAAAATCCCTGTGTATGCTTCATCGAACCATAAATCAGATTTAGTGAATTGTCTTAATCTTAAAAAGAGGCCTAGCACCATAATAAGCCAAATATCGGCGCTGTTTAGTATCGTTCTTAGAGAGCCGCTCATTCTTCCAACATACGAGGAAGTCTTCTTTCTGCTTGTCACAAGGTCTTTGGTCACAGTATTATTTTATCACAGCAAAGGAAGCAAAAGCGCATGTAGCTCCCGTTCTATAACCTACGGCGTCAAACAGAAAAGTATTTGGTTATATTGCTGCCCTCTGCTATAATGCCTATTGCTATGTCAATAAAGAAAAAGAAAAACGACGCACAAAATAATAAGATGGCTCGCCGTTCAAGAAAAAAATCAAAACGAATAACTACTATGTAGTCTCTAACTTGTAGCGCCCGGGCCGGCTTTTAAATATTCCGGCCTTATCCAGCCAAAATGATAAAGCAATAAAAAGAGTAAATGCTTATATAAATCTCTGTGGTCGAGGTCTGTTTTAGTTAAATTTATAATTTCGTTACTTAATACTATTTACGCAAGATAGTAGATGTAGTTTGCCC
>ERZ795048.3692-NODE-3692-length-11193-cov-3.940923_pt1 | contig 11193 bp, 11 predicted proteins | sample MGYA00375132_ERZ795048 | MGnify/ENA primary metagenome ERZ795048 (study PRJEB30177, sample SAMN05720225) | activated sludge metagenome | isolation source: Anaerobic digester | place: Hong Kong | collected 2014-12-17 ...
TGCTATAATAGGCAAAATGCCTAACTAGGGTCGTTAGGTCAAGGAATGAATAATTAGGAGGAAATCAAATGTATTCACTAGAAGAGATCAAGAGCGTTGATCCTGAAATTGCACAGGCGATTGTGGATGAGCAGGAAAGACAGAACAGTCATATCGAGCTGATTGCTTCTGAGAACTGGGTAAGTAAAGCAGTTATGGCATCCATGGGAAGTGTATTAACTAACAAATATGCAGAAGGATATCCAGGAAAACGTTACTATGGTGGTTGCAATTGTGTTGATGTAGTAGAAACACTTGCTATTGAACGGGCAAAGAAGCTGTTTGGCTGTGATTATGCCAACGTACAGCCACATTCAGGTGCACAGGCTAATCTCGCTGTTCAGTTTGCAATCTGTAACCCGGGTGATACCATCATGGGTATGAACCTTGATCATGGCGGACATTTAACACATGGAAGCCCAGTGAATATTTCTGGTAAATATTTTCACATTGTACCTTATGGAGTAAATGCAGAAGGATTTATCGATTATGATGAACTTCGTAGAATCGCTGTTGAATGCCAACCTAAAATGATTATTGCAGGTGCCAGCGCTTATGCAAGAACAATTGACTTCAAAAAGTTCCGTGAAGTAGCTGATGAAGTTGGTGCAGTATTGATGGTGGATATGGCTCATATTGCCGGACTTGTTGCAACAGGTCTTCATCCAAGTCCGATTCCATATGCTGATGTAGTTACAACTACAACACATAAAACATTAAGAGGACCTCGTGGAGGTATGATTCTTTGTAATGAAGAAGCAGCTAAGAAGTTCAACTTTAACAAAGCAGTATTCCCTGGAATTCAGGGTGGCCCATTGATGCATGTTATCGCAGCTAAGGCAGTATGTTTTCAGGAAGCTCTTTCTGATGATTTTAAAGTATATTGTCAGGGAATCGTTGATAATGCACAGGCATTATGCAAAGGCTTGATGAGCAGAGGAATCAAGATTGTATCCGGTGGTACAGATAATCACCTGATGTTAATCGACTTGACTCCATTTAACTTAACAGGTAAAGAGATTGAGAAGCTGATGGATGAGGCTCATTTAACAGCAAATAAAAATACAATCCCGAATGATCCGCAGTCGCCATTTGTAACAAGTGGTATCCGCCTTGGTACTCCTTCTGTTACCAGTCGTGGTATGAACACAGAAGATATGGATCAGATTGCAGAAGCAATTGCCATGATTGTTAAAGGTGGTGCCAATGCAGTACCTCAGGCAAGAGCTATTGTGGATCAGTTAACTAAGAAATATCCGTTAATTTAGGGAACAGGAATACGTTATCTATAAAAACATGTGTATCCGGGGGGTGCACATGTTTTTTTCGGAATAATGCGCATGGAAAGGAAATAAGAAAATGAATGAACTGATTGAAATCCGTTGGCATGGAAGAGGTGGACAGGGAGCAAAAACAGCGGCACTGCTGCTTGCGGATGTGGCATTTAAGATTGGAAAGCATGTACAGGGGTTCCCTGAATATGGCCCGGAACGTATGGGAGCACCCATTACTGCATATGACAGAATCAGTGATAACCAGATTCGAGTACATAGTAATATCTATGAGCCTAACTTTGTAGTAGTGGTAGATGAGACCTTGCTTCACAGTGTTGATGTGACCAAAGGAATCAAGCAAGGAGGCGCAATTCTGATTAATACAGAGAGAAAGAGTGAGGAATTGATGCCTTATTTAAATGGCTACAAGGGCAGGGTTTATACGATCAATGCAAGAGAAGTCTGCATGAAGACTCTGGGAAAATATTTCCCAAATACACCGATGCTCGCGGCAATTGTCAAGATTACCGGAATGATGGATACAGAGCAATTTCTAAATGAAATGGAAAATTCTCTTAAACACAAATTTGCTAAGAAGCCAGAAGTGCTTGATGGTAACATGAAAGCATTAAAACTGGCTCTTGAGGAGGTACACTAATGGCACTGAAAGCAAAACAGATTAATGAGACAACAAAATGGCAGGATCTGACGGAAGGACTTCAGATTTATGAACCGGCTACATCTAAGCTGTTTGAGACCGGTGAGTGGAGAACCCAGACCCCGGAGTTCTATGAAGATAAGTGTAAACAATGCCTGTTGTGTGTACCATACTGCCCGGACAGCTGTATCCCGGTAGTAGAAGGACAGAGAAGAGCATTTGATTTGATGCATTGTAAAGGCTGTGGTATTTGTGAAAAAGCATGTCCGTTTGGTGCAATCAAAATGCGAGAGGGTAAATAAAGAAATATTACGATATAGCGCAATAAGCGCAGAAATGGAGATTAACATGGGCGTTAAAAACAGAATGTCCGGTAATGAAGCAGTTGCACATGCAATTCGTCAGATTAATCCGGATGTCATGCCGGCATTTCCCATCACACCATCAACGGAAATACCGCAATTTGTTTCTAATATGATTGCAAATGGAGAAGTGGATACCGAATTCATTCCGGTAGAGAGCGAACATAGCGCAATGAGTGCAGCAATGGGATCGGAAGCAGCTGGTGCAAGAACAATTACGGCAACCTCTTCCTGTGGACTTGCATTGATGTGGGAAGTTTTGTATGTGGCAGCTTCTTCCAGGCTTCCGTTAACGATGACGGTTGTTAACCGTGGATTGACAGGACCTTTAAATATTAATGCAGAACATTCCGACAGTATGGGGGCTAGAGATTCAGGATGGCTTCAGATCTATGCAGAGAACAATCAGGAGGTTTATGATAATCTGTTACAGGCGTATCGCATTGCGGAGCATAAGGATGTATTGCTTCCAATCATGATCTGTCAGGATGGATTTATTACCAGTCATGCGGTTGAGAATATTGAACTTGAAGAGGATGAACCAATCAAAGCATTTGTAGGCAAGTATGAACCGGAGCATTATCTTTTAAAAGCAGGAGAGACAATGGCAATGGGACCTTATGCAACTTCACCCTATTGTATGGAAGCAAAACGTGCACAGGCACAGACCATGATGAATGCTAAGAAGGTAATCTTAGATGTCGCAGAAGAGTATGCGGCAATTACCGGAAGAAAATATGGATTTTTTGAAGAGTATCGTTTAAAGGATGCAGCATTTGCCCTGGTTGCAATTGGTTCTGCCTGCGGAACAATCAAAGATGCTGTCGATGATCTGAGAAAACATGGGGTCAAAGCAGGATTGTTAAAAGTCAGAGTATTCCGTCCATTTCCAGGGGAAGAAATGGCCAGAGCATTGAGCCATGTCAAGGCCGTTGCCATTATGGATCGTTGCGAGAGCTACAGCTGCAACGGCGGACCTCTTGGAAGTGAATTGATGGCTGCCATGTATCGGAACAAAAATAAAGCAGAAGCAATCAATATTGTATATGGACTTTCCGGAAGAGATATTACCGTAAATGATGTAAAGGATGTGTTCGAACGTCTGAAAACAATTGCACAGGAAGGTGTCAAAGATACCCAGTACACCTATCTTGGACTAAGAGAGTAAGAGGAAATTAACCATGGAAAATACATTTGATTTTAAAGAGATTCAAGGAAGAGAAGAGAGGCTGGCTCCGGGACACAGAATGTGTGCCGGATGTGGTGGTACAATTGCAGTAAGAAATGTTCTGAAAGCCTTACACCCAGGCGATAAAGCAGTTATTGGTAATGCAACAGGCTGTCTGGAAGTATCTACATTTATGTATCCTTATACTGCGTATGTAGACAGCTATATTCATAATGCATTTGAAAATGCAGGGGCGACTTTGAGCGGCGTTGAGACTGCTTATCGTGTGCTGAAGGCCCAAGGGAAGATTAAGGATAATTATAAGTTTATTACCTTCGGTGGTGACGGTGGAACCTATGATATTGGGCTGCAGTCATTATCCGGTGCAATGGAACGTGGACATGATATGGTTTATGTCTGTTACGACAATGGAGCTTATATGAATACAGGAACACAGCGTTCTTCTGCTACACCAATGTTTGCGGATACGACAACGACTCCATCCGGAAAACAGTCGAATGGCAAGCCACAGTATCGCAAGGATCTTGCGGCCATCCTTGCAGCTCATAATATTCCTTATGTTGGACAGACGACATTTATTGGTAACATGAAGGATCTTTATGTAAAATCCGAGAAAGCAATCTACACGCAAGGAGCGGCATTCCTAAATGTGATGGCACCATGCCCTAGAGGCTGGAGATATGATACTCCGGAGATTATGAATATCTGTAAGCTTGCGGTTGAGACCTGCTATTGGCCGCTGTTTGAAGTAATTGGTGGCAAGTGGATTCTTAATTATGAGCCGAAGAATAAATTGCCTATTGAAGATTTCTTAAAATCACAAGGCAGATTTAAACATTTATTTAAACCAGGCAATGAATATTTAATCGAAGCATTCCAGAAGGAAGTTGATCGCAGATGGGAAGAACTTCGCATTCGTTGTGGAAAGTAGGTGCCTATGATACCAAGTGACCCTAATATGCTGTACAGCTTTTTAAACCTAAAGCTAAGAGATTACTATGCAAGCCTCGATACGTTGTGTGATGATCTGGATGTGGACAAGCAGGAACTGTTGAATAAAATGCTTGCTGCGGGATTTCACTATGATGAGGAAGGGAATAGATTTGTCTAAAGGTTTGGTATTGAAACCTTTGAAAGGTTAGTATATAATAAGTTTGTTTGGCGATTTGTCGGATATTTCCAACGATTATCAACGCCGGATATTTACTAAATAATGATAAAGGAAGTATAAGTTATGGCAGAGAATGAAAAGAAAACAGGGGGCTGGCGCACTAACAAATGGATTCGTGCAGCAATTCCCGCATTACTGCTTCATTGCAGTATCGGTACCGTATATTGTTGGTCAATTTTCAGTCAGGAAATTGCAGACTATATTGGATTTTCCAAAGGAGCAACAGAATGGGCATTTAGTTTTGCCATCTTCTTCCTCGGAATGTCAGCAGCTTTCCTTGGAAATGTTGTTGAGAAAGACATACATAAATCTTCATTGATTGCAACAATTTGTTTTGCTGTTGGTATGGCAGGAACCGGATTCTTTATTTATTACGGTGGACTGCATAAAGGCAGTGTATTAGCATTAGTAGGAATCTATGTTTCTTATGGTTTCATCATGGGAATCGGTCTTGGTACCGGATATCTTTCCCCTGTTAAGACCTTAATGCTTTGGTTCCAGGATAGAAAAGGTCTTGCTACCGGTCTTGCAGTTGCAGGATTTGGTGCTGCCAAAGCGATTGCCAGCCCGATTATGCAGGCAATGCTTGATAATCTTGGTGAGAACGGAATCTGGTTAATGTTCCTGATTCTTGCAGGTGTATATTTTGTTATGATGTTCATTGGTCACCTCTTATTAAAGAAACCGGAAGGCTGGCATGAACCTGCTAAAAAGGATAAAAGTCAGGGAATTATTGCAACAATTAAGAGTAAACCAATTGCTAACTACATTGGAATCTGGCTGATGTTCTATATCAATATTACCTGTGGTCTTGCTTTAATCTCCCAGGAGAAGATGATTGTTAAATGTCTTGGACTTGCATCTTTTGTTGGTGTTATTTCAACTGTATCTGCAATCTTCAACGCAGGTGGACGTCTTGGTTTCTCAGCATGGGCTGATACCATGAAAGATCGTGATACAATCTATAAGTTAATCTTTGTTCTCTCCATCGTATTTACCGGTGCTGTATTACTCAGTAACGGAATCAAGAATGGTCAGGGCAATACTTTATTGATTGTCCTTGTTCTTAGCTTGATTTTTGTAGTAAATGCAGGATACGGCGGTGGATTCTCCAATGTACCGACATTGCTTTCTGATCATTATGGAATGGGAAGCATCAGTGCTATCCACGGAATTACCTTATCTGCGTGGGCATTTGCAGGACTTTCCGGTAATCAGATGGCCAACTGGATTGTTAAGAGATTTGGTACACCGGTAGATATTGAACATGTCTTAGCAGATGGAACGATAGAGATGGTTACTGTGAATCCAACCGGATATCAGTATGTATTGTATGCAACGGGTGTTCTCTATGTAGTTGCTTTGATTATCTGTCTTGTTCTGGTAAGACCGACAGAAAAAGCACTGGAAGCAAAGAAAGCAAAAGCTGCCAGCAAGTAAATATTATCTGCAGTTTGAAGCTTAATTAGCAAGCCGATAAGAAAATGTGTAATCCAATGCGGACTTTTAAATAAACCGACATGGAACTAAAAGGATTTTCAACTACAAATGATAAGTTGAAAATCCTTTTTTGATATTACATATCATACCAGGGAAACAGATGCTTGTGAATAATATATGAAATAATTGGAAAGCTTTTGACGATATGCTACAATTAATATGATGAAGATGGGAAGGTGGATCATACGGATGAATTATAAGAGATTATTGTTTGTTATAAATCCAAATGCGGGAATGAGAAAAAAGGAGAGCCCCTTAAGTGAAATAATCATGACCTTTTCTGACTATGATTATGAAACAATAGTATGCTTTACGAAAAAACAGGGCGACAGCACGGAATTAGTTCGTCAGCATGCAGGAGAAGAAATTGATCTGATTGTATGCATGGGCGGTGATGGTACTCTGAATGAGACGCTGGCGGGTGCAAGAAGTATCGGATGGGATAAACCGATTGGATATATACCGGCGGGATCGACTAATGATTTTGCGGCAAGCCTGGGGCTGCCGTCAGATCCGGTTGAAGCAGCAAAGCGTGTAATGGAAGGGGAAACAAGACCACTGGATCTTGGAGAATTTAATGGGAGGACATTTGTCTATACTGCCTCCTGCGGAATATTTACCAAGGCATCATATGAAACACCACAGAAGGTTAAGAATCGTCTTGGACACCTGGCCTATATTCTGGAAGGGATGAAGGATCTGACGCAGTTTCGACCGACCTATATGGAGATTGATACTGGAACTGAGGTGTTTCAGGATAATTACATTCTGGTAGCAATTTGTAACACGTTTTCACTTGGGGGTGTTATGACTCTGGATAGTGCAGCGGTGGATTTGGGAGATGGCATTTTTGAACTTCTGCTAATTGCGCAACCAAGAGATATTCAGCAGTTGAATCTGATTATAAAGTCTTTGTATGAGCAGAATTATGACACATCACTGGTAAAATTCTGTAAGGTTAAAAAGGCGACGATTGTCTGTCCGGATGGACTGGATTGGGCTTTGGACGGAGAACGTGGTGAAGGCCGGGTGAAGAATGATTTTGTCATTGTTCCGGGCGGTGTCAGACTGATTTACTAGGAGGAGTGAGATATGGAAAAAGTAGTGGTGGGAATGTCGGGAGGAGTGGATTCTTCCGTGGCAGCATATTTGCTGCAAAAAGAGGGATATGAAGTCCTGGGTGTCACTATGAAGATGTGGAATGAAGAGGGCTGTCTGGCTGCAAGTGCAGCTGTTACGGATGCCAGGCATGTGGCAGATTATCTGGGAATCAAACATGAAACGCTGGAATTTGGTGAGCAGTTTAAGGAGTGCATTGTACAGAACTTTATAGAGGAATATTATCAGTGCAGAACCCCCAATCCCTGCGTGCGCTGTAACCGTTATCTTAAATGGGAGGCGTTGCTGGACTGGGCGAGGACACACGGAGCGAATAAAATTGCAACCGGACATTATGCAAGAATATGCCATACACCAGATGGCAGACTGGCTGTACGGCTGGCGTCAAATGCAACGAAAGATCAGACCTACGCCCTGTATCGGCTGACACAGGAGCAGCTTGCTTCGACATTAATGCCAATAGGCAAATACGAGAAGAGAGAAGTCAGAGAACTTGCCCGTGAAGCCGGAATCCCGGTATTTGATAAGCCTGATAGTCAGGATATATGCTTTATTCCAGATGGGAATTATGCAAGCTTTATTCAGCGAAACAGTGCTGTTGTAACCGCTACCTTGGGGCAGGATGGCTTCAGAGAAGGTAATTTTGTTCTAACAGATGGTACAGTACTTGGAAAGCATAAAGGACTGGTTCATTATACAATTGGACAGCGCAAAGGACTTGGAATCGCTTATGGAGAGCCTGTCTTTGTAACGCAACTTAAGCCGGAGACGAACGAGGTGGTTCTTGGAGCTAATGCAGATGTATTTGCACAGGCGTTGATTGCCGGAGAATTGAATTGGATGGGCATAGAGGGAGCAGAGGAAGAGCTTCACTGCCTGGCTAAAATCCGCTATGCACACAAGGGCTCATTGTGTACGGTGAAGAGAGTGAGAGATAATCAGGTTAAAGTTATCTTCATAGAACCACAACGTGCAATAACACCGGGACAATCTGTTGTTTTTTATTCAATGGATGGCGAGGAAGAACGTTACGTTCTTGGCGGTGGAATCATTCAAAGAGCGTGTGATGCTAAAGAATAAGTGATGATGGTGTTAAAATGGATTACCATATAACCAATAGAACAGATGACATGAGGAGAATATAATGAATAAGATTGTAAAATGTGCAACAGACTTAATCGGAAACACCCCCCTGCTTGAGGTGGAAAGATTGGAAAAAATGTATCATTCGAAAGCAAGAGTCTATGCGAAGCTGGAATATTTAAATCCAGCGGGATCAGTGAAGGATCGAGTAGCATTACATATGATCGAGGAAGCAGAACAACAGGGAAGATTACATCCCGGAGCTACTATTATTGAACCTACTTCCGGCAATACAGGGATAGGTCTTGCGCATGTGGCAGCAGCACGGGGGTATCATGCGATTCTCGTCTTGCCTGATACGATGAGTGTTGAAAGACAGACGTTGCTGAAAGCATATGGAGCAGAAGTAGTACTTACGGATGGGATGAAGGGAATGCAGGGATCAATTGAAAAAGCAGAGGAACTGCATCGTGCGATTGAACATTCCATGATTCTTGGACAATTCACCAATAAGGATAATCCGGCTACGCACAAGGAGACAACCGGACCTGAAATCTGGGATGCACTGGATGGAAAAGTAGATGTTTTAGTCTGCGGTGTAGGTACCGGTGGAACGATTACCGGAACTGGTGAATATCTCAAGAGCAAAAATCCAAGGATGCGTGTAGTTGCTGTAGAACCTGCGGGCAGTCCGCTTCTTTCCGGTGGAAAAGCAGGAACCCATGGATTACAGGGGATAGGAGCGAATTTTATTCCTGTTATTCTTAATCTGGACATTTATGATTCGGTAAGAACAGTAACAGATGAGGATGCTTACGAGATGGGGAGAATGATTGCACACAAAGAAGGAATTCTTGTGGGAATTACATCAGGAGCAGCAATGTGGGCCGCAATGGAACTGGCTAAACAGGAAGCCTATGAAGATAAGAATATTGTAGTAATTCTGCCGGATTCAGGAGATCGATATCTGTCAACACCAATGTTCTCAATATAAAGAGATAATAGTTCGCACGAAACCTATATGTTTTGTGCGAATTTGCTTTATTTTGCCATTATTTTCTGATATAATTTAGTCAGGTTATATAAAAAATGGGGTTAACAACAGGACGGAGGTATTGCATATGAAACTAACGTTTGTAGGCGCGGATCATGAGGTTACAGGAAGCTGCCATTATTTAAATGCAGCAGGGAAACATATTCTTCTTGATTATGGTATGGAACAGGGAATCAATGTATTTGAAAACATTGAACTGCCAGTGGATGAGGGATTGATTGATTATGTGTTGTTATCACATGCACATATTGACCATTCCGGGTTATTACCTTTATTATATGCCAAAGGTTTTCGCGGACAGATAATTGCAACAGACGCAACTGTAGACTTATGTAGTATTATGCTTCGTGACTGTGCTCACATTCAGATGCAGGAAGCTGACTGGAAGAACCGGAAAGCAAAACGTAGTGCTAATACACCGCCAATCGAACCACTCTATACAATGGAAGATGCGGACGGAACAATCAGAAGACTGGTTCCATTTCATTATGGAGAGATTCATGATCTGTGTGAAGGAATCCAGGTGAGATTTACAGATGTTGGACATTTGCTTGGATCAGCCAGCATTGAATTGTGGATTACAGAAGATGGTGTTACGAAGAAAATTGTTTTTTCCGGTGATATAGGTAATAAGAAACATACATTGATTAAAGACCCGTCCTATGTAAAGGATGCAGATTATGTAATCATGGAGTCAACCTATGGTAATCGTTATCATACAGCGGAACGACCGGATTATGTCAAGGAATTGGCCAATATCATTGACGAGACATTTGCCAAAGGGGGCAATGTGGTAATTCCGTCATTTGCCGTTGGACGTACCCAGGAGATGCTCTACTATATCAGGGAGATTAAAGAGAAGAAGCTGTTGCCACAATATCCATCATTCCCAGTGTATGTGGATAGCCCGTTGGCAGTAGAGGCCACAGGTGTCTTTCAGAAAAACATTCAGGGATGCTTTTCTGATGAAGCACTTAAACTTTTAAAAAAGGGAATCAATCCATTGACTTTTCCGAATTTACACTTGAGCATTACCAGTGATGAGTCTAAAATGATTAACTTTGATGACGAACCCAAGGTAATCATTTCTGCATCAGGTATGTGTGAAGCGGGTAGAATTCGACATCATTTAAAGCATAACCTCTGGAGAGAAGAGTGTACTGTTTTATTTGTTGGTTATCAGGCTATTGGTACGTTGGGAAGAAATATTATTGAGGGAGAAAAGGAAGTAAAGCTTTTTGGTGAGACCATTGATGTCCGTGCTAAGATTCTGCAGCTGCCGGGTATGTCTGGACATGCTGATAAGAATGGTTTGCTGGAATGGTTACAGGCCATTGGCAACCAGCCTCAGAAGGTTTTTGTTGTTCATGGAGATGATGATGCAGCCAAGATGTTTACGGAATGCCTGAAGACAGAATATGGTTATGATGCTTATGCTCCGTATAGCGGAACAATTTATGATTTGATTGCAGATGAGATAGAATATGATGCAACACCTGTTCCAATTAAGAAGAAAGCATTTAAGGTATCCGATGTATTTGCAAGACTTGTGGCTGCCGGTCAGCATCTGATTGCTGTTATATATAAGAATGAAGGTGGGGCAAATAAGGATCTTGCAAGATTTGCTGATCAGATTAATTCTCTCGCGGATAAGTGGGACCGCAATTAGTTGTGAACTTGTTTGAAGTATATAACTCAAACTTCGCACATAGATTTTAGCTATGCACCTTGAAAATTCAATACC
>ERZ795048.3693-NODE-3693-length-11191-cov-3.878233_pt1 | contig 11191 bp, 11 predicted proteins | sample MGYA00375132_ERZ795048 | MGnify/ENA primary metagenome ERZ795048 (study PRJEB30177, sample SAMN05720225) | activated sludge metagenome | isolation source: Anaerobic digester | place: Hong Kong | collected 2014-12-17 ...
TTAAGTTGAAATATATTGATAAAGAAAACGATGCTCGAAGAAAAGTTGCACAATATTATTGTGAAAATATTAAAAACCCTAATATCATTTTACCTGTTAAACCTTCATTCTTTTTAAATGATAAGGAGAATAAGTCGCACGTTTGGCATTTATTTGTTATTAGAACAGAAGATAGAGACAAACTTCAAAAATATCTTCAGAATTACGAAGTTCAAACATTAATACACTATCCAATACCTCCACATTTACAGAATGCGTATAAAGGAATGTTTAATTGCAACTTTCCTATTACAGAGTTGATTCATAACCAAGTATTAAGTGTTCCGATTAGTCCTGTGTTAAATGAATTTGATATTAAGAATATTGTATCGTTTTTGAATAATTATGATTGTTAGAATTATCAAGTTTGTATATAGTTCTTTAAGGAAATTACTCCGCTTTCAAAAGCATAATGCGAATAAGCTATTTAATTTTTTGCTGCCAAATCTTCAGTTTTTAATTTCTCGTAGAGTTAGTTACGTTAATATTCCAAACTGTAATCAAAAGACTATTTTATCAGGTCTTGGGAATATTCAAATTGGATTAAATTGTTCATTTGGTTATAAATTAGGTGGCTTCTTTCGTGGAGGTTCCATAGAGATTCAACCTAGGTATAAGGATTCAAAAATATTATTTGGTAATTACGTTGTATCCAATAACAACGTTTTTTTTTGCGCAGCAAACCATATTGAAATAGGTGATAATACCTTAATAGGGCAAAATGTAATTGTAATGGATCATGAAGCTCATAATATAAATCCAGCAAGAAGAAAAGAGATAGGAACAATTGGGAAAGTAGTTATTGGTAAAAATGTATGGCTAGGTAATAACGTCACCATACTTAAAAATTCAGAAATTGGTGATAACTCAATTGTTGCTACAGGTGCTGTTGTTTCAGGAAAGTTTCCTCAAAATGTAATTATAGGGGGTGTTCCTGCAAAAATTATCAAACCAATTGAATGAGCGATCAGGGATCTAATTATCGTCAAATAGTTAAGGCTACATCAATTTTCGGTGGAGTTCAATTAATTCAAATTATTGTACAAATAGTAAGATCGAAAATTATAGCTGTTTTATTGGGGCCTGCGGGGATGGGAATAAATAGCCTTTTTATTTCTACATTGCAGTTAATAGGAGGAATTACAAACTTTGGACTCAAAAGTAGTGCTGTTAAAAATGTTGCAGAAGCAAATGGTAGTGGTAATGAAACTAGAGTCAGTGTTATTATAAGAGTATTAAGACGTTGGGTATGGATTACAGGTTTTTTTGGAGTGATTTTGACAGTATTTTTATCCTCATGGTTGAGCAAAATTACTTTTGGGAATACAGATTATAGATTGGCAATTATATGGCTTTCAATTAGTTTGCTGTTTAATCAGTTGAGCGACGGTCAACTTGTTGTTTTACAGGGTTTGAGAAAGATAAAATACTTAGCTAATGCAAATCTAACTGGTTCTTTTTTAGGTCTTTTTATATCATTACCATTATATTACTTTTTTGAGATTGACGGGATTGTGCCTGCAATTATTATAACCTCCATCGCAAATATGGTTCGTTCATGGTATTTTGCAAGAAAAGTTAAAATTGAAGAAATTAATATTTCATGGAAAACTACAGTTTCAGAAGGGAAGGATATGTTAACCATGGGATTTCTTCTTAGTGTTAGTGGATTAATGGTTATGGGAGGAGCTTATTTATTACGAATATTTATAAGTAATCATGGGGGTATAGATCAGGTAGGATTGTATAGTGCTGGTTTTGCTATTGTAAACACCTACGTAGGAATGATATTCACTGCTATGGCCACTGATTATTATCCAAGACTATCCGCTGTTGCATATGATAATGCAAAAGCAACAAAATCAATAAATCAACAGGCAGAAATAACCATACTTATAATTGCTCCTATTTTATGTATTTTTATAATTTTTATTAATTGGGCAATTGTATTGTTGTATTCAAGTAAGTTTCTTGCTGTTAATGAAATGATACAATGGGCTGCTATTGGAATTTTTTTTAAATCTGTAAGTTGGTGTATTGGATTTATTTTTCTTGCAAAAGGAGCCTCAAAAATCTTTTTTCTTAATGAATTGTTTTCAAATATTTATTTTCTAGGCTTAAATATTTTGGGATATAGTATTTTGGGATTAAGTGGTTTAGGTATATCTTTTGTAATTGCTTTTCTACTTCATTTTATTCAAATTTATTTTGTTGCAAGGGTAAAATATCAATTTTTTTTGGAAAGAAAATTTATTTTAATTTATAGTATTCAGTTGTTAATTGGGGTATTGTGCTTTTGCATAGCATACTTTTGCTCTAAACAAACTTCTTACATTTTAGGGAGTTTTATTATTGTTTTATCGTCACTATATTCACTAGTCGAATTAAATAAAAGAATTGATATTAAATTAATTATTGGAAAATTATTTAACAAATAAATTATTTTTCACAAAATTATGCCGTTTTCAGAAGAAACATAGCCACAATGAAAAGTCCAAATGAAAAATCACTAGTATCTGTAATTGTTGTTACTTATAATTCGGGTAAGTTTGTAACTGAAACCTTAGAAAGTATAAAGAATCAAAGTTATCAAAATATTGAATTAATTATCACCGATGATTCTTCAACTGATGATACTTTATCCTTATGCAAGGTTTGGATAGACAATAATACAAAAAGATTTAATAGAGTATGTTTATTAACGAATCCGATTAATACTGGAATTTCTCCAAATTGTAATAGAGGACTATTCGAATCAAGGGGAGACTGGGTTAAATTAATTGCAGGTGATGATATTCTTCTGCCAGATTGTATAAAGAAGAACATAGATCACATTCCTAAATCAAATAGCAATATTGCAGTATTAAATTCGAACATGTCAATTTATAGGCATAATTTCGAATCATCAAGTTTTATTCGTATCGCCGATAGAAGCAAACATATTTTTAATAATAGATACATTTATCCTAAAGAACAGTTAGCTTTTCTTGTTCGGGGCTATGGCCTTTTAGCACCAACTTCGTTTTTTAAAAGAGATATTATAGTAAACCTTGGCGGATTTGATGAAACTTTACCTTATGAGGATGGACCTATGTGGGTTAAGTTGGCAAGCAATGGATATAATTTGTTCTATTTTAACGATGTTACTGTTAGCTATCGTTTTTACGATTCATACTCAAACAAGAAGAAGGAAAGTTTACTTTTTAATGAAATGTTTCAAAAAGACTATATTGTATATAGAAATGTTTATAGAAAACATTTAAATTGTGTCGAGAACTTTTTCATTGAACTGGAGTATAGGATAAAAAAGATATTTTATAAGAAAAACCTTGCTGAAAGGAATACAATTAACTCTTTCCTTTATAAAGCAGTTACGATTCCAAGCTATATTGTGCGGAAATTTTCTTTATTTTTTATAGTGGTTAAAATTAAATTAAGACTAAAATATGAAAAGGTTGGATGAGTTTAAAGATTTAAATATTGTATTTTTCACAAGGTCTTGTAATAAAAATTTATACGAGCTTTCAGGGAAAACAATAAAACTTCCTTTTAAAAGAATTCCCCTAAGGTTTACAACAGCTGATGGCTATTTTTATTCAATGATAAAGTATAAGGTTGATATTGCAATTAATATTGACGAGGATGCATTTATTTTTGATAATGATTTATTAGTTGAGTTACTGCGCTTCTTTCTGAATAATAATTATGTTAATTGCGGTTTTCCCGATGGGGGAGTTTTACCAATCAGATATCACAACCCTTTAATTACCAATCCCTTTTTTAATATTATTGACTTGAGAGTTCTTAGAGAAAAATTTAGTTATAAATTAATTGATTATTATAGAGTTTTTAAAGATGAGTATAAAGAAAAAACCCCTTCACATTTACTCAAATCAGATTATAACTATGATATGTATGAACCCTACTATCCATTCTTTTTGTGGATTAGTCAGAATTATAAAGTATTATATTTAGATGCAGAAGTTCATCACGATGGAATATCAACAGTATTAAAGGATCATAAAAATAATCCATTTCTGTTTCACTCATGGTATTCAAGAACATATGGGATTGATGAAATGCATACAAATAGAATAAATAGTTTGATAACAGAGTGTGGCGTAAATCCTCAGAACTTAAAAATAAATCAGTTAGAGAGATTTAAAAATGCAAATGTATTTCCTTACTATGTGTTAACAAGAAAAGTTTTAAAAAAGATTGGAATTTTAAAATATGTCTAGTGAAAATTTAGTTTTAAATGTCCTGATATCTACTATTGATGCAGGTATTGATAATATTAAAAAAATATTATTACCCAAGAGGGCTGATGTAGTATATATTGTTAGCCATCAGTATAGAGATAATAAATATAAGTATATACCTACTGAACTTGATAGGGATGATGTAATTGTTTCTCAGATATTTGGGCAGGGATTATCAATCTCACGAAATAACGCAATAAATGTTGCTAAAGGAGATATAGCAGTTTTAAGCGATGATGATGTTGTTTATACTAATAAATTCTTTGATTCAATAATAGAGAAATTTATAGACGATAAAATTGATGCTGCATTATTTAAAATTATGACATTTGAAGATGAGTCTGATTATAAAAGATATCCGAATGAATCGTACAAACTTTCAAAAAATAATTTTCATTCACCCAGTTCAATAGAAATTGCATTTAGAATTAATAAAATTAAAGGAAAATATTTCTTTGATAAAAGGTTTGGATTAGGATCTAAATTGGATGGAGGAGAAGAATACTTATTTGTAAAGGATTTATTAAAAGGCGGGATGAATGTGTTCTTCTATCCTACATATATAGTAATACATTCGAAGGATAGTTTTATAAAACAATACTCCAGATATCATAAACGAAGGAATAGAGTAACTGGAGCAATAGAGGCTAGAGAATATGGAATCTTTGCTTATTTAAAAGCATTTATAAGTACAATAAGAATATTTAATGAACTTATTAAGAATAAAAAAAATCCCTTGATATATTTATTGGAAAGATATTCAGGTATCAATTATATTATGTTTTCTAAATAGAGAATTATTTTCGTTCAAAGCAATAACTATAAATTTACATTAAAGTATATTAGTTAAGAATTTTCTTTTGATGAAGAATATATTAATAATTTCTGCTACAATTTTTCCTAAAGTATCACCACGTTCACACAGAGCAACCGAACTTGCAAAAGAGTTAGCGAGACAAGGGCATCATGTTGTTCTTTATGCTGTGTTAGGAAATTTTGATTATTCTGATTTCGAGAATAAGTATGGAGTGAAAGTAAAAAATATTGGTAATATGCTTTTCGCAAAGCATAATAGTGATGGAGTAAATCCAGCAAATATTATCATTAAAATTTTGTCAAAAATTTTCAATAGGATTTTTGAGTTTCCCGATATAGAGTTCATGTTTAAAATCCCAAAAATAATTCAAAAAGAAACTGGTATTGATGCATTGATAACCATTGGTAGTCCCCATCCAATACATTGGGGTGCAGCAAGAGCAAGATGTAAAAAGAATTCTTTTTTTCCAAAAGTTTGGATAGCTGATTGCGGTGATCCATATATGGGCAATAAAATAGTATTTAGACCTTTCTATTTTAAGTACTTTGAACGCTTTTTTTGTGATAAAGTGGATTATATAACAGTTCCTATTGAAGGTGCTAAAAAAGCCTACTATAAGAAATATAGAAATAAAATAAGAGTTATTCCGCAAGGGTATGAAATTACTGAAGATGATATTAAACGAATTAATAATAATTCTTTTAAACCATTAGAGAAAAAGAACCATATTCCAACATTTTTATATGCAGGCACTTTTTACAAAAAATATAGAGATCCAAGATGCTTTCTTGAATTTCTTTCTTCCTATAAAAAAGAATTTAAGTTTATAATATATACAAATTATAAATCTATTATAAAACCTTATGTAAAAAAGATAGGGGAAAGTATAGTGATACATGATTATATTCCTAGAGATGAATTATTAAAAAAAATGAGAGAAGTTGATTTTTTAATAAATATTGAGAATGATTCATTAGTACAATCCCCAAGCAAATTAATTGATTATGCTTTGACAGCAAGACCAATATTGTCAATAAAGTCGAATAAAATTGATATAAATATATTTAATGAATTTATAAATGGTATTTACAAAAATAGTTTTTCTATTGGTGATCTATCTGAATTTAAAATTGAAAATATCTCGAAAAATTTTATTGAGTTAATAAACTAAATTTCTAGATGCATTTTTTTATTAAAAGGATAATTAATGTAGATAAAACACTTTGGTTTTTATCAGTCATTTCTTTGCCTTTACTAATGATAAGAGAATTTAGACCATTAGGAATACCATTGACTCAAATCTTCTTAATACTTTCAATGATTATCAATGTTAAAGTTATTGTATTAAGAAAGTTTTATTCAATTGAAATTAGTTTTATTTATTTATATATATTTTTTATTGCAATTTCTTTTTTAGATTTGTTAAGAGATGCTGGAGGAAACGAAAATCTTTATGTTTTTAAGTTAACATTATTATTTCTGAGTTTGATTGGATATGTTACCTTGATAGAGAAATATGGATATTCATTTTTTATTAAGTATCTTATATTAAGTTCAACATTTTTGCTATTAATATTAATTTATAAGTCACTTTTTGTTCTTAATACTAATTGGTTGGCAATACATCCTAGTATTCCTACTCGATCAGGGAAAAACCAACTTGCCTTTTTCCTATCATTTATTTTGCCCTTATTAATTTGGAATTATGTAAATTATAAAAAGTTTTTTATCAATAAATGGTTTTACATTGCCTTTATCATAATTCATTTTTTTTCAGCACTATTTGTTCAATCAAGGGGTCTACTTTTCTCATTTGTAATTAGCTTGCTAATAACTTCGTTAGTATATAAAAACATACTCATTGTAAATATTAAACGAATTTTAATTTTTGCAGTTGTATGTATTTCCGGATTTTACTTGGTAGTTTCACTGAAACTAATTGATCTGACTTACTTTATTCAAAAAGTAAAAAGTGTTTTTGGTGGTAATGATAATCAGATTTCAACAAAGATTAGAAAAGAATTAATTACTGAATCACTTGATATATTTATGCAGAATCCAATTTTTGGAATAGGAACTAATAACTTTGCAGAAACTATAGGAAAAGCAACACACAATACATATCTTCAAATAACTGCAGAGAATGGAATTTTAGGAATTTTTATTATTCTTTCATTTCTTATACTGCTATTCATTAAAATGCTTCACTACAGGGAGAAAAGCCCAATTTACTATACATCAGTACATATTTACTGGAATTTAGTTGTTTACCTATTTGTTATTAATGGGTTCTTTAACGTAATAAGTGTAGTTGGGATTTCAATAATAATTCTGTTTGAAAGATATAAACTTGGTATTAAATCAAATGTAGGTTTTAGTAATGATTGATTTAAAAAGTAAAATAATTTTAATTCAAGCATGGACATTATTTAAGTATGAAGATAAGTTCTACATTCCTTTTACTCATTGGGTATACTTAAAAGAGATTTCACATTATTACAATAAAATTGTATTGCTTTCCCCAGTGAAAATTGACTCAAATTATAAAAAAGGAATGCTTTGTATTGAAACATTAGGGTGTAATGTTGAAGTTGTTTCCTTACCTTATGCAGATGGATACGTAAATTCTATTAAGTATTTTCCTTCATATTTAAAAGCCTATAAGAACCTTAAATACATTGACGAGTCATACGTTAGATTTCCTGTACCATTTGGATGGTTGCAAAGATTATACTTTAAAAATAAAAAAAGAATAATCCATTTTGCTGGGGATCCGATAGATGCCGCGTTAAACAATCCAAACTTTAGTTGGTTAAAAAAAAGGTTACTAGTTTTTTTCTTTATTCCCGAGTTTCTCATGTATATGTGGGCGTGCCAAACAGCAAATGTGTTTGTTAATGGGTTTGGGATATCAAAAAGACTTAAAAGATTTGGTATTAGACATAAGAATTTAATATCATCAACCTTAAATGAGAGCGATTTTTATTTAGAGGAAGGAAAGAAGATAAATAGAGATGAAGTAAAACTACTTTACGTTGGTTACCTTAGAACAGCAAAAGGAGTTGAGGTTATAATTAACTCATTCGAGAAAATCATAAAAAAATATCCCAAATCAAAGCTAACACTAGTTGGATCAGGTGAGTTTGAGGATTCGTTGAAGAAAATTGTGAAACAGAAATCAATTGAAAATGTTTATTTTCTTGGTCATGTTGACGATAGAGAAGAATTGAACCAAATCTTTCGCTCTCATGATATATTTTGTTTTGCTAGCCTTTCAGAGGGATCTCCACGAGTGATTCTGGAAGCAATGGCAAATGGAATAAATGTTGTTAGTACACCGGTTGGATCATTACCATACATTTTTGAAGACAGAAAAGAAATAGTTTTTTCAGAGTTTAATAATGATTCTGATTTTTACTCAAAAATTGAACTACTTATTGAAGATTACAAACTTGCAGAAAAAATTAGGTTAAGTGCTTTCAGTAAAGTTAAAACATTTACAATTTCGAAATTCATTCAAAATATTTTTAATGAAGCATAAAATATCGATTTTTTACTCCTGGATAATTCGTCTTTTGACTTCATTCTTACCTAACATCCCAATTTTTATGAGATTTAGGGGATTCCTTTACTCTTTTTTTATGAAAAAGTGTGGTAAGAATTTTCAGGTAACTTCTTCTGTAATAATAAATTCTCTATCTGGTCTTTCGGTAGGAGATAATGTTTATATCGCTCACTTTACAGTGCTGATTGGAAAATGTATTTCAATAGAGGATGATGTGTTAATTGGTCCTAATTGTGTGATAAGTAGTGGAAACCATACAAGAATTGGAAATTCTTTTAGATTTGGACAATCAGTGGAACAAGATATTTTAATTAAAAGTGGTTCTTGGATAGCAGGTAACTGCACAGTGCTTGCTGGAAGTGTTTTACCCGAAGGTAGTGTGCTTGCTGCCGGAGCTGTTCTTAATTCAAAAAACAGTATTAAAAACTCAATTTACGGTGGAACTCCAGCAAAACGGATAAAAAATATTGAGGAAATAAGTACAAGTGAAGATGGGAAATAGAGCGTTTATTACAGTATTAGTTCCAACATATAATGAGGAAAATTATATTTCATTATGCATTAATTCTATTATTGAACAGAATTACCCAAAGGGTTTAATGGAAGTTTTTTTTATTGATGGGAATAGCACTGATAAAACAAAAGATATCATTAGAGAATATATTGATAAGTATAGTTTCTTTCACCTGTTTGAAAATCCATATAAAATTGTACCCAAAGCGCTTAATATTGGCATAAAAAAAGCCAAAGGTGATTTTATTATTAGGCTTGACGCACATAGTAAGTTTCCTGAAAATTATTTTAGCAAATTAGTAGAATCATCGCAAAAACTTAATGCTGATAATGTTGGGGGAGTTTGCATTACAGATGTGAAAAACCGAACTCCAAAATCACTTGCAATTTGTGAAGTTTTGAGTAACCGTTTTGGTGTAGGAAATTCTATGTTTAGAGTTGGAACAGACAAAATCACTGAAGTAGATACGGTTGTTTTTGGGTGCTTTAGGAGGGATGTGTTCGAGAAGTATGGTTTGTTCGATGAAAGATTGGTTAGAAATCAAGATATTGAACTTAATAAAAGAATAAAAAATAGTGGGGGGAAACTTTATATTATTCCTGAGGTAAAGTGTATCTACTTTGCAAGAGAAAACTTTAGGGATTTATTTGAAAACAACTATAAAAATGGTTTTTGGAATATTTTAACAGTATACTATACTAAAACATTCAAATCTTTATCATTACGTCATTTCTTACCACTATTCTTTGTTTTATCACTCATTATTCCATCCATAATTTCAATGTTTTATTTTCCATTTATTTATTTAACTCTACTCTCTTTGAGCCTTTATATTATTTTTTCGGTAGTTGTAAGTTTAACTCTTTCAGTTAGAAAGAAAATGAGCCTTTTGTATTTATTAATTTCATTCTTTGTTCTGCATACTTCGTATGGTTTGGGTTCACTTATAAGTTTTATGAAAATTCCTTTTAAAACCATAACAGGAAATGTTATATAAGAATATCTTTGATAGAGTTATGTCCTTCTTTGGACTTTTATTTCTTTCACCATTTCTACTATTAATTGCTATCATTATTAAAGTAAAAATGCCAGATGGCCCCGTTCTATTCAAACAAAACAGGGTAGGTAAGAACGGAAGCATTTTTAAGATGTTTAAGTTTAGAACAATGACAAACACTGAACATAAAAGTTCAATATCTATTAAAGGTGAATCGAGAATTACACCTCTCGGAGCAGTGCTTAGAAAATATAAACTAGACGAACTGCCTGAGTTATTTAATGTGTTGGTTGGTGATATGAGTTTTGTTGGTCCAAGGCCAGATGTTCCTGGATATGCTGATAAATTGATTGGGAATGATAGAGAAATATTGAATTTAAAACCCGGAATTACAGGACCTGCTTCATTAAAATATGCTAATGAAGAAGAGTTGCTTGCAAAAGTAGATAATCCTATTTCTTTCAATGATAAAATTATTTTTCCAGACAAGGTGCGAATTAATAATCTCTATCTACAAAACTGGTCTTTTATTCTTGATCTTAAAATAATTATTCATACAATACTTGGGAAACCCTACTCTGATGATAACTATTTCCCTAAAAATAGTCTAAAATAAAATAAATAATGATTCCAAAAATCTGGCTTTCTTCCCCACATATGGGAGGAACTGAGCTTAAGTACATTAACGAAGCATTTGAAACCAACTGGATTGCACCCTTAGGCGCAAACGTTAATTCATTCGAAAACGATTTATCAACATATCTGGGAGGGGTTCACTGTGCTGCGCTTAGCTCTGGAACTGCAGCAATACATTTAGCACTAATAATGCTTGGTGTTGGCAAAGGTGATGATGTTATTTGCCAATCATTCACTTTCTCCGCAACTGCCAACCCAATTGTTTACCTTGGTGCTAACCCCATTTTTATTGATAGTGAACCCGATTCCTGGAACATGGATCCGGAATTGCTTGAAAAAGCGATAAAAGACAGGATTTCGA
>ERZ795048.3696-NODE-3696-length-11184-cov-3.657831_pt1 | contig 11184 bp, 9 predicted proteins | sample MGYA00375132_ERZ795048 | MGnify/ENA primary metagenome ERZ795048 (study PRJEB30177, sample SAMN05720225) | activated sludge metagenome | isolation source: Anaerobic digester | place: Hong Kong | collected 2014-12-17 ...
AATTTGACGGGATTGCCTGAAATTCGGGGTAATAATAAACTTTATACGATGACGACGCTTGGTAATATGGTTCGTCTAAGTGTGCGTTTACATCAGGATTTCCCTGAGTATGTCAGTTTGTTGCAAGAAGATTCTGTCTCCATTAATGGTCATCAGATGCATGTCGGGCGTTCAAGTCCGAGCAAGTTAGGTTTTGATGCATATGAAGGGGGGAAGAGTGCAACTCTGAACCGATGTCGTTCGGCCGTGGTGTCTCTTAAAGGCGGATTTATTTTGGCTGTGATGTGTGCGCGCGACCTAAATGCCAGAAACAGGATTTTACGTCAGCAATATGACCTGATTGATGAGTGGTTGCCCGCGACTGCCGTCTCTACTCAGGTTGATCCAGATCAGCGCCCAGCTCTGTCATTAGCTCGATGAAATTCGGGAAGCTTGTTTTGATCGGACGGGCGTCATCAATTGTAATCGGCTCTTGTGAGGCTGTTCCTAAAACCAAGAAGCTCATCGCGATACGGTGATCGAGCGCGGTTTCAACAGTTGCGCCGCCTTTAGGAGGTTTGCCTGTTCCGTGGATTGTCAACCAGTCGTCGCCCATTTCCAGATTAACGCCGCAGAGTTTTAGACCTTCTGCAACCATCAAGAGGCGGTCGCTTTCTTTGACGCGAAGTTCTGCCAAACCTGTCATGGTGGTTGTTCCTTCGGCGCAGGCTGCGGCCATTGCCAGTACAGGGAATTCATCAATCATGCTCGGGACGCGGTCGGCAGGTACATCAATACCTTTTAGCGGGCCGGTTGATTTTATAACCAAAGTTGCGATGCGCTCGCCTGCTTCGGTTGTATCGTTCTCAAAGGTGATTTCTGCGCCCATTTCCATGAGGGTGGTGTATAGACCAATGCGACGTTCATTTAAGCCGATGCGCGGAAGTTTAATCTCTGATCCTTCATTGATTAATGCTGCAACAACGGGGAAGGCCGCAGAGCTAGGATCACATGGCACATCTACGGCGCAGCCGAGCATAGATTGTCCGCCGTTAAGAGAGATGACATCTTCGCCTGATTCATTGTGTTCGACATTCAGTTTAACGCCGAAGTGGCGCAACATATTTTCCGTGTAGTTGCGGGTTGGGTGCGGTTCGATCACGGTGGTTGTTCCACGCGCATTGAGACCTGCCAACAGAATTGCTGATTTAACCTGTGCAGAAGCTACGGGCAGTTTATATGTGATGCCTTTGAGTTCGTTTGATCCACGCATCGCGAAAGGCGGGCGACCGCCTGCACGGGAGAGGAATGTTGCGCCCATTTCTTCAAGAGGCGTGATGACACGACCCATCGGGCGTTTGATTAAAGATTTGTCGCCTGTGAAGCACGCGCTGATCGGGTGAGCGGCGACAATACCCATGAGCAGCCGTGTTGATGTGCCCGAATTTCCCATCTCCAATACTTCGGTCGGTTCGATCAGATTGCCGAGGCCAACACCGAAACATCTCCATAGGCCATCATCGCCTTTGGTGATGGTTGCGCCCATGGCGCGCATGGCGGCGGCGGTGTTATAGACATCTTCACCTTCCAGCAGGCCTGAAATCATAGTTTCGCCTTCGGCTAAAGCTCCGAACATCAAGGCGCGGTGAGAAATGGATTTATCGCCTGGAATGCGGGCTGTACCGTTTAACGGGCCTGATTTTCTGGAACTCAAAGCGTTGGCGTAGAGTTCTGCGGGGTCTTTTTCGAAAGCAAATTGTGTCATGCCCAAAGTTATAGCGGAGGGCAGAAAGGCTTACAATATGGGATTGATTTTATTTTGCGGCTGTTGGGGCAGGGGCTGCTGGTGTTGGTGCAGGTGCGCCACAGATTTGACCGATTCCACTTGGGTTCGGTTTGCAGGCTCTCTCATTGGTTTTCGAATTTTCCGGTATGAGTGGGTTTTCTAGAAAGCTGATGGCGACGGCACCAAAATGTTTAAGCATAGCGTCATAGAATTCCAGCACTAATTGACTACGCGATTTTTCAGGAGGCGGGCTGTCATTGCTTCCAATTACTTGTTTATGGAGGTTCAGAAAGCTCTTACCGAACAAGTAGCCCATTGGGCCTAATGTGCCACGATGCGGTTGGTCGATTAGGGTTGCGCCTGCTGCTTTTTTGCCCTCTTCGCATTCGGGAATTTTTGTAACTTTATCACTTATGGATGCTTCAAGCAGGAATGGAACCATTAACGGCTTAGTCTGTTCTATTTCATTACAGCTATAACCATCTGTAAATCGTGTCGTGGCGCACCCTGTAAGGGTCGCTGCGAGAAATAATGCGCCGAGTTTCATAGGAATAGGTGTTCTCATGGGCGGTATAGTATATAATATCCAGTATTATGTCAATTATTTTCGAGATGAAATGTATTAAGAGCTTGTGGAAGCGTCATTTCCCTCTCCGGCATTACAAAAAGGAATGATGTAATTTCCGAGAGTGCTACTTGGTTGTATATCCTTCTAAAATCTTCAGGAGCTATGTTTAGGCACCCACTTGAGACTCTAAATTCTTTGCTGGGGATTGTTCCCCATCTTTTTAAGAGTTTTTGTCTGATCGGTCCGGCTTCGTGAATTAAGTACGCATTGGTTCCGACTCTGAAATATTGAATATCCTCACCATTCAGGAATGCTCTCATTTCAAAAATTCCTGCAGGTGTGGTTTCCGGATTTGTCTCTATTGTATCACCTACGTTCCTTCCGGAAATAACAGGAACGGATAACGTAACTTCACCGTCTTTAATTTGTTTTAGACGGGCTTCTTTTTCATTCAGTAAGTAAAATGCAGTAATGCCTTTTGCCTCTAATCCTTCTACTGCTTTTTGTTCATCTGCAGTCAGATTTGAAGCAAATGCGTTTGCCGTCACTGAGATTGAAGCGGCAAGAGTAAAATAGTTTATGAAAGAGCGTATATTTCTGATCATCATTCTTAATTATCTTAAAAAAAAGCCGACCAGTGGCCGGCTTCTTTGTTATCTTGATGAAGACTTATCTTGTCAGCCCGTTACCACAAATCAGAGTGTTTGTTTTCGCGTCATATTTAATGCGCTCAGGAGGGCAATCTTTTGGCACAGCTGGGCCTTCAGTTTTTACAACTGTGGTTGCATTAACTACGGTAGGTGCTTGAGGTACAGTCGCCAAGAAGAATGCGTCTTGTGCTTTACGATCAAGGGCTGCTTGTCTGCGCGCTTCATCTGCAGCATAGCCAAGCTTGCTTTTAGGATCCTCGGCAGATGCGGCTTCCCACTCCTTAAAGGCTGTAAATTGGTAGAGGCCACCTTTAGAGAACATGGTGTATTGACGTTTTTCTTCTTTATTAGCTCTAACGCATTCTTTGTACGCATCGCTGGATTTATCCACTGAACGTCCAAGGGTAATTCCTGCTCCTCCGAAGCCTACTGCAGAAGCTGTGAATCCAATGGTGCGGCCTTCGCCCTTGTCACATGGATCAAATTCTGGGCGGTCCACCATGCCGATATTTGCAAGTGGAGTTGCGTAATCTTGTTTTGTGTCTTTGAAGACGATGTTGTTTGCTGTGTTGTTGACAACATCGCCTGTTTTGGCGGTTAGTTGGTTGTCGTTTGTGCTTTCAACGCCGACACCTACTCCGACATCAACGGTTGTTGTTTGGTCACCGTTTTGTGCTGTTGCAGTTCCGCCACTTACGTTTCCGACAGTAGCTGCTGCAGTGCCACCATTGGCAACCGGGTTTGCCGTCGCTGTGGCATTTGATACCGGGTTTGCGGCTGCGCTGTTGTTCAGGTTGATCACTGTGCCAGCCGGTTGTGATGGTGTGCAGGTTGTGCAATTTGTGCCGGTTGCGGATGATACTTGTGCGAAGGCAGCCAAAATTGTGCCTGCTACTGCGGATTTAAGTGAAATAGTCATGTTACACGCCCTCCTTGGGGTTTTTCTGAATAAAATCAGTCAAGTTTGTCTGTTTCTTCCCATTTCTCCCGTAAAAAGCGCCGTGCTTGGCGGAATACAGAAGCCCGAAGATGGCCAGAAAATACGTCATTTCGTTAAAATATGTCAAGATTTATTTTTCAGAATATTTTTATTGCGTCATTTTTTAGAGTCATGATACAACAACCGCTAGCCATAAACCGCTAGCCATATTGGGTCGTTCGGATTTAGGGGCATTTATAGAGAGATAGAACAAGTAACACGTATTAATCGTGGGGAATTAATAGAGGTAAGATAATGAGTTTACGTTTGGTTCGTAATGATGAAGGTGCAGTTGGTGAAGATTTTGATAGTCCGAGATTGGTAGAACAATTAGCTGACAGGATTGCAGCAGAAGCAGTGTCCTCAGGCCAAGTTAATTCAGTTGAGACAGGTGCATTCGCTCATATTACTGTTGGTGATGATGAAGATTTGCCTGTGGTTGATGAAGTTATAGATATAATTCCTCAGAATGTCGATCCTGCCCCTCCAATGGAACTTGATGATGAAGGTCTACCAATATTAAGGGACAAGATAGAAATCGGTTCTGCTGCAACGGCTGAGGCATTTTCAGTTCTTCCTCTTGATGTGAGTCGCGCGCTTAAAGTGCCATCGAAAGAGAAAATAGGCCAACGGGCGGCGGCTCGCGAGGCAAGAATTCTTGCGGCTCAAGAGCATACGAATATTGAACAAAGTAAAGTAGGTATGGTTGTAGCCGCAGATGCTGTTGCTGTTGCTGAAGTGGTAAAGCCTGAAGAGACAGGCATTCAATCATCTAATGCAACAGGCTTGGTTGGTCGTGTCTTAGGGGTCGGTCGTTGGTTGCGTCGTGAAGTTCCTTGGATCGGGCTAAACGTAACGGCTGGTGTGACGGCTGCATTTGCTGCTAAGGCGGCGTTGACGGCAGCGCCTTTGTTGGTCGCTGCTGGTGTTGGCATTGTTGCTTCTAACATTGTGACCAACACAATTCGGTCTGCCAGAGAGGCTGCGAAGGCTGAACAAGAAAAGCAAATTCAGGACGGTATAGGTCAGACATCTTTTGGTAAGTTATTTTTCAAAAGCATTTTCTCCAGAAAAACGTACGATAGAAGTTTCTTGAAAAATACTGTCTCTGGCGTGGCATTTTCTGCTGCTACATTTGGAATTATCAGCAACTTTTCTGAAATTAAAGAATTTGTATCCGGAATTTTTGGCGGCGGGCACAGTAGCCCAATTAGCCATGCGGTGGCTGCAGGGGCCGCGGGAACTGAAGCTGTTACCGAAGCGGCGCAAGCTGTATCAGATTTTGACCCGATTGCCCAAGTGGAAGCTGATATAGCTGCCGGTGATGCAGGGACTGCGGAGTGCAGAGTTGTAAATCAAAGCTGGTGTGATGATCCTGTGGCGGCGATGGCTCAGCAAAAGATTGAGGCAGGGAAACTTGCTCAGGACTTCGGGCGTATTGCTGATGGCGCGAATGAGGCTATCAGCCTTGATCCTGCAAATGCGTCTCGAAATAATGAAGTTTATATGAAAGCTATAGAGGGGATGCAGACCGCAAATGATTTGGCCGGCGTGACCGGAGTGACTGAAGTTGCTGCGGCTCCTTTGTCAGCATTCGATCAAGCAAAAGAACTTTTGGGTGGGAATACTCTTTCTGCCAAGTCCAAGGCTTTGATCGAGGCTATGATTGCACATCCTGATAATGCGCAGCTTGCTAAGGATGCTGCACAATCTTTGGTGAAAGGTCATGAAGAACTGGCTAAACAGCTTTACCAAAAAGCCATTGATACTGCTCTTGAGCATGGTCAGAAGACCGCATGGGCGCAAGCCAGCATTGATTTGGCGTATTTGAACCATGAGACAGCCCCTGCCGAGGCAATGGCGCAGATGCAAACTGTTGCAGAAAAAACCAAGGGTGCCTTGCACCGTATTGCGCAAGAGTTTGTTGATCAGTGGAAAGGTGTTCATTCTACGAATGTTGCACCTGTTGATGTTGTTCAAAATCAGATGGCAGAAGAAGCTGCACGTAAGGCGGCTGAAGCTGCGGCGGCACCGCTTGATGTCGTTGAGCTTCCTGCCGGAGCGGATGGACGCATTCATTTCGAAATTCCTGCATCAGAAGGAACAGACATTCCTTTTGCTGATCCGTTAACTCCAAAAGCTGATGAATTGGCCCGTGTGCAAGAAGCTTTGAATGCTGATTATGCCCGTAAGGAAATGGTTGATTATCTGACTGCCACGGGACAAACCCCTGCGGAAGAATTGAGCAATCTGGAACTTGCGCAATTGATCGAGCCTGAGAACGCTCAGGGTGTGTTGGCGGGTCTTGAGGCGACTGCGCCGAAACTGGATAGCAGCCAATTTGCATTTGCTTGTGCGTCAGATATTCCTGCCGAAGTTCCTGTTGCAGGTGGGGAAGTGAATATTCATACAGATTGTAACGCATATAAATCCACTGTTTCTGACGGAGATTTTGGAACTGTGCGTGATCTGAACCGTCCGAACAGTCTGCAGTATTTCTTTATCAAGGCGTCGGGCTTTTGCTCTGCTGTTGCGGATTGTGTTGATAAAATTGTTACCCGCGAGATTGTGCCATCTATGCATCATTCTTTGCGTTAGGTTTTCTGATAAGTCTTACTGCGTAAGGGCGGGGAGCGTTTGTTTCGGCAAATCTCCCCGTTTTCTTTTTCGGTAATATTGTTATTTCTTTTATTTTCTTGACTTTGTGGGGAAAAACTGTGCATAACTCCCGCACGAGTGAATTGCTTTTTTTCAGCACATCTTTGGCAGGTTGCTTTCTGCCTTATGTTTACGGGTTTTTATAAAGACCTTATTTATGCCGTGTCGAACGAGAGCCAGCTTTGAAAATAATAATAAAACGAGCTGTTGATGAACTCTGATAGTGCTCATGGTGAACGTTGTCAACACGGACATAGATATAAGGATTTATAATGACCGGATTTTCCTCCTTCGGCCTCAATGAGGCTATTTTGCAAAAATTAACCCTGATTAATTTTGTCGAGCCGACAGATATTCAGACGCGTTCCATTCCTTTGGCTCTTGAAGGGCGTGACCTTTTGGGAACTGCCCAAACAGGAACAGGTAAAACAGCCGCTTTCGGTTTGCCTCTTGTACAACACTTGATTAACAACCCGCACAGCATGGCTTTGGTCATGACCCCAACCCGTGAGCTGGCGTTGCAGGTTCACACTCAAATCCGTTCTTTCTTGCCTGATGGCGAGACTGTGCGTTCGACTTTGTTGATCGGTGGTGAGCCGATGTTCAAACAATTGAAACAATTGCAAATGAAGCCACGTATCATTGTGGGAACTCCAGGTCGTATTAATGATCACCTTGAGCGTGATACATTGCGTTTGTCTAAATGTGATTTTCTTGTTCTGGATGAAGCAGACCGTATGCTTGATATGGGCTTTGGTGTTCAGCTTGATGCGATTGCCGAATGGTTGCCTGAAGTCCGTCAGACTTTAATGTTTTCTGCGACTGTTCCCCCGAACATTATGAAGCTTGCGGGTAAGTATCTGAATGATCCAGCGCGTGTTGAAACACACCAGCCACACCAAGCTGCCCCTAAAATACGTCAGGAACTAATTCATGTGAATGATGATGCCAAGCATGACCAATTGGTGAAGTTGATTGACGAGCGTTCAGGTCAGATCATTGTGTTTGTGAAAACCAAGCATGGTGCTGATCGTTTGGCGAAACGTCTGGCGCGTGATAATCATTCTGCTGACTCTATTCATGGTGATTTGCGCCAAGGTCAACGTGACCGCGTGTTGCGTACCTTCCGTAAGAACGAAGTTCGTATTTTGGTTGCAACGGATGTTGCGGCTCGCGGTTTGGATATCCCATTGCTTGAGACCGTTATCAACTATGATCTGCCGCAATGTCCTGAAGATTATATTCACCGTATCGGCCGTACAGGTCGTAACGGAGCGGAAGGTGAAGCGATTTGCTTGATCTCCGGTCAAGATAAATCCAAATGGGCGGCGATTGATCGTTTGATGAACCCGAAGAAAAAAGAAGAGCGTGGCGAGCGTGGTGAGCGTTCCGGTTCTTCCAAGAAACGTCACGAAGGCGGTCGTAACGGGCGTTCTGATGGGCGTTCCGGGGGACGTAACTATGGTCCTAAGAAGAGCTTCGGTGAACGCAAGTTTGGAGATAAACCGAACTGGAAATCAAGCTTCAAGAAAGATGAATATCGTTCAGATCGTTCTTCTTCTAAAGTACCTGTTCGTTTTGCCTCTGATGCTGATCCTGAATTGGCTCAAGCCAAGGCTGAGTTTTTTGAGCGCAAAGTTAACGAAGGGCGCGATGATACACGCCCTGCGGGCAAAAAGCCTTTTGCTAAGAAACCGTTCGGTAAAAAGCCATTCGGAAATAAAGAAGGCGGCAAAAAGTTCGGTGATAAGAAATTCGGCGACAAGAAATTTGGAGACAAGAAATTTGGAGACCGTAATTTCGGAGAGAAGAAACCGTTCGGTAAAAAGCCTTTTGCTAAAAAAGACGGTGACTTCAAAAAAGATTGGACCAAAGACGGTGCTCGCGAGGGTGGCCGTGGTGGTTCACGTGAAGGTTTTGGCGACGGAGCTAAGAAATCTTTTGGGAAAAAGCCATTCGGTCAGAAATCCGAAGGCAGATCTTTTGGAGATCGTTCAGGGTCTCGTGATGGGGCTCGTTCCGGTGAACGTCGTGAAGGCGGTTTCAAGAAAGAGGGCGGATTTAAAAAGAAAGGTGGCTTTAAAAAGTCAGGTGAAGGTCGTTCAGAAGGTCGCTCAGGTGGCTTTAACAGCAAAGGCCCGCGCCGTTCCAACCGCGCTGCTTAATCACTTTTAAGTTTCATTAAATTCCCGCTTTCGAGCGGGGATTTTCTTTTTTAAATTTGAATGACTAAGATATTAAACCCACTCAAATCTTTCTCCCCCTCCCTTGAGGGGAGAGGGTTGGGGTGAGGGTGTTTTAAACTCATTATTTTAAACGCAAAGCACGCCAAGGAACGCAAAGACATCTTTGTCATTCTGAGCGAATGCGAAGAATCTCTCTTTGTTTTAAAAGAAGGAGGATTCTTCGGTCGCGTTGCTCTCTCAGAATGACAGATTAGAGAATTTAAAAAGGAGCCGAATGGCTCCTTTATTTTATTTGCAAAGAATTAATGTCTATTTTTTTTCTTTGTACGTTTGCCGTACATGTGGTGCTTAAGTGATCATTGCTGCATGTTTGAATTATTGTTTCGGTGTATGTTTCCGGTTTAAGAAATAGTGCTGCATTGTTGACGTCAATAACTTCGCTTGAGCCGTCTCGTAGTTCAGTTCTTTGATTAGAAGTAAGTGTAAATTCTCTGATAATTTTAGTTTGCGCACAGGCTTTTTGCGCATCGTTAATGACAACACATGTTTCTGGGCCTTCATATAATATTGTTTTAGGATTAGCAACGTTGCTAGTTGACTTCATATTTTCTGGAGGATTTGGTTGAGTGCGGTTTTCCTGTGATGGAACTTCATTGTTGTTTTCTGCAAATGATGGGGAAGATAACCCTGCTATAATGGCCGCTGTCATCAACTGTATGCTAAGATTTTTCATTTTGAGCTTCCTTTTTAAGTATTAAGGTCGGAAGCCTAACAAAATATTTATATTATGTCAATTAATTTGAGTTTAGGGTTTTAAACAAGGGATTCTTCGGTTGCCTTGCTCTCTCAGAATGACAGATTAGAGAATAAAAAGGAGCCGAATGGCTCCTTTTGTTTTAAGGTGTTTCTGTGCAGGTAATTGAGCGCTCGGGGATGAGGCGTTCTTTTATATCCCAATCGAAGTTCAAGGTGCGGCCTCCGCATTCTGTCAGCCAGAAGTTCGAGCAGTATTTTTGATGGAATGTGTAGGATTTTGTATTTGCTTCTAAGTTTTCCGACCTTGAGATATTCAAGGACGTACGGCCTCTGTTCTCTCCGTATGTTGCCATGAAAACCAGAATGACATCCGAGAGGAGAATTTCGTCTTTATCTTCAAATAAGGCATCATAATCTCCGGACAGGTCGCAATGGTTATTTTCTGGCAGGATATAGACTTTTTTGTATCCCATGGCTTGCAAGTAATCCACATCGCCTGAGGTGATGGGGTAGTACATGAAATTAGAATGGAGCTTATAAATGTTAAAGGACGCATAACCAATTAGAAGGATCAAGAAGGGAATGCTCATTAGCATAATTTTTTTTACGTTCATTTGCAGTCCCTTTAATCTTATCCATTACTTGGGCTAGATCATTGCCATGCCGCCGTTGACGTGGATGGTCGCGCCTGTGACGTAGCCTGCTTCTTCACTGGCGAGGTAGGTCACGGCTGCTGCGATGTCCTGTGCGCTTCCCATTTTTTGCATCGGGATGGTTGACGAGATTTTTGCTTTTTGATCGTCGGTCAAAACTTCGGTCATTGAGGTTGCGATGAAGCCCGGTGCGACGCAGTTCACGGTAATGCCGCGGCTGGCGACTTCTTGGCCCATGGCTTTTGACCAGCCGATCATGCCGGCTTTCGAGGCCACGTAGTTACATTGGCCCGGGTTGCCCATTACGCCCACAACTGAGGCGATGTTGATGATGCGCCCATTGCGGCGTTTCATCATGCCGCGTTGGACGGCCTTCGCGAGTTTGAAGGTTGCGGTCATGTTCACAGCAATGACTTCATTCCACTCTTCGTCTTTCATGCGCATGGAGAGGTTGTCGCGGGTCAGGCCAGCGTTATTGACCAGAATATCAATTTGACCCATAGCGGCGTCAGCGTCAGAGACGAGTTTATCAACGGCTTCGAGATTTGACAGGTCAGCAGGCAGGACGTGGACGCGGTCTTTGAGGTCAGCAGCCAGTGTGTTTAGTTTATCTGTGTTGCGGCCTGAAATGCCGATGGTTGCGCCTTGAGCATGGAGCGCGCGGGCGATGGCTTCGCCGATCCCGCCTGTGGCTCCTGTTACGAGGGCTGTTTTTCCGGTGAGGTTAAACATGGTTTTCATTCCTTTCATCTAAAAACTTATTTTGTCTGGTTCTGATTTGTTAAAAGCAAGAGCTATTACAAACATTATAATGCCAGCTATGAACGAGAGACTTGTGCTAAAAAAATATCCTGTTAATGCTGAAAATATCCCTATAAAGGCAAGTGAGCTTAAAGTAATCCACTTTATAGCTTTTGTTTTTTTTGGCGTGATTCGGAATGCTACACCTATATAAACTATGGCGGATGC
>ERZ795048.3697-NODE-3697-length-11178-cov-5.069496_pt1 | contig 11178 bp, 5 predicted proteins | sample MGYA00375132_ERZ795048 | MGnify/ENA primary metagenome ERZ795048 (study PRJEB30177, sample SAMN05720225) | activated sludge metagenome | isolation source: Anaerobic digester | place: Hong Kong | collected 2014-12-17 ...
GTTGATAAACCCCGTTACCTGATGGGGGTTGGAACACCGGTAAATATACTTGAAGCCATTGAACGCGGTGTTGATATGTTTGATTGTGTAATGCCCACACGCAATGGGCGCAACGGAATGCTTTTCACCCAAAGGGGAATTATCAATATAAGGAATAAAAAGTGGGAGCGTGATTTTACCCCCGTCGATCCCGATGGAACTTCGTATGTCGATAAACAATACTCGCGTGCTTATTTAAGGCATCTCATCATTTCAAAAGAAATGCTTGGGGCCCAAATAGCCAGTGTGCATAATTTGGCTTTTTATTTGTGGCTTGTGGGCGAAGCTCGTAAGCATATTTTGGCAAATAGCTTTAAAGAGTGGAAGGAATTGATGGTTAAGAAATTGGTGGTTAGGTTATAACGTAAAATTAAGCAATGCATTTTCGACCGTTTACACGTTTAGATATTTACATTATAAAAAAGTTTTTGGGAACTTTTGTATTGTCGATTGCCTTAATTATGGGCATTAGCATTGTATTTGACATAAGCGAGAATATCGAAAAGTTTATCGAAAATGAGGCGCCGCTAAAGAACATTGTGTTGGATTATTATTTGAATTTTATTCCTTATTTCACCAACCTTTTTAGTGGCATGTTCACATTTATTTCGGTTATATTTTTCACATCGAAATTGGCTTTTAACTCCGAAATAATTGCTGTTTTAAGCAGTGGGGTCAGTTTTAGGCGTTTTTTGAGGCCCTATTTTATTTCGGCATTGGTAATTGCGTCGTTTTCGTATTATTTGGGCAATTTTGTTATTCCCGGAGCCAATCAAAAAATGATGGAGTTCAAATATACCTACATTAAGAAACGACCGGTAAACCGCGATCAGAACATTCATAGGCAAATTGAGCCCAACGTTTATATTTACATGGATAAGTTTGACAGCTACAGCGATTATGGCCGTAAGTTTTCGATAGAACGTTTCGAAGATCAGAAGTTGGTGTCGAAACTTACATCGGAATTCATACGTTGGGACCGTGAAAAGAAAAAATGGGTCATCAGTAATTACGTTATCAGGGATATTGACGGGTATAACGAAACCTTAACCAAAGGGGCACGTATTGATACAACACTGGCAATGAACCCCGAAGAATTCAAAAGCCAAACCGACGATATTGAAATGATGAATTTATTTGAGTTGATTGAGTTTATCGATTTGCAGAAACTGCGTGGGGTTGATGCCATTGAACAGTACGAAGTTGAAAGGCACCGACGAACGGCTGTGCCATTTTCATCGTTCGTTTTAGTGGTAATTGGCGTTGCAATGGCTTCGCGAAAGGTAAAAGGCGGGCTTGGCCTTCACCTTGGATTGGGCTTGCTGCTTACTTTTACGTATATAATGTTTCAGCAGGTAACCAAAACTTTTGCTTTGAGTGGTGCTATTACTCCTTTGTTGGCTATGTGGTTGCCCAATATACTTTACGCAATTATTGGCTATTTTTTATACAAATGGGCCGCGCGTTAAAAAATATTCTTAATTTTGCCCCGCAAATTATACTTAATCGATTCGGATTTTTTTAACTGTAAACAAAGGTTATTTAAAATCTTAATCATATGTCATTAAAAAGAAACATCCAAGATCTTCGTCAGCGAAAGATCGAAGTTCAAAAGGGTGGAGGCGACAAAGCTATTGAGAAGCAGTTGGCCATGGGTAAACTGACTGCTCGTGAGCGTATTCTCTCCATTCTCGATCCCGATTCATTTCATGAGTACGACATGTTTGTGGAGCATTTGGCCCGCGATTTCGACATGGACAAGAAAATACTTCATGGCGATGGTGTGATTACAGGTACAGGTACCATTCATGGTTCGCCGGTTTGTATTTATGCTCAGGATTTTACCGTTGCCGGAGGTTCGTTGGGATTAATGCACGCCCGTAAAATTACCAAAATAATGGATCATGCCTTAAAGATGCGTGTACCTTTAATTGGTATCAACGACTCGGGTGGTGCCCGTATTCAAGAAGGTGTAAACTCACTGGCCGGTTATGGCGAAATATTCTTCCGTAATACTTTGGCTTCGGGGGTTATTCCACAGCTATCGGTTATTTTAGGCCCTTGTGCCGGTGGTGCGGTGTATTCGCCTGCTTTAACCGATTTTGTTTTTGTGGTCGAAAATATTTCTAAAATGTTCATTACAGGTCCGAGTGTTATCAAAACCGTTTTGGGCGAAGAAATTTCGATGGAGGCCCTTGGAGGTGCCAGGGTACATTGCGAAACTGCCGGTAACGCACACTTTTATGCAAAAACCGAACAGGAATGCTTCGATCAAATTAAGAAATTGATTGAGCTGATACCTAGGAACAATACCGATAAATGTGTGAAAGTGGAACCTAAAGAACCACTCAAAAAATACAAAATCGAAAAAATTGTACCGGCAAATGCTCGCTTGCCTTACGATATTAAGGACATTATCCGTTCGATTGCCGATAACTCGGAGTTTTTCGAAGTAATGGAGTTGTATGCCCCCAATATTGTAATTGGTTTTGGCCGAATGAACGGACGCACTTGTGGCTTTGTGGCTAACCAACCTAAAGTGTTGGCCGGGGTGCTCGATTGCGACAGCTCCGATAAAGCTGCCCGTTTTATCCGCTATTGCGACTCGTTCAATATTCCGATAATTACCCTCGAAGACATGCCGGGATACTTGCCGGGTGTCGATCAGGAACATATGGGCGTGATACGTCACGGAGCTAAAATACTTTATGCTTACAGCGAAGCTACTGTGCCAAAAATTACAGTAATTATTCGTAAAGCTTATGGTGGTGGTTACATTGCCATGAACTCGCGCCACTTGCGTGCCGATTTTGTTTTTGCCTGGCCAACAGCCGAAATTGCAGTTATGGGCCCCGAGGGCGCTGCCAACATTGTTTTCCGTAAGGAAATTGAAGAGGCTGCCGACCCCGAAGCCATGCGCAAACAAAAAATTGAAGAGTACAAGGAGAAATTTGCCAATCCGTTTGTAGCAGCAGCTCAGGGTTATATCGATCAGGTAATTGAACCTTCCGAAACCCGCTCAATGTTGTTGCATGCACTCGATGTATCGGAAAACAAATCGGTTTCGATGCCGCAAAAGAAACACGGCATTCCACCATTTTAATCATTTATTGTTATGGAAAATATCGACGAAAAAGATTACGGCGAGTATCCTACACTGCTTATAGGCAGTGGTTTGTATAAAACCGAACTGACCAAAAAATTTGAGAACAGGGCCAAATGGGAGGTTCCCGATCCGCGAAAAATCATGGCGGTTATTCCGGGTACCATTCTCGACGTTTTTGTGAAAAATGGTCAGCAGGTTAAAAAGGGTGAAACTTTACTTATTCTCGAGGCCATGAAGATGCAAAATCAGATTGTGATGCCTTTCGACGGGAAAATCAAAAAGTTACATGTTGCACCCGACGACATTGTAAAAAAATTACAACTAATGGTTGAAATTGCATAAAAAAATAGGCTGCGAAATCCGCAGCCTATTTTTTTGCATAAAATTAATTCTTAAACCATCTTCTAAATCTAAAAAACCAAACTTGTATTAAAGACCATGCATCGGATAAAAAGTTTAAGCTTTAAACGTTAAAAAAAGTTATCGGTCATGTTTTTTCTCCAAAAAAAGCATCCTTCAAAATTGTTGGCCTCGGGTTCATTTCCTTTATCGAACAAAGCAAAAACTGCTGATCCGCTCCCCGACATTGCCGCGTAAACAGCCCCTAAATCATAAAACCGGTTTTTAATTTGCTGAATTTTGGGGTGTGCTGCAAAAACCGACTTTTCGAAACGGTTCTCGATATGCCCTTTCCATTCATTAACAGGTAGAATGATTGTCTCAACAAGCGATTTTTCGGGAATAAAAGGCGCTATATTGGCGTAAGCTTCGGCTGTTGTAACCGAAACGGGAGGCTTAACGAGCACCAACTCATACTGTTCGATATTTAGTTCTACTGGTGTAAGCTTTTCGCCACGACCACCGGCCAATGCAGGGCAGTCTTTGATAAAGAAAGGGCAGTCGCTACCAAGTTGGGCAGCATAATCTTCGAGTGCTTCGGTACTAAGTTTTAGCGCGAACAGCTCGTTAAGTCCTTTCAGTGTAAATGCAGCATCGGACGAGCCGCCACCCAAACCGGCGCCCACGGGTATTTGTTTGTGCAGGTGCATCGACACATTGGGCAAAGCATGTTTTTGTTGTAATAAATGGTAGGCTTTAACCACAATATTATCGTTGGCATGTCCGCCAAAATCGATGCCTGTTTGTGTAAAGTTAAACGCAGTGCTCGGGTTTATCTCGAGTATATCGGAAAGGCCAATGGGGTAAAAAACGGTTTCGAGTTCGTGGTAACCATCGTTGCGCTTAAAAAGCACCTCAAGACCAATATTTATTTTTGCATACGGGAAGAGAATCATTTAAAGTAAATTTATGTTTTGTGTTTTTGCTGGTATGGCTTTGATGTTAATTTAAATAAAAAAGAAATCAAAAATAAACAATATTTGAATTTGGGCAATACGGTATTTTATTTGTTGATCAAAAAATCAAAAGAATATTTGTATAATTGTATTGAGATTTATTAATTTAGCATCAAATTTATAATATTCCAACGAGGCTAAATAATGCCTGCATGAAAAAAATATCGTCATATTATTTATTCAGGAAATACTTCGGTTTTGCAAATTGCAAGGTGGGTTTTGAGATAGAAGGGTGCAAATCCAAAGTTGTTTTTATTGTTTTATTTTTCAAACAAAGAGCTTTCATCGCTCATTGTTTTGATGTTTTTTTTATCTCCGTAATGACTAAAAAATCAATATTAATTCACCATGAAAAATCTACATTTATCCACACTTTTAACCCTTGTAATGTTATTGGGGGTTATTCAATTAAAAGCCATTACCCAAGAATGGAGTTTTAGTGCTCAACACTTTAGTAGTTTAGGCGAAGTTAATTACGAGTTGGATCTCGACGGATTAACGGTTTATGCCACACCCGAAAAGACTGTTATTTTCGATGAAAGTACAGCCAGTGCCGATGGCAAAGATTTTACCTCACGGTTAAAGTTAAGCGGTGCCGGAAGTGTTCTCGACGATCCGCAATACCGTATCGTTTCGTTTTATGTGCCTCAAAACGCAGAGATTAAAGTAATCTGCACTTCATCGAGCGATATTGAGACACGCGAGTTATTGCTGGTCAGCCCTGCCGGAGATACCATTCACACTTTTCAGGCACCGGGCGGTTCACTTAATGTCGAAACATATAGTTATTCTGCGGGAGCTGGTTACGTTAAGTTGCTTTCGAGTTCAGGGGGCATAAACATGTATTACATAAGTGCCACTTCACAAGTCGATCATAAAGTAACGTTATTCGATCCGGCAACCTGCAACCCTGCCAATTTACCTGCCGGCATGACAATAGTTGAAGAAGGGGGCCAATATTATTTGAAAGCAGCCCTTAATGAATGGAGCTCTTCGTTCTATTTCGATCCTGTTTATATCGAAAACGAGGTAACCCACTTGGTTTTTGAGGCCAAATACAAAATTGGTACCTCGGGTTATGCCATTAATGAATTGCATAGTTTCTTCAAATTTATTGAACCCAACTGGAGCGAGGTTGCAAATTTGCAATTTCCTGCAAATACCGATTTCATAGAATACCGCCTTCCTGTTTTCTCGGGCAGTGGATTGTGGTGCAATGGCATGCTTGTGGCTGGTCGCGAACTGGTTAGTGGTAATGGGAATGCAATTTCAGGCGATACCATTTTTATTGGAAGAATTACTGCATATATCGACGAGCCCAATGTAATTTTCAATCCTGCCAATTACGACAATTCAACCTTGCCTGCGGGTATGTCAATAGTTGAATACGAAGACGAAAAATTGTTGCAGGTTATTACCAACGGATGGGAGTCGGTATTATACATTCCTCGATTCGAAATTACAGCAGGACATACGGCAAGGTGCAATCATAAGTATATAATGGGTAGTGCCACAGCCGATACCTTGAGTGCTAATCAGGTTCAATCGATGATTATACTTATCGATAACGAAAATACAATACCAAACCCTTGGGGCGAAGGAGAAATACAAGCTCGTTTAACATTGCAGCATAACCCGGCGCCTAATGAAATGTCTTTAATGTCGGGCGAGTTTACTAACGAAATGCAATATGTTGACGTTGTTCAATTTGCTGGCCAGCAAAATGTAAGCTGGGGACCAACTACTGGCGACACCATTTGGGTAAGCAAAATTGAGCATATTTATATCGTACCTCCACCTCCTTCGCACATTGAGGTACTCAAAACTACAATTGCCCCTATGCTCGACGGCGTTGAAGAGCAATGCTGGAACGGTGTTGAGGCTGTGCCACTTGCACAAAACTTTGTAGGCGAAGACCCTACAGTTAATGCATATTGGAAAGCCATGTGGGCCGATAGTGGATTGTTTGTGTTAGTGAATGTGCAGGACGATAACCATTATCCGGCATGGGAAGCAGGTAGTTTCGAAACCTGGACTTACGATTTGTCGGAGGTGGCGCTCGATGTGAATGCTGTATTGGACGACGGGCTTGGAGCACAGCACAATCAGGGGCATTATCTGCATTCGGGGGTTTTTCTCGAAGCGCTTTACGGAAGCCCAATTCAAAACGGAATATTTACATACGCCAATCAGTTGTCGGGCGAAAACCGAATAACAGAATACTATATTCCCTTTAGCGAAATGCAAAATAAAAATGGGAATTTTCTGAATAAAGATAGCCTATTGCTATTGGATGCTATTGGTTTTGATGTGTGTGTAATCGACCAGGACCAAGGGATTACCGATAGGCGCCACCGCAAAGTGTGGCAAAATACCGGTTCAGCCAATGAAAACTGGTCAAACATGGACGATGCTGGAACAATTCAACTTATCGATGCCCCTGTTCGCTTAAGCGATAGCGTGTTGGTTACTTTCAGGGTCGATATGCGCGATGAATTGGTCGAACCAATGGGGGTAAACCTGATTGGCAGTTTCAACGATTGGTCAAGCAATTTCGCAATGACCTGCACCTACGATAAGGTTTATGAGATTACCCTCGAATTGCCCAAAAATCAATATTTCGAATACAAGTTCCGAAATGGGGAGATGTGGGAAAGCCCCGAAGGCGATTGCAATGTAGGTGGAGACAATACCAACCGAACTTTAAATGTAGCCAGTGAAAACCTCATACTCGATTTGGTTTGTTACAACAGTTGTTTTATGTGCCCACCATCGTATATCGAAGTGGCCAAAACCGAAACTGCTCCATTGCTCGATGGGGTTATTGATGAAGTTTGGAATAATACCGATGCAATACCTGTCTCCAAAAATTATTTATGGGAAAATCCTACTGTCGATGCTTATTGGAAAGCCATGTGGGCCGATTCGGGCATTTTTGTTTTAATTAATGCTCAAGATGATATTCATTTCCCATCATGGGAATCGGGAGGAAACGATTGGGAATTTGATCAAGTTGAAGTTTATTTCGATGTGAACGAAAATTTGCTTGACGGGCGAGGTTCGAAAGACAATCAAGGACACTATTCTTATTCTCCTGTTTTTGCCGAAACCGCTTATGGAACTGTCCAAAACAACGGGCCGGTTAGCTATTCCAACTTGCTTTATGGCGAAAGTTTCGTTAGCGAAATGTACTTCCCGTTTAACAGCTTTCAAAACGAACAAGGGCAAACACTCTCTAAAAATAACTTTCTATTGCTTAATGCCATAGGTTTCGACGTGTATGTTATCGATCGCGACAGCATAGGAACAAATAGACAGCGCAAAGTATGGCAAAACAATGGTTTAGTTACCGAAAACTGGGCAAATATGGACGATGCCGGTATCATACGGCTTGTAGGTGAAGCTCCGAATTTCGACCTTGTAGAAAGCGACTCGTTGGCATTGCTTGCAATATATAATGCTACCGGTGGCGATAATTGGAACAACAAACAAAACTGGTTGATTACAAATGCAAACGAATGGTATGGTGTTAGTGTTGAAAACTGTCGTGTTGTTGAATTAAACCTTGGCGAGAACAATCTTAGTGGTTTGTTGCCCGCCGAGTTGGCCAATTTAACGGCTTTAAGAACTCTTAACCTTGGCGGAAACGGAAATCTCGATCAAGGAGCGATACCCGATTTGTCAGGTTTAACTTCTTTAAGAGAGCTTGTTTTTTACTCAAGCAACCGCAACGGAACGGTTCCCGATTGGCTATTGCAATCGAGTACCATCGAACGGATAAATATTAGCGGTAATGCTTTAACCGGAGCTATCCCGACAAACTTCTCCTATCCGCTCAATATAAAATCTATAGATGTAGGTTGGTGCCAATTCGATACCCCAATTGGTTTCCCCGATTTTAGCGCGTTTACCAATTTGGAGGCAATCCGATTGGCCGGTTGTAACATAACAGCACAAGTTCCAGCTTATTTTGAGGGTTTTGCTAATTTGTTCAATTTGCATATCGATAATAACCATTTGTGGGGCGATTTGCCTGCCGGACTTAAATCGCAAACCAATTTAACTAATCTCGATATTCAATGGAACAACTTCACCTTTGGAAATTTTGCAGCAGCAGGTATTGTGCCTTCCCAAATGGGCGGTATGAATTATGAACCCCAAGCCAATGTGCAACTTGGCCGTTCCGAAACCGAAACCCAGGTAACTTTCGATGCTTCGGGCTTTGGCGGAGAAGCTTACAAGTGGTTTAAGGATGATTTGGAAATTGCAGGCCAAACTGGTAGTACACTCATTGTTGATAAAACGAACAAAGGTTTTTATCGTTGCGAAATTACCAATAGTCAATATCCCAATTTGACTCTTATTTCGGATGCAGAGGATGTGGGTGTTTTAACCAATGGTATTTACACCGAAGAATACGATGCGTTGGTAGCTTTTTACAATGCTTTAGATGGCGATAATTGGAGCAACAATACTAATTGGCTTTCCGAAGAACCGGTAAGTAATTGGTATGGTGTAGATGTTTGGGAAAACCATGTGACTGGTTTGGGTTTATGGTGGAACAACCTCGATGGTGACGTACCTGCCGATATCGAAGCACTTACCGAACTTCGGAATTTGAACCTTTCGGGCAACATAATTGCTTCTATTCCAATTGAATTTGGCAGTTTGGGATATTTGACATACATCGACTTGTCAAACAACCAAATTATATCGCTGCCAACAAGCATAGGGCAACTTACCGACCTCGACCAATTGTACCTTGCAAATAACCAACTGACATCACTTCCTGCTGAAATTGGAAACCTTGATAATTTGCTTGTGCTGAACCTTTATGGCAATCAACTTACATCATTACCGGCAGAAATGAATAGCTTGACCAGCCTGAAGGATTTATGGTTAGCTTATAATCAGCTTGAAAGCTTGCCCGATTTATCAGCTTTAACACTTGACAGGGTAGGAATCGATTATAATAAGCTTACTTATGCCGATATTGTTGGAAGTGGCATAAACCCATCAATTGAATTTTACTACAACGATCAGGTAAAAATTGAAGCCGATTATAACGATACAGGAACCGGTTACACCCTCGATGTTTCTTTCGCAGGTGCCCAAACGCACCAATGGTACAAAAATGGCGTTGAAATGCCCGGTGAAACCAATGCTTTGCTTACTGTAAGTGACTACGAAGGCGATTATTATTATTGCATATTGAACCATTCAGCCTATCCGAACCTCACCCTCGAAAGTGAGCCGCAAAGTGTTGCAGGCTATTTAACACATGGTATTGTAACAGCCGAGTACAACGCACTTGAAGAGTTGTATAATGCAACCAATGGTAGCAACTGGCGTGATAATTGGAAATGGCTTAGCGATGCTCCGATTAACGAATGGACAGGAGTATATATAAATGGTATACATGTAAGTGAAATTCATTTAGGCGGCAATAAACTAAGCGGTTCATTACCGGCTTCGTTTAACAGTTTCACCGAGCTTAAACGTGTTAACTTTTATGGAAACATGCTAAACGACTTGCCCGATTTGTCGGGATTAACCAACATTGAATTTATTAACGTAGCAAAAAATGCACTCGATTTTAACGATTTAACAGAAGCTAATTTCACCCAACCCATTGATTTCGATTTTCAGTACTTTAACCAACAAAATATTTTGGTGAACCGTAGTGAAAATAGCGGCCAAATTACCTTTACCGTTCCCGATGTGGGTGGTACATGGTTTCAATGGTATCACAACTCAGTTGCAATGCCGGGCGAAGAAAGCAATACTTTAACAGTAGATAACACTGCAAATGGTTATTATTATTGCATCATAGGCAATTCAACTTTCCAAAACCTTCAGCTACAAACGGTGGCCGAAGAGGTGGGCGAATCGAATTTAACCTGTGGAATATTAACCAGTGAATACAATGCGTTGATAGCTATCTATAACGCTACTGGCGGAAATAACTGGAACAACAACACCAACTGGCTCTCCACAAATCCAGCGAGCACATGGCAAGGCGTAACGGTAAATGGAGTAAATGTTACCTGGCTCGACTTGGGTTATAATAACCTATCCGGCATTCTTCCGGGCGAAACAGCTGATTTGACAAAACTTGATGGCCTTCAGTTCAGGGGTAACCACCTAAGTGCATTGCACAACAATGTTGGCAATTTGGCTTATTTATCAACCTTCGATTTATGCGACAACGATTTTACTGCTTTCCCCGAGGCGGTATGTGGTATAGGTAGTTTGCGCTGGTTGTACCTCGATAATAACGAAATGGTTGGCGCTATTCCTGATGCCATTGGCAACTTGACAAATATGTGGGATATATTTCTTTGTGACAATCAATTAAGCGGTCAAATACCATCGTCGATGGCTAATATGACCCAACTGATATGCTTTGATTTCAGCAGAAACAATTTAAGCGGTGCCCTACCGGCTGCAATGGGAAATGATTTTGCCCTCAGAGAGTTTCGTATGAGCGGGAACCAATTCCACCATGCTCACATAGAGCAAGTAATGGCATGGAGTAATTTTTCAGGCATCGAAACATTTGAGTATGCCCCTCAGCAAATGGTGGGCAGCGAACGTGAAATATTTACTACAGAAGGTTTTAGCATCCAGCTCTTTATTGATGGTTACACCACATCGGTTAACGATCAATATCAATGG
>ERZ795048.3699-NODE-3699-length-11173-cov-4.387660_pt1 | contig 11173 bp, 12 predicted proteins | sample MGYA00375132_ERZ795048 | MGnify/ENA primary metagenome ERZ795048 (study PRJEB30177, sample SAMN05720225) | activated sludge metagenome | isolation source: Anaerobic digester | place: Hong Kong | collected 2014-12-17 ...
TCCTTAACTTCCAATGCGGCTTCTACTTCCTCTAAAGCACCCGCTTTCTCCAGTGCCTCGTTTAGTTGTCTTACATAACTTTTCCGGATATTTTCTTTCTCCTCAAGAAGTTGTTCCAGCTCTTCAATTCGTCTTCCCAATTCCTCTGTATTTCCCTTGGGTAATTCTGTTTGCAATTCCATCAAAAGCTTGACATCATTCTTACTCTCAAATTCTTCTTTCTCCTTCTTAGAACGTTCCAACTCTTCTTCTCTATGCCCCAGAGCATTCATCTGATTACGGATTTCTTCTAACAGGGCACTCATTCCTGCTTCCGTCCACGCCATCTGTGATTCCTCTTTCTTACCGACATAACGAAGGAAAACTGAGATTTCTTCCAATGCTGTTTTCTCATCCTTGTTGGCGCGTTCCTCTTTTTTGATTTTGTCGGAATAATCAAGATACTTATGTTTCTTCTTTTCTAATTCGACACAAAGCTGTGCATAATTGCCCTGATTTAAAATCGCATCCGGATAATAGGGATCCAGAAGCACACAAAGCTGCTCCTTCAGAGATTTTTGACTTTCTTCATATCCCTGTTTTGCGTATGTTTCATTCTCTTTACAGAGTTGCTGATAGCGGTTCCACTCGCCCTTTAGTCGATATAGAATATCCATTACTTTTGCTTCTGAATAAGTCAGATGATAGTCTTCAAAAAACTCACGTAGAAGCATTTCAATCTCTCTTATGTTTTCTTCATCCATACGGATTTCATTTTCAAGCTTAAGCAGATCCTGGTTCTCAGGTTCTCTTTCCTGTTCTTGTGTGCCTTTAGCATAGGCAGGCACTTCTCTGGTCTTTTTTTGTTTTCTGAAAAATGAAAAAGCTATAACAATCACGCCAACAGCCATAACCGCCATGGCGATATACACAGACCAAATAAGGCATACAATTCCTACGAATAAAAGAAGCAATCCGGGGATCAGAAGCATCAATTGCTGTTTCATCACTTCCTTCTTTTTCTTCTCTTCTTCCTGTTGTTGCTGTGCTTGTAATTGCTGCCTTCTAAGTTCTTCCTGTTGTTCCTTAAGACGAGTCATAGCAACCAGCGTATTCTGTCTTTGAAGTAATCCAGCCTTGATTTCTCTTCTCAAATCGCATTTTTCTATCAATGAGTCAATATCATTGGGCGGATTCTCGGTAAATTGTTTACGTAAAGCCTCCAGTTCTTTCTGATCCTCTATCGAAACATTTTCCTTAGCAATTGTTAACTCCAACTGCGACAGCCGCTTTGCCAGAGTCGATGCATTGTTGATTTCTTCCTCACCGGGAACACCATTCTCGAAATATTCCTTCATGGTACGATACTCGGTTCGTTCCTGTTCACTCAGTGAAGCATCCTTCTTTATCTCTTGTGCAAGAATGACTTGTCTGTGATTCCTGACTGCATTCCCAATCATTTCTTCCGTCGGCAGTTCCTTGCCAAAATAAGCTCGCGTCTCCTCGTACAGTACCACCTGCTGTTTCCAGTTTCTAACCTTATCAAGGTACGCTTCCTTCTTCGCCTCTAACTCTTTTTGTTCACCCAATTGTCGAAACTGCACTCTTGTTTCTGACAGCTCCTTATTGTATTCCTGACATTGCTGTAATAACTGTCTGCCGGACTCCTCTAGTTTTTGAATGGAAGAATCAAGGTTCTCCTTCCCCCTAAGTAGTTCTTTGTCATTGGCAATCTCCAAAGAAAGTTTCTTTAGTAATCCGGTAGCACGTCTTGCCGACAGTTCATTAATCCGGTTTTTCAGGCTCTCCTGAACCTGGTTATGACGATTAATATCATCCAGACTGTCCTGAAGGTTTCCTATTTTGGCATTAATACTATCTGTACTTGAACTTTCACAGGCATCCTGCGGTATAAATATGGTCTTTAGGAAGGATTCCTGATTAATCTTAAACAACTCTTCTCCAATATTGGAAGAATATTGATCACACTCCAAATTCGTGATCAGATTAATCAGATGGAATCGATCCTCTTTCTCCTTTTTGCCAAAAACTCTGCTGATTTCATACTGCTGCCCCTCTGTCTCAAACACCAGTTGACCGCCGTATATTCCGCCCTGCCATGGTTGATAATGCATTCGTTCCCGTTCCTGAATGCTGCCACTTCGTTTACTATCATTGGCAAATCCATAGAACATCACCTTAATAAATGCAGCAAGAGTACTCTTACCCCACCCATTCTTCTGATTCATTATTGTCAGATTCTTTTCAAAATCGATTGTCTGATTGCTAAGTTTACCAAAATTCTCAATATGACAGTTGATTATCCTCATTCGTCCAGCGCCTCCCCCGCCAATGCCTGAATACCCGCACGTACAAGTTCTGCCTTTTCCTCCTCCGATAAAGAGGTCTCCCCCATAACCAGTCGCACATACTCCCCTTTTAGTGAGACATCATTAACATAGTCACTATAATCCACTCGTAATTTCATCTCATCATAGATCTTTATATAATAGAACTGCTCTTTTAGCTGTGTCACCAGATACACGATATTCTTTTCACAGTTAACATCAACGGTTCCCGTCAGTACCACTTTCACAAGATCTCCTGAAGGAATCTGTTCCTCCTTAAGTCCTTTGTTAATCTTAGTCAATATCTCAGGACTTGTCTGAGAGCCACTTGCATCAATTGTGACCGTATGCAGTCTTCGCCTTGCAAATGGAATAAAGGTATCCTCCCATTCATTTGCATTTTTGCATTCCAGAAGAACAAATCCATGCTCGCCACACTCATCAAATCCACGGCCTTCCAGGCAACCGCAATATCTCCATTTAGCCCTGTTATCCAGTCTGCCCTGAGAGGGTTCATGTACATGTCCCAGTGCAAGATAGTCAATCCCTTTATTCTTTAATGCTTCCAGATGAATTACCTCTGCCTTATCCTTCGATGCATACTTATTCTGCTGTCCATGAAGCATGACAATATTGTATGCTTCATGATTAAGAACAAGAGCATCATAAATATTTTCCCCTTGAGTGTTTTCCAGTTCCACTCCGGTAAATACGACCCTGCTTCCGTCTTGGCCAATCTGTTCATAACTTGTCCACTGATTGGAAAAGAGTCTTAAATTGTCAGGAATCACTTCCATTGTATGAATGAAATTAGAAACGTCGTGATTTCCATTCAAATAATAAAAAATGATATTCGGATGTGATGTGACTGCATTGATGATGGCATTTTTCGTAGACGCATAAATATTGGAAGTATCAAACAAATCTCCAACAATCATGACTGCCTCCACCTCTTCCTTCTCTGCCCATTCAATCATACGAAGAAATGTTGCAAGAATCTCCAGCCGGCGTTCCTTTGCCTTTACTGTATCCAGATTCGATGTCATTCTGGCATCCAGATGAATATCTGCACAATGAATAATTTTCATCTTTTTCTTCCCCCTTTACTCTTTCACCGGAAGCATTTTCGCAACCATTTTGTTTAATACTTCCAACAAAACTAACATTAAAATACCAAATAGGAACATATACCACGGATACCACCCAATCCCAATATGCGATGCCAATAGTCCGAATAATGGTGGCATAAATGTAGTTCCAACATAAGCACTTGCCATCTGAACCCCGATTACTGCCTGTGAATTCTCTTTACCAAAATGAGACGGTGTGGAATGAATGATGGATGGATAGACCGGTGCACATCCCAAACCAACGATCATCAAGCCAATCAGTGCCGGTGCCTGAACCTGGACAGGGATTGCAATACACAAAACTCCAATCAGCGCAGTTATAATCCCAATTCTTATCAGCCTCTTATCGCCCAACCGATCTGCAACAAATCCGCTCAGGAATCTTCCAAATGTAATTCCCAGATAGAATAACGAGGCAAATCTTGCAGCAGTCTCTACATCAATCCCACGATATTGCACCAGATAACTGCTTGCCCATAGTCCTGCTGTACTCTCTACGGTACTGTATGCAAAAAAAGCTCCAAGCACATATGGAACACCCTTAATTCGAAACACTTCCGTTAGCCTTTTGGGCCGCTCTGCATTCTTTTTAATCTCCTGCGTTCCTACACGCTTCTTCCACATTGGAAGAGAGAGAAACAGTATCGCTGTGAGCACAACCTGAATCGTACCAACGCTACGGTAACCACCTTGCCATCCGGCATTACTAAGGAGACAATCCCCCATAATATACGGACTGACAGCCGCCCCCACTCCCCAAAAGCAATGTAACCAGCTCATAAATCTTGATGAGTAATGCAGCGCAACATAGTTATTCAGTGCTGCATCAACTGCGCCGGCTCCAAGACCAAATGGAATTGCCCACAGGCATAATAGGATAAATGAATCAGAAAAAGAAAAACCAAGAAGAGCAACCGCAGTCATTAGAACACTGATTGCTGTAACCAACCCGGTTCCCAGCTTCTTTGTCAGACGATCAGATAACAGGCTGGAAACAATTGTTCCACCCGAAATAATCATCGTAATAATTCCGGCATAAGATACCGGAACACTAAGTTCAACATGCATTACAGGCCATGCGGAACCAATCATGGAATCCGGTAATCCAAGACCGATAAATGCCAGATAGATTATTACAATCAGAAACGAATACATAAAAGGAAGTCTCCTCATTATACTTTTCTATAGTATAACACGCAGACTTCCTTCTTAAAAGACAATCCTTTTATGTCCCTAACTTTATTATGACTTTTTCTTTCTATCAAAAATCAGATTCTGGTAACGATAGATACTAAGTAAAATTCCAACCAGAATAAAGTTGGTAAATGTAGCACCTGCGCCCATAGACAGAAATGGAACATTAAGTGCAGTTGCCGGGAAGAAACCAAAATTCATTGCAATTCCTTCCAGAAGCTGTAGCAGAAATGTAAGAAAGCAGCCCATTCCGACCATCATCCCCAGCTGATTCTTCTGACGGCAGGTAACATTAAATGCACGGATTAAAAAGAGGACAAGCAGGATAACAATCAGTACTCCAAAAACAATTCCATAGTTCAAAATCAGCTGAATTAAGAGATATTCATTAGCTGCCGGTAATATTTCCACCATTCCATCTGCTACGCCAAAGAAATGGCTTCCCGCAAGTAACTCTCTAATTCTTATGTAAATATAACCGGCTTCCGTTGCGTAAACCTCGGGATTTAAAAAGGCGGTAATTCTGGCCTTTTGATAATCACGCAATAAGAAACTGTATGAAATAATTGTCAGGCATACCGGGGTTACCAGATACACAACGCATAATGCAATCACTGTCCGGATTCTGCCTAGATGAAACCATACCTTCACAACCGCAATTAGAACCATGATGAAGAAAATCAGAACCAGGTTAAATGTCGTCGGCAGGGAACTGGTCCCATAATTACAGACAACAGCCGGAAGCAGCATAAAAAGTAATACTTTGCATAATCCCCATGTCTTCTGCCCACGATACCCATAGATTACAGCACCATAGATTGGTGCGAACAGATACATTGGCGAAACCATTTGATAGCATCTCCCATTTGTTTGCATAAATAATTTACAGGCCGCTCCAAATAAAACGGCAGTAATACAGAGTATTCTTCTCGGATATTTTCCAAGAAACGAATAATCCAGTTGATAAATGCCTATCATCAGGCCTGCCCCCAACAGCATGTAACTCAGCTGACGCACAAACTCACCTCTTGATATTCGTCCTACCAGACACAGTACCAGCAGACCGGTAATACTGCATAATGCAACCAGCAGAAACATTTTCCAATCTGTTCTCGGACGGTGAATACGATCCAAATCAACTCCGACTGTAATGGGATCTCCCATCTGTTCAACCGCCTTTTCTATCGCTTCTTGATGTGACATTCCATCTTCTTCATAACACTGTGCCTGATCCTCCAGATGATCTTCAAATTCCTTTGAGATGAAGGACCGGATCTTCTCATAACGAATCTGCTCTGTTAATGTTTTAAGATATTCCTCTTCTATACGTTCCATATGACTTCTCCTAACGAAAGGACATTGGTAACTGCAGATGCATACTCTTTCCATTCCCTGGTCTTATCCTTCAAGGCCTTCTGTCCGTCTTTGGTCAGCTGATAGTATTTCCTGATCTTTCCTCCTGCTTCCTTTTCATATGAAATCAAATAGTTCTTCTCTTCCAATAAATGCAGCAGCGGATAAAGGGTTCCTGCTTTCATGGAAAAAACCTGATTGGAACGTCTCATTAGCGTATCAATCATTTCATAACCATACATATCCTTCTCTTCAAGTAACTTAAGCAATAACATGGATGTGCTTCCGGATATCAGATTTTTATCTTTCATTTTACATACTCTCCTCTCTCATAAATAAGTGTGTAGATTGTCTGTGCATAGATTATCTATACATTAGTATAGCAAGGCAGCTTGTATATAGATTATCTATACATCATTATAGATAGATAGTCTATATATGTCAATCTGTTTTTGCTTTTTTCTACAGATCAAATTCACCTGCATGCTTCTGAAAGAATTCATGATACACCCGCACATTGGATAAATCTGTCCAGCGTTTCACATCCACCGGTTCTTCATCCATGTCATAGATTTTTGCACCCTTCATTGCCAATAGAAACGGAGAATGCGTGGACATAATGAACTGACACCCGAAAAATCGAACCGATTCTTCCAAAAAGGTAACCAGTTCCAGCTGCCGCATTGGCGATAGACTGTTCTCAGGCTCATCTAAAAGATACAATGCATTTTCTTTAATCTTGTCCGAAAAGTAAAGGGATGCACTCTCCCCATTGGAATGCTCTCTGACATTATCCATCAGATTCTCTCTTACATATTTAGACTGCGTCTTGCTTCGTGCCTGATTCACTCGTTTTAGTTGTTCATAGTCATCAAGAGACTGCATCCGGAATCTGGAATACTTCGCTTCCATGTAATCCGCAAAAAGTTCTTCCCTTTTCTCATTGATACCGTCATTGATCATGCGAAGATTAATCATAAAATCAAACACATCATCACTGGTAATAACGCGACTTTCCTTCGAAATAACGCCTTCCGACTCATAATGGCACATCGCTGTATAATCTTCAAAGAAATTAGATCGGTTATATCTGGTATCTCGTGGTAGTCTTAATGTTTCTGCTATCACATTCAGTACAGTTGTCTTTCCACATCCATTGCCACCATAAAGAATCGTAATTGGTTCAAAATCAAGTTGTTTTAGATTATGTTTGGAAATTACCTGAAATGGATAGAACGAATCATAACAGGTTCGTTTCTGTGACATCGTAAAACTGTATTCCTGCTCTCTGTCAGGAAAAGGAAATTGTGACAGATAAATCATTCCTCAATTCTCCCTATCTTCCTTTAATTTTTCCAGTGCTTTGGACATTTTCCTGTTTTCATATTTCTCACGAATGATTACAAATACAGTACTAAATAGAACACAAACACCAAACGAGACAACAAAACCAATCCAGGCATCCAAGCGATTCCAGGCAAACCAGCCAAACAGCTTAATAAAAATCACCATAAATACAATAATCACACCAAGCATCCCAATCGTACGTTTTAGAATCGACATATTCTGAATTACACGATCAGTAAAGAAAAGATATCTGGTAGCGACAATAATTACTGACATTGCCAGCAACTGCGTCAACGTCGATAGTGCAATCCCTTCTGCCCCTAAAACAAATAGTGTTGATATCTCATTGGCATCTGCTCCGGTAAAATAGGTAATCACAACAAAAATCACTACGGATACTCCATAGGTTAGAAATACTTTCTCCAGGAAATCAAATATAGTACGTTTTTCAATCATCGGCTTTCTCCTTATATTTCTCCAAGCTTACTTAATTCCAAGGGTCTTACGCAGTTCATCTGCATACATTCTTGAAGCAATAATCTGCTCACCATTCTCCATGGTTATTCTTATCTTTCGGTCAATATTCGCACGCATACTCCTGATCTTTTTCAGGCAGATCAGACAGGACTTGCTCACACGCAAGAATCCACAATCCGTCAGCTGCTGTTCCATTTCATATAATTTCAGATCGGATTCAAAGACATCCTCTTTTGTATAGACAAATGTAGTACGCTCTAGTGCTTCAATATAGATTACATGTGAAATATCCAGCAGATGTACCGCGTCCGCTTTGCGCACGGTCATCTGCTGGTCTAAAATTCTAAGCGTTGCCAACAGTTTTTCAATCTCAGGAGTCAGTCTTGCACACGAAATCGCAATCTCAGTGTCCGACTTCTTAGGATCAATATCAATTGATATTTTCATTTACTCATCCAATCCATTTTTTCGATATGCTACAACAAATGTAATCAGTACAATTACCATATTTATTCCGGTAATTACATAATTTTTCATTTCCATTTTACCATCATTGATATGCGAAATAAATAGTTGAATCTGTTGTGAGTACAGAATCTGTCCGTATTTTTCGATTGTTGTATTAAAGGTTGCCATCATTGGTACAAAAGCGAGAATCAACATTGCCGGAACCATCATGGAATTGGCAACCATCTGGTTTTTGCAAAAACCTCCGATAGAAGCTCCCCCAAAAATGGAAATAATAAATCCAACTGCCATCAGAATCAGGAAGTTCATAAGATCTGTTCCCCTGTATCCACCAACGATGCCCATGCATATAGCTCCTAACATACACATAATCCATACATAAGTTCCTGTACCCAGAAGGTACTCACCCGGCTTGACATTGGACATTAAAAGTACGCGCAGGGTGTTCTTTTCCCGTTCCTCTGCAATAATTGAGGACATTGCAATGATTGGTGCCATCCCGATATACATGACCGCAAACATCCTGATAAAATATCCTTCCGGAAGATTATCCACCTTTATTGTTTGATTCATTATAATTGAGATCACCGGAAACATCAGAAATTGAATAAGCACTGCTTTATTTTTCATGGTATCCTTAGCCTGTTTACAAAAAATAGCCTTCATGTTGTTCATTATTCGAATCTCCTTCCTGTACGTTCCATAAATACTGTTTCCAGATTAGGTTCTGTGGAATGTATTGTTTCAATGCTTTGTTCCTGAAACAACTGTTCAATCTTTGCTGCTGAATCTCTGCTATTCTCATATTCCAACTCTTCTCCATTTTTTAACCGAATGCGTATTTTCTTCTGATGATTGTATTTCCTGCAGATTTCCTGTGGTTGCCCATACTCGACAATCTTACCTTCATTTAAAAGTGCTATATGGTCGCATAGTTTCTCTGCTTCTCCCATATTATGCGTTGTCAGGAAAATGAGATATCCCATCTCTTTCTTGTGCAACAAGAGTCTATGAATTTCTTCACTTGTTGCCGGATCCAGACCACTGGTCGGTTCATCCAGAAACAGTATCTTCGGATTGGTCATAAACACTCTCGCCAACTGAAGACGATGACGCATTCCCTTAGACAGATTCATTGCCGGTGTTTTCACTGCTTTTTCCAGTCCCACTGCTCTGAGCGTCTGAATGATCTGCTCTTTCTTAATTCCGTAAATATCTGCAAACAGTTTCAGATTGTCATAACAGGATAATCTCTCATAAAGGCCAAATTGATCCATCATAATACCAAACTGTTTCTTTTCTGTTCCATTTAACTTCCCAACTTCCTTATCAAAAACGGTAATCTTCCCGGCTGTTGCCGAAATCTGCCCGGTCAGGAGCCTGATCATTGTCGTTTTGCCTGCTCCTGACGGTCCAAGCAAACCAAATATTTCTCCCTGGTTAATCTCTAAGTTGATTTTATTTAACACAACTTTATCTTCATATTTCTTTTCTACGCTTTCAACTAATATCAAGCTCATTTACATCCTCCTTACAATTTTTGACTGCTGCCTTCTTACAAAAGAAACTTAACACGCTGTCACATTCTTCACAAGGATCTTTGACATGAGTTGCCACATACCTCACATAAGTTGCCAAAAAAGCCCCTTGCATTACTGCAAAGGGCTTTTGATTGTGTATATTATAACCATCCGGAACCGTTGTTTCCACTTTGATCCGTCCCTCGCTGATTCGCATAGGGATCAGAAAAACCATTTTGTGAATAGGCATCATTTGGGTCACTGCCTGTTGGCTGTGTTGTATTATTCCAAAACTGTGCATAGGGATCTGATGACACAGCAGCTGTTGATGAAGAAGCTGCAAATACATTGTTTTGATCCATAGGTACTTCCTGATAGTCTCTTCGACTATTAATAAATGTTTTGATATTTGAAAAAGCTGCAAATATGATAAATGCAAACCAAACAATGGTAAAAAATACTATTGGCGCAGTCTCACTACCAGCATTCTCCGGTTTCTCCATCATATAATTCAAAGATTCCGAAAAAGCAAGATATAACGATTCACCTACAACATCATCCCCCGAAGCAATGTTGTTTTGCAGAGTCGTATTAAATTCTTCAAAATGATCCACCGTTATAATGTCATCTGTATTGTCCCCCTGCATTCCCTCCCAGGACCAATCCACATAATCCAGTTCCTCTGCATTTTCAGGTTCTGAATAAACAATAACAAAGTGGTCTTCATCAGAAAAACGATCCACATAATAATCATAGGCATACTCTTCCAGAGACGAATACTGTTCATTCCAGTCAGAGTCGTAAACGGTAGCAACATAGGGACAGATTCCTGTTAATTCCCGAAATCTATCCATCGTATTTTCTAATGCCTCATCATTATTAATTACATCAATCTGGTCGTCTATGTATGATTCCGGTACTGTATAATGCGGTGTCAATGGTTTAGGTGGTGAAAACATCGCAAATAGAGATCCTATGATTGCAAATCCACATCCAAAGAAAGGGAGCAAAAAAAGAAGTGAAAAAATGAAACTGCCAACTCCCATTTTCTGTGGATACTGAGAACAATAAATATAATGTTCAATACCCTTTCCATCATGATATCGAAATCTTCGTGCACCAGAATAGTATTTTCTAGATATTCTTGGACCACTAGAACCTCCGCTTCTTCCATGACTACCTCCATGGCTTCCACCGCTGTGACTTCCTCCACCAGAACTATGTGGCATAATGCTACCTCCTTATCAACACTAAATTGTTATGTAATGTAAGCAAGTTCCATTTTACTTCTTCTTCTTTGTGTTCGCTTTTGTTTTGGAATTAGATTTTACATGCTTCTTATCTGCAAACATATGTA
>ERZ795048.3705-NODE-3705-length-11152-cov-6.427413_pt1 | contig 11152 bp, 8 predicted proteins | sample MGYA00375132_ERZ795048 | MGnify/ENA primary metagenome ERZ795048 (study PRJEB30177, sample SAMN05720225) | activated sludge metagenome | isolation source: Anaerobic digester | place: Hong Kong | collected 2014-12-17 ...
TCAGGCGATGCCGGAGCTCTTTCTCCAAAAAAGGAACTCGTGGCCCGCTTTCGACGGCAGCGCCTATCCCGCCGTCGTCACGCTGGGACGCAACTACCGCAGCCGGAAGGACATCGCCGGCGCGGTCAACTTTCTGTTTTCGCAGATCATGACGGAGGCGGCCGCGGAGATGGATTACGGCCCCGGGGACCGACTGATCGCCTCCGCGGAATACCCGGAGGACGGCCTTCCCCGCTGCGAGCTGCTGCTCGCGGAGACCGACGCGGAGAATGAAAAATACCCGGATGCCGAAGCCGAGGCCGTCGCGGAAAAGATCGCCGCGATGGTCAAGGCGGGCGTGACCGTGAAGGACGGCGAGAGCCTGCGCCCGGCCGGATACTCGGATTTCTGCATCCTGCTGCGCGCCATGAAAGGCCGGGGCGACCGCTTTGCCGAAGCGCTGCGGAGACGCGGCATCGGCGTGCGGTGCGAACGCTCCGAGGGTTTTTTCTCAAGGCCCGAGATTGCCGCCGTGATGGACGTGCTGCGCGCCATCGACAACCCGCTGCTCGATCTCCCGCTTGCGGGCGCGATGCTCTCCGAGATGTTTCTCTTCACGCCGGACGACCTCGCGCGGATCCGGCTCAAGGGCAGAACGCTCCCGTTTTTCCGCGCCGTGAAGCTGGCGGCGGAGGACGGCGACGAAAAGTGCGCCCGGTTTCTGGATTTTCTCTCGGAGATGCGGACCTATGCCGCCTGCGAAAGTTCCGATGCCGTACTGGAGCGCATCTACGAAAAAACGCAGTTCCCCGGCATCATGCGTGCCGGAGAAAACGGCGAGGCGAAACTCGCAAATCTGCGCCTGCTGGTCCGCTACGCCTCCGAGCGGGAGGCCGCGGGCTGGAAGGGCATCTTCGGCTTCCTGCGCTTCGCCGACCGGCTGATTGAAAAGGGCGACGACCTCGAGCCGGCCGGGCAGGCCTCTCAGAGCGGCGGCGCGGTGCGCATTATGACCGTCCACGGCGCGAAAGGGCTTGAGTTCCCGATCGTGTTTTTCAGCGCCGCCGGGCGGAAATTTCATAACGACAGCCGCGTGGACCGGCCCGCCGTCCATCCGACGCTCGGTTTTGCCTGCGCCGGACGGGATGAGACGACCGGCCTGCGCTACAAAACGGCGCCGCAACAGGCGCTGGGCCTTGCCTTGAAGAAAAGCTCCCTTGCCGAAGAAATGCGCATCCTCTACGTCGCGCTGACGCGGGCGAAGGAGCGGCTGATCGTTACCGGCTCCGTGCCGAACGCGGCGGATTACCTCTCCGGGCTCGCCTCCGGCGCAAGGGCGGATGGGCGGCTCGGCACCTTTACGGTGACGAATGCAAAATCCCCGCTCGACTGGGTCTGCACCTCCCTGCTCCGACATCCGGATGCGGCGGAATTCCGCATGCTCGCAGGTCTCTCCGACCTTGAGCCCCTGCCGGACGACACGCGCTGGATCTTCTCCGTCCGACAGCCGGGCGGCGCGGAGGAACCGGAGGAGGAGGCCGCCGAAACCCTCTCCCCGGAACCGGACCGCGCTTTGTTCATGCTGCTGGAAGAGCGCGCGGCGTGGACCTACCCCTATGCCGTCTCCGCGTCGATTCCGGCGAAGAAAGGCGTCTCCGAGCTCACGCACGGCGAGCTTTACGAACAGACGCGCTTCTCGGCGAGGCCGACGCACGGCGTTCTCTCCGGCGCGGAACGCGGCACGGCGCTGCATGCCTTCATGGAATTCGCCGACTTTGAAAAGGCGGAACATTCCGTGGAGGAGGAGCGGAAGCGTCTGGCGGATTTCGGCTTCCTGACCGCCAAACAGGCCTCCGCCGTCGATCCCGCAAAGCTGCGCGCCTTCTTCCAAAGCGAGCTTTATCGGCGGATCAAGGCTTCCTCCCGGGTTCTGCGCGAATACCGCTTCATGCAGGACATCCCGGCAAAGGAACTCGGCTACGAGGCCTCGGAGGAGATGATCACCGTGCAGGGCGTCGCGGACTGCATCTTTGAGGAGAACGGCGGGCTCTATATCCTCGATTACAAGACCGACCGCGCGGACCGGATCGAAACCCTCGGCGAGCTTTACGGCGACCAGCTCCGGCTTTATAAGAAGCTGCTGGCCCTCTCGACGGGTAGAGAGGCCGCCGGACTCCTTATCTGGTCCTTCCACTTTGGCCGGGAACTCGCGGTGGAATAACATACTCGCGGCGGCCGGCTCCGGCTTTATAAGAAACTGCTGGCCCTCTCGACGGGTAGAGAGGCCGCCGGACTCCTTATCTGGTCCTTCCACTTTGGCCGGGAACTCGCGGTGGAATAACATACTCGCGGCGGCCGGCTCCGGCTTTATAAGAAACTGCTGGCCCTCTCGACGGGTAGAGAGGCCGCCGGACTTCTCATCTGGTCCTTCCACTTCGGCCGGCTCCGGCTTCCGGGGTTCAAATCCTCGTCGGATAACCAAGAGAAAGCCTCATCACCAAGCCATTCGTGACGCAGCTTTCTCTAAGGCGAACCCGTTTCTCATTCCCTATCCATAAAGCCGGGGCATTCGTTGGAACAACAAAGCGGCATGAGCATGAGGGAAAATGCGCGATTGAGCAGCGCCGTTATCCGGTCGAAAAGCTGATCGAATTTCCGTCGGACAGATATGGAACTGAACGCGCCGAAAAACAGCGGGGATTTCCCCCCGCCTCCCGCGCGGACGGTCTCTTCTTCCCGGCAGGGCGCGCCCGGCCCCGATTTTCAGAAAACTTTTTAAAAAAGCGCATTTTTTATGAAAACGATGTCTCCGGGATAGTGACTTTTTCTTTTATTTTTTATATAATTAATTTACAAGCCGTAAAATGCGCTTTTCGGCTTCGGAAACCTCGGTTTTCGATCCCGGCAGCGGAACGGGCCCATTCGAACAAAATAAAAGTCCGAACAAAAATTTTGGGAAAGAGGGAAATGGTCATGGCGTTTTTTGATAAGCTGAACGACCTCGCGAAAACTGCGGTCGACAAGACCGGCAACGCAATTGAAAACGGAAAACTCAGCGTGAAGATCACCGGGGAGGAACGGAATATCGCCGCCGCCACCGCAAAAATCGGCGAGTATTATCTCGCAAAACTGGATGCGGGCGAAGTCCTGGACGACTCGGTCATGGAAATCTATGCCGAAATCGAGGAGCATCGCCGCAGCATCGAGGCCATGCGCGCGGAACTCGGCGGCTCGAAAACCGCCCCCGCCGCCGATACCGCCGATGCCGCCGGTGCGAAATTCTGCAAGGCATGCGGCGCCAAACTCGCCCCCGGCGCGAAATTCTGCCCGGAATGCGGCGCCGAACAGTAATCAACGGAACACGGACGGGCGGAGAGGATGCCGGGCGCATTCTTTCCGCCCGATTTTTATGCGCCATGGCATACGAACGCCCGTTTTTTCGTAAAATGAATCTGTACCGGACCTTTTCGCCGGAAAATGCCGCGGGCAAAAAAGATTTTTCGGCCCGATACTTGACAGAAACGGCATGGACGGGTATAATTTTCTTTACAAGGAAGCAGAACGAACCGTTCTCACCTGCCCGCAGATGCGCGGCGGGTCAATCGTCCCGGTATTCTATACCGGATTGCGGTGCGCGGTCTTCTTGGGCTGCGCGTTTTTTTATATTTTGGAGGTGTTAGTCATCGGCAAACAGGAACTGCTCATCAACGAAGAGATCCGCGACAAAGAGATTCGCGTGATCGATTCCGACGGCAGCCAATTGGGCATTCTTTCGGCGAGAGAAGCGATGCAGATCGCGGCCGAAAAAAATCTGGATCTCGTGAAGATCGCCCCTCAGGCGACCCCGCCGGTCTGCCGCATTATGGATTACGGCAAATATCGCTTCGAACAGGCGAAACGCGAAAAAGAAGCGAGGAAAAACCAGCATATCATTGAGACCAAGGAAGTGCGCCTTTCCCTCAATATTGATACCAACGATTTCAACACAAAGCTCAACCGGGCGAAGAAATTCCTCGAGGACGGCGATAAGGTGAAGCTCTCGCTGCGTTTCCGCGGCAGAGAGATGACCCATACCGAGCTCGGGGCCGACCTTGTCCGGAAATTTGTGAACGAATGCGCGGAACTGGGCGCCACGGACAAGCCTGCCAAACTCGAAGGCAGAAGTCTTGTCGTCACCATCAACTCCAAAATACAGAAATAACCCGCAGTACTCGTTTGATATTTGCTTTTTGCAATCAATAATCAGGAGGAAAAAACAATGGCCAACGCGAAACTGAAAACCCATACCGGGGCAAAGAAGCGTTTCCGCTTCTCCAAAGACGGAAAAATCAAACGCAATAAAGCGTTTAAATCCCACAAGCTGAATTCCAGCATCAAGGACGCGAAACGTAAACGCAACCTTCGTCACGCCACCTATGCGGATGCCACCAATATGGAAAAACTCAGAAAAATCATGCCCTACGGCGGCTGATTTTTTCCAAAAACAAACATCTATCTATTGAAAGATATAACGGAGGTAACTACTAATGGCTCGTGTTAAAGGCGGGATCATGTCCCATAAAAGAAGAAAGAAAGTTTTAAAGCTTGCAAAAGGATACTTCCTCGGAAGAAGCAAGCTTTTCCGCACTGCAAAAGAAGCGGTTATGAAAACCGGGCGCTATGCGTTCATCGGCAGAAAGCAGAAAAAGAGAGAATTCCGCCGCCTGTGGATCACCCGTATTTCCGCCGGCTGCAAGCTCAATCACACCAACTACTCCCAGTTTATGTATGGTCTCAAGAAAGCCGGCATCACCCTCAACCGCAAGATGCTCTCCGAGATCGCCATCCATGACCCGGAAGGCTTTACTGCCCTTGTGGAAAAAGCGAATATCGCGCTTTAAAGGCCGATTAGAACGCCCGGGTTTTTGAACTCGGGCGAATTGTTATAGTAAGGGACGGAGTCCGGAGGAATTTTTTTCCTTAAAAAGCTTTTCTTTAATCCTCTATTGTTGTTATAATATAAAGGAGGACCCATGCCGATCACAAGTCGTGAAAATCCGATGATCAAAGAGGCCGCCGCCCTGCTCAAAAGCAAACGAGCAAGGGAAGAAAACGGCCTTTTTCTGGCGGAAGGGGCCAGGCTCTGCGCCGAGGCCTCGCGGAGCGGCATTGCGGTCCGCCGTCTTTTTCTCACGGAAGAGGCGCGCGAAAAGTATCCGGATTACCTCCGGGATCTGATTTTGGCCGCGGCGGATGTTCAGGAAATCACGTCCCCGGTGGCGGAAAAGCTCTCCGATACAAAGACCCCTCAGGGCGTCTTCGCGGTCTGCGAATTTCCGGAGAACCGGGCGGATTTTGACCGGGACGGCCTTTTCGTCGTGCTCGACGGGCTTCAGGACCCCGGCAACATCGGCACCATCCTGCGCACCTGTGACGCGATGGACGTCCGCGGCGTGCTCCTTTGCGGGAGCGCGGACATCTGGTCGCCGAAGGTGCTGCGGGCGTCGATGGGATGCCTGTTCCGCCTGCCGGTCGCCGTCTTTGCCGATGCCGCAGAAGCTTTTTCCGCGCTCCACCGGCACGGCTGCACGATCTTCGCGTCCACCCTTTCCGCAGATTCCGTTCCGCTCAATCAGGTCCGCTTCCCGAAACGGAGCGCCGTCGTCATCGGCAACGAGGGCAGCGGCATCCCGGAGGAGGATCTCGCGCGGAGCGATACCCTTGTCACCATCCCGATGCCCGGCAGAGCCGAGAGCCTCAACGCCGCCTCCGCCGCCGCCATCCTGATTTATTCCGCAGCCGCCGGCGGCTGACGATCCTTTAAAGACTGGAGATGACAGCATGAGCCTTCTTCATTGGATCTGGCTTTCCCTGATCCTTCCGCCCGGCAGCCCGAAGATCGACCGTGCTTTGGAATGCTTCCCGGACCCGGAGGAGCTCTTTCTCGCCGGAAGCGGGGGAGCCGCCCGGATCCCCGGTTTTGATTCCTCCGACCTCATCCGCATGCAGGCGACCAGCCTCGATCTTGCGGAAAAAGCGCTCGAACGCGCCGAAACCTACGGTGCGGGCGTGATCGCGCGGAACGATCCGGACTTTCCGGAACGCCTGCTTCAAATTCCCGCCTGCCCCGTCGTTTTATATGTGCTGGGAGACCTCTCCGCGGCAGAACGCCCATGCGTGGCGCTCGTCGGCACCCGCTCGATGAGCGAGTACGGCAGAAAGGCGGCGGAAAGTCTGGGCAGAGGCCTCGGTTCTTCCGGCATCACCGTCGTCAGCGGCATGGCGAAGGGCGTCGACACGGTCGCCCACAAGTCCTGTATCGAAGCGGGCGGCAAAACTATCGCCGTGCAGGGCTGCGGCATCTGCAACACCTATCCGCCCGAAAACCGGGAGCTCAAGGAGATCATCGCGGCAAACGGGGCCGTCGTCAGCGAATTTGCCCCGGACGCCGCCTCCCAGTCCTCCTATTTCCCGATCCGTAACCGCATCATCTCCGGCCTCTCGCTCGGCGTCTGTGTCGTGGAGGCCGCCGCCCGCAGCGGAACCTCGATCACCGCGAATTTCGCGCTCGAGCAGGGCCGCGACGTCTTTGCGGTCCCGGCGGACGTCTTCCGCAGCACCTCGAAGGGTACCTTCCGCCTGCTGCGTCAGGGAGCGATCCCCGTCTCCTGCGCCGGAGACATCATCGAGGAGTACCGGCCGCTCTACGGCGACCTGATCCGACCCGAACCCGCGCACGAGGCATCCGCCAAACCTTACCAGCCTTCGGAGCAGCTCTGGCAGGAACCTTCCCATGAGGAGGGCCCCCGCTGGCGCGAGATGCCGGAAGATCTCTCCGACCACGCGCGGGCGGTCTATTCCATCCTCTCGAGGACGCCGCTCTTTGCGGACGACATCTCCTCCATGACCGGCCTCCCCGCCTCGGAGACCGCCGCCGCTTTGACGGAGCTGGAACTCTCCGGGCTTGTGAAACCGGTCTCCGGACGGAGATTCACCCTCGCATAAATCCCTAAAATTCATCACATCATCTGGATACAGTTGATCAAAGGAGTAATTATCACGGCTGAAACACAGGATTCCGAAACCAAAACCGGCCGCGGCGCCAAGACTTACAAAAATCTTGTGATCGTCGAGTCGCCGGCCAAGGCCAAAACCATCCAAAAATATCTGGGACCGGACTACGAGGTCGTCGCCTCGATGGGTCACGTCCGCGACCTGCCAAAGAGCACGCTCGGGATCGACGTGGCGCACGGCTTTCTGCCGCAGTACATGCTGATCTCCGGCAAGGAGGCCCTCGTCCGCAGCCTCAAGAAAGAGGCCGGCTCCGTCGAGAACGTCTATCTCGCGACGGACCCCGACCGCGAGGGCGAGGCGATCTCTTGGCATCTGGCCTATCTGCTGGGGCTGCCGCTCACGTCGGCGAACCGCGTCACTTTTAACGAAATCACCCGCTACGGCGTCAAACAGGGCATGGCCGCCCCGCGCACGATCGATAGGGATCTCGTCAACGCGCAGCAGGGCCGCCGCATCCTCGACCGTATCGTGGGATATAAACTGAGCCCCTTCCTCTGGAAAAATATCCGGGGCGGCTCGAACCTCTCCGCCGGAAGGGTGCAGTCCGTCGCCGTCCGCCTGATCGTCGACCGCGAACGGGAAATTCAGGACTTCCATGTGGAGGAATACTGGACCATCGACGCCAAACTCTATGAGCGCGGCGAATCCGCGGCCTTCTCCGCCCGCCTCCAGAGCAAAAATGGCGAGAAGGTGGAAATCCCCACCGAAGAGGCCGCCAAGGTCATCATGGACGACCTCGCCGGCAAGGATTTCATCATCGGCAACGTCAAAAAAGGCGTCCGCAAAAAGATGCCCGCGCCGCCCTTCATCACCTCCACGCTCCAACAGGAGGCCTCGCTCCGGCTGGGATTCCAGTCCCGGCGCACGATGCGCGTCGCACAGGAGCTCTATGAGGGCGTCGACGTGCCCGGCATGGGCGCCGTGGGTCTCATCACCTATATGAGAACCGACTCCCTGCGCATCTCCGAGGAGGCCCGGAACGCCGCCGCCGCTTATATCGAAAAGAACTACGGCCCGGATTATCTGCCTCAGACCGCCCATGCTTTTAAACAGAAAGCCGGCGCGCAGGATGCCCATGAGGCGGTCCGCCCGACCATGCCGGACCTCGATCCGGCAAAGCTCCAAGGGTGCCTGACCTCCGACCAATATAAACTTTACAAATTGATCTGGGAGCGCTTCATCGCGAGCCAGATGGCCGCCGCCGTGCTCAACACCGTCTCGATCGACATCGAGGCCGGCGACTATCTCTTTAAAGCGAGCGGATTTACCGTACGCTTCGACGGCTTCACGAAGCTCTACGAGGCGTCTTCCTCCCCGGAGGAGGAGAAATCCTCCATCCCGAAGAAGGCCGAAAAAGGCGACGTCCTGCGCCTCAAGAGCCTCCACCCGAACCAGCACTTCACCCAGCCGCCGGCACGCTTCACCGAGGCGTCGCTCATCAAGGCGCTCGAGGAAAACGGCATCGGCCGCCCGAGCACTTATGCGCCGATCATCACCACGATCCTTGCGCGCAACTATGTCGAGCGCGAGGGAAAGGCCCTGAAACCCACCGCTTTGGGCACCGTGATCGTCGATCTGGTGAAGGAGCATTTTTCCAACATCGTCGACGTGGAATTCACCGCCAAGATGGAGAAGGATCTCGATAAGATCGAGGCCGGCAAGATCGACTGGCAGAATATGATTAAAAAGTTCTTCGACGACTTTACAAAGGAACTCGAAACCGCCCAGCAGTCCCAAGGCGGCGAAAAGATCGCCGTCCCCGAGGAAGAGACCGACGTCATCTGCGAGAAATGTGGCAGGCACATGGTCATCAAAACCGGTCGCTACGGAAAATTCCTCGCTTGCCCGGGCTACCCGGAATGCAAAAACACGAAGCGCCTCGTCAAGGAAGCAAACGGCACCTGCCCGCTCTGCGGCGGAAAAATCCTGACGAAAAAATCCAAGACCGGCAAGACCTATTACGGCTGCGAACATAACCCGACCTGCGGCTTTATGACGTGGGACGAACCGACGGCCGAACTCTGCCCGGTCTGCGGCAAGACGCTGCTCTTCCGGAAAGGCCGCAACCCGATGTACGTCTGCTCCAACCCGACGTGCGAATATCAGCGCCCGGAGGAGAAGAAAAAATGAGCCGTCCCGTCACCGTCGTCGGCGCGGGGCTGGCGGGCTGCGAGGCCGTCTGGGCGCTCGCAAAAGCCGGCGAATCGGTCAGGCTTTACGAGATGAAGCCCGTCAGATTCAGCCCCGCCCACCATTCTGAAAATTTTGCGGAGCTTGTCTGCTCCAATTCGCTCAAGGCCTCGCGTTTAGAGACCGCCTCCGGGCTCCTGAAGGCCGAGATGAAACGCCTCAGATCCCTGACGATGGAGGCCGCCGAAGCCGCCGCCGTCCCCGCGGGAGGGGCGCTCGCCGTCGACCGGGAGGCCTTTTCCGCCTATATCACCGACCGCATCCGTTCCCTGCCGAACGTGGAGATCGTCCGCGAGGAGCTGACGGAGCTGCCCGCAGAGGGCACCGTCGTCTGCGCCACCGGGCCGCTGACCTCCGACGGGCTCGCCTCGTATCTGTCCGGGCTCTTCGGCGGGACGCTCTCCTTTTATGACGCCGTCGCGCCGATCGTCTCGGCCGACAGCATCGACTTTACAAAATGCTTCTACGGCGCGCGTTGGGGACACGGCGACCCCGATTACCTCAACTGCCCGATGGATAAAGAGCAGTATGAGGCGTTCGTGGAGGCGCTCCTGAACGCGGAGAAGGCGGAACTTCACGCCTTCGACGCGCCGCCGAAGGTCTACGAGGGCTGTATGCCGGTGGAGATCATGGCCGCCCGCGGCCCCGATACGCTCCGGTACGGCCCGATGCGCCCGGTCGGGCTCAAAAACCCGGAGACCGGACACCGCCCATGGGCCAACGTCCAGCTCCGGAAAGAAAACCGGGAGGGCACGATGCTGAACCTCGTCGGCTTTCAGACGAACCTAAAATGGGGCGAGCAGAAGCGGGTCTTTTCGATGATCCCGGGTCTTGAGCAGGCGGAATTCCTCCGCTACGGCGTGATGCATCGGGATACGTTTATGGACAGCCCGCGCCTGCTCGCGGAGAATCTGTCCCTCCGGAGCGATGGCAGACTCTTCTTTGCCGGCCAGCTCACCGGGGTCGAGGGATATATGGAATCCGCCGCCGCCGGCATCCTCGCGGGCATCAACGCCCACCGTCACGAGACCGGAGAAGCACCGCTTCTCCTACCGCAGGAGACGATGCTCGGCGCGCTGGTGCGGTATATCACCGACCCGGCCGTCACGGATTTTCAGCCGATGGCAGCAATATGGGCCTGCTTCCGCCGCCGGAAACACACATCCGCAGCAAACAGGAGCGCTATCTTGCCCTGTCGGAGAGAGCCCTCGCGGCGCTGGACGCCACGCTGAAGTAAGAAACCTACCCCCCCGGAAAGGAGGATTCTTTATGAAAATCGCATTGGATATTTACGGCGGCGACAATGCCCCTCTGGCCCCGCTGGAGGGCGCGGCCGCGGCCGTCAGGGAACTGGGCATCGGGATTCTCGCCGTCGGCAAAGAAGCCGAAATGAGGGCTCTCTGCGCCGAAAAGGGCATCTCCACCGCCGGGATCGACTTTCTGGACGCGCCGCTCGTGATGCCGGTCTGCGCCGAGCCGACCGAGGTGCTGAAGTCCTATAAGGACAGCTCCCTCGCGCTGACGGTGAGGGCCGCGGCCGACGGCATGGCGGATGCCGCGGTCACCGCCGGAAGCACCGGCGCTACGGTCGTTGCGGCGACATTTATCGCCAAGCGCCTCAAAGGCATCAAGCGCGCCGCCCTCGCGACGGAGATGCCCGGCCTCGATTCCAACTATATGATGCTGGACCTCGGCGCCAACGTCGAGTGTCGGCCGGAGATGCTCGTGCAGTTTGCCGTGATGGGCGCGGCCTATATGGAAAAGACCGCCGGCGTCGCGAATCCGCGCGTTGGACTCATTAACATCGGCGCGGAAGAATCCAAGGGCACCGATCTTCAAAAGGAGGCCTATGCGCTGCTCCGGCAGTCGGGCCTCAACTTCATCGGCAACGTGGAGCCGCGGGACCTGCTCTTCGGCGTATGCGACGTGG
>ERZ795048.3707-NODE-3707-length-11150-cov-14.075800_pt1 | contig 11150 bp, 10 predicted proteins | sample MGYA00375132_ERZ795048 | MGnify/ENA primary metagenome ERZ795048 (study PRJEB30177, sample SAMN05720225) | activated sludge metagenome | isolation source: Anaerobic digester | place: Hong Kong | collected 2014-12-17 ...
AAAACCACAACCCTACATCCTGAACACCCCGAACCCCACCGCATCGTCCCGCAGCGGCGCGTTCAGGGCGGCGGATATGGCGAGCCCCAGCACGTTCCTCGTGTCTGCCGGGTCGAGTACCCCGTCGTCCCACAGGTTCGCGGTGCTGTAGTATGCATCTCCCTGGGCCTTGGCGGCGTCCACGATGGGCTTCCTGATCAGCTCCTCTTCCTCCGGGGTCATGGGCGGCAGCCCGGCCTTGGCGTTCTGGTCGTTCTTGAGGGTGATGAGCACGCCGGCTGCCTGTTCTCCTCCCATGACACCGATCTGGGCGCCCGGCCACATCCACAGGAACCTTGGCGAATAGGCCCTGCCGCACATGCCGTAGTTGCCGGCGCCGAAGGACGCCCCCACGACGACCGTGAACTTCGGCACCGTGCAGGTGGACACGGCGTTGACCATCTTGTGGCCGTCCTTGGTGATGCCGAGGCGCTCGTACTGCCGCCCGATGATGTAGCCGTTTATGTTCTGCAGGAAGAGCAGTGGTATGCCCCGCCGGTCGCAGAGCTGGATGAACTGCGTGGCCTTGAGCGAGCTGTCCGAGAACAGGATGCCGTTGTTGCCCAGGATCCCTACAGGGTAGCCGTGGATGTAGGCGAACCCGCAGACGAGTGTGGGCCCGTAGAGCTCCTTGAACTCGAGGAACTCGCTGCCGTCCACCATGCGTGCGATGATCTCCCGGCAGTCGTAGGGCACCTTCAGGTCCCTGCTCACGATGCCGTAGATCTCCTTGGGATCGTAAATGGGCGGTTTGGGCTCGCGTATCGTGAGCCTGGCCTTTTCAGACTTCGGCAGGGCTTTGACGATCTTGCGCACGATGGAGATGGCATGGGCGTCGTCCTCGGCAAAGTAGTCGGATACACCGGACTCTATACAGTGCACCTCGGCACCGCCGAGCTGATCGGCGGTCACCTCTTCGCCCGTGGCGGCCTTTACCAACGGCGGTCCGCCGAGGAAGATGGCACCGGTTCCCTTGACGTGGACCACCTCGTCGGACATGGCGGGCACGTAGGCGCCTCCTGCGGTGCAGAGCCCCATGACCGCAGTGACCTGAGGGATGCCCATCTTGGAGATCACGGCCTGGTTGTAGAAGATCCTGCCTCCGTCGTCGATGTCCGGGAAGATCTCGGACTGCAGGGGCAGGTAAGCCCCGGCCGAGTCGAGGAGGCTCACCATGGGAAGCCTGTTCTCCATGCAGATGGCCTGGCATCTCAGGTGCTTCTTGACCCCCATGGGATAGACCGCGCCGCCCTTGATCATGGCGTCGCTCGCCACCACGAGCACCTCATGCCCTTCCACAATGCCGATGCCGGAAACCAGGCCCGCCCCGTGGACCCTGCCGTCGTACATGCCCCTTGCGGCCAGCGGTGCTATTTCCAGGAAGGGCGTGTTCCTGTCCAGGAGCATGTCGAGCTTGGTGCGCACCGGCAGCTTTCCCTGGGCCTTCAGCCGGTCGATGTCCTTCTGCGGCCGCTCCTCCCGGGCCTTTCTCAGTTCATTTCGGAGGTCGGCCACAAGGACCTCCATGGCCTCGTAGTTTCTCTTATACTCGTCCGAGTCGGTGTCGATACGGGTTTCGATGACATCCATGGTTTCTATCCTTGTATTGATCTGTTATCTGAAATCTTCAGATTCTCACCCATGCATTGTTCTGGGAAATTCCTGACCCCTCGAAATCGTCATCTGCCCTTCATATAAATTCCATCATTATTGTCATCTATCGTGAAAAGGACAGATGACGATTTCGAGGGGTTCAAGTCTTTCGCCCATGACCTTTACACCGCTGCGAACCTGTCCAGCTCCTGTCTTGAGATCGACTGCCTCAGCATCTCCGAGGTGCCCTCGCAGATCTCGCCGAATTTTGCGGCGCGGTACAGGCGTTCCATGTCGCTCCCCGCTATGTACCCGTGGCCGGCGAAGATCTGCATTCCCCAGTTCACGATCCTGGTGGCCGCCTCGCTGGCAAAGAGCTTGGCGCAGGCCGCCAGGACTTCGGCCTCGCGGTCGCCGGTGTTGAAGGCCCACGCGGCGCGTAGCGCCATCATCCTGCCGAGGTCGTTGTAGGCGAACATGTCGGCGAGCTTGAAGCCCACATCCTGGAACATGCCGATCCTCCTGCCGAAGGCCTTCCTGCCCTTGGCGTGGGCGGTGGAGATCTCCATGCAGGCGGTACCGATGCCTACGCTCAGGGCCGCAATCCCGATGGAGCCCATGGACATGAGCCGTCTCACCTGATCGAGGCCCATGCCCGGTATGTCTCCCAGGATCCCTGACGACCGGCACCCGTTCAAAGATATGGAGGCGATGGGCACTCCCTTAAGTCCCATGGTCTCGACCCTGTGCCCGGTGCTCAAGCCCTGCGCTTCCTTCTCGACGATGAAGAGGCTCAAGCCGGCATCCGGTCCTGCCGACGGATCATTCCATGCGAGCACGATGAAGAGATCCGCTATGGGTGCGTTGACCACGATGTCCTTTGTCCCGCCGATCAGCCACGAACCATCCTCTTCCTTGGCCGCAGCCGTTATGGCCCCCAGGTCGGAACCGGCCTGGTCCTCGGAATAGGCGAACGACCCGATGGTGGAGCCGTCCATGAGTTTGGGAAGGTAGCGCTCCTTCTGCCCCGGGGTGCCGAACAGGCGGAGAGCCCCGGCGCACAGAAAGGCGCTCGCCCGCGCACTGACGAAGGTCGCCCCGCAGGCCTTGGCGATCTCCTCGCCCGTCAGGAATATGTCCACCAGGTCAAGCCCGTCCCGGGAGTGACCGATGGCGAGCCATCCCGCCTTTCCCAGTCGCTCGAGGTTCCTCCTCATGCGAGCATCCTTGTCCTCCGCGTCGCAGGTCTCGATGACCCCTGCACCCGGAGCGATCTCCTCCCTGCAGAATGCTGCCATGTCCTGCTGGAGCTTCATCTGTTCCGCGGAAAGCTGATAATCCATTGCAAACCCCCTTTCAGGCCCGTTTACATCATCATGATCCGGGAAACGATCATGCGCATGATATCCGAGGTGCCGCCGCCGATGGCCGCGAGCTTGGAATCCCGGAAGTTCCTCTCCACCGGGTACTCGTGCATGAAACCGTACCCCCCGAAGACCTGGACAGCCTCCGAGGCCATCTCGAAGCCGCGGTCTCCCGCATAGACTTTGCTCACAGCTGCCTGCAGCGGGTTGAGCATCTGGCCGCGGTCCTTGGCCGAGGCGACCCGGTAGATGGCCAGCCTGGCCGCCTCGATGAAGACCTTCATGTCGGCGATCCGGTGCTGGATTGCCTGGAAGCTCCTGATGGGCCGGTTGAACTGGTGACGCTCGTTTGCATACCGGGCGCAGGCGTCCAGGTTGAACAGGGCTGCCCCCAGCATGGGGGACAGCAGGGTGCAGCGGTCCCACTCCACACCGGACAGGGCGATGATCCAGCCCTTGCCCTCCCCTCCCAGGACGTTGTCTGCGGGGATCTCGCAGTCCTCGAGGATGACCTCCGAGGTGGAGGAACACTTGCATCCCATTTTGTGGAAGGGCGTGCTCGTGGATAGCCCGGGAGTCCCCTTGTCGATGATGAAGGCCGTGATCCCCTCGTGCTTCCGTGCCCGGTCGACATTGGCGAACACCACGAAGACATCCGAGACCGGGGCGTTGGTAATAAAGGTCTTGGTACCGTTGAGGATGTAGCTCCCGCCCTTCTTCACCGCGGTGGTCCGCATTGATGCGGCGTCCGACCCGGAACCGGGCTCGGTGAGCCCCATGCATCCGATCCACTCACCGGAGGCCAGCTTCGGGACGTAGTGCTTTTTCTGCTCGTCGGTCCCAAAATCATAGATGTTATGGGCGCACAGGTAGGTGTGCGCGCCCCATGCGAGCAGGCTGCCCCCGTCGACACCTGCGTGTGCGAGAGCCTCACCGGCAAGACAGCAAGTGACGAGGTCGGCTCCCGAACCCCCAAGCTCTTCGGGAAAAGGCAGTCCGAAGATGCCGAAGGATGCGAGCCTGTCCCAGATCTCCCTGCTGAACTCGCCCCTGAGGTCGGCCTCCTCGCACAGCGGCGCCACCTCGTCGCGACCGTACCGGTAGACCGTCTCCCTGAAGAGTTTCTGTTCCTGGGTGATACTGAAATCCATAAGAACCCTCCCTTTATTCAGAACAACCATGCAACGCCGCAGGCTTTTCAAGCATCTACTTTAAGTTATTTTCCTACTATGAGTAGTTTTTAAACCAATGGTTAATACATTGTCAAGCATGGAGCATACACTCTGCATTCCCTGTCTCGTTGATATCTCCTTTTCTCCTTGATTTGCCTTGACAATCCCATTCTCTGATGTTCATATTATTTACTGTCAGTAGTTATTTTACTTATGGTTCATACACTATCTTTCAACCACGACAGCTGAAGGGACAGGCGATGCAGAAACATCAGGAAGTCATCCGGGAGAGGAAGAAGAGGGAAAAAGACCAGCGCATCCAGGGAATCCTCGCGGCGGCCAAGAAGGTGTTCTTCTCCAAGGGCTACCTGAGGACCACCATGGACGAGATCGCCTTCGAGGCCGAGATCAGCAAACCCACCATATACCAGTACTTCAGGACCAAGGACGAGCTCTACTCGGCCCTCATGCTCCCCTTCCTGGAGGAATTCGGCTCCCAATTCGAGAAGATCGAGAAAAAGCTTGATGCCCGCCGGTACACGAACGGCAAGTCCCTGGTGAAGGACTTCTTCAGGGCCTTTCTGAAAAGCTACGAGGTCTCCCCGGACTCCCTGAGGGTCGCGAACTCGTTCTTCCAGCAGTCCGACCTCATCAACGAGCTCAACGCCGACTCGAGGCTCACCATCAGCACCCGGGGCAAATACGATTTCGAGCTGGCGAGGGATCTCCTGGAGAAGGCCATGGACCAGGGACTCCTCAGGAAGATGAGCTCCTACGCCCTTTCCGACATCATCTGGGGCCTCCTCCTGGGCATCACCCAGGTCATGGACATGAAGGCGACCCGGCTCACCAACACGGACAAGTACCTGCGGACCACCCTGGCCGAGGCGGAAAAGCTCCTGGCAAGCGCCATCGTCCCGAGATAACCCCCTTACCCGAAAATAGACTCAATGGTTCAGTGGGTCTGTCTGCAGCAGCCTTTCACCGTACATCACCCTGAACTCTCCGGCCTGTCGATCATGTTCCAGGGCATACTCCCTGAACGAGGGGTCCAGGGTTTCGAGGAAGACTTCCCTCTCCTGGAGCGCCTGGAGCCAGGTGAGGAACTGGAGCGCTTTGATCTCGGCGAGCACCACGAGATCGCGCTCCGGGATACGGACCGACTCCCATGCATGCTTGAGAAGGATCACCCTACGCTGCACCTCATCGACATCAGCCGACAGTCTCTTCTTCAACGCCTTGAGCTCCTTTTTCTTTCCAGGCTGCTTCATGAGCGTGTCGACCTCGCCGATCGACCCGGCCAGAGCCCTGTCCTGCTCGACGATCTCCCCTTCCCTTTCCGCCAGCATGGACAGATTGGCGAAGAATCGATGGATGGTATCACGGTGAAGTCCTGCTTCGAGGTCGGTCATGGTCCCGGCATCGATGGCGCTGATCTTTGATAGAGGGATCGGGCCGGTTCCGTCGCAGAGGTAGAGCATGGACCGCTCGATCCAGTAGCAGGGCGTGGTGTCCGTCGTGCCGCCGTGCGTGATCAGGTACTCGGCATGAGCCGCCAGCGGCAAGGCCAGAAGCACGGCCATCAAGAGCACGACTACGTGTATCTTGCCGGGCGTAAGGCTGTATTCCTTGGGAGATCGCCGTCTTTTCCCGGCTGAATGCATGTCCTTGCAGGCTGTATCCATGCCGGGCAGTGTACCGGACGTGCGTGGAGGAGTCCACAGCCTTTTCGGGGAGATTACTGACGCAGCGCGATCCCGAGGTCGTTCTTGAGCGAGGCGACGATCTTTTCCTGCCACTTGCCGATCATGGCCTCCTCCAGGGTTCGTTCCCCGGACTGGTAGGTGATGCGGATGGTAATGCCCTTCTTCCCTGCAGGAAGCTTGTCGCCCAGGTACACGTCCACGGCCGCGACCTGCCGGATCTCCCTGATCCCCCTGGCGGTGATGTTCCGCACGATGTCCGCATACCCTACATGCTCGTCCACCACCAGGGAGATGTCCCTCCAGGTGGACGGGAACTTGGGGATCTCCGCCAGGCCCTTCCATTGCTTTTTCAGCAGGGGCTCCAACTCGATCTCGAGGACGAACACTTCGTCACCGATGTCCATGCGTGTAAGGACGTCGGGATGGACGCCCCCCAGGGAACCGATGACCCTTCCGTCCAGTGAGATGTCCGCCTGAGATCCCGGCGCCAGGTGCGGGAGTTGCGAGGGCTTCAGATCGGCACCTCCGATGAGCGTCTCGGCCATGCCCTTTATGTCGTAGAAGTCAACGGCCCTTCCCTTCTCGGACCAGTGGGCGTTGAACCGCTGTCCCGTCAGGGCGATGCCGAGGCGCCTGACCTCGTCGGGCAGCTTCCTGCCGGTCGACGGGTGGAAGGTCTTGCCGATCTCGAAGATGGAGATGTCGCGGGTCTGGAGCTTCCTGTTCCGCTCCACGGCGGTGAGCAGGCCGGGGAGCAGCGAGGTCCGCATGATCTTCATCTCGTCCGAGATGGGGTTCAGCAGCTCCAGTGTCTCTCCGGGGAAGGATTCCTTCCAGCGCCCAGCGATGAAGGAATAGGTGACGATCTCGTTGAGACCGACTGCCGCCAGCGACACCCTCAGATCCTTCAGCCCCTTCTCCTCCACCACGCCCGCCAGGGGTCTGAAGGTCGGCAGGACAGGCGGCACCTTGTCCATGCCGTACACCCTGATGAACTCCTCCACCAGGTCGATCTCGCGGGTGAGGTCGTGCCGGAATGCAGGGATGCCGACGCTCCAGCCCCCGTCTTCGGCCCTGACATCGCATCCGAGCCCGGAGAGGATGCGCTCCACATCGTCTCCCTTGATGCCGGCGATGCCGAGCACCCGTTCCAGGAACGACAGCCTGAGCCTCACCTCGCGCTTGGCCAGCGACAGGTGGTTCGCATCGATGACGCCCCTGTATACCCGTGCACCGGCGTAGCTGGCCATGAGGTACGCGGCCCTGTTCGCCGCGTCCGCCTGGACCGCGGGGTCTATGCCCCGCTCGAAGCGGTACGACGCCTCGGTGGAGAGCCCCAGGCCCTTGGAGGTCTTCCTGATCCCCTCCGGGTCGAAGAAGGCGCTCTCCAGCACGACGCTCGTGGTGGTGGGGAGCACTTCCGAGTTCTCTCCGCCCATGACGCCCGCCAGGGCCACTGCCTTCTCCTTGTCGCAGATGAGCAGGTCATCGGCCCTGAGCTGCCGCTGCACCGAGTCCAGGGTGACGAAGATCTCGCCTTCGGCCGCCCTGCGGACCACGATACCTCCCCCGGCGATGAGGGTGGAGTCGAAGGCGTGCAGGGGCTGCCCGTACTCCAGCATGACGTAGTTGGTGATGTCCACCACGTTGCTGATGGCCCTCACCCCCGACTGGAACAGCCTCCTGCGCATGGTGAACGGGCTCTTGCCGATCTTCACGTCGTTCAGAAACCTGGCCGCATACCGCGGGCATCCCCTGGTATCCACGATCTCCACGGTCAGGACCGAATCCACGGACGTCGGGTCTTCGACAATGGGATTATCAGGCATCTTCATCCGCTTCCCGAAGAGCGCCGCCAGTTCCCTCGCCACGCCGATGACCGAGAGACAGTCGCCGCGGTTGGGGGTGACGTTCACGTCCAGGGCCCAGTCCTCGAGCCCCAGGGCATCGACCAGGATGTCGCCGGGCTTCGTCTCTACATCGAACTCCATGATGCCCGTGTGGTCGTCCGTGAGCCCGAGCTCCCGCTCGGACAGCAGCACTCCGAAGGACTCCTCGCCGCGGATCTTGGCCTTCTTCACGAGCATGCCCGGTCCCAGGTCGCATCCCACCGGGGCGAAGGCGCTCATCATGCCGGAGCGGGTATTTGGGGCACCGCAGACGACCTGTAAGGTCTCTTTCCCGGTGTCCACCGTGCATACGAAGAGCTTGTCCGCATTGGGATGCTTTTTCGCTTCCACGATTCGGGCACTGATAACCTCGCGCGGTACGCTCTGGTGGGTGATGTCCTCCACCTCGGTGCCGCTCATGGTCAGCGCGGCCGCCGCCTCATGCACATCGACATCGAGGTCCACGAAATCCCTGATCCAGTTGTAGCTGATCTTCATGGCGTGCCCTTTTTACGCGAACTGGCTCAAGAACCGCAGGTCCGAGTCGTAGAAGAGCCGGATGTCGTCTATGCCATACTTGAGCATGGCGACCCGCTCTACGCCCATGCCGAAGGCGAAGCCGGTGACCTTCTCCGGATCGATGCCCACGAAGCCGTAGACCGCCGGATCCACCATGCCGCTGCCCAGGATCTCGAGCCACCCGGTGTTCTTGCAGACCCTGCACCCCTTGCCGCCGCAGATGATGCAGCCCATGTCAACTTCAGCCGACGGTTCGGTGAACGGGAAAAAGGATGCCCGGAACCGAAGCGGTATGTCGGGTCCGAAGTAGGTATGGATGAACTCGTAGAGCACGCCCTTGAGGTGGGCGAACGTGATGCCCTCCTCCACCCAGAGCCCCTCCACCTGGTGAAACATGGGGCTGTGGCTTACATCGAAGTCGCACCGATAGGCCTTGCCCGGGGCGATGATCCGTACCGGGAGACCCTGGGACTCCATGACCCGGATCTGCACCGGCGAGGTATGCGTCCTCAGCAGGACCCCCTTGTCGAAGTAGAAGGTGTCCTGCATGTCCCGGGTGGGGTGGTTTTCAGGCAGGTTCAGGGCTTCGAAGTTGTGGTAGTCGTCCTCCACCTCGGGCCCGGATGCGATGGTGAAGCCGAGGTTCCGGAACACGGCCTCGATCTCGCCGATGACCTGGTTGATGACATGGATGGAGCCCCTATGCAGGCCCCGGCCCGGCAGGGTGACGTCGATGCCGGTGGCGATCTGTACGGAGGCCAGGGCAGCCGCCTTGTCGTCCAGTGCCTGTTCCATGTAGGACTTAAGCTTGTTGGAAAGGGCACCCATGCGTGGGCGCTCCTCGGCACTGAGCGTCCCCATCTGGCGCAGGACGGCCGTGAGCCTCCCCTTGCGGCCCAGGTACTGAATCCTCAGAGGCTCGATCTCTTCGGGCTTATGGATTGCTTCCAGGTCCTGTGTGAACTGCTTTTGGAGTTCTTCGAGCTGCTTTTCCATTATGCCTTGGAAACTGATTCGACGATGGCGGAGAATCCCTTGGGGTCGGTGACTGCGAGATCCGCCAGCACCTTCCTGTCGAGATCCACACTCGCGACCTTCAAGGCATGGATAAACTTCGAATACGTCGTGCCCCGCGCCCTGAGCGCGGCGCTGATCCTGGCGATCCACAGGCGACGGAATTCCCTCTTGCGGTTTCGCCTGTCACGATACGCAAAGGCAAGACCCCTGTGCATCGCCTCCTGGGCGACCCTGACCAGGTTCCTCCTGCCCCCGTAATAACCCTTCGTGAGCTTGTGGACCCTTACTCTCTTCCTCTTTCCGACTACACCACGTTTTACTCGCATGATCCTTACCTCTTACAGATACGGCAGCATCTGCCTGACGCCGGCAATGTTCGCGGAGTCGACCAGGCCCGACCTCCTCAGCTTCCTCTTCTGCTTGGTGGTCTTGCAGGAAAGGAGGTGGCGCGCATACGCCTTGTTCCTCTTCACCTTCCCCGTGCCGGTCGCCTTGAACCTCTTGGCTGCACTCCGATTGGTCTTCAGTTTCATGTGTAAGCTCCTCGTATCTACTTCGGGGCCAGCATCATCACCATGGTACGGCCTTCCGACTTTGGTTCGGATTCCGTGACCGCCAGGTCCCCCAGGTCGGCCCGGACCCGGTTGAGCATCGCCAAGCCCTTATCCATATGGATGATCTCCCTGCCCCTGAATCGCATCACGACCTTGACCTTGTTCTTCTCTTCCAGGAACCGTGTAATGTGCTTGAGCTTGAACTGGTAATCATGCTCGTCGGTCTTGGGTCGGAACTTGATCTCCTTGATGACGATGACCGTCTGCTTCTTTCTGGCCTGGGCCTCCCTCTTGGACTTCTCGTACTTGTACTTGCCGTATTCCATGATACGGCAGACCGGAGGAGTCGCCTGCGGTGCCACTTCAACCAGGTCCATACCGTGTTCCCGGGCGGCATTCACCGCAGCAGGGACAGTCATGATTCCAAGCTGTTCGCCGTCGGGTGCAATGACCCTCACGCTATCGGCAACGATGCGTTCGTTAACCCGGATCCTGTCCTTATCTTCTTGTCGAAAGCCGAACTTGCCTATGCGACCCTCCCCGAAAATATTTTATGCGCTTATCTAACCTGCATCTATTCCGTTGTCAACACGTTTAGATAAAAGGTTCCATAGAATCGGTACCGTTATACTGCAGGCTCGAATGACTTCACCAGAGCGATAAACTCGTCCACCTTCATGGTCCTCTGCTCGCCCGAGCGTTCGCGCACGGCAATGGTGCCCTCTTCCTTCTCCCGGTCGCCCACCACCACCATGTACGGGACCTTCTGCATCCTGGCCTCTCTGATCTTGAAGCCGATTTTCTCGTTGCGCAGGTCGGACTCGATCCGCACCTCGCGGTCGTTCAGGGCCGCCGTCACCTGCTTCGCGTAGTCGGCCTGAGCGTCGGTGATGTTCATGACCACGGCCTGGACCGGCGCGAGCCACACCGGGAAGGCTCCGGCATAGTGCTCGATGAGCACGCCGATGAACCGCTCGATGGACCCCAGGATCACCCGGTGGAGCATGACCGGCCGGTGCTTCTCGCCGTCGGCCCCGATGAAGTGCGTGTCGAAACGCATGGGCAGCGAGAAGTCGCACTGGATGGTGGCGCACTGCCACTGGCGCCCGATGGCGTCCTTGATCTTCACGTCTATCTTGGGTCCGTAGAAGGCGCCGTCGCCCTCGTTGATGTCATAGGGCAGCCCCTTCTTGTTCAGGGAATCGATGAGCGCCTTGGTGGCCATCTCCCAGTCCTCGTCGCTCCCGATGGACTTCTCGGGCCGCGTGCTGATCTCCATGGTGTACTCGAACCCGAA
>ERZ795048.3709-NODE-3709-length-11148-cov-7.972776_pt1 | contig 11148 bp, 9 predicted proteins | sample MGYA00375132_ERZ795048 | MGnify/ENA primary metagenome ERZ795048 (study PRJEB30177, sample SAMN05720225) | activated sludge metagenome | isolation source: Anaerobic digester | place: Hong Kong | collected 2014-12-17 ...
GCCCCCTGATCCCCGGTTATCCTCATCATTATCATAATAGGTCCTGAAAATCATAGCGCCAGCGCCAAGAACTATATTCGGGCTTACTACATACTCCGCACCTGCAGTAACAAGCCATATATTAAACTTCTGCCGTAACATTTTTTCTTCACTATTTGTTGTGGTGTTATCTTCATATTGAGACTGACGGGACCTTGTGTAGAGCAGCCCTGTTGACACTGTGAGGCTGCTGTTCAATGCAAGTGATACCCCCCCTTTAAAAACAATCACCCCTTCCGAAGTCACTGAAACTGCCTGCGTTTCTCCTGGTTCAGGGCCACCTACATATTTGTATTGAGTATATTTGTAGCTGTAGGGAAATCTATACCCCGCTTCAAAGGCTACGCCCAATGAAGAAGTAACCTGCTGAAATACACCGGCAGATAATGACATACCACTGGTATATTTAAAGTAATTATGAAGTGAATACGTCCCGGAATACCCCGCGATATTTTGACGATATTCATAATCAGCCCACTGGAACTGCATAATTCCGGACGTAAAATACAGTCCGACCTGGGATTTATCGGTTCGATGGAGATATCCAAACCCGATTTCAAAAAGCAGTGATCTGGTCTCGGAATCAATATCAACAATCTCAACGGGAACACCGGAAATTGCGGTCATTTCAGTTTCATCTTTCTGATACGAAAAACCTGTATTGAGCTGAAATCCGATACTGGTGTTACTGTCAAGGGAAATACCAATGGAAGTATTTAACGCCGGATTCGACGCTCTGCTTTTTGTATCAAGTTTGTACAGCATCGAACTGTCCTGCATGGTAATATGCGCTTCACTCTGCTCAAACTGACTGCCTTTGTCATTTGATTCAATAGATATTCCGAGAATTGAGCTCCCTATCCGGGTGGAAAACCCTGCGACAAGATCAGCGCTGGAGCCTCTCGGTACATCATATTCCAGACCGTCAGACTCAACATCCTCATCATTCATTTCATATGCCCTGTACAGCAGATACGCACCTGCCGCACTGTTCCCTGTCTGAGTGGCCAGAAGCGCCGGGTTGCGTCCGGCATCGAGAGGACCGTTTGATACAACCGTGTCCAGATTACCCATCAGGGTTCCCCTCACCCCTGCCAGAAGGTTCTGAACACAGAATAACGTAATCAGAACACATAACGCAACCGCAACTACACAATGATTATTATTCTTTATCATATACATTATCACTTGCCGTACAGTGGTAGTAATTACGATCCGTGAAACGAATATACATAATTACAGAACACACGGTATCAATTATATACTACTCAGTCAATTATTTTATCGGCATGAAAAAAGGAAATACACCCTATAAAAGTACACCAGTAACCATATAACCGGTCCTGTCCCCCATGGATGAATACCGCAGTGTCTTTCTCCTCTATTCGTAGAGAAACGCTATATCTACCCCCTCCTGTGTGTTCAGGAGCGTAAGGGGAATCACGTGGGAGGAATTCAGCTTAAAGGTTTCTTTTACGGAAAGGGTTATATCAATACTCTTTTCCTTAAACCTGGGATGGCTGAATATAATTGAAAACTGCACAGGTTTGGCGCTATCCATAACACCTTCAATAAAATCAGGCCAGAAATGAAAATACCCCTTTGTGGCCCTGTTGGTCACATATGGATTACTCCAGCTCTCATCAATCATTGCTGCTTTTTCTTTCCCGAACATCAGGGTAACTTCAACATCGGGGATCATTGAGAATGTGGATTCCTCAAGGACCTCGCCGAGGATATGCTGAAAAAAATATTTCCTGCTTTGAATACTGTCATAATCAGTATTAACAGTAGATATCCGCCTGTTCTTAATATGTTGAACCGCTTCATGGGTAAGAAAAAGAATATCGCTTTTCTGCTGGACCATGGTGAGGGCATCCAGGCGGTCATGGAGAATGCCCCGTTCACTGGTAACATATTTTGAAGGGATACGGTTCAATACATATGCAATAACATCATCCCAGTACATATCGGCATGAGGCAGATCCTCTTTCATTTTTGAAAGAACTTCTCCTACGACTGACGCTGCAACATCTTCCATCAGATTGCGTATAGCCATGACCGGCCTCCAGATTTATCGTGTAAAGGTAATATGTAAAACCTCGTCTATTTCTCTGACAAGGTGGAATTTAATCCCCTTTTTAATATAATCCGGCACTTCTCTCAAGTCTTTATCGTTATCCGCCGGCAGCAGTATCTCTTTTATGCCGGCACGCTTTGCGGCAATAATTTTCTCTTTGATACCTCCCACGGGAAGTATCCTTCCGCTCAGCGTCAGCTCCCCTGTCATGGCAAGCCGCTGCTTCGGCGTACGATTGGCAATCAGGGAGTATAATGATGCCGCCATGGTAATACCCGCGGAGGGACCGTCTTTCGGAGTCGCCCCGGCCGGAACATGAAGGTGGATCATTTTATCATTCATGTAGCTTTTGTTCTTTTCATCCTTTGAAAACACATGCTGGATATAGCTGAATGCGATATTCGCCGATTCGCTCATCACGTCCCCAAGCTGACCCGTAAGCTTCAGGGCGCCTCCACCCTTCTGAGAATCAACGCCTATCGATTCAATGACAAGGGTCGCCCCACCGTACTGGGTCCACGCAAGGCCGGTAATAATCCCCGGCTTGGAAATTTTCACCAGCTCATCGTCAGAAAAGTTTTCCGGTCCCAGATAGTCCCGTATCTGTTTATCTGTCAGGTTTACCGCGGGAAGTTTTTTCTTCTTTGACTTCAGCATCGCGGTCTTCCGGCAGATACGCTCAACCTGCCTTTCCAGATTACGGACCCCCGCCTCCCGGCACCACCCGTTTATAATATTCAGAAAGCCTTTCTTGTCAATTTTAACATCCTGTTTTTTAAGGCCGTGCTTTTCAATCTGTTTGGGAAGCAGATACCGTTTCCCTATCTCGTACTTTTCTTCAGTAATATATCCGGAAAGCCTGATAATCTCCATCCTGTCCGCAAGGACCCGCGGGATGGTATCAAGGGTATTTGCGGTTGTAATAAAGAATACATTCGATAAATCAAAAGGCATATCAAGATAATGGTCCCTGAATTCAACATTCTGTTCAGGGTCAAGGACCTCAAGGAGCGCTGACGCGGGGTCACCCTGATAGCTCTGCCCCATTTTATCGATCTCATCGAGCATAAACACAGGGTTCTTCGATTTGCATATCCGGAGCCCCTGAATAATTTTTCCCGGCATGGCCCCCACGTACGTCCTCCGGTGGCCTTTTATCTCCGCTTCGTCCCTCATGCCCCCCAGGGAGGTCCTGAAAAACTTTTTGTTCAGGGATTTCGCAATTGATTTTCCAAGGGAGGTTTTCCCCACTCCCGGAGGCCCCACAAGGCAGATAATAGAGCCCTTTGCGTCGGGTTTGAGTTTCCGGACAGCAAGAAATTCCAGAATCCTCGCCTTCACATCCTCCAGACCGAAATGGTCCCTGTTCAGGATCTTTTCTGAACGTTCAAGGTCCGTTGAATCCTCGGTAAATTTATTCCAGGGAAGAGAAAGCACCGTTTCAATATAGTTACGCGTCAGGGCGTACTCGGATGAGTTCGGATCGACAAAGGCCATCTTCTCGATTTCCTCATCAATCTTGTCCCGCACTTCTCCCTGAAGCTTGAGTTCTTCTACTTTCCGGCGCATTTCCCGGATCTCCCTGCTCCGCTCATCCTCATCAAGACCAAGTTCGCTCCGGATGGCCTTCAGCTGCTCACGGAGAAAAAATTCACGCTGCTGCTTGTCAATTTTTTCATTTATCTGATTCTGGATCTTCTTCTGGACAGAGAGGACTTCCATCTCTTTATTCAGAAGCTGCAGCACTTTCTCAAGGCGCTTCCTGACGTTTATTGTCTCAAGCACCTGCTGATATTCATGCTTCTCAAGGTTCAGGAGTGATGTGACAAAGTCGGCGATCTTTCCCGGTTCCTCAACATTTACCATTGTGAGCTTCATCTCTTCGGTAAAAAGTGGATTGTTATCGGAAAGCATCTTCAGCTGACTCAGCACAGCCCGTGTGAGTGCCTTGCTCTCAATATTTTTTTTGATCGCTTCATCATCAAGATAATCAACATTCGCGATGAGGTGTTTCTTCTCACTCACAGGATCGGCAATCTTAAACCGCTTGATGCTGTTTATCAGCACATTCACGCCGCCGTCAGGGAGATTGATTTTCTTCAGGATTTTCGCCGCGGTGCCGTATTTATAAAGGTCCTTGAACTGGATTTCGTCTGCATCGTCATCCTTCAGCAGTACAAGGCCGATAGTGCGGGTGGAATTAATTACCTTGTCAATAGTATCAGAAAAACGCCCCTGGGAAATAATCAGGGGGGTCACAATTCCCGGAAAAATCGGCCGGAACCGTATTGGAATCACATACAGCTGACCCGGAAGGACCTGGTCAATCGCAATCAGATTGCTTTCCAGCAGGTCAGTATCAATCTGCATTTCGCTGTCAAAAATATCATCAATATTCATAAATATACGCGCCGTTAAATTTTTGATTTAAAGTTCAATGAATGTTGCCGGATGCTGCTGCGATCCGGACGCCGTTGGAGAATACAATTTGATTTCAGTCCCGCTGCACCACTCGTACCTTTAACATACGGCACAATTCCAGCAAAATCAAATGAGATTTGTATTGGATAACAGTGTACAGAAGACGTCAAAGCATTTTTCGCCGGGAAATGGAAAAAAACACCCCCTGTGCTCACGACCTCCTCACACTGATGCCGCTATAACTGAATATTTTCTACCTGAAACCGGATCCGCTGCGTCAGGGTCAATCTCAAGAATCTGCTTCATTACAAAGTCCCTTCCGGTAATACCGGGATGGGGAAGTACAAGGCGGCTGCTCTGCATGACAACATCATCATAAAGAAGCAGGTCGCAGTCAATTGTGCGGGGCCCCTTTGAAACAGAGCGCACCCTTCCAAGCCGTGATTCCGTGTCAAGGAGGCAATCAAGGAGCGCAAGGGGACTGAGTTTTGTTGTGGCCGATATAACCCTGTTCATGAAACGGGGCTGATCAACCAGGTCAACAGGCTCCGTCTCATCGATAGATGAACGCCCGGTCACCGAAAGGAGCCCTGTATCCACAAGCAGTTTCTCCGCCTGTACAATAAAATCCCTTCTGTCTCCGAGGTTTGATCCCAGGCCGATAAACGCCAGAGCCATTACAGGGTCTCCCGGTAGTCAGGTCCCGATAATTCCATAATCCTGCACATTTCCCTGATACGGGAAAGAACCCGTCCCCCGGAGATATCCTTCAACGCCTTTACAGGACTGATATTGGAGGTAAAAATAGTGAACTTCTCAGCCTCATACCGCGCATCAACGAGATTATACAGGGTTTCCTGTTCCCACGTGGAGTCCCGCTGGGTCCCGAAGTCGTCAATGACAAGAATATCCACTTCGGCAAATTCCCGTTCAATGGCGCTGGACGTCCCGTACGTCTCCGATCCTTCAGCAAATGTTGCCCGGAGCCTGTTGAAAAAATTCCGGGATATTTTCACAAAGCGCCCCTCCACGGCATGGTGAATAATCAGCTCCGTGAGAATAATAGTGGAAAGGAGTGTTTTCCCCGTTCCGGGATTCCCCCACAGGTACAGCCCTTTTTTCACATCGGGAAATGAACGGATTATATCATATGCAGCGGATTTTGCCGTATCGGTAAGCTTGTTTCTGGACTCAAACTCGCTGATGAAACGCCATTGATATTTTTTATCAATAGCTGAAGCGGCATAAATTGACTTGATGCGGTCAATTTTCATCCGGGTTTCCCTGCATTCACATTCTTTAATACCGTTATCATAATAAAAATAGGGCTCCTCGCTGTTGCATTTACAACGCGAAAGCACACAGCGCGGGCAGGGAGAAAGCGGCTCTTCTCCTGTTTCCTTATAATAGGGATGACGGATTATTCCGGTATGTTCACAATACGCACAGAATTTTTTCCCTGATTCATTCTGATTATTCATAATTCCCACCGATTTCTATACTTTCCCAAGGCTATCTTCAAGGGGTGTTCCGTGTCAACCATATTCCCTCTGCTCTCACATCAATTGCTCCGGCCTGAAAAAATGCCCCATTCCACGTCCCGGATATACCATCTTTCTGAACTGCTGAAAATTGATCATCTCCGGCCCCGCAGAACAAAAAAACAATTGTAACCCTGCGGAAACCCATGCACTGTGTCCGGACTGATCATCATACCATCAAAAAGGAGTTACACCGTGAAGATATTTGAACACACCTTGAACATATTCGCCGCTTCAGTTATTCTTTTCTTCTTTTTCCCCTGGTTTACCATCGGGAACACCGTATCTTTTTCAGGTGCGACACTTCCACAGGGCGCAAAAAACCTTCACATAATGACCAGCGGCCTGCACACCCCTTTCCCTTCATTGATACTGCTCACATACGTTGTATACCTTGTGCCCATAACAGCATTCATTATCATTGTTACAGACAGCATCGTGAAAGAACGTGAAAAAAGCAGGAACATCAACAGGTTCCTGGCATGCATTCCCCTTGCTGCATGTATTGTATCACTGCTGTATTTCTTCATCACCGGGGGCGCCGGAGCAATGAACAGCATGTCACCGGGAGCGTATCTCACCTGCGCGGCGGCACTTTTCCTCATACCTGCGGCATTCGGGGTTATCCGTACAGGCAGCGACCGGTAACCGGGACTGCAATAAAAAAAGGCCCTGTGATAGCGGGCCTTTTTTTACGCCGGATACATGTACAACGTCACACTACCGGTTAACCCTTTTTTTCATTGCCACCATTGTGGTTACAGGAAGTGTGAGTTTTCCTTTCCCCATAACACTGTCAACAAGTTTCTGCGGCGCACTTCGGTACAGCAGCCTGGCTTCAACATGGAGCTGCCCGCGGACTCCCGGGGGAATGGTAATTGTTTCTTTCAGCGCCTTACCCGGCGGGACCCTGTGGTCAGAGAGAATTTCCCGGGCCTTCGCGATATTGGATACTTTCTTACCGCTGCCGTCGCCGAATACCGTATTAAATATGATTGTATCTTCACCCAGGTAGCCGCTGCTGTCCGGCCGGCCCGTCGCGTACACCACTGTACCGGCGGCATTCTTTACAACGACCTGCAGCCACATCTGCCGCACATCGGTAAGACCAGTCGGCAGATAATGACCCGCACCGGTGTTTTTTACCATGATATAAAGCTTACCCTCGGAGACAGCACTGTCGTCAATGGACAGTTCCGCGGCATTCTGAAGCCGCTCCACAGCCATCTTCGCTTTCACGGTATCACCCTTCATGGCGGGGAAAAAGCTGTTGCCCCCCACAAAATAATGGGTAAAAATATGTTTTCTTTCCGGCCCCCCCACTGAGGCCACCCCCGGATTTTCGGGACGCGCAGTGGATCCCGTTGCCGGTACTCCCGGCCGGTGATACATGTGACACCCCTGGCAGTATATACGCTTTGCGGGATCGCTGGAATTATAAGGGCTCTTTGTCCACTCCTCGTAGGTTGTTTCAAGCTTTGTTCCGAAGGCCACATGCCGCACATCATGACATACACCGCATATCTCAGACTGCGTATGGAACTCCGAAAAAGCTGATTTATGATAGTCCGATTTTGAATCCTTGAACGGTCCGCGTTTTGTACCCGGATTCGCGTCTCCGTGACCGGGATCAAGTTGTATCTTCGCGTTATACACACTGTAGGCCCCTGTTGCGGAGTGACAAAAATCACACTGTATACCCTCCTTCGTGATGGCGGGAATTTTATCCTCCTGCTGTTCATCGGAAGTCCGTTTCGGGAAGCCGCTCACATACCCCATCGGGTTATGGCACACGACACAGTGCTCTGCCTCCTCTATTTCCCCGGAATGGGTAAGCCCCTTCAGTCCGGCAAATGCGACCTGACGGTACAGCGTATCACTCTGAGAGAGATTATGCATGGAATTTTTCCACTGCTCATAGATCGCGTCATGGCACCCTCCGCAGACATCCGGCGCCACAAAACGGGATAGTTCAAAATGCTGCACTTTTGAACACGAAACCATTATCAGCGGATACACAAGGAACAGCGCACCGCAGCAGATCATTCCTGTCAATATAGACTTCTTTGAATTTTTCATGGACCCTCCTTTTATACTATTTCCGCGAAAATACCGATAATACCTCATTTTTCGAAAAATACTTTCTCTCAAAAAATGGTAATTCATTCAAGCCATTTATTAATACTGTTTATTTTATCAATTGAATCATCGATCCAGTCAGTATACGGGAAATCATTGATTACTTTTGAGAACTCCGCCTTCGCGCCGGCAAGTTTCTCACGTAACACGGCAAGGTCCCCCCGGTCACTCCCGTCATTATCACCAAAGTATTCATTGAAGGCGTTCTGCAGCATCACAAAAGCTTTTTTATACTGCACATACGCCGCATCGGTTTTATGTAATGATGACGATCTAATACCAGAATAATAACTATCAGAGAAAAACCTCTCTTTCGCCCCCACGACAACGCTGAGAAAGTCATACCCTTCGTTAATGATTGTCATCCGCATTGCAGCCTCCACGCCCCTGTTTACATCAGGATGGTTAAGCCTGGCAAGGGCGCGGTATGACCGGCTAAGGTCATCGTAACTGAAATCCTCCCCCAATCCGAAAAGAAGGAGAAATTTTTCCAGGCGTTCATGCTCGTTTTCCATCGTCACACTGTATTCTATATTCTCTGCCATGAATCCGTCAACAAAGCCGGATACCCTTTCTACATAAGGAGTGTTTCCCTTTCGTCATAGCGGTTCTGTTTTTCGTAACATAATAATGAGTAAATGCGTATGCATCAATAAAAATTTTTTCCTGATAATTTTATTATTTACAAATAATCAAATTATTATATCTTTATACAGCATCCTGGTCAGCCGGACCTTCGTTTACCCGTATCATATGCCCGATTACCAGCATTACTCTGATATTGTACAGTAGCATGCATTGTATTCACGGGCAGTACTGTTGCCCTTGAGTACTCCTGGGTCATTATTATTTCTCTGAGGAAACATTGCAGCAATGAAATTCATTGTAAAACCATCATCACTGTCCGGGGCGATACATATCCCCGGTTCAAAATCACATACAATCAGAGCCCTCGTGTTCGGGCTTCTCGCTGAAGGTACCTCCGAAATCAGTGCCCCCCTTGAATCGTCAGACACCGCTTCATGTATCGAGACGATCCGCCATTTCGGTGCCGGATTCAAGCAGGAGGGGGAATTGTGGAAAGTCGAGGGCACCGGCGGGCACCCCTGTGTCCCCGAAAACATAATCGATGTGGGGAACTCCGGCACGACCCTTTACATCGCCATGGGCATCGCGTCACTTGTGCAGGGGACAACCGTACTTACTGGGGACGGGCAGATACGGAACCGTCCCGCAGAGGGGCTGCTGGGGCCGATCAACGCCCTGGGGGGAACCGCATTTTCCACAAGGAAGAACGGCCGCCCTCCCCTTGTGATTACCGGAACGATGAAAGGCGGTTCCGCTTCAATTGAGGCGGTCACCTCTCAATATCTTACATCACTGCTTATAGCCGCGCCTCTCGCTCCGGGGGATACAACCCTCATGGTACCCCTGCTCCATGAAGTGCCCTATGTAACCATGACGCTCCGGTGGCTGGACATGCTGGGAATTACATACCGCAATACGGACTATCGTGAATTTTTTATACCAGGAAACCAGAAATACCGCTCCTTCCGGTACGCAATACCGGCTGATTTTTCTTCAGCGACTTTTTTCCTTGTGGCGGCAGCTATCTCAGGCACCACACTCACGCTCCAGGGACTTGATATGGAAGACCCCCAGGGAGATAAGGAGGTACTGCATATCCTCCGTGAAATGGGTGCAGACATCACCATACAGGACAGGAACATTACTATACAGGGAGGAACACTGCGGGGAGGCACCTTTGACCTCAACGCGATTCCCGATGCCCTCCCGGCGCTCTCTGTCGCGGGATGTTTTGCTGAAGGAGAAACCAGGCTTATCAATGTCCCCCAGGCGCGCCTGAAGGAAACAGACCGGATATCAGTAATGTATACAGAGCTTACAAAAATGGGAGCAGTCATTGAAGAGCTCCCTGACGGACTTATACTACACCACAGCAGGCTGAAGGGAACTGCCGTTGAGGGTCATGGAGACCATCGCGTGGTCATGGCCCTTGCCGTAGCTGGAACGGCATCTGAAGGTGACACCATTATATCAACCGCCGAGGCCGTATCAGTGACCTTTCCATCATTTTTGAATTTACTGCAGTCCCTTGGCGGAAATATTTCAACAAGCGAGGATTAAGAAATGACAGTACGGGGAATACGGGGAGCAACCACTGTAACAGAAAACACCAGGGACGAAATCATTGAAAAAACAAAGGAACTGCTCGATGTTCTCGTCAAGAAAAACAATTTGAATATTGAAGATATAGCATCTGCCATTTTTTCCGTAACAGACGATGTTACCGCGGAATTTCCCGCCGTTGCGGCCAGGAAAATTGGATGGCTGTATACACCGCTTTTCTGCACAAAAGAAATACCTGTTCCCGGTTCACTGAACATGTGTATCCGTGTCCTCCTTCATGTAAATAGTACAAAAAAACAGGAGGAAATGATCCACGAATATCTTTATGAAGCGCGAAAGCTGCGGCCGGACCTGGATACCGGCGAGAAGGACCGGTATTATTCATCAGAGAAATAAAATCAGCCCTTCAACAAAAGTTTATAGTTGACATTTCCGGCATCGTGGATAGTTTTGCGATATGTATACATACATAATTGCTTATAATCCCGGATTAATACGTACATATCGCTGTGTAAGACAACTCAATCCAATTATGGAGAAATACCTATGAAAAGAATTCTTTCAGTAACATTCGGACTATTTCTTATATCATCCCTCGCATTCTGTAAAAATGACAATTTCCGTGAACCCGATGTCGTGTGGGTCCCCACTCCTCAGGAAGTCGTGAATAAAATGCTTGAAATGGCCCGTGTTCAGAAGGGAGATGTTCTGTACGATCTCGGTTGCGGCGATGGAAGAATCGTAGTAACAGCCGCCAAGCAGTTCGGCGTCAAGGCA
>ERZ795048.3714-NODE-3714-length-11139-cov-7.301606_pt1 | contig 11139 bp, 11 predicted proteins | sample MGYA00375132_ERZ795048 | MGnify/ENA primary metagenome ERZ795048 (study PRJEB30177, sample SAMN05720225) | activated sludge metagenome | isolation source: Anaerobic digester | place: Hong Kong | collected 2014-12-17 ...
ATCTCAATTCACACGGTTACTTCTTCACTCCGGCATTCTCGCCGGTGCTCCTGAACATAGGCTTCATTCTCGGAGCGGTGCTGTTCCGGAAATATTTTAACGAGCCACTCTATGGTCTCGCCCTGGGAGTAATGGCGGGAGGCCTTATGCAGGTGGTCCTGCAGGTCCCTTCTATGATCAGGGCGGGATTCCGCATGAAATTTTCTATTGACCTGAAACACCCCGGTATCAGAAAAATTTTCAGGCTCATCGCGCCGGCCACCTTCGGTATCGCGGTGTACCAGATCAACATACTCATGAATACGATCCTCGCGTCACTCCTTCCTTCAGGGAGTATATCCTATCTGTTCTATTCCGACAGGCTTACGGAAATTGTGCTGGGTGTATTCATTGTGTCAATCGGCAACGTCATACTCCCTGAGATGTCACGGGTTTCGGCGATGGACGATATCGACCGCCTGAAAAAAATATTCAGGACTTCGGTCAATGCCGCGCTCTTCCTGGCAATCCCCGCCAGCGCTGCACTTATGATAATAGGATATCCGATACTTTCTGTGCTGTTCATGAGAGGAGAGTTCACTTCATTCCATACCGAAATGACGCAACGGGCGCTCTTCTTTTCGAGTGCCGGCATTTGCTCAATAGCCCTTCTCCGGATTACAACACCGACATATTATTCACTGAAGGATACAAGGACTCCCGTTATAACCTCCACTATCGCTTTTGTGGTAAACATTACTTTCGGCTATATCCTTATGAAAACCTTCCTGCTCCATGCGGGGCTTGCCCTTGCCAACACGCTTGCAGTGACGGTACAGGTTTCAATTCTTGTTATTGTCCTGAGAAAGAAAATCGGCTCACTGCACATCCGGGAATACATTGTGCCGGTATCAAAGATTATTGCCGCATCCCTTGGAATGGGAATTGTTCTCCATTACATTTCAGGATATGCCGACTGGACCGGAGGCAGTTTCAGCAGCAGGCTCATTACGCTCATCGTGATGGTTACCACGGGCGGTGCGGTTTATTTTGCAATCTGTATGGCGCTCAAGGTTGAAGAACTTACGTATGTTGTTGAGAAATTGAAACGGAAGGTTGGGAGGTAGAGGTTCTTCATCAGTTTTAAACCGATACTCCCGAAATTATATCATCCTGAATAAGGGCTGATATAATTTCATTGAGCCACCCCTATCCCCGCCCCTTTCCTCTTAAAAGATTGAGCACGGGTGCCCCCTGAGCATTACTTTCTCTAAATATTCATAATAAGTGATATGTAAATAAGGATTTTCCTCATATAAAAGTATTTGACTCCCGTTGTGATATATCAATATACTTTAAAAAATAATGGAAATAAAATATTTCATGAAAATTTCAATCGACAAGAAGCTGATAAAAGAATTTTGCATACGGCATCATATTCAACGTCTGGCATTATTCGGTTCAGTATTACGCGAAGATTTCACTGATTACAGTGATGTAGACGTTCTGGTGAAATTCGAGAAGGGACATACGCCGGGTTTTTTCCGTCTCTTTGATATTGAAGAAGAATTATCCGGAATTATCGGCCGTAAGGTTGACCTGCGAACAAAAGAAGACCTGAGCAGACATTTCAGAAATCAGGTGATACGAACAATGGCGATACAGTATGAGAAGAGATGATTCAATCTATGTTCTTCATGCGATAGAAGCAGCGGAAAAAGCAATACTATTTATTGAAGAGGAAGAACGAACCTCACTGGATAAAGATGAAAAACTGGCACTTGCTTTAATAAGGCTTCTCGAAGTAATAGGTGAAGCAGTAACCAGTATTTCTGAAAGCACAAAGAATAAATATCCGGAAATCCCCTGGAGGAAAATGGTTGCGATGAGAAACAGGTTGATTCATGGGTATTTTGATGTTAATTATGATATTGTATGGGATACAATAAAAAATGACCTTCCTGATGTGATCCTGCTGTTAAAGGATATAGTATAACGAAAACGTATTTTCTCTCTATTATCTACAAACACCTTTAGAGACATAATCCAATATTTACAGAAAATTTTCTTGACTAATATATGAATTATATTCTTAATTGATTGAAAATCCATGATGTCCCGGGTTGTTTTCATACATATTTCACTCTGACTATTATTCATACAGTATCTGCATTGTCTGATTCTCAATGCGGGTTTTTTTACATTACTTGACAGAATTTCGATTGAGGCTCACATTGTCCCGCACTCGAAAGAGTATGAGTGGTAGTTTCGTGTGAAAACTTGTTGATTTTTTTTATTTTCATGCTACACTTTCTGGTTTAGCATTGATGGTACCTTTTTTAAAACGAAGAATAAATTCCTTAGGAGTATAGAATGGTTAAAGAAAAGATTTTTTGTGCGAATTGTCTGCACTGTATTGTTATCCGGCAGTATGAATCAGAACCGGACAGATATGTTCTCCGGGTAAAGTGCCTTAAAAAGAAATGGGTAAAACGTTCAGGCGAAGAAAAGCTCTATAAATACTTTACCGTTGCACGCCGGATAATGGACGACTGTGATGATTTCGATGAAGCAGGTGAACTCTTTCCCTACATTAAGAACCTTAGAAAAGAGCTCCCCATCAAGGATGAAATATATTCAATTAAAGGATAGAGATGGCTTTTATGAGTTTCAGGGGTGGAATTCACCCCCCCGAGATGAAAGACCTTACGAAGGATAAGGAATTCTCTAATCTCCCGGTACCTCATACCTGTTATATCCCCATGCAGCAGCATATCGGTAAACCGGCTAAACCAGTAGTGGAGGTCGGTGATACGATATTGGAGGGCCAGTTAATAGGTGCCACGGACGGGTTTATCAGCTCGAATGTCCATTCTTCGGTTCCCGGCAAAGTCATAGAAATCGGCACGTATCCGACCGTCTATACTCCCTTAGGGCAATGTGTTGTTATTGAAGCTGAAGGCTCCTTCTCCAACTATGCGCTGCCGGAGAAAGCGGAGAACTGGGATACCCTGGAGAAGGATGAACTGCTTAATAGAATCCGGGAAGCTGGAATTGTAGGCCTTGGCGGCGCTGCATTCCCTACGTCAGTAAAGCTGACCCCTCCCGGGACAAAACCCATTGACACCCTTATCCTCAATGGGTCGGAATGCGAGCCCTATATCACTGTCGATGACATGTTAATGAAAACCTTTCCGCGTCATATATTGGAGGGGGTACTCATAACACTTAAAATTCTTGAAATTGATAAAGCCTATATCGGCATTGAAAAAAATAAACCCGGCGCTATTGCCGCACTCAAACAAGAGATAACTGCATTAAACCTGAACAGCACAATTGAAGTGAAAGCCCTGAAAACAAAATACCCCCAGGGCGCCGAAAAACAGCTGATTAAAAGTATAATGAATAAAGAAGTACCCTCCCGGGGCCTTCCTATGGATATCGGCGCTGTGATACAGAATGTCAGCACTATTTATGCCATACGTGAAGCAGTTCTATATCGAAAACCTCTTTTTGACCGATATATCACCGTTACAGGGAGCATTGTAAAAAATCCAGGTAATTATAAAGTAAGAATCGGTACAAGAATTTCCGATATCCTTGCAGACATCGGCGGCCTTACGGAAGACCCTGCAAAAATAATCATGGGCGGTCCGATGTGCGGTACCAGCATTGACAGCATTGATGTACCCATAGTAAAGGGTACAAACGGGGTCCTGTTTCTTTCAGCGAAAGAAGTGAACATGGAGCCATACAAACCCTGTATCCGGTGCGGCAGATGTGTCGCTGCGTGTCCTGCCGGGCTGATCCCCTGTGAACTTGGAAATGCCGTTGAAATGGACAGATTCGATCTTGTTAAAGAATTTCAGCCCTTTGACTGTATTATGTGCGGATCGTGCAGTTTTGTCTGCCCTTCACGCAGGCCTCTGAGCCATTTCATCAAAGTGGCACAACAGGTATCCCGGAGCAGAAAGTAGCTTTCTGTATTATTGCGCGAACTCCTGTATTCCTGATATAAATAAAATACAGGAGTTTTTTATACGTCTTCAGCGGTATAAAAGAATAATTTATTCTTGACGTTCATCTACATTTTCCCTGGTAGTATAGGTATGGATAAAGAAAAAACAAACCCGGATATAACGAAAGAAGAAAAAAGCGCGGAGGATATTGCGCTTATATTGTCAAATCCTCCGCATATAAAAGGCGGGCAGACTATTAAGAGTATTATGTGGCTTGTGGTGCTCGCCCTTGTGCCGGCCACGGTGAACTCAATTCTAATCTATGGCCTGAAAGCAGCAATCGTTATCCTGACTGCTGTTATCTCCGCTGTTCTCGCCGAACTTGTGTATCAGCTTATAATGAAGAAGCCGATAGCCGTAGGTGACGGTTCAGCTGCACTTACCGGGCTGCTTCTGGCAATGAATATACCCCCTGACGCTCCTTTCTGGGTAGCGGGAATCGGCTCAATATTTTCTGTTATTATAGTGAAGCAGCTTTTCGGAGGCCTGGGGTATAATATTTTCAACCCGGCACTCGCGGGTCGTGCGTTTCTTATGGCATCATGGCCTGTGTACATGACAACAAAGTGGCACAGATTTACAGATACCAATGTCCTCTCTGAAGGGGTTGCAAACATCGGACGCATTCCGCAAAATGCCTTTGATGCCATTACATCGGCAACTCCCCTCGGTGCACTCAGGGAGGCGCCGAAAATTCTTTCTGACCTGAGCGCATCTCCCCAGTCATTATACGACCTGATATTTTCCCCGCACATGTACAAGACCCTTCTCTGGGGCAACATAGGCGGCTGCATTGGTGAAACTTCCGCCCTACTGCTTCTTCTCGGGGCGTTATTTCTTTTTTACAAACGCATTATCACCTGGCATATTCCTTTGTCTTTCATTGGAACAGTTGCTGCATTTATGCTGTTCTATTACTCAGTGAAAGATGTGCCCGGTTCAAATTTTATCAATTATTTCACCTTAAAGATGTCACTGTTTCATGTATTGTCCGGAGGTATAATCCTTGGGGCGTTTTTTATGGCAACGGATATGGTAACATCACCTGTAACCCACAGGGGTATGATCATATTCGGCATCGGATGCGGTCTGATTACTTCTGTTATCCGGATTTGGGGCGGTTATCCTGAGGGTGTTTCATATTCAATTCTGCTGATGAATGCCGTTGTACCTCTTATAGACCGGTATACAAAGCCCCGTGTCTTCGGCACATCATTGATTGATTAGGATTTCCGGTATACTTTTATGATAATGAATAGAATTATAAAACCAACAATTGTTCTGGCGGTAATCGCGTTCTTCGCGTCACTGGCACTCTCTCACATTAACCGGATAACACGGGACAGAATAGACCAGCGTATTCTACAGAGAAAAGAAGAGGCGCTGCAGCGTGTGCTCCCCGGCAGCCTTGGTTATCAGATCATCCAAAAGGATAAGAAAGTCATTATTGACGGCAAAGAGTTTGTATATTCCGTTGCTGAAAAAAAAGAAGCGGATAAAACATTCCGCGGGTATGCATTTCTTACATCGAAGAACGGATACAGCGGGGCTGTTAAAACGATGGTAGGAATTGATCATGAAGGGAAAATTATTGCAATATCAATAATACAGCAGTCAGAAACACCGGGTCTCGGAGCCAGGGCAAAAGAGGTTCCCAGCAGTGAAACCTTTTTCGGTCATTTCTTCGGCAGCAGTAATCCGGTTGATACTACAGCAAACAATAATAACGCATCATGGTTTGAGGAGCAATTTTCAGGGATTGACACAAATCATAAAATCGGTATTTTAAAAAAGGGTGAATGGAGAAAGGACAATACTGCCCTTGCCACTGAACTGCTTGCAAAAAATTCGGTTTCAGCAATAACCGGTGCAACGATCACCACAAAAACCGTTACTGACAGCATTGAGAACAGCATGCTCCTGCTGCGAAAAGCTATTGAATTGGAGAATAAAGCGGTGGAGGAAACAGCACAATGAAATTCAGACAGATTCTCTTAGACGGGATATGGTTCAAAAACCCGATACTCGTCCTCGGTATCGGTCTGTGCCCTACCCTTGCCGTAACAACATCAGTATCAAATGCCCTCTGGATGACGCTTGCGACGACATTTGTTCTTACATGCTCAAACATCCTTGTATCAATGATAAAAAATATCGTCCCCCCGCATATACGAATACCAATATTTATTACTATTATTGCATCTTTTGTTATCATTGTTGAACTCACCCTGAAGGCATTTCAGCCGCAGGTGGATAAAGCACTTGGAATTTTCATACCTCTTATTGTTGTAAACTGTATTATTCTTGGTCGTTCAGAAGAATTCGCGTCAAAAAACTCTATTGTTAGTTCAATTATTGACGGACTTAGCATGGGAATCGGCTTCGGCCTGACACTGGTAATCCTTGCATTCTTCAGGGAAACCCTTGGGGCAAATAAGCTTTTCGGATATACCCTCATCCCGGGAATGGAACCTTCCCTCATGATGATTATGGCGCCGGGCGCCTTTATAACCCTTGGATTTATGCTCTGGGCCATGAACGTAATAAAAGCAAAGTTCGGAAACGGCGGGGAATAACATGGAGATAAAACTTTTATTCACGATCCTCATATCGACTATTTTTATTAATAATTACGTGCTGTCCCAGCTGCTGGGACTTTGCCCGTTCCTTGGTGTTTCAAAAAAACTTGATTCAGCATTGGGCATGGGACTGGCGGTAATATTTGTCATGTCAATGGCGTCATTTTTCACCTACTTTATATATAAATTCGTACTGATACCATATGAAATAACATATCTCCGTACAATCGCCTTTATCCTCATTATCGCAAGCCTGGTACAGCTTGTTGAGATGGTCATAGAAAAGGTTTCACCTCCATTATATCAATCTCTGGGAATATTCCTTCCTCTTATTACCACGAACTGCGCGGTACTCGGTGTAACCGTTTTAAATGTCGATTCAGGTTTTTTTAACGCGAACCTCGGCCTTCTTAAATCAGTGGTCCAGGGAATGGGAGCGGGAATCGGCTTTACTCTTGCGCTTCTTCTGATGGCGGGAATACGTGAACGCCTTGAACTTGCAGACATTCCGAAGAACCTGAAAGGCCTCCCGATTACATTCGTTGTAGCAGGTCTTCTGGCACTGGCATTTCTGGGGTTTTCAGGTATGCGGATATAGGTGCTTCGGAGGTTACGTGCACTGTTTTTTATTTGGGAATGGTCCCTGCTCCCCGTATTACATTAAAATCCTGTAATACAGCAGTATTATTTCATTTCCGTATAATATCGAAATAATCAATCCTAACGTCAGGAACGGCGCAAATGGAATTTTAATCCTGAATCCTTCACCTTTTGCAGCTGCATATATAATACCGAATACTGCCCCGGAAACAAGTGCGGTTTCAAGGATCACAACTGACTGTTCCAGGCCTGCAATTGCACCCAGAACAGCAGCGAACTTTACATCACCGCCGCCGAAACTTCCCGGCAACAGAAACATTATAACAAGAAAGAAAACGCTCATCAGAAGCAGGCCGTAAAGATTATCAAGAGGCCTTCCATTCATCCATAGCGGATAGAGTGCCATCACCCCGAGGATAATCAGCAAGCCACCTGATATCGTAAATGTTTTAATATCAACAACTGCAACTGAAACGGATACTGCAATCAACATATACATTATAAAAGAATGCACTGACATCCCTAATTTCAGCGCTGTAATTACCGCAATACTGCCATAGAGTATTTCCATCACAGGATATAACGGCGAAATTCTTTCATTGCAACGGGAACATTTCCCGCGTGAGAAAAAATACCCGGCAATCGGTATAAGATATGGGATACTGATACGCTCACCGCATTGTATACAATGTGACGGAAGCACCATTGCTTTTACCGCATCCCTGGAAAATTCCCCGTCACTGATACGCAGTGCGAGTGTATAAAAAAAACTGCCGAATACCGCACCGGAAAAAAATACCGCGCACAATATCGGACCATTCAAACCTGCCATTTCTCCACACACTCCAGTCGGGATTACCCTATTCTAAAACAATGCTATTTCTGCAGGGATTCCCCGCTTACGAGAGTCAGACGCACATGTTCCTGTACCGGTGCAGCTCCAGCCCTGTTTTGATCAGGCACAGAAACGGAACCCATTTTATTCACATAACATCTGTTTCTATCAATACCGAATTCTGCCAGGACCTCAAGGATATTCCTTATTCTCACTGTCCAGCGATAGGCATTGATAGGTTCTCCGGGATACGAGGAATCAGCATCAATACGTATAGGAAGTGATGAAAAACGTGCTCCCTCCATCGCGAAATCTTTAAGCCTGTTTTTCATACTAAAGCTGAAATTCAGCGAATCTTTATCAAAATCAATCACAGTACCGGAGCACAGGGGCTTTAGATTATCCGTATTACTGAGAGTATATTTTACTGCCGGTCCTGTGCCTGACTTCGTAATTGATGTATCAGAAACTGCAGATGTAATGATACATGTATCCTTTGCAAAGTTTGAAAATCCATGACCTATTTTAAACCCTGCATTAATCCATATATCCTCAGCGAGATCATATAATTCGCTGAACCCGTTCAGGGTTACACCCTTCAGTCCGAAGAATTCCATGTTCTCGATTGTATCAACTGGATAAACATAATCGAGCATCATCTTTGCTTTTTCAGGTGAAACCTTATATGATGATGCCAGCAGCGTTTCAGCAGGCTCCCTTTTTTCCCTGAGATCATGTACACCTTCCATCCATCCCTTGAAAAAATTCAACAGATACGGGGTGTTGACATGAAGGTCCTGTTCACGTGCGATAAATACTCCCGGTATAAGTCGGTCCGCCTGGCGCGTTGAGACCAGAACCGTACCTTTACTGTCAGCATTAATAAGACGGGAAACTGCGCGCATGGAATACCCTTCCCGGGAAAAAAGTGAATTCGCGTCGGAGTCAGTATAGGTAAACTTCCACGTTATTTCACTGGTTGCAATATCATTACACCGGAGGACATATAATGCAAGAAAGTGTGAAACCCCCTTTTCTACGCAAAGGGCTTTTTTTCCCTTCAACCCGCGTATTGATGAAATGTTTTTCGTTATCACAGCATGTTCACCTGCCGACCAGGAATACTGCATGAACGCAACCGGATTGATGGAACGATATCTGGCATATAAACAGGAAAAATGCTGAAGATCCCCCCATACAACATCAATTTTTTTCTCAGCGAGAAGTTTCATACACTCCTCGGATTCTTCGACAATGATAAAATCAACCAGGAGTTTATGGTTTTTATAAAACTTTGACTCCCGGCTTGCTGTAAGACCGTTATTCTCGAGAATACCGGCAGCAAAGCCCCCTCCCGGATAAATTGCCACACGAAGGGGCCTTTCATTTGACCATTTTTCTCCTTCAAGGTCAGACCCCTGAAAAATCGGCATTATCCTGTTATCATTACATGAAACAACATCACCTGCAGCCAGCACAGCCAGAACAGCAGCCGCAATGAGAGATACAAGAACCAGTTTGCCTGAAATACTGATATTTATGCCTTTCAAAATATATACCCCGGAAATTCATTTCATTATTACAGGACAAATTAGAATGGAAGCGTGTTGTGATGTCAATGCGATTATATCTATTGCGCAGTATTAATTGCAGCAAGCCGGAACAAACGAGTATTCATCTTCATGCAGGAGAGATAATGACGGTAATAATCAGAAGGATATATAATAATTGAGTCCGAACATCAAAAAGTCGCCTTTCACACGCAGGGTGCGCTTTGGCGTAGTCACTTCCGCATCGCTCGCGTCAATACCTTCATTTGCCACTGCCGGAGATACTCCTTCCTGATGTATCCACTCTACAGAGAGAGTAAATTTCTCATGAACCGGCACCTCGGCACCAACAATAAAATGGTATCCCACAAATGTTGATGAATACCTGTCCTGCTTATTTGAGGACAGATTAGAATCATAGGTGCTGAATTGAAGCGCTCCAGTGGGGTCAGACTGCGAAATTGTTGTACTCACCTGGTGCAGCGTGGGCCCGGCTCCAATATAGAAATGCGTCCGGCGGTTTAACGGAACAAGTATGCCTATTGTAGCTGGATAGGAACTCTGAAACGTCTTAATTTTAATTGTATTGGTAACGCCCCCGGGGGACGTGACGCTCCCCTTTACATCCTGTATCGGATTGCTGAAATGACATCCCAGGCGGAAAAAGAAAAAATTAAACTGATACCGGACGTTAAATCCAAATACCGGGGCATAGGGAATTGTCATCTGTGACGCAGAGGCTCCTGCATTTGTATCGGCGTATGTTTCCATTGCCAGATTGTACTGGTTTATTTCATCTTCAAGATTATTCGGGTCATAGGTAACCCCCGCGTTAAGGCCGATGGCAAACTCGCCAATGGCGAAGGCGGATGAAGCCGCACTGAACACAACCGCAGCACAGAAAAGCAGAATCATCAATGTCCTGGCATACACTTTCATCATCATACTATATCGACCTGAAATAGAAGGTCACTCCAAGATTATACCGGTATCCGGAAAAATCAATCCTGGCGAAATCGGTCCCACCGGTATCAGAACCGTCTTTGAGAACCTTCGTTGAGCCCTTGTAATACACAATAGCAGTGCTTGCGGCGACCCTGTCCGTGATGAAATATTCACCCTCAAGGATAATAACAAGGGGAAGCCCCCATCCTTTGAAACTGCCCTTCCACTGCTGGCCATTATCCGCTTCAAAGCTGTAGGAATAATCCCCATAGGCATATGCAAGACCGCAGCTGAACGCTATCCTGATATCTTTCCAGAAAGGGATGGAAATGCCGAATGTAACAGGAACGTCCAGTTCCCGGAAGGTATATTCGCATTCCAGAAGACGAGTCGTGCCGCCGTCATCAAATACGGTCTTGCCCGACCCTCCGAAATACCCCATGGTATAATTCAGCGCCATACGCACCTGGTAATAGTCATGAAAGATCGCCTTGAAAAGCCCTCCCCCTGTTACACCGAGAATTCTGTCGATACGGCCGGTACTGTATCCATCCAGCTCCCGGTTCATCCCGTCGATACCGTTGCTCGACTGGAACTCGGAATAATGCTGCGCGGTGTTGAGATCACCGCCG
>ERZ795048.3717-NODE-3717-length-11117-cov-13.120051_pt1 | contig 11117 bp, 9 predicted proteins | sample MGYA00375132_ERZ795048 | MGnify/ENA primary metagenome ERZ795048 (study PRJEB30177, sample SAMN05720225) | activated sludge metagenome | isolation source: Anaerobic digester | place: Hong Kong | collected 2014-12-17 ...
GGCGCATGGAAGGTCTGGGAATACTCAGGCCGCATTCGACTTCCGGACAAACCGGCACATAGTCCACGTATTTTCCCAGCGTATCGGTTAAAAACCTATCCAATTTATGTCCGCCGTCATAGCGGACATTGTTGCCCAGTAAACAGGAGCTGATACCCAGTCTGATTTTTTCCATGTGAAATCCTTTGTAGTGTTATAATAGTGAAGCGGGATACGCTTTAAACTGAATACTTAAATTTTAAGTTTTTCATCTGCTCTGAGCCGCTGCGCTAATAATGTCAACATCAAGATGTGATGAGCGCTACCTTTACAATGAACTGATTCATCGTGCAAGAGCCCTGTTGCATGATGCAAGGACAACGCATGAATCAATCGAGTCGAAGAATCCCTTTTTTTAACTTGCGATGAATGGTGGACGGATTGATGCCCAGTAATTTTGCGGCGCCAACAATGCTGCCCGTCATTTGATACGCCTGTCTGATCCATTTCTCCTCAAACTGATCCATCGCCTTGGGCAGGGAAGGCGGCAGCACGGGCATAGCGGGTTCAGGCGCCGGAAGAGACCGGTCGCTGCTGGCTTGACGGGGGTTGATATTCAGGATCAGTTCCAGATCTTCCTCAGTCAACTCCTGAGATGCATGCATGATAGCCATCCGCTCAATAACATTTTTCAACTCCCGCACGTTGCCCGGCCATTCATAAGTATACAGTCGATTCATCAGCTTCGCCGGAAGTTTGATGTCCGTTTTATATTTTGTGTTGAATATCTGAATGAAATGGAGGATCAGAGGCGGGATATCCTCCTGCCTGTCACGCAGCGGCGGGATGAAAACCGGGATCACAGCGATCCGGTAAAAGAGATCCTGCCGGAACTGTTTGCTGTTCATGAGTTGGTCCATGGTGAGATTGGTGGCGCAAAGGATGCGAACATCCACCGCTTGCGTCTTGTTGCTGCCGATCTTCTGGAAATTTCCCTCCTGGAGGAATCGCAGTAATTTACTTTGCATTTTCAGGGGCAATTCGCCGATTTCATCCAGCAAGAGCGTTCCTTCATGTGCCTCTTCCAGGAGGCCCTTCTTGCCGCTCCTTTTTGCACCGGTAAATGAACCTTCTTCATATCCGAATAATTCCGCTTCCAGAAGTTCATCGGGAATGGAGGCGCAGTTGATGGCGACGAACGGTTTGGCGCTGCGGGCGCTGAGCTGATGGATTAAAGCAGCCATGATTTCTTTGCCGACGCCTGTTTCTCCCCAGATTAAAACGGGGGAAGAAGTGGCGGCCGCTTTCCATCCCAGGCGGATGACCTGCTGCATGACGGAACTGGAGTAGATAATCTCCACCTGGCCTGCGTCCCCGGCCATCTTTAAGTTTCTGCCCTCATACTGGGATATGATCGTTTCAGAAATTTTGAGCTTTTTTTCCAGAGTCACGAGTTTTGTCATGTCCCTGCCGGTTCCGACGGTCATAACGAGTTCACCCCGTTCATCGAAGACCGGGATATAAGTCCACGTAGCCGTTTGTCCGGTTTCGTAGGTCAGATTCATGTCAATTTTTTTCTTGACTTCCAGGGACTTGAGGGCCGCGGATTCTCTCAGTATTCCGCTGGCCACGATGTCCTTCAGATTCATCCCGACGAGCGACCGGCCCATCAAATCGGTCAGTCTGCTGAAGGTCTCGTTGTATTTCAGGATGTTGGCGTCACGATCAACGATTAAAATAGCCTCGTCAATACAATTTAGCAGGACATCGATATCTTTCATCAGATATTTTTGAATCAGGTCCACTTTTGCTCCTTCGACACCTTTCCTATAAGCAGTTCTCTTGCAAGTTGCAACATATTTTAACGTAAAAAAGGGGCAGCATATTAATAATCCAATTATTTCTTTGACTTACATTTTGGCATTAAATCTGCAATATAAAGCGATAGAAAATTTTAATATTTACACCGAAAGGAGAAAAATTATGTCCAATCAAAAACCCTGGCTGAAGTTTTACAAAAATGTGCCGGAAACGATCGATTACCCCCGCGTGACGATGTACGAAGCCCTGATGCAGACGGTCGAAAGATATCCGGACCGCATCGCTTATGATTTTTTTGATTACACATCAACGTATCGCCAGTTTGCGCAGGATATCGACATCTGCGCCAACGCGCTGGCCTCGCTCGGCCTGAAGAAGGGCGACCGGATGACGATTTCCATGCCGACCTCTCCGCAGGGTATCATTTGCTTTTACGCCGCCAATAAGCTCGGCGTGGTGGCCAGTATGATCCACCCGCTCTCCACGCCCGCCGAAATCGCCTATTATCTGAATGTCAGCAAAAGCCGGGTTGCCTTGACGCTGGATTTGTTTCATAACAGTTTCAAAAATCTTCCGGAAAAGACGCCGCTGGAGCTGCTGATCCTCACGGAAATTTTTGACCAGCTTACGCAGGCGCAGCCCATGGCGGAAAAACCCTTGCCGGAAGAGGGACCGGCTGTCCGGTGGTGGAAGGAACTCATGACTGCCGCGCACCCGCAGGCGCCGAAAGCGGACATGCACACGGATGAAATGGCCGTGATCCTTTACAGCGGCGGGACGACTGGCTTTCCCAAAGGCATCATGCTCTCCAACTTCAATTTTATCAGTGAGGGACTGATGGTGGCCAACTGGGGAGGCGGCGAACTGATGGCGGAGGATTCTTCGGTTCTGGCCATCCTGCCCATTTTCCACGGTTTTGGTTTGGGTGTTTGCTGCAACGCCGCTTTTATGGGCGGAAGCAAGAGCATTCTTGTTCCCCAGTTTACACCGGAGAACGTAGCCGATCTCATTCGAAAAAAACGCCCCAGCATTATTGTCGGGGTGCCGACACTTTACGATGCCCTCTCCAAGAATGAAGTATTCCAGACCACGGACCTGAGCTGTCTGAAGAATACATCCTCGGGCGCCGATTCCCTGCCGCGGACCGTCAAGGACAGGTTTGAAGAAGTCGTGAAGAGACAGAATGGAAACGTCCAGCTGGTCGAAGGCTACGGTCTGACGGAAGCCGTCACCGCGATTATGTCCACGCCGATTGACGGATACCGGGAAGGCAGCGTGGGCATTCCATTCCCTGATATGCTGGCGAAGATAGTCGGGATCGGCACCATCGACGAGGTTCCTGTCGGCCAGGAAGGAGAGCTTTGCTTGCACGGACCGGCCGTCATGCTGGGCTACCTGGAGCAGCCGGAAGAGACCGCCAGTGTTCTCAAAACACATGCTGACGGCAAGGTCTGGCTTCACACGGGGGACATTTTCACCCAGGACCCAGACGGTTATTTCTATTATAAACTGCGTCTCAAACGCATGATCAAGTCTTCGGGCATGAATGTCTATCCGGTTCAGGTGGAAGCTTGTCTGGATCAACATCCGGATGTGGCGGCAGTCTGCGTGATCGGCGTGCCGGATGAGGCTCAGGTGGAGAAGGTCAAAGCCTTCGTTGTCCTGAAGGACGCTACCAAGGCATCTGCCGAAATGGAAAAAGAACTGATTAACTTTTCCCGCAAGCATCTGATTAAGTGGTCCTGCCCCCGGGAAGTGGAGTTTACGGACAAGCTGCCGCTGACGAAAGTCGGCAAGATTGCCTACACCGAACTGGCAAAGCAGGAAATTGAAAAACTCCGCAAAGCGGGAAAATATACAGGAGGAAAATAATGAACCATCTGGAGGAATATCGCCGGGCGGTCTCGGACCCTTCCGATTATGTCCAACAACTGAAAAAGGCATCGGGTAAGAAAATCATCGGATACACGTGCTCTTACACGCCCGAGGAAGTTATCATGGCCGCGGGTGCCCATCCCCTAAGGCTTTTCGGCACAAAACAGCATATCAGCCTGGCCGATTCCCACTTGCAGTCTTACTGTTGCTCCGTGGTCCGCGGAATTCTGGAGGAAGGTCTCTCCGGTCGGATTGCTTATCTGGATGGCATGGTTTTTCCGCACACCTGCGACTCGATGCAACGGCTGTCCGACATCTGGCGGATGAACATCCCCTTCGGTTTTCATCTGGATATCACCCTGCCCGTTAAACTCGATACGGCAAGCGCCAAAGATTATATGATCGACGTCTTGAAGAAATTCCGAGATGACCTGAGCCGGAAACTGAACGTTGAGATTTCCGATGATGCTGTACAAAAAGCGATTGCATCAACCAACGCCATCCGTCAATCCGTTCGGGCGATCTATGACCTCCGCAACCTGTATCCCCAGCTCATGCCGGGAGAGGATCTATACAACATTGTCCGCGCTTCCATGATCATGGATCGGAACCGGCTGGCCGTGATGCTGGCCGAAACAGCCGCTGATTTGAAAGAGCGAGCGGCCGGAACCAAACCCGCCGTCGTGAAGCGCATCCTGATGGCGGGCGGCATGTGCAATCAACCCGACGTCTATGCCATGATTGAAGAATCGGGAGGAAAGATTGTCTGGGATGATTTCTGCACTGGAGCACGCTATTTTACCGGTTTGACTGACACCGGAAGCGATCCGCTTTCGAGCATTGGCGAACGGCTCCTGAACCGGGTGGTCTGCCCGGCAAAGCATACCGACCTTGACGGTCGCGCCCGACATATTATCCAACTGGCCGAAGAAAAAAACGCACAGGGGGTCATCTTCCTGTTGCCAAAATTCTGCGATCCCCATGCCTTCGACTACCCCTACCTCAAAGAGCGTCTCGAAAAATCCGGCATTCCGTTGATGCACGTGGAAGTCGATGATTCCCTGCCCGCCGAAGGGCAGTTGAAGACTCGCTTTGAATCTTTTTTAGAGATGCTGTGAAAGGAGACAACATGACAGACCATACACAAGATACCGAAAAGAAAACCGTCAGCCACACAAAACAGATGCGGGAAATCATGACCGCCTATTATATTGACGCTAAAACGGCCCGGGAAAATAATAAAAAAGTGGCCTGGATCACCAGCGGCGGTCCGGTCGAGCCGTTGATTGCCATGGATATCATTCCCGTTTACCCGGAAAACTATGGCGCCATGATCGGCGCCAGCAAGATGGGCGTCGATTTATGCAAGAAGGCGGAGGATATGGGCTATTCGAGCGATCTTTGCTCTTACGCCCGCGGCGACATTTCCTGCGCAACCGTCAAAGGCGGCCCTATTGGTGGCCTGCCGGAACCGGACATGCTGATATGCTGCAATAACATCTGCGGGACGGTTCTGAAATGGTACGAGGTGCAGGCCCGGTATTTCAAGGTGCCCCTGTTCATTTTTGATACCCCCATTGTCCACACGGAATTCACGCGGGAGATGAAAACCTACGTGCAGCGGCAGATGGAAGAATATATTGTTTTCCTGGAAAATGTTTCCGGCCGCAAGATGGATCGGGACCGCATGGTGGATGTCGGCAAGCTCTCCGTCGAGGGGCAGCAGCTCTGGCAGGAGGTTTTAGATACGACTATGAATAGACCCTCTCCCATGACCGCCTTCGATGCCTTCTTTTATCTCGCCCTGATCGTCACGCTCCGGGGAACGAAGCAGGCTGTTGACTTCTACCGGGGACTCCGGGACGAAATGCGCATACGGGCCAGCGAAGGAAAAGGGGCCATTCCCCGCGAGCGATACCGCCTGCTGTGGGACAACCTGCCGATTTGGTACCGGCTCAAATGGCTGTCTCAGGAATTTGCCAAGCACGACGCCTGCCTGGTCGCTGACACCTACACCTCGGCCTGGTGCGGTTCTATGAAATACATTGACCGGAATGATTTTATTGGCTCCGCGGCGGAAACCTACACACGCATTTATCTGAATATCGGCGTGGACAAGATGGCCGAGATAGTCCTTTCGATGATTGACAAATACCAGGCGGATGGAATCGTCATGCACTCCAACCGTAGCTGCAAACCTTATTCCTTCGGTCAGTATGACATCCAGAAAATCGTTGAGCGCGAACGGGGCATTCCCTCATTGATAATTGAAGCCGATATGTGCGATGAGCGAAGCTTTTCCGAGGCGCAGATTCAAACGCGGATCGACGCCTTTATGGAAATGATCCGGGCGAAAAAAGGGGCATCCTGAAATGTACGATGTCGGGATTGTAAAACCCTACGATTATGGTAAAGATAATATGCCCTACCCAATGACACGCGGGATCATCACGGCAACACCAAAATCACGGGTATAAACCACAGGGCAAGCCCTGGATCTTAATTCCGCCCCAAGGGGCGGGGTATTATACCCTCCGCTTATGGCGGGATTGTTCGATTAACAAATTTCAATACACTTCGTTTTTGAAATTTGAGTCTCACAATAAAAATTACGGAGGCATATGTCTATCAAAGCTCGAAAGATTATTTTAGCTGTTATCTGCACACTGTTGCTTTCCGCAACGGCTGTCATGGCAAGCGGCCCATCGTTGCAGGGTGAAGAACTCTACAAGTATCTTTCAAAACAAATCATCAGCGAGGGAGACGCCGCGTTCGTGAACGGGCTGAACACAAGCTCGCTCAAGCTCGACTGGTCTGCGGCGCAAAAGAAGGAGCTGACAGGTAACCTCCGCATCCTGAAAGTTAAGACCGGTAAGGTCGGGACCGAGGCGCTCTATTTCATACGTGGCAGCGAAGGCGACATGTACGTCGTATCGCTACCGGCCCAAGGCGGGCGCCCTGCGGCCGAGTATGAGAAAATATCGGAAAACAGAATGATGTTCGCGCTCGAAACCGTTACCGGAGAACACGAAGGCAAGACCTATACCTTCGCCCGGATCAGCGGAGAGCCGAAGGCGATTCTCTTCGACCGCATATTTAAGATATCCATCGTGCTCATGCTCTTCTTCGTCATGGTGGGCATGGGACTGACCCTGAAACTCAGTGACTTCGCCCTTGTCTTCCGCAAGCCGCTGGGCATCGTTATCGGAATAGTCCTCCAGTACGGCCTGATGCCCCTGGTCGCGTTCGGCCTGAGCTATATGTTCGGATTCTACCAGGCCTATCCATTCATATTCATGGGGCTTATCCTGGCGACGGCGAGCCCCGCGGGAGTCACCTCGAACCTTCTGACACAATTCGCAAAGGGCGATCTGGCGCTTTCCATTTCCCTCACCTCGATCTCGACGATCCTGGCCATGTTCTGCACGCCGCTCCTCCTCTCCCTTTACGGGAACACCAGTTCGGGAGCATCGGTTCCGGCCCTTCTCATCGCACAGACCATCATCGTGCTGGTCATCGTTCCACTGGCCGTAGGCATGACGGTGCGGGCCAAATTCGAGAAGGCCGCGCTCAAGGCGGCTCCGATCTTCTCCATCCTAGGAATTATCACGGTCCTGTTCATCATGGTGACGGGCGTGGTGGGAAATCTCAACGCGCTGAAAGACACCGCTCGCTACAGCCTCTCCTTCTACCTCGCTCCCCTGATTTTAGCTCTCACCGGCATGGTGATCGCGATAGTCGTGGCGAAGATTTTCCGTGTGTCCCCGAAGCAGGTCCGGTCTCTCGCTTTCGAGACTGGCGTCCGCAACTCCGCCCTTTCCATGACGCTCGCGATCCTCATTCAGGACCAGATCGGCGATTTCTATAGCTCGCTCTTTATCGTCAACGGGGTCTATGGTCTGGAAATGTACATCGCGGGTATACTTTTCGTGATGTTCTTCAGGAAATTTTCGAAGGAAACGGAAGGGTAGTCATCTCACTCTCGGTTTCTTTTTCGAGGGAGGGCAAGGGAATCCCCCGAAAGTTGTGCCAGCGTTAATTAGAGTGTGGAATACAAAAACACTTTAAGGAGGCACAGATGAAGAAGCGATTTACAGAAGAGCAGATCATCGGGGTTTTGCAGGAAGCCGAACGAGGGGAGAAAGTCAAGGACGTATGCCGCAAATGCAGCTTAGCCGGACGTCTGTTTTTACTTGACCAGATGAGTTTCTTATACTACTTTTAACACAAGTAAATTTTCATTACGTCAAGCACTGAAGGCCAGTAATAAAATAATTCAACAGAGAACCTTTGAAGAAAAAAATTACAAGAATCGGAGGTAAAAATGAAGGACGTAACTTTTCTGACCCATAAGGGCGTAAGAATTTTGTATGAAGATCTTGAAAATGCCAAACAGGAGGACGTATTACCCTGGATCGAAAGAGCTAAAGGAGTTATTCGCAGTCAGCCTGAAAAATCTGTTCTTGCTCTGCTCAATGTCAAAAATGCAAAATTTGACACAGAAGTAACAGCCGCCCTGAAGGAATTCGCGAAGGGAAACGAACCTTATGTCAAATTCGCTGCTGTTTACGGTATTGAAGGTTTGAAGGAAATAATATTTAAAAGCGTTCTGACCTTCACCGGCAGGAAGAACCTTGTTCTTTGTAAGACCCTTGAAGAAGCAAAAGATATTCTGGTGAGCAAAGTTTGAAACAAGCGAAATGATCTTTGTCCCTGCCACCAGAAAGTGGCAGGGTAATTCACTATAAGATTTTCCGATCACTGCGTATCAGAAAATCAAGGTTCATTAAAACCTAAGGTGAATGGTTCCTAGCAAAAAGCACACAGAGATATTCGGAGAGCAAAGTACCCTAAATAACCTAAATGTAAACATGGGGAAATCCATAACAACGAGATATTAATTAAGAGTTAGTCTATCAAGAAAGAAATTTTTTTGGAGTAAAGATTATCAAAATGGAAAAACTTGCCTATTTTGACACATCGCATGAGATGCCGCTGGAAATTATCATGGCGGCCGGATTTACCCCGTATAAAATTCTGGGAGATGTCCACCAATCCAATGACCCAGCGGATAAACATTTATCCAACTTTTTCTGTGGCGCCGCAAAGAGCTGGCTCACGGAAGCTCTGGCCCGCTCCAAAGAATGGGCCGGCATAATTTTTGCGCAGGGGTGCAACAATACCAACCGGCATTACGACATCTGGAAGGTTCATGTCCAAACGCCTTTCTTGCACTGGTTTAGCGCACCTCTCTTGGAGAGCGATGCCGCGAAAAAATATTACCGGGTTGAACTGCAAAGACTGATTAGCCATCTGGAAAATCAATTTAATATAAAAATTACGCCTGAAAAAATAAGAGAGGCGATTATCAAATCCAACGAAATCAAGAAAAAGCTGCAACGTCGCTCTGCGCTCAGAGCACAGAAGGACATTCCCAACCGCGATTATCTTGCCGCGATGATAAAATGTCTTACGAATCCCGTGGATGAAGTTTCGGCTTGGCTTGACTCAGAGATAGCGGCCTGGAATTCAAAGCCCTCTTTTCCGTCCGGCAAAAAACAATTTTTATTAACCGGCAGCGACATCACGTATGTGGAATGGATGGACACGCTGGAAGATTGCGGAATACGGATTGTTCGTGACGACCTTTCCGTAGGAGAAAGATTTTTCGCGACACTGATTCCCGACAAGAGCGATCCGCTGGATGCCCTTATTGAATATTACATGAACATCCCCAAGCCCGCGACAAGGCCGACCATTCAGAAACGGTTGGACTATCTTTATAAAGCTCTCGGTGAGACAAAGGTTGACGGTGTTCTTTCGCAAAATGTGAAATTCTGCGAGCCTTTTGCCTATGATTCCGTGCCCGTCAATAATGCCCTGAAAGACAAAGGCTACAAGGTGATCCACCTGGAACGAGACTTTTCTCCTGCGGCCGACCAGCAACTCGCCAACCGGCTTATGGCCTTTGTGGAAATGATGGAGGTAGGGAACAATGGCTAAAACAAACAATTCTGCTGAGAATGACAGAAAGATAAAACTCAAAACCCTGCCTCACGCGAAAGACCTGAAGTGGCCGATGCTGTGGTGGTTTACCATGGGGTCAATATACCATGCTTTGCCTTGGAAAAAGACGGCCTGGACATGTGCCGCCTTTCCCATTGAGCTCATGTGGATTTACGATATTTTTCCCGATCACCCTGAAAATATGGCAACCGTGGCGGCCGCCCGCAAGCAGTCCCAGCGTCTGATTGAGCATGCCGAGGGAATGGGTTATTCACGTGACCTGTGTTCCTACTGCAAGACAAGCATCGCCGCCTACGATACCAAAATCAAAAAGACGCTCGGCGGAATCAGCAAGCCCGATATCGTGGTGTGCACCAATGCCATCTGCGATACCCACTGGAAGTGGTTTCAGATTATGGCCGATAAAATGAACGTCCCGTTTTTTATGTTTGATATTCCCAAATGGGTGAGCGGTACGGATGAGGAAACCCTCCAGGGTAATATTGATTACGTGGTAGAGCAGTTTTACGACCTGATTGTATTTATTGAAAAGCACACCGGTAAAAAAATGGATGAGAAAAGACTGTACAAAGTTTTGGATAAATCGACGGAACTGTCCGACCTGTGGCGGGAAATTTTTGAACATAGAAAGGCGGTGCCGTCGCCCTACAGCGGAGCGGAGACATCGGCGTCATTTTTCCCCCTGGTGGTTCTGCCGGGTGTTCAGGTCGGCATAAATTTTTTCAAAAAAATTCTTGCCGATATCAAAAACCTCACCGCAAAGGGCGAGGGAACCCTGCCCAAAGGCAAAGAAAAATACCGCGTGATGTGGGAAGGTATCCCGTTCTGGTACAGAATGCGGTTCATGTATGACCTCGCGCAATACGGCGCGGTCATTACCTTCGAGCCTTACACCTACTCCTTCGCTCCCGAAAAGAAAAAGTGTAACACCATGGAAGAGACATTGCGCGATGTCGCCAAACTCATCATGGACACGCCCTACGCCTACAACCTCGAGAGACGAATCGAGAATTTTGAAAAATGGATTGACGAATATAAAATTGACGGCGTCATTCTGCACGAAAACATGTCGTGCAGGCCATCCAGCGCCGGGATGGTCGATCTGGCGGAGGCCATCATGAAGGACAAGGGCATTCCGGTGCTGATTCTCCAGTGCGACATGAACGATCCCCGAGCATACTCAGAAGGACAGATTAAAACGAGAGTCGAGGGCTTCATCGAGTTGATGGAGGCGAATAAAGGCAAGTAAATAGAACCGTTGTCTTTTGCTCTGCAGTTCAGCCAAGTCTTTTTGACTTGGCTGTCGTAAATATCGTGAACTGATAAAAGGTCGAGTCCAAAAGACTCGACCAAACTAGGGGAAAAATTGTCACTGAATAAACACTTATAATATCCAACCAAAGGAATAAGAGGTT
>ERZ795048.3722-NODE-3722-length-11108-cov-3.615670_pt1 | contig 11108 bp, 12 predicted proteins | sample MGYA00375132_ERZ795048 | MGnify/ENA primary metagenome ERZ795048 (study PRJEB30177, sample SAMN05720225) | activated sludge metagenome | isolation source: Anaerobic digester | place: Hong Kong | collected 2014-12-17 ...
AACTTCCTGTACCTGTGATTCTTGTTAATGATTCACATATGAAATACCTTTTTGATAACAGATACGGTACCGGTCAGTCTACATGGGACGGTATTATAAGATCGACAAATACAACGGTTACAGGTAAAAATGTCGTTGTAGGCGGTTACGGATGGTGCGGAAGAGGTATTGCAATGAGAGCAAAAGGATTAGGGGCTAATGTTATAGTAACCGAAGTTGATCCTATAAAATCAATAGAAGCTGTTATGGATGGATTCAGGGTTATGAAAATGGATGATGCTGCAAAAATAGGCGACATATTTGTAACTGCAACAGGAGATATTGATATAATAACTGAAAAACATTTCAGAGTAATGAAAGAAGGCGCCTTACTTGCTAATTCAGGACATTTTGATGTTGAAGTAAAAGTAGCTGATCTTGAAAGAATAAAATCATCAAAAAAAGAAATAAAACCCGGTATAGAAGAATATACTGTTGACGGTAAAAAACTTTATCTTTTAGGTAAAGGCAGACTTGTAAATCTTGTAAACGGTGACGGTCATCCTATTGAAATAATGGATCTTTCTTTCAGTCTCCAGCTTGAAGCTGCAAAATATCTTAAAGATAACAGAAATTCAAAAGAATTATTCATAAAACCTGTTCCTGAAGAAATCGATAAAAAAATAGCAGGAATTAAACTTGAAACTCTTGGTATTAATATAGACAGTCTTTCCGAGGAACAAATTAAATATCTTAACAGTTAATTTTACGGGGTGCTTATTTTGAATACTGCTATTTTAGTTTTAATTATTATTTTTATTGTTTATACCGCATTTTCTTATTTCTTTTCTAATGTTGTTACAAAACCAAAAATAAGTGATTACCTTTATACAATGGACTATGCTGTAGAAAACGGTGATGTTTCCGAAAAAGAAATATCTGAATATTTAAAAAATGAATTTTTTGTAGATTCACCGTACGGATACAAAATTCACTGTTCTTTTTTTTATAATAACTCAGATAAAACTGTTGTCTGTTCACACGGAATAACATGGTCACTTGCCGGATCTCTGAAATATCTGAAAATATTTAAAGATTTAGGTTTCAATGTGATGATTTATGATCACAGAAATCATGGTTTATCCGGCGGAAAGAATACCACTTTCGGATATTATGAAAAAAATGATTTGAAAACTGTTGTGGACTGGATTTATGAAAATACTGACTCTGAAATAGTCGGGGTACACGGAGAATCTATGGGGGGAGGAACTGTTATTCAGTATTCCGCCATTGATAAAAGAATTGATTTCTGTATTGCTGACTGTCCTTTTTCCGATTTAAAAAAACTCTTAAAAATAAGGGCAAAAAATGATTTTTTTAAAGGTGCCGGAATATTTATTGATTTTTCTTCTTTTATATCTTTTATTAAAACAGGTTTCTTTTTTTCATATTCATCACCGCTCAAAGTAATTAAAAATATAGATATTCCTGTTTTATTTGTCCATGGTCTTGAAGACAGATATATTCCCTGTGAAATGAGCATAGAAATGTATCGTGAAAAACCTGATAAAAAAGATATATTACTCGTTGAAAATGCTAAGCACGCCGGTTCCCTTTATTCTGACAAAAAACTTTATACGGAAAAACTTATATCTTTTTTTAAAAAATACGGTATTTTAAAATAAAACAAACGGACTTAAAGTCCGTTTGTTTATATTTCAAAGATTTTACCCGCTCCGAATTCAAAATATTTATTTTCATATCTGTTCTTTATATATTCTCTTGTCTGCTCACCGCTGCAATGTGTAGGTGCAAGAAATTCAGGTTCGGCAGCAATTATTTCCTCTATTTTTTCCTCAAGAACATCATCATACAGTTTATAAAAATGATATCCGCCTATAAAAAGATATATATCATCTGTAAACGCATCTTTTACATAATTTGCAAGAGTACCGGCTCCCATATGTGAACATCCTGCAATAAGTATATTTCCGAGCCTGGTATTTATAATAAGCGACTGTTCCTTTTTATTATCACCCATTACCCCGGTAGAATGAATATCCATATCAAAACTTGTAGGTGAAGTAATTTCCATAACATCTTTTTTACAGTCAGTTATTCTGTTATAAAGACTTTTATTTTCTAAATTAGGAATAATAAATTTTCCGACTGAATAATTCTTTGCTATATATTCAATTCCTCCGGTATGATCATAGTCATCATGTGATATAAATACATAATCAATTGATGAAAGATCGGGAGCTGCTATTTTAAGATTATTTTCAAGAATTTCAGGATTATTTCCCGTATCAAAAAGTATGCTATTATATTTTGTTCTTATAAGTGCGGAAAAACCCCAGTCTCTTTTGTATGATGTATCACATCTGTAATTATCAACAATTCCTGTTATAGTTAATTTATCCATATCAATCCCTCCGATAATTTATCTTATATTAAATTATACTACTATGTTAATTAAAATATCTTTAAAAAAGAGATTTTTTTAAATTTAATTTTTATAAATTTTTAAATTCTTTTTTGATATTTTCTTTACAAAATGATATAATTTATACAAACATTCGGAGGTGAAATATGAATAAAAGTGTAACCGGTATTCTTAAATATGCTCTTTCAAAAGAAAAAGAAGGTCAGAAATTTTATTCTTCAAAACTGAATGACCTGAAAAATGAAATTACAAAAGAAATTTTTTCTTATCTTTCAGAAATGGAAAACGGCCATATGGATTATATTTCTAATTTACTTGATTACTATTCCGAAGAAAAAAGTACTGATAACTTTGATATTCATATGGATGAATTTTTTGACATACGTGAAATAACTGATATTACAGGATCAAAGATTTCAGATATTACTGATGAACTTCCTATAGTAAGAATGGCCTATCTTATAGAAGATGATTTTGTAAAATTTTATGAATTAACCGCGGAAAAAACAGATGATGAAAAAATAAAAAATATACTTTTAAAATTATCAGAATGGGAAAAAAACCACAGAAATATTCTTTTAAATCTTTATGATGAAATGAAAAAACAATACTGGAATGAAATGGGATTTGAACCGTTATTCTAAAAAAAATAACCCCTTAAGGGGTTATTTCATTATTTCTTCTATTATTTTCTGAATATCTCCGCCAAGTTTTTCTCCCATGGCATTTAAATCATCATCTTTTATTTCCGAAAGTTTCTTTAATTTATCAGGTACGCCGGCTCTTCTTCCCGGAAGACATCCGTCATTTTTCGCCTCGCCTTTTACATAAGCTTTTGCAAAGGCAGGACATCCCGGAAATCCACATGCTCCGCAGTTAACTCCGGGAAGCATTTTTTCTGCAACAGCAACTCTTATATCTTCTTTTACCTCAAACTTCTTTGCCGCAAATGCAAGAAAAGTTCCTGAAATAAGACCTAAAACTCCCATAAGTATTAAAGCGTTTATTATTGTTGTCATAAAAGCACCACCTTATATTTTTAAACCGGAAAATCCCATAAATGCCATAGAAAGAAGTCCGGCAGTTATAAGTGCTATAGCCGTTCCTTTGAAAGGTGCGGGAATATCATTGTTATCCATTCTTTCTCTTATTGCAGCAAAAATTACAAGTGCCATACCGAAACCGAGAGCGGAAGCAAATGAATTTACTATAGCCTGTACTATATTATAATTATTCTGAACATTCAGTAAAGCAACTCCTAAAACAGCACAGTTTGTTGTTATAAGCGGAAGATATATTCCGAGTGCCTCATAAAGCGAAGGACTTGTTTTCTTTATAAAAAATTCAACAAACTGAACCAATACAGCTATAACAAGTATGAAAACTATTGTTTTAAGAAATTCCAGCCCCATAACAGCAAGAAGCTGATTAAGCATCCAGCTTATGGTACCTGCCATAGTCATTACAAATATAACAGCAAGAGACATTCCTGTTGCTGAATCAATTTTTTTTGATACCCCTAAAAAAGGACATATTCCGAGAAATCTTGAGAAAATAAAATTATTTACTAATATAGCTGATACAAAAATGGCAAATAAACCCATTGTTATTTACCTCCCTTTTTCTGTTTTTTAAGAGTAAGCGAATTAAAGAATGCAAGTAATAATCCTAAAGCAATGAAAGCTCCGGGAGGTAATATGAAGAGATACATTTTAAATGTCTCTGACATTACTTTTAATCCGAATATTGTACCATTTCCCAATATTTCTCTTATTGAACCCAAAAGGAGAAGTGATCCTGTAAATCCTAATCCCATTCCGAGAGCATCAAAAATAGAATCAAGCACTCCGTTTTTTGAAGCAAAAGCTTCAGCTCTTCCGAGTATTATACAGTTAACAACTATAAGCGGTATAAAAAGTCCGAGTGTTTTCCATAAATCATATGTAAATCCATGCATTAAAAGATCTATTACAGTAACAAAAGAAGCTATAACAACTATATAAACAGGAATTCTTATATTATCAGGCACAAGTTTTCTTATGAGTGATATAGCTATATTTGACATAACAAGAACTGCCAGAACAGCAAGACCCATACCTAATGCATTTTCTGCACTTGTTGTAACAGCAAGTGTAGGACACATTCCTAAAACCTGAACAAATGTAGGATTCTGTTTTATAAATCCTTTAGTAAGATTTTTTATGTCAGCCATTACATAACACCTTCTTTCTTAAGGAATTCAACAGCTATATTTAGTGATTTTACAGTTCCCCTCGGTGTTATTGTAGCTCCGGTCATTATATCAGTAAGCTGTATAACTCCGTTTGCTTTAGCCTGATCAAGGTTATCCTTTGAATATGTAACACCGGCATCTTTATTTACTTTAATTGTTTTTTCGAGTCCTGATTTAGGAATATCTGAAAATCTTGCTTTCACAGCGCTTTCAACTATTCTTGCACCGAGACCCGGTGTTTCCTGTGAATAATCTATTACTTCTATTTTATTGAGATAAATATCATTTTCCTGTGAAACAAAAGATACAACTGATTTTACATCTCCGCCGAATCCTATACCGGAAACAGTCATTATATAAATATTTTTTCCGTTTTCTTCAATTTTATAAACAGGAGAATATACTTTTGCATTTGTACTGTCTGTATATAAAACATCATTTTCGGATGATTTCCATACAAGTGCACTCAGCTGCTGTGAATTTTCAGGTATATTTTTTATGAGATAATTATCATTATTATCTTTCAGTACAGTTTTTATAGCTTTTAATTTAGAATTGAATTCCGCATTATCTATATAAGGTTTAACAGCGGTGTAAATAAAAGCAACAACAAAAGCGGAAATTAATGTGAATGTCATTAAAATGAGGCCTATTTTGATATAGTTTTTCATATTTTAGCCTCCTTTTTAACTGTACCGTAAATCTTTGGTTTTGCCCATATATCTATAAGAGGTACAAAAGCATTCATTATAAGTATTGCAAAAGAAACGCCTTCCGGATAAGATCCTATATATCTTATAACCATAGTTATAACTCCGAGACCTATACCGTATATCATCTGTCCCTTAAAAGTCATAGGCGATGTTACCATATCAGTTGCCATGAATAACGCACCTATTATTAATCCGCCTGTAAGAACATGAAAAAGAGGTGTTCCGTATGAATTATTAATAAAATACATTATACTGCTGAAAATAACCACAGTACCTACATAAAAAACAGGTATATTGATCTTTATTCTTCCTCTTACAACAAGATAAATAAATCCTATAAGTAATGCTGCAGCACTTATTTCTCCCATAGAACCCGATATTTTACCGAGAAAAAGATCCATATAATTTATATTATTATTTGCCATTAACTGTGAAAAATTCACGGCTGTTCCGTAACTTTCCTTTGCAATAGCAAGAGGTGTTGCCGTTGTAACAAGATCTGTCACACCCGGTTTTAACCAAGTAGTCATTGCAGTAGGGAATGAAATTATCATAAAAACCCTACCGACAAGAGCAGGATTGAACATATTCTGACCGAGTCCACCGAAAACATGTTTTCCTACACCTATAGCAAAAATAACACCTATTAATATCTGCCACCACTGAACGGCAATACTTACATTCATTCCCAAAAGAAGTCCTGTAACAGCTGCCGAAAAATCAGGCCTGAAATTCTTTTTATTTCTTAAAACTTTCATTATAAATAATTCAAATAATTCAGCTCCTACCATACATGAGAGCATTACAATTAAAGCCTTTAGACCGTATACTACAGAAGAAACAATAACTGCAGGCATTAATGCTATTAAAACGTCTATCATAACTTTTCTTGTACTGTCTTTTGTCCTTAAGTGAGGAGCAGCAGATGTGTTTAGCGCCATAATTAAACCCTCCTCTGTTTCATAGCTCTTATAACTTTTTTACCTGTTTTAAATGTTTTTGCCAAATCTATATTTGACGGACATCCGTATGAACATGAACCGCATTCTATACAGTCAAGTATTCCGTTATTAACCGCTTCATCATAATTTCTCTGATCAACAAATCTTTTCAGAAGATAAGGCTGAAGATGTATAGGACAGCTCATTACACAGTAGCTGCATCTTATACACGGCATTGTTTCTCTGTCTTTATTGCTCTCTGAAGAAAAAAATGTAAGTCCGTTATTCCCTTTAAAAGTAGGTAATTCTGTTTTAGGAAGAGGTATACCCATCATAGGACCGCCATAAAGAACTTTTTCAGGATTTTCTGTTTTTACACCAGAAAGACGCAGTAAATCGTCAACAGTTGTTCCTATTCTGTACCAGAAATTACCGGGATTTTTTACTGCCTCACCTGTTATAGTTATTCCTCTTTCAACAAGAGGTTTCCCGTTTATTACTGCATCATAAACGGCATAAACAGTAGAAACATTAAAAACAACAGCTCCTATATCTATAGGTAGTTTTCCTGAAGGTACTTCTTTACCGGTTACAGCTGTTATTAACTGTTTTTCCGCTCCCTGAGGATATTTTGTTTTAAGTTCAAGTATTTCAGTCTGCGGATATTTAGAAGCTTTTTCTTTCATTAGTTTTATTGCATCCGGTTTATTATTTTCAATACCGACTTTTGCATTTTTTATTCCGAGTGCATATTTAATTATTTCAATTCCTTTTAGTATTTCATCAGTTTTTTCGAGCATCATTCTGTGATCTATTGTAAGATAAGGTTCACATTCTGCGGCATTTATTACAAGGACCTCTGCTTTTTTATCTTTAGGAATACTTAGTTTTACATGGGCGGGAAACATAGCTCCGCCAAGTCCTACTATACCTGCTTCTTTAATTATTTCTGAAATTTCTTCGGGTTTAAATTCTGTATAATCCGAATTATGTTTTACAAGTTCCCAGTCATCATCTGCTTCCCTCGTTATAATAACAACATCATCATTTTTTCCTGAAGCTGCATTGAGCATCTTAACAACCTCTGTAACTTGACCTGTAACAGGGGAATGAAGATTTGCGGAAATAAAACCGTTTGCTTCTGCTATTTTCTGACCTGTTTTAACTTTCTGTCCCGGTTCAACTATGAGTTTAGCCGGAGCCCCAATGTGATTAGATAAGTACATATACACTTTTTCTGGAAGTGGAAGCTGTTTTATACTTTCTTTTTCAGAAAAGTTTTTTCTCTCAGGCGGATGTACACCACCTTTAAAGCTTAAAAATGCCATTTCTAACCTCCCAAAAAATATAAATTTATTTATATTCGAATTAACCCGGTTTGTGAAAAAAATAATATATTTAACTTATATATAAGTCAAACCAAAAAGATTTTACATCATATTATTTATTTTATCAAGTACAATTATTACCTAATATGTAATTTTAAGTAAAGAAATATGAAGAATATAATTTCTATGTTTATTTATTTTCAAAAATTGCTTAATATATTTGTGAAATTTCACATATACTCTGAAAAATAAATGATACCTGAAAAATATCATTTATTTTTACTGAATATATACTGATAACCGTCACTTTCATAAACATAAATATAAGAACCCGAAAATTCTTTTTTTGTTTTATAACCGGTAATTTCAGAAATTTCTGATTCGGCAAAAGTTTTTTCATCATCATTTATTTTGTTTATAAGTCCTACAGATTTGTTATAAGATATCTGTTTTTTATAATTAAGCATATTTATTTTTTCGGCATACTCAGCAATCATAACACTGAGAAAAAGTATAATGATTATAAAGAATACACTAAAAGCCAGTTTCATGTAAGAAAAAGTATACCTACAAGAACTATAAGAAGTATTCCAACCGCAGAAAAAGCAAGAACTATTATTATATCCGAGGAATTTACCTTAGATGTATATTTAATTTTACTTTCGCCTGTAAGTTCGTTTACAATATCTCCTATAACTTTTTCTTTTTCATCTTCAAGTATTCTGTCTCTTTTTTTTCTTGAGGCTTCGAGTTTATAGCTGTCAACAGCTATTTTCATATTACGCAGAACAACTGTTTTTCCTATTTTTCCGTTTCCGAGATCTATTTTAAGAAAAAGATAATCTGTTGTCGGTACTATTTCTTTTGAAATAACACTGCCTTCAAGTGCGTTTTTTGAATCATTTTTATTTTCAGTAGTTACAAGTACAAGTATAGGATCACCGACATCGAGTTTAGAAAGAGGATAGCCGTCCATAGGATCTATTATAGGAAAAACATCAACGGCATTTTTTACATCATCTCTTGAAAGATATGTGTACGCACCGTCTTCTCCTTTTTCTGTTGCTGCCTGTATCCATGTAAGATCTTCGTAATTAAATTTTTCAGCCACAAGTTTTACTTCTGTTTCTCCTGCCCAGTCAAAAAGTATATCCTGTACAATTGCTTTAAGAACAAAAGGATCTCCGTCCTGAACGGCAAGAAAAATTTTAGTGCTGAGTATGTCCATTCCGTATTTTTTAAAGGTAGAAAAAAGATAAGCACTGAACTGTCTGTTTGCCCCGCCTATTTTTACATCGTTTAAAATTTTATAAACAAGCATGTCCATATCAGATTTAAAATCAAGATACGGTTTCTGTATAGAAGGCAGTTTATAATTCTGAATTCTTGCCTTATTTATTAATATTCCGTTGAAATTCGGTTCCTGTTTCTTTTTACCGAAAATATACCCCAAATATGTTTCTCCTGTTAATAAGGAAGTAGCCATGTATTTAACAGCATAAAAATCCATTAAAATGCCTCCTAAATATTTTTAATAATTCCGTCTCCGGATTCAATAATATTATTCTCAAAATCCTCTTCTTTAAGTCCGTTATCAATAACACAGTTTTTACCTATTACTGTATTTTCAGGTATTACAGTATTAAAACCTATCAGAGAAATTTCAGAATTATATATTTTTTTATTAATCTTTGATTCTTCAAATTCACCTTTACCTACTATAACATTATCTTTTAATTCCGCTTTTTCGCAGATTATAGTATTGTTTACCGAACAGTTTTTGCCTATAGTAACATTATTCATGATTACCGAATCCTTTACCGTTGTTCCGGCATCAACCACAACTCCCTGAAATATAACTGAATTTTCAACATCACCGTATATTTCGGCACCTTCACTTATAAAACTTTTTATTACTCTTGAATTAGAAGATATATATGCAGGAGGAAGTTCGACAGACTGCGTATATATTCTCCAGTTTCTGTCATGAAGATCCAGTGCGGGAAGAGGTCCTATTATTTCAAGATTTGAATCCACAAAAGATGTGAGAGTACCTACATCACGCCAGTAACCCTCATAATTATAAGCATACATATTTTCATGTTTTGACAGTATTTCCGGTATTATATTTTTTCCGAAATCATTTTCTGAATTTTTATTTTGTGAGTCTTCTATAAGCATCTGTTTTAAGAAATCCCATGAAAAAACATATATTCCCAGAGAAGCAAGTGTTCCCTTAGGATTTGACGGTTTTTCCTGAAATTCTATTACCTGATTGAAAGGATCAGTTACCATTATACCGAATCTGTTTGCCTCTGTTATCGGAACTTCCATACATGCAATTGTACATTTTGAATTTTTTTCAATATGATAATCAATTATATCATTATAATCCATCTTATAAACATGGTCACCGGAAAGCACAAGAACAAAATCAGGTTCGTACTTGTCTATAAAATCTATATTCTGATAAACCGCATCAGCTGTTCCTTTATACCATGATTTGTCTGATTTGCTCAGATATGGAGGCAGTACATAAAGTCCTCCGTCTTTTATATCAAGATCCCATGGTTTTCCTATACCAAGATGTTCTACAAGCTGGTGAGGCATAAACTGTGTTACGACACCTATTGTATTTATATTTGAATTGACACAGTTACTTATAGCAAAATCAATTATTCTGTATTTTCCTCCGAAAGGAGCTGCCGGTTTTGCAAGATTATCGGTTATTATCCCCAGTCTTGTTCCCTGTCCTCCGGCGAGTATCAAAGCTAAAACTTTCATTTTACCCCCCCTTTAAAGTACTGTTCCCTTATCAATAATAATTATTTCATTTTCTCTTGATTCAAGTATTCTTCCGTCTCTTACAGTTACATCTTTATCAAGTATTGTTCTTTTTACTTTTGCTCCTTCTTCAATTAAACCTTCCTGAAGTATTATAGAATCTTCTACAACAGCACCGGCTTTTACAATTACCCCTCTTGAGAGAACTGAATTTTTAACTATTCCGTTAACAATGCATCCGTCAGCAATAAAAGAATCAGATACTTTCGCATTTATGTTTATTTTTGCAGGGGCAAAGTCTTTAAGTTTGGTATATATTTTTCTTTTTGAATAAAAAAGTTCATTTCTTATTTCTCTGTTGAGTACATCCATATTTATTTTATAATATTCTTCAACTGATTTTTTTATATTTTTCCAGTATCCTTCAAATTTGTATGAAAAAACTCTCAGTTTTGAAAGATTAGGAATTATTATATCCATAAGCATATCGTATTTTCCTTCAGGAACTGTTGAATAAAGGAGTTCCATAAGAAGTGATTTGTTAATAAAAACTATACCGAGAAAAAGTTCCTTACTTTTCTCCTCATCTATTTTTTCGTATATTTTTTTTATTCTTCCGTTTTCAGAAACAACCTGTCCGTAAAGTTTATGATTGTACTGACCGTCACTTTCTTTTGTTACAAG
>ERZ795048.3728-NODE-3728-length-11095-cov-4.777808_pt1 | contig 11095 bp, 10 predicted proteins | sample MGYA00375132_ERZ795048 | MGnify/ENA primary metagenome ERZ795048 (study PRJEB30177, sample SAMN05720225) | activated sludge metagenome | isolation source: Anaerobic digester | place: Hong Kong | collected 2014-12-17 ...
ACAATAGTTGCCCTGATAATAGAATCCTATCTGAATATCCTGATCTGCGTATTCTTTTAGAGTGAACTTCTTCTGCTCCCACGGACTGAAGTCGGGCTCTTCTTCAGGAGGGAAACCCTCATAAAGAACATCGTACGTACTGCCGCCGTCAGTTGAAACGACCATTCTGTGCAGTTCGTAATATGAAGTCCAGTATGAGCTCTGCCAGAAAGAAACGGTACAGAAATTTGCTGCAGGTAGTGATATCACAGGTGACCATATCCAGTCTGCGTTGTTAACTTCAGTATCCCAGTGGCATAAAACGGCTCCGCCAGAATGAACAAGAGCACCGTCCATAGTTGTCGCTTTAACAAATCCTGAACCTGCAGTATCCTGAACCCATCCTGCAGGCGGAAAAGTATCTTCAAAGCCTTCGTTGAGCAGAGGCAGGTCTCTTGACCAATTAATCTCGTACTCGTCAGACCATTGAGCGTTTCCGTAATTGTCTTCCATATAGAATTTTACTAGACCTGTTGTTCCGTGAGGCTGCCCGGGTATTATTCCTGCAAATGTGTAGGTTCCCTTTGACTGAACAAGATTAAAGTCAACCCAGCCTCCGCCAATATCATACTGTCCGAGCATAGGGGAAATAACAGTACTCTGTTCTTGAACTTTTAGTATAAGTTCTGCGTCTCTATCTTCAAAGTTTTCAAGACCGGCTATTTCTCTTAAAATAGGTGGAAATATTTCAGTAGTATTCTCATAATGTGAAAGTGCGAAATCTATAGCCCATTCGAAATAATCTCCGCTGTCCTCAAATACACTCCAAGTTCCTGCGGAACCAGTATAGCTGTGCGTCAATGAAACTACATCAGATGACACCAGTCTTGGATTCCCGCCGCTTAGAGGTTCTACGGATACCCAGAAATCATCAGTGAGAATAATATCCGAATCCGGATAAACAATATTGTAAAAGTCATCAGCCGCTGTTCCGGCTGCCGATTCCCAAAGTAAAGTTATTCCATCTTTGGCGTACACTCTGTATTTGAAGTCGAAACCCGGATCATACAGATAGGAATCTATGGCATGAAGCTGAACCGGATATTCAAGATCGAAATCATCACAGTTAACCTTTACGGCTCTCTCGGCTTCAACACCCCATACATAAGCATATCCGGGATAGTAGCCGTACCACATTGTGTCTTTTGCCGCGATTTCAGGCCTGATATGAGATATTTTTTCTTTTGTACCGTACCATTCAAATGAATGAACGGCCGATAAGATCAATACCAATAATAAAAACATCAGCCTTCTCATAACTCACCTCTGCCAATTAATTTTAACTATTTGGTTTCAATATAATACAGTTTAGCGTTTCCGCAAAGATAAAAAAAATATATTTTTATCGGCGATTTTTTTATTATCTTTAATCCTGTGTAAATTCAGGAACGAAATGAAAATACTGCTGCTGGACAATTACGACTCTTTTACCTACAATCTCAAGGCTCAGCTCGAACGGTGCTCTTATGGTTCCGAAGTGACGGTAAAAAGAAACAGAGATGCTTCGGTATTCGGTCAGGAACTAGACTGTCTTGTCGTATCTCCCGGACCGATGACGTGGAGAGAAACTGGTGTGCTGAAGGAACTTTTCGTAAAGCGTATCGTGCCTGAAAAGATCCCGTACCTGGGAATATGCCTCGGAATGCAGTTTCTGGCTGGATATTACGGGCTCAAAGTTGACAGAATAAGTAATCCTGTTCACGGTTCGGCAGTTGAAATAATACACGACGGCGGCAGGCTTTTTAAGAACATTCCCGTTACTTTTACAGCCGCAAGATACAACTCACTGGGAATAGTCAGCATTGGGCCGGGAATAAAAGAAATGAACGGACTTGCTTTCACATCGTACGAGAAAAAGACAGGAAATGTAATGTCTCTTGAGCACAAAGAACTCCCTTTTGCCGGATTCCAGTTCCACACGGAAAGCTTTCTTACGAATTCGGGAGACGGACTTATATCAAATTTCATGGAATTATACTGTGAAGATCGGTCTTAATTCACATACTCAAAAGATCTCATGGGACTTCGAACTGCTTTTTACTCTCGTTGAAAAATACGACGGAGCCTGTCTCTTCACTTCCACAGATGACAGAAGTTACGGAAAGAATATCTTAGGCATCAACCCCGTAATGACTTTCAATGATATATTTTCTCTAGATAGCTTCCTAAAAGAGAACATATCTAACTCTGAATTTCCTCTCGTGATCGGACACATAGCTTATGATCACAAAGACCGGCTTGAAGAGAAAGGACTGTTCGGGAATGTGCACGAAGATCTGATGCCTGAGGTAGAATTCAGAGTCTTCGAATATTACATTATTGCCGACAATTCCGACCATTCTGTACTGAGAACCGTAAAACTGGATCTTCCGTTCAAATATATAGCCGTTGATCCGGATAAAATCTTTAATCATTCCGCTGAAGAATTAAAAGGCGGCAGCTCTAAATATCACAGTAGTTCATTAACTAGGTTCGAATTCGAAAAAAATGTGGAAAAGATCAGAGATTATATTCTTTCCGGTGATATATATCAGGCCAATCTGACCAGGAAGATCACGGCGGAGACCACATTTTCTCCGTTTGAACTGGCCCTGAGGCTGAAAGATTCCAATTCGATCGAATTCGGTGTCTTTGCAAAATCCGGCGAAAACTATGTGATATCTACAAGCCCGGAAAGATTCATGAAGATCGAAAACTCAATACTTACATCCTCACCTATAAAAGGAACCGCTCCGAGGTCAGATGATGCTGAAACTGACCTTTATAATCTGGAGACGCTTTTAAACTCAAAAAAAGAACTCGCCGAACTGGCAATGATAGTGGATCTTATCAGGAACGATATGAATAAGATATGCACTGAAGTTAAAGTTGAAAATTTTCCGATAGTTATGAGACTGAAAAATGTCTATCATCTTTATTCTGACATTTCGGGCAGGCTCCGCACCTCCAGTTTTTCTGAGATCACAAGGGCATTGTTCCCCGGAGGCTCTATCTCAGGCTGTCCTAAAATACGGGCATGTCAGATAATAGAGGAGCTTGAAAAGACCGGAAGAGGACTTTACACCGGAAATTTCGGTTATATCAGCTTTAACGGAAATATGGATTTCAATATAATGATACGCACGCTGTTCTATAATAAAGGCAGCATTTCATTCAATGCCGGCGGCGGAATAACTCTTCTTTCTGATCCGGAAAGCGAGTTCATAGAGACCGTGCACAAGGCAAAAAACATCTGCAGCGCAATCGATCTGGAGGAAGTATGGGAAGAAAAATCCTTCTTGACGGAGTGATCAAATATAAAGACAGCGTAAATATACGACCCGACTCGCACGCCCTGAATTTCGGTACGGGACTGTTCGAAACCGTACTTTATGATAAAAACCGGCTGTTCTTTTTTAACGATCACATTGAAAGATTAAGATCATCTAGCGAAGAACTGCATCTGCCGCTTCCGCGCTTCGGCCATGTACCTGAAAATCATATAAAAGAACTTATCTCGCAAAATGGTATTACAGACAGTACCGCCCGTGTCAAGATACTGTATGCTCCTTTGTTCGACGAAGAAAAATGGAATCTGCTCGTCACGGTATCAGATTACGAAAGAACTGCCGTTCCTGTTACAGCGACCGTTGATTTAAGAGTAAAGGAAAATTATTTAAGCCGATTCAAAACAATATCATATATGCAAAACAGGATATGTTCAAAGAACAGCACCGTAAATGAAGAAACGCTTTTCGTTAACGGATCCGGGCATATTACCGAGGGTTCAAGATCGAATCTGATCGGTGTAAAGAATAATGTCCTGTATTTTACCGGAACGGAAGAATATTACCTTCAGGGGATAATGCAGAAAAATATCATCAGAGATCACAAAAAAATCGGATTCATTGAAGCTATCGCCCTTAACGGCGGATTTTCTCCCGATAACCTCGGTTCGTACGATGAGATAATGATCACCAACAGTCTCATTATAGCTAAGCCCGTTGAAGCTGTCGAGTACGGAAATATAAAATATCCTTTCAGTTCTAGAAAACACACGGATTATATCTTAGATTTCTACACAAAATAAAAAAAGCCCGGATAACCGGGCATTAAAAAAGCTACTCACTTATCGCAGGCTCAACAGAACCCTGAACTATCTCCCTGATCATTTCATATTTGACCATGATAGAGTCTCTTTCCAAGATAACCTTCTTGATCTGCGTTTCAAGACCGGCCTTTTCGGCTCTTAGATTTGCGTTTTCAAGTTTAAGCCTGTTCAGCTCCTCCTTAGAACAGCCTGCCAAAAATATAGATCCTGCGATGAGAACAAACAATATTTTTTTCATTAATTCCTCCGTCCCTCAAAATTATCAGTGTATTATACAACAATAAAATTAAATGTCAAGCTGAAAGTTCTATTCTGCGGTCACTTTATAATTCACTCCCCTCTCTTTAAGATACTTCATCATCGACCTGAAGCAGGCTTCGTCTTTTCCTAAATATTCAGCGGGGCTCAAACCTGTTTTTTTATACAAACCCTTCGCGAGAAGATCCACTGCCGCCGTACATGAATATCCGGTCGTTCTGGCCATTGAGGATGTTTTTGTTTTTCTGCAGAACCTGTCATGAAGATCGTAAGTATATTTTACTTTTTTACCTTTCTCTTCACCTTCTACGATTACTCTCATTATCGTGAATTCATCCTCGAACCTGCCGAGTTTCCAGTTCGAGTCGGTAAAAAGAACTTTCTCGGTCATTTGAAGGGGCGAAACGGATGTGCCGTTTATGGTGACAGGCTCTTTTGAGAAAAATCCCGACTCTCTCAATATTCTTACTTTCTCAATATATCCGGGATATCTCATGGTTTTTTCTTTAAGATTCGGAATTTCAGGAAAATTCTTCAGGATCGATCTCAAGCCGTCCGAGTTCCATGCCTCGAGAGTGCCAACATCTTCAAATTCCAGAAGTTCAGGATCGGAAAGCGCTTCTTTTGTTACAAGCACGCCGTACTCTTTGTATCTGGCAGGCCGCACATACTCCTCGATCACATCACAAGGTGAGAACGGTGCCTTATACTCCCACGGCCAGGTCCTCTGAGCCGGAAGACCGCCGACAAGACAGAGATATGAAGATACTTTCATCCTTTCGTTATGGTATCCCAGAATAACATTGCACATACCCGGAGCTACGCCAATGTCGGTAACGGCGGTAACGGTATGTTTCTTTGCAAGTTTATCCAGAGGAGAAGAGTCTTCCGGAAAAAATGCTATATCCACAACATTTTTCCCGCATTCGATCACGGTTCTGACTGTTTCATAACCCATGAATCCCGGCACAGCATCGACGACTATATCGGAGTCTGCTATAAGCTTGCTGAGTTCTGCTTTATCACGCAGATCAGCTACCGAGGTTTTTATGCCGTCCTCTTTTTTAAGTATATCAAGCGCCGGTCTATTAATGTCGGCCACTTTCACAACATATTTACCGTTCAGATCACGGGCTATAGCGCTGCCGACCATCCCGGCGCCCAGTACAGTTATTATCATTGAACTCTCCTATTTGCTGAGTACAAATTTACTTGTTATAAGGTAACCGTTCTTAAGCGTGTCGGGATCTGAAGAAGCGCCCTGTTCATAAATATATCCTTCGAATTTCGCTTCAATAATTTCTTCAGGCACAAGGCGGAGTACTTTTATAAAGGTCTGTCCGGCATTCCCGCTCGTATTCCATATATAATAATCCCCGTACTCAGCTGATTTCATTTCTATTTTGTTCACGGGATCGTCGCTGATGTAAACGATAGAGTCCTCATCTGTTCCGTCCCACCTGAATTTTACAGTCCATTTGTCTTCTGAAGTAGTCTCTGCCGAAAATGTATAAGTATTTCCATACTGATATAGACATTCCACATAACTTCTGGCAGTAAAACTCTTCACCGATTCTATTCCGTCAGGATTGTTAACCGGGTTTTGTGCCAGATCGATCATGAGTCCGTTCGTGAATTCAGGCGGGTCATTATTCTCTTCCTCGCATGAAGTAATAAACATTACGGCAATGATCCCGACTGCTGCCAGACTAATAATTTTTTTCATAACGGCCTCCGTTTGTATTTAATCGTTCCTTCTGTCCATAAGATACCATTTATCGGATTCGGACAGCGTCTTTTCTTCAGTTCTCTCTTCTTTTTTTACAGGTTCGCCTTCGCTGATTAACTTTTTAGAAGCGAATCTTCCGTAGGTTGTCTGCGGATATCTGTCCCTGATCTCTTCATAAATCCGGCCGGCCTTCCCGTAATTCTTCAGCAGTTTTTCTTCTATCATAGCTGCAGCCTGAAGTATCTGCGGAGAAAGAGGGCTGTCCTGATATTTTCTTGCAATTACAAGATATTCGTCCGCTGCTTCCTGATACAGCGAGTCAAGAAATTTCCCCGACGAAATGTTAAAAAAATATTTTGCGGAGTCTTCGATCACCTCAACAGGTTCAAGTCCCTCCCTTATCCTTATATAATTCGCGCCTGCAGTCTCAGGGTATTTTAACAGCACCGAATCAGATAAATTAGAGTATCTTGCACTGTCGGCCATTATAAGCGAGATCATTGCCGCCGAAGCTTTATGAGGGTAGTTTCTTTCGGCAGACAGCTCTTCGAACAGTACTAAAGCAGTATCCTGAAATCCCATTTCGAACATCGCAGATTCTGCGAGTGAATGTTTATCTTTTATATATGACGATTCAAGGCTTTTCTTCTGTTTAATAAGCTCACTAGTTTTAGTTTCATCAACCGACCTTTCTATTTTTGCAGCAAGACTGTCATTTATTTCGGGGTACTCTTCCACTTTTTTCTTAAGCGAGCGGTAGTTCCTGATAAGATTTTTTCTTGCAACCGCCTTCTGATAAAAATCGTTCCTTCTGTCGTACCATCCGCTGGAGTCATACATATCTTCAGCCGAGTATAGATCCTTCTTCAGATTGAAATAGTACTCGCCGAAATAATAAGCCGTTTCCGAAAGATCCGGCCCGTTCTTCTGATCCTTGGGATTTGTCCTTAATATCTCGTCAAGTTTATTATAAGCTTCTTTTTCCATAGCGTTCTGAACATAGAAGTCGGCTAATTTCACATCTCCCTTCAGCGAATATGCCGCATACTCCGGATCAGAAGTTATTCTCTCCAGTATGGAGACAGCCTCATCAGTATCTCCCAGATTTTTTAAAGCATCTGCGTAATTGAGTGTATATTGAAATATTTTCTCCCTTTCATTATGAAGATCTATCAGTTTTTTGTTTATTTCCGCGGATGTTTTATATTCTCCTAATTGGTCCGCGAGCACGGAACTGCTTTGAAGAACAGATATCCTGTCTATATCATTTTCAGCCTTTTCTGCGGATCTCAGCAGACCCTGCAGGGCTTTGACGCTGTCTCCCTGTGAAAGGCTCATTTCCGCGCCCAGTTTCAAAATTTTGTATGGCTCAATATTTATATTCTCGCTGCTTATTGTTTCCATGATCCTGCCTGCTTCGTCATAATTTTTCAAAGCTATCTCGACTTCAGCCAGATATACTTTTGCCTGGTCCCGCAGATCAGAATCAGGGTAGTTAGTCAGAAGTTCGACGAATTTCTTTTGCGCTTTATAATTATCATCCTGTCTCATATAGCAGAGACCCATCATGAGAAGCGCGTCGTCCACCCACTTGCTGTCTGGATAGAACTCCAGTATCTTTGAAAGTTCTTTTATACTGTTCTCATACAGTGCTTTATCGGTAATATTTTTCTCGATCCTTTTTTTTTCAGCTGAATTATAACTTTCCCTGGCGTTAAAATACATATTGTAATAAGCGCATCCCGAAATTATCAACATCCCGAAAAGCAGAAAATATGTACAAATTTTCTTTTTCAAGAATTCATCCTGTTCTTGCACATGTCCTCAACAGCTCTGAAATTCACTTTACCATTTCCCATCAGAGGCAGTTCGTCAAAATAAATGAATTTTTTTGGTATCGAGATCGGAGGAAGTTCGTTACCAAGATTTTTTTTCATTTCTGTATCGCTCACATCTTTTGTTACAGCCACGACAATATCCGCGCCTTTCGTTATATGAGGTATCTCTACTGCACAGCACTGATATTCTTCCCCTATGTATTTCTCGACCGCATTCTCCACAGCTGTCAGCGACATCATCTCCCCGCCTATCTTGACAAATCTTTTCAGCCTGCCTTTATGCCAGAGGTAACCATCATCGTCAATAAGCCCGATATCGCCGGTATCGTACCAGTTGTTGTGTATGTGAAGGGATGTCTCCTCCATATCACCGAAATAACCCTTCATTACAAGCCTTCCTTTTACATATATTTTTCCTTCCTGACCTCTTGGAAGTTCCTGTTCAGTGTCAATGTCTATTATTTTAACTTCAACATCCGGTAAGGGCTGGCCTATGCTGCCGAACTTGTTGTTCTCAAAAGTATTTACAGATATTACAGGGCTTGTTTCAGTCGTACCATAACCTTCGAGGACATCGACACCGTGCTTGGATTTATAGCTGTCTTTAATATTTCTGGTAAGCTTGTCGCCGCCGGCCATTATTATTCTCAATGTTTTAAAATCGCCGGGTTCTGATTTCTGGCAGTACCCTCTCAGAAAAGTCGGAGTTGCTGTAATTATCGTATTGCTGTTCTTTTTTATTCCTTCAGCCACGAATTTATATTCAAGAGGATTCGCATAGGTATTGACAGCAGAACCTGAAATCAATGGTAAAAAAAACGAGGTTGTTAAACCGTAAATGTGAAAAAGAGGAAGAACTCCGGTGAAAATATCTTCCCTGCCGAAATAGAAAAGTTTTCTTAACGCATCAATATTGGACAAAATGCTGTCGTGTGTAAGCATTACGGCTTTCGGTTCTTTTTCGCTTCCAGTTGTGAACAAAAGTACCGCAATATCCCCGGGAGCTTTTTTTGCCGCGAAAGTAAAGGGTGAAAAGGATTTTACAAGAGCTTTCATCTTCTGGTAAAGACTGAGGGATGCGACTATATCTTCGGCGAATATCATGTTGTCATCCTCTTTCACTCCGAGTCTCTCGCACAATTTTCTTGAAGTAATCACGGTCTTGAATCCGCATCTTCTTCTGGCGTAAGCTATGTTATTCTCCGCACCTGTCGAATAATTTATCATGACGGGAACTTTCCCCGATATCAGCACGGCCAGAAGGCTGATAAACGCCCCTCCGGACATGGGCATCATCAGTCCAACGAACTCGTCGTCATAACCGTTGATCAGGTCGCTGAAAATGAACGAGGATATCAGCATTTTCTTGTATGAATAGTTTTTACCTGTGGCGCTGTCGATAATGGCTGTATGGCCTTTGAGATCCAGTGCTACTTTGATTATTTCTTCATGAAGACTCATGTAATATCCTGAATTTTTTTTAATGTTGAAGTTGTTGATCTGAAAGGAATTAGAGGGATGACTGAAACTCTGCCCCCGTTCATCTTCACGATATCGGAACCGACAATATATTTCTTGCTGGAAGGATCTGTTTCATCAGGGTCATAATCGCCGCCTTTTATAAGAATGTCAGGAACGATGTTTTCAATAAGTCCCAGAGGCGTGTCCGTTCCGAATATGACAGTATAGTCAACCGCTTTCAGAGAATCGATCAAATACGCTCTGTCCGACTCACAGTTAACAGGCCTGCCGTCACCTTTAAGTCTTTTTACAGACAGGTCGCTGTTCACACCTACAATGAGTATTTCCCCGAGCTTCTTCGCGCTGTTAAGATACTCTGCGTGACCTCTGTGAAGGATATCGAAAACCCCGTTCGTAAAAATTATACTTTTCCCGGACTTCCTGAGCTCCGGAACAGTTTTAAACAGCTCTTTTTCGGACAGTATCATTTATTTCCCTTTTATTATTACACCGGATTCTTCCAGTCTTATTTTCAGCTGAACAGGATCAACCGGTATTATGCTGACATCTTCAACAACGATGGACGCGGCGAAGTTTGCTATCGTACAGGCTTCTTCAAAAGAAGAACCGGCGCACATGAAGGCCACAATCGACGAAATCACTGTGTCCCCGGCTCCGGAAACATTTGCTATCTTAGCCGACTGTGCCGGAACGATCTTCATAATTGCGTTACTGTCGAAAACGGCCATTCCCCGTTCACTCAAAGTGATCACCAAATGTTTTAGTTCGAGCCTGTTCATAAGATCGATCCCGGCTTTCTCGATTTCACTTTCGGTCCTGATCTTTCTCTTAAGAATATCCTCGGCCTCTTTCAGGTTGGGCTTAAAAACATCTGCACCTTTGTAACTTAAGAAATTCTTCGATTTCGGATCGACAGCTGTCAGTATCTTTTGTTCAGCCGATATTTTCATGACGCTTTTTATAATATTAGGAGTCAGAACGCCTTTGTTGTAATCCTGAAATATAACGGCGTCCATCCTGCCGGATATACCTGCGAACGACTCAATAAGCTTCTTTTCAATATTTCCCGAAATATAATCCGTGCTTTCTTTATCGAACCTGACTACATGCTGATTTAAGGCGAGTATCCTTGTTTTCACTGTGGTCGGTCTTTTTTTGTCGATCAGAATGTTTCCCGTATCCAGACCGTGCGTCCTGAAATTGTCGATAAAGGACGATCCGCTCATATCGCTTCCTATGACGCCAAAAGAATGCGCTTTAGCTCCAAGAGACATCACATTAAGACTTACATTCGCAGCACCGCCGGGTTTGATCTCCTCTCCGGTAACATTTACAACAGGCACGGGAGCTTCGGGGGATATTCTTTCTGTTCTTCCCCAATAATAGACATCGAGCATCACATCGCCTATTACGGCTATTTTCACACCCTTCATCGCCTTCAGAAAATTCTCATATTCTTTCTGTCTGATCTTTACCATGGTGTTTTTCCTTTTTTTACATTACCGGCTTTATCAACAAAATAAAACTCGGACGACAATCTGAACATTTGCTCATCTCCCCTGGAATTTCCGAAACATATGATCCTGTACTCCGGATCATAGAACTCCGACTCTTTTATCCTGATTACTTTTTCGGAGTAATTGCAGTTCTTTCTTTTCA
>ERZ795048.3730-NODE-3730-length-11093-cov-5.412575_pt1 | contig 11093 bp, 8 predicted proteins | sample MGYA00375132_ERZ795048 | MGnify/ENA primary metagenome ERZ795048 (study PRJEB30177, sample SAMN05720225) | activated sludge metagenome | isolation source: Anaerobic digester | place: Hong Kong | collected 2014-12-17 ...
GCGAACACTTTTGTACCTTTTGAGCCTTCCGTACCGATAGACGAGAACCATTCTGATCCCCTGTTGATTATCGCAGCAACATTGGCGAAAGTCTCGACATTGTTAACGTTCGTAGGCTTGTCCATATAACCCTTCTGTGCGGGATACGGAGGTTTCATCACGGGTTCTCCCCTGTTCCCTTCCATAGATCTGATAAGAGCCGTCTCTTCTCCGCAGACGAACGCCCCGGCACCGTATTTCAGCCTTAATTTAAAGCTCACATCAGAACCCATTATATTATTTCCCAGAAGGCCTGCTTCTTCGGCCTGCGCTATAGCTATTTTCAACCTCTTTATAGCTAAAGGATATTCGGCTCTTATATATATGTAGCCCTCGTCCGCGCCGATGCAGTATCCGCATATGGCCATAGCCTCCAGAACAGAATGCGGGTCGCCCTCCAGGACAGATCTGTCCATGAACGCCCCCGGATCCCCTTCGTCAGCGTTACATATTACATATTTTTTATCCGATACCGAAGCGGCGCACAGTTCCCACTTTTTCCCCGTGGGAAAACCGCCTCCGCCTCTTCCCCTGAGCCCGGAAAGCTTTATTTTCTCGATCACTGATGCCGGAGAATCATCGAAAATACATTTTCCGAGAGCAGCATAACCGTCACACGCGATATAGTCTTCAATTCTCTCAGGATCAATATGACCGCAGTTCCTCAGCGCTATCTTTACCTGTTTGCTCTTCATCATTGATTTCCTTCTATTATAAAGTCAAGCTTTTCACCCTTCATTACGTAATCTTCTATTATCGATTCCGCTCTTTTTACGTCCACTTTTCCAAAGACTACAGGCTCACATCCCGGCATCGTTACTTCGACGGTCGGTTCTGAATGACAGAGTCCCAGACATCCGGTCTGAACCACGAGCGAATCTTTTGGCAGTTTAGGCATTCTTTCCTTGAAAAGAGCTAAAACAGGTCCTGCACCTGAAGCGATGCTGCAGGTGGCCATCGCGATCTTGACGACCACCTTTGACGAAAGGGATTCCTTTTCTTTTTTCAGGCTTGTACTCAGATGTTTGAACTCTTCGTAATTCTTTGTTCTTTCCATTTTATCCTTCCGGTTTAAGATCATTATTGAGCGTATTTCTTAACGTTCTCCACAAGCTTGTCAAGATCGACCGGCTTCTGCATGATAATCTTTGCGCCAAGTGAATTGAGATCGAAGTTCATTTCGCTCGCCTTTGCTATTGAAGAGCAGAGAATTACCGGAACATTTATTCCTTCCTGCTGCATTTTCTGTAAGAACTCGAATCCTGAGTCAGGTGTTTCCATCATGACGTCGAGAACTATAACGTCAGGATTTTCACTTTTAACTCTTTCGAAACCTTCCGAACCGTTCGTTGCCGAAACAACATCGATCCCGTTCGCTTCCAGGATCGCTTTGTATGCTGCGATGAAGTCTATCCCGTCATCGATTACCAGCGCTTTTTTTCTTTCCATTTTGTTCTCCTTTTTTCTATTTGTTATCATTTACTCAATAACTGTTACAAATTTAACAAATAAAAACCGCAATGTCAAGAGTTTTCTTTTATTTTTATTTCTTTTTTATCTTTTATTCATTAAAATTAATCGAATTTTCTGGAGTGCGAAATTGGATATAATAAAAACAGTGATACTTCTGTCTTTCAGCAACCTCTTTATGCTTTTTGCATGGTACGGACATGTTAAGAAAATGAGCGCAAAACCTCTTTTGACCGTCATCCTGATCAGCTGGGGCATTGCTCTGTTCGAATACATTCTTCAGGTCCCTGCGAACAGGATCGGAGGCAGAATAATGAACTTCGGGCAGCTCAAAATACTGCAGGAGGCAATTACATTACTTGTCTTTGTACCTTTCTCGCTGTACTTTTTAAAGGAAAAGCTGAATTCTGATTATTTTATAGCAGCAGCTTTCATCCTGACCGGAGTTTTCTTTATTTTCAGGAAAAAAATCACCGGCATCTGATTCTTTATATTTCAATGCCTGAATTCAACCCCGAACGGGAACTTAATTTATGAAGAGTTTCTAATGCGTGTTCCATTTTTCTTTCAACTGAAAAGTCTTTTCTTTCGTAATAATAATATGCGTAATTTCCCGCTGCCTGCATTATCCTCAGGCAGCCGAAAATGCTTAGAAACTGTCTGAAAACATCGTATCTGTCACATATATGGCGTGAAGCATTATAATAATATGAAGACAGATCATCTTCCATTCCATCATAATCCGCAGTTCCGGAGCTGTATATAAATGAGGCCGCATCATAATAGAACGAACCTTTTCTTCCCGACTGGAAATCTATCAGATAAAGTTTATCATCCTTAAGCATTATGTTCCTTGACTGGAAATCTCTGAACATAAAATAATTCGTACTAAGTACTGAAGCGGAATCAATAACTTCATTTATAAAAACACGGAATTTTAAAGGGTCGTATCTCTTATAATATTTTTTGAGGAAAAATTCTTCGAATCTTAAGGTGTCTCTTTGCATATTGGCTTTGTCGAAAACGGGATCCTGACAGCATTTTGAATAATCGATCCTGTCATAAAGCGCCGTCTGGATCTGCGGTAGAAGGGTCATTATGTCTTTGTATATCTTCCTGATACTTACGACATCGCCGTTCTGAGCGCAATTTTTGCAAAAAGAGTTAACTGTAATGTCTCCGAGATCTTCTATAAGATAGGCCGATCTGTCTTCCGAGACGGCAATAAGTTTCGGAACATTGAAATCGTTCTGCTCGAATGTCTCTCTAAAACTCAAAAACGCCACGTTCTCGTTTATGTTCGACCCCGATACCGCTATCACGGTACCGGTCTTTGAATTTATCCTGAATATCTTCCTCTCGGAATAATCTCCTTTCAGCCTTTTGATCTCGGGGTCGGTTATCCCCGCTTTAGCGCATAATGACAGAACATCTTTCATACGAAAATCTTTTTTAATATATCGCCCTTCACTTTTATATATGCGGTCTCTTTTGTTCTTTCGTCAGTTTTGACCAGTTCCGATATGCCGCAGCCCTGGACGAAGATAACTTTTTCGTCATCTTTGAGGCAGATAATATCTTTCCTCAAAATTAAAGGTATTTTTTTGTCGCCGGCCGTTTTACTTATCTTTTCGGCCTTACTCTTACCGAAAGGCATAAAAGTGTCTCCCTCGTGTACCGTTGAGATTTTTATGTTCCCTTTAGTTTTTCCGATATCAATGTAGTATTCTGAACTTTTATCAGTTCCGACAGTGACAACAGGCTTATTTTCGAAGATATCTCTGTTTATGACCAGTATGCTGTTTCTGCTTATCGTGACGGAGAGCCCGCCCGTACCGGACTCTGAACGGGAACCGCCGGCAATTTTTTTGAGTATCGAACCGGTCTTTTCCCTGTCGATACTGTAACTGAATCCCGCTTTTCTCAACGCGAGGCGAAATACCGATGCTTTCAGGCAGGGATCTAGAGAATTGAAACCGTCATACCTAATTATTGATATACCTTCAGAAGTTCTCATCATCCTCTTTGATAGCTTCTCTGTTTCTTTATCAATATGGTTTTTAGCCTCTCTTATGCTTAAGGAAAAATTGTTGAGAGAATTCTTTATCTCTCTGTTGAGTTCATTTTCGATTAGCGGTATTATTATGTTCCTTATTTTATTACGGGAAAAATCCGTTCCCGCATTAGTCGAATCCTCAAAGAACTTCAGGTCTCTTTCTGATGCGTAATCAAGTATTTCACGCCTGGTGAAATCCAAAAGCGGGCGTATGAATCTGCCGCGGATTTTCTTTATTCCGCTGGCGCCTTCAAGACCCGATCCCCTGATTATATTGAAAAATACGGTTTCCGCATTGTCGTCCGCGTGATGCCCCTGAGCTATGCAGCCGAGATCCCCGGAGAGCCTGCCGTAGTGAAAGTACCTCAGTACGCGCGCAGCAGTCTCAATGGTCATTTTACTTTCTTCTGCATATTTCTTCACATTAAGGTTTATAATCTTCAGCTTAACATTGCAGGCTGCGCATGTTTCCTTCACGAACTTTTCTTCGGCGGAGGACTCTTTTCCCCTCAACTTGTGGTTGAAATAGATCACTTCAGGCTCAGGGATCAAATTATCTTTCCATAACCTGACAAAAATATCAAGCAGCACACCGGAATCAATTCCCCCGCTGAAAGAGACAGCAGTCCGCATGTTCCTTCCGCTTTCTTTAAGTTCTGTTATGAATCGCTTTATTTTGTTATACATTACTTCTACCGCGCAAAGATCAGCCTGCCTTTTTTTGTGACAGTTTTTCCGTCATTGAATCTGGCTCTGAGAATATAAATATAGACGCCGTTGGCGGGGATATCACCGTCTGCGTCCCTTCCGTTCCAGAACAAAGACTGGAACTGATCTGAATAATCGACGGTTAAGTTCTCAAGCGTTTTAACCTTCCTGCCGTTTATTGTATAGATCGAGACAGAATAAGATATAAGATCGGAAGGAAGATTCACGCTGAACCCGAAAGTAGTTCCGCTACTTTTTACAGGATTCGGATGATTTAGAAGATTACCTATCCATTTTCCGTTCTTTGTACTTTCGTTCACTGTAGTAAAATTCTGAACGGTTTCATTGTAATTATTAAAATTGTCCCATGCCGAAACTTTAATTATATGACTGCCCGCTGAAAGGTCGACGAACTGATAAAAGGCCGCACCGCTCTGATATGAATTGAGATCATAACTGAAATTCGGAGTTACGTCGACAGGGTTGCCGTCCACTTCCATTATGATCTTATGACCTATCCCGCCTGAAGTGTTGATTCCGTTCTCATCTTCTATCCTGGCGTAGATCACAGGGCTCTGCCCTATCGGGTCTCCCTCGATGTAATTCTCGCTGTTGAAGAATACCTTAATCGAAGGAGGTATGCTGTCGGTGACCGAAGCTTCCGGGTCGCCTTTTATCGAAACGCTGTCGATGGAGCCGGTGAATTCGATGCCGTCAGTGTTCCTGCCGTAAAAATGCACCCTGCCTTTGTTGTCGCCGTATGTAAGGTCCTTGGGGAGAATGAATCTTGTAACGGATGATCCTTCCTGCATTTCAGACCTTGCAGACAGTATTATCTTTCCCGGAAGTGTGTATCTTAAAGTATCTATATTGTATGTAAGCTGGGGCCACTGATCGCTGTTGTAATAAGCTCTTCTAACCTCTGAATCTACTATCACTGTGTTAAGTGTTCCGTTGTTCCCCGTTATTCCCGCCGTGTCCATATCGAGCGTGGAGAGTATAGAGTCGGGTCTGAGGGTGAATAACTCGACCGAACTGTGTGATCTGACTATTTTTTTGTCCCCGAAAAGTTTTAGTGCCGGATCTCCAAGCAGCATGAACCTGGCGCTGTTGCCCGATTCCGGTTTGTCGTTCTTGCCTTCCTTGAGCGCCTGACCTATCGTAAGTTTGCTGAGCTCGTCTCTGAAAGCCGAACTTAAAATTGAGCCGAAGAACTTCTCGTTAGATGTGGAAAAAACATCGCTTACGCTGTTGATCAGGCCTATGCTGCCTTTTCCAGGACTGAGAAGCATCTGTTCCGCAAGATACTTGATTCCGATATCGTTGAAAACGCCGAACTTGCAGGTGGCTCCTAACATAAAATAATACCTGTCAGGATTATAGACCTTTGAAAAAGTTGAAGTGGTAAAGAGCTTCTCATGCGCCAGCTGCATCGGAGCACCGTGGCCTATATAACAGAAGATGTTAACCCCCCCGTTCAGCTTCCTGATCAGGTCCTGTTCAGCTTTCGGTTTCAGATAAAGTCCCGTTGCGGCGGAGTACTCAAATGGATATTCGGTCATATACAGTTTATCGGTGTAGTAATAATCCGGTATCGAATCGGCTATGTATCTTTCGGTATTGCCTATATGAAAAGTCTCGGCCCAAGTACCGTCGCCGTTCAGGCTCCTTTCGTCATCTCCGACCAAAAGTATCTTAGATCTCTGATTGTCGATATTCCCGTTCTTCATAAAGTCAGTAGTTTTTACGACGATATTCCTCAGTTCTGAGATGTTCGAAGCCGGGAACCTGCCTAAAGAAACATGCTGTGCATAGCTTAATGAAGAGAGATTGGCGTAGAAATCATCTGAACCTCTGCCGAAAAAACTTATGTAATTAGGATCTGCCGGATAGATGAGGTTCTTCTCGGACGACTGGTTTTCCGGATATATGTAATAATTTCCGTCCCCCGCCAGAATGAAATATTCAGATCCCCAGTTCTCATGCGCGTACCGTATGAAGTTTCTTGTTGCTGCAGGTTCCTGGTACCCTCTTCCGAACTCGTTGGAAAGGGAATCTATGCTCACTAAAGCGATCGAATTAACGCCGTTGTCATATGAATTTACATGAGTGTTTATATACTCTCTTCCGTCACCGTCGTTCTTGAAGAAGCTGATAAATTCGTCAGGCGCTATTATCACCATGTCCGCCGTCCTGTTCACCGAATGGAGGGAAGGCGAATTCCTGTTGTCATAGACACTTAATGAGACCGGATTTTTATAAGTGCCCGAGAAAAGAAGATATGACCTTACGGAATCGATGTCGGCGATGCAGTAATCTCCGCTTAGGTTTGAATACCTGACATTGTAAGGATCGGATATGTCGTAAATATCTTTTCCAGCAGAGCTTCCAAGGTTCATTCTGGTCCTGACCCCGGGTGTTCCTTCCGCATAGAAATACTCATCGGTTGCGGACGCTTCAACTGCGGCTGAATAAAGGACCTCGTACCCGTTATAGTATTTGGGAATTGAAGTGGAGGCATTCTTCATTGAAAGAACATTCTCTCCGTCAGGGATAAAAAATGAAGGATCGAATTCATGCTCAGCCGTTTGAACTACAGAAGAAAAGAGCGAACCGGGTTCGCTGTTTATTGTATATTCGATCCTTGCGCTGTTGCTTAGGATCTCGTTTGAATTTCTGACCCTTATCAGAACAGAATCTGTCTGAACCATGTTCCTGAAGCTGAAAGAAACTGAATGCGTCGAGAACGGTTCAATGCTTTTTCCGTACCATAGAAAATAGTTATAATCCAGATAGTAATTCTCGTTCCTTGTTTCATTGAATACATGTTTTGTGAATACAGATATTTCCTGAGAGTATTCCGTTCCTGTAAGAGCAGCCGGCTGCATATCTTTTCCGTTCCCCGGGCTGTCAGTTCCTAAATCTATCCAGTAATATGTGTGTCCGGAATATTTGTTATAATAATAGCTCTGTGCTGAACCGTCCCTCGTCAGCGCTGAAGCGGCGTAGAAAATAATGTAGTCGTTATCGTTAAAATAACCGTCTGAATTCGTGTCGATCACCCTGCGTCCGATCTCCTGTGCGCCGTGGTAAGGCGAGGCTTCAGGGTTATTGTCCAGATCCTTTCCCGCAGACGAATAAACTTTTATCCTTGAGCACATCACGGCGCTCAGGTCTAGTCCCAGGCTTCTCAGCGCGGCTCCCGATATCCTGTATATTCCGTCGTCTTTTACTTTAACTTTTATCCGTTCTGTCCCTATGTCCAGAAAACACGGTTCTTTCGTTTTTTTCAGCCGCGCGGGATCAGCCTTTGCGTAGCCTGCATTGACCACGCTTTTCAGAAAGGAGCTTTTTATATCCGATACATCCGCAGGTTCGCTTTCGAACTCCTTTGAGAATCTGATGCTGATATCTGTCCTCCCCGCGAATTCCGCAGTTTTCCCTTTTATTACCAGCGGTCTCAGTATAAGCCTGTAGAGCTCCATTCCCTCATAGTGACCGAAACGCACGATACCGGCATGCTCCTTTTCGGTATCCGCCCGTTCTTCTGGTATTACATATTTTTCTGCCGAGATCCCTCCGGGACCGGGAATGAACGACTTTGAAGGCACAAGCCCGGCAGTACTGAAATATTGCGTTCCCGTTGTTCTGTAGGATAAGGTCGGCAAAGCACCTTCCGGAACTGCGAAAGTGTATATCCTTTCGAAAGTTTCAGTTGACGGAAAATCAGTTGAGGGAGAATAATTATCTGGAAGGATCAGCCGCTTATACCTCAACCCGCCGATCTGAACATCTTCAATTTTATGATAAGAACCCGCTGCGTCAGAGATCTCAATACCTCGCTTTGACGAGAATATCTCAGAACCGGCGGCAAATAGAGCTGTTGTTGTAAGAATGAGAAAGGTCATTTTTTTAAACAATATGATCTCCTTTTATCTGTTCAGAAGTTTTACCGAATCTCCTCTCTCTTCCCTGATAATTAATAACCGCGTCAAAAAGATCGTCTTTCCTGAATTCAGGCCATAGCTTATCAGTCACATAAAATTCAGTGTATGCGCACTGCCAGAGCAGAAAATTACTGATCCTTATATCGCCTCCTGTTCTGATCATAAGCTCTGGATCCGGTGCTTCAGGATTGTACAGACAGCTTCTTATATCGTCTTCGGTTACTGAAGTTTTACCGGAATCAATAAGTTTACGGACAGCTCTTACGATCTCTTCTCTTCCGGAGTAACTGATCGCAAGCATCAGGGTCATACCCGTGTTCAGTGAAGTTCTTGAAATAACATCGTCAAGTGATTTTCTGGCTTTGTCAGGAAGATGTTCGATCTCTCCTATCGGAAAGACTTTCACATTTTTTTTCATTAGTGAATCGATCTCTTTGTATATTGTCTCTACAAGCAGGGACATAAGCATATTGACCTCGAATTCAGGTCTGTTCCAGTTCTCTTTTGAAAACACATATAGTGTGAGATAACTGACTCCTAGATCAACGCAGGCTTCAATGGTATCGCGTGCGGAATTTACACCTTCAAAGTGACCGCTGACCCTCTCCATTCCCTGTTTTACCGCCCATCTGCCGTTACCGTCCATTATCACGGCTATGTGAACCGGGATATTACCGTTTGTCAATATTTCTTTTAATTTGCCCGACGGGTCCTGCATCGTTCCCTCTTTTGTTTTTGATTAAATTTAAACATTTTTTATTAAGATTCAAACAAATACTTTAACTGCCGGCAATTACAAAAGTTTGAAAATAAAAAAAGCAGGCTCATGCCTGCTTTTTATTCACACAGCCGAAAATTATTTCTTCATGTATTTCTGAGCTTCTTTTGCCCTGCCGAGCCTGACAAGTGCTATCTGTATGGAATCTCTGACTTTATCCTGCCATTCGGGTGTCATATTTTCAAATTTCGGTTCGAGAAGGTCAGCAACTTTCTGGAATTCCTCTTTCTGACTGTAAAATTCACCCAGAAAGTATGTTGCTTCGCCGTCTTCCGGCTTCAACTGCACTATCTTCTCGAAATTGGCTATAGCTTCGTCAATCTTACCGATCTTTTTATACATTATACCCTGATTGAAGAGTATATCAACATTCTCAGGATCCGATTCGAGCATCTTCTCGTACATAGGAAGCGCTTTGTCGTATTCCTCTTTTGACTCATAATATTTTGCGGTCTGAAGCAGCGCATCGTTATTTGTCGGGTCGAACTCAAGTATTTTGGTCAGTGTCTCAAATGCTTTATCGAGCTCATTCCTTTCAGTATAGATGTTCGACAAGTTTATGTAGGCTGAAACATAATTTCCTCCGTCAACCGCGAAGTCTCCGTATTTTAAAGCTTCAAGGAAAAGTTCCTCCGCTTTGTCTTTCTCGCCAAGCTGCAGATGAATCATTCCGATTATGTATTTTGTTATGAAGTCGTCGTTTTTGATATCATCGGCCAGTTCAAGATCGGAAAGAGCCAGTTTGAATAGTTTTTCGGCTTTCTCGGGATCCGCGCTTACGATCTGAACCGCGGCGTTAAACTTTTCATTTATTCCGGTACCTCTCAAAACACCGAATGCTTTCAGAGACATGTTGGCGATGTTCTCTTTTTCATATTCCGGGTCAAGCTGCTTTACCTTTTTGAAACTATCATTCATTTTATTCCATGTTTCCTGCTTGAAATGAATGTATCCTTCAAGGTAGCATGCTTCAACGTTATCCGGCTGAGTTTCAAGAACCAGAGCAAGTTCTTTCTGAGCTTTCTGGAGGTCGTCCCTGTTCATACTTATCTTTGCTTCGGTAAGATGCGGATTTGTAGGTGCGCAGCTTTGTAAAACAAAGGAGGCGATCAAAACTAAGACTGATGCTGCTAAAACTTTTTTCATCTTTCGATTCCCTATTTTAATTAGCTTTTTAAAAAACGGAAATATAGTCAGACAGCGACTTTTAGTCAAGGAAAAATACAGTTTCACATTTAACGATTTATTTGTTATATTTCGCATCCGTACAGGATAAAATTACGATTAGGGAAGTATATGACGGATATTGATAAATATAACCGGCTGGAAGAGATCGAAATGACTGTGCCTTTGGTCAAAACGAAACAGAGGGTCGACAAGTATATATGCTCATTCCTCAAAAACGTAAGCAGAAATAAGATACAGCAGCTTATAGACAACGGTTATGTTTCCGTCAATTCCGAGAGAGTCAGATCGAACTATATTCTGGCATCGGGTGATAAGATACATATTGACCTGCCAAGGGCTGAAAAGAAAGAGATCCTGCCTGAAGACATCGACCTTGATTTCGTATATCAGGACGAATATCTCGCAGTCATTAACAAGCAGGCCGACCTGGTCGTACACCCCACATATTCAGCTGTTGACGGTACGCTGGTAAACGCCCTCATGTTCCATTTCAGTAACGAACTTTCTTCAATAAACGGCGATCTCAGACCGGGGATTATTCACAGACTTGACAAGGATACGACAGGACTGATGGTGGTCGCAAAGAACGACCTGGTCCACAGCCCACTTTCAGAGCAGTTCGCCGAAAAAACAGCTGTGAGAGAATACATCGGCATCTGCATCGGGAGAATAAAGCCCGCTTCAGGCAGGATCGAAACTTTTCTTAAAAGATGGCAGAAGGACAGGAGGATCGTCGTAGTCTCGAAATTCGACGGAAAGCGGGCTGTCACGAATTATGAAACAATCGAGGAATTTAATAAGTTCTCAATCGTCAAATTCGTACTCGAAACGGGCAGGACTCACCAGATTAGAGTTCACATGAAACATCTGGGTCATCCGCTTTTAGGAGACAGGACATATGGAGGAG
>ERZ795048.3734-NODE-3734-length-11087-cov-3.778372_pt1 | contig 11087 bp, 10 predicted proteins | sample MGYA00375132_ERZ795048 | MGnify/ENA primary metagenome ERZ795048 (study PRJEB30177, sample SAMN05720225) | activated sludge metagenome | isolation source: Anaerobic digester | place: Hong Kong | collected 2014-12-17 ...
ATAGTATTATATTTAAAATTTGCTTGTAATTTCTCTACCTCTTTTTTAATATTATCATCATAGTAAGTTATATTTTTAGCAAAATTACAAATAAATTCATCACTTAATAAGTTTGGTTTACTTTGAGTACAAAAAGATATAGCTATACAATCTTTTGGACAATTATCACCACGAATATTCCATAAATCTTTTATATAACTTATTAATATACCTATATCATTTAACTCATATATTGTTATTTCTTTATATAATTTATTACATGAATTAGGATTAATATCTTTATAAATACAACCTAGAAAACTTATATACATAGTATAATATATTAAAAGAGTGGGCTATTAACCCACTCTAAATTATTTATATTTTTTAATAATTATCCCATGTGTAGGATTATGTAGTTTATTCATTAAACAATTCCAAGATGATAATGCATCTTCATGTTTAATTACTCCACCATTACTTGGATTATTAAAACTAGCAAGTGTATCTCTACAAGCAAAACATTTATAAGCAGTTATAAATTTACCAAATCTTATAGCTCTTTCTTTATCAGCTAAAGTTAAAACATTACTTGTATCTGTTATATTAATATATGGTATATAATGTTTAACAAATTCATTTTTAGCATTTGTATCACCACAGGCTAATATATCTCTAGGATGAATACCGTATTCTTCAACAAAATTTAAAATATCTTGTTTATTTTTTCTAGTATATTCCCAATCATCATTTATAGTATTAGCTAATGTTTCACTAATTGGTATAAAAACATAATCAAATTCTTTATAATCTGCTATTATTAATTTAGCTTGTTCTTTAGATTTTATATTAGGTATAGTATCAACTAAACAATTACCTTTATAAAATCTTAATACTAGTAACTCTCCGTTCCTATCATAAGATAAATCATTACTTAAAACTTCATCATTTAAAATTACGGCATTATTTAAATCTAACATATATACGTTATTTATCATTAAAGATTCTTTTAACTAAATTACAACCTTCTTCAAAGCCGTATAATGCTACATAATCACTAATATCTTTACTATGATAATTAATTGTATTAAATCTACCATTAGTTAAAAATTTAGGAATAAAGCCAAACTTTTTTCTATGATAATTAGCACAACTAATACCTTGTGTATCAAAATCAGTAAATATATAGATGTGATCATACAATGTATTTAAAGCATCTACTTCACATTGAGATAATTTAACAGTTTCTGTACCTAATGGTAGAACAGTAAAATTATTACCAAACTCAAAAGGATTACTAGCTATTATCTTTTTTAATAATATTGTATCTTTTCTAGATTTAGTTAGTATAAGATTTTTAGTTTTACGTAAATCCCATAAACAACTAATATGTTTAATATTATTAGTAATAAATTTAGGATATTTACCTTTTTTTATTCTTTCTGGAAAATATAATTCCCATAGTGGAATATTATTCTTTTTACCTAATAAGTAAGCATAACATTTATCATTACAAATATAATAATTTTCATCTAACCAAAATGAACTAATTGGGTAAACATAATTAGAACTTAAATCATTTATAGTTAATGACCATTTATTCCATAATTTCTTATCATATTTATTCCAATCTCTAATTTTAATTTTAATTACACGCAATTCATTTTCATTATAATTAAGTAATTTACTATAACTATTAATTAAGTAATCATCTTTTATTTTATTTAGTTTTAAATTATCAATTATTATTCTACATATTTTAATAAAGTCTTTATTAACTTTACTATTTAATCCATGTAAAATACCAACTATATAAAATATATCACCTCTATATAAAGTATTAGCAAAATCATACATATATAATTTACCTCTATAATAATTAAACCCTAAACTTGGACTTCTATCATTACGTAGAGGATTACATATACGATTTTGTTTTCTATTTAAACAATATTGTATATCACTTTCATTTATATTTAAATAATATGCAAATATTTGTTCTTGATTTATATAATTAATTATATAATCTTTTAGTTTATTATCTAATATAAATTGCATAGTATAAATATAAAATAAAAAAGGAAGTATTACTACTTCCTTTTATTAATAACACAATAATTTAATTATAGTCCTAATGCTGCTTTTACATCATCAGAAAAATCATTTCCGAGTGTAGGAACAGAAATATTATTTGGTTTACTACCTCCTATTATAACTGATTCACTAGCACTAAAAGAAATAGATGCTTTTACATCTTTTCTATATAATTCTATAAAACCAGTTCCTACAAATGTTGGGAAACATAAACGGTTATGTGTTTTGTAAGCACTAATTAATTTAATCCAACATAACGCAGGTTTATCATCAATAGTATATATTGCTTTATTATCTTTACCTTCATTGAAGGCTTTAGCAATAGCATTAAAATAAGCAGTATATAATTTAACCGTACTTTCAGCAGTTTTGTTACTAGCTGCATAACCAGCAAATAACTTTTTACCTGCGGTTTCAACATCTTTATCTAATGCTTTATAATTAGATAATGATGCAAAACAATCATGTATGTGTTTTATTCTATCCCACTGTTGTCCATATAAAGCATCTAATACTTTAACTTCAATATTTCCACCACCATTGGCTTCACTTTGAAGATTAGGTATGATAGTTTCTTTATGGTCATAATATCTAGGTTTATCTAAATTACTATTTTTATGTTGTTCAAAATGAAAAATTAATTTAGGAATAGTTAAACCTGCAAATTCTGAAGTGCTTACTTCACCTTTAGCATTAATTTTACCAATTTCATTCTCAATTACTTCAACACCAGTTAAATAACCTCTACATAGATTACCATATTTTTCTTCAGGTTGAAACTTCAATTTACTAGTTACCTCTTTATTTACATTAAATTCAGCCATATTATATATTTTTAATTTAACTTATAAGTTATTAGATAAAAATAGAGGTATACGTTAACATATACCTCTACTATTAATTTAAATTAATTGTTATGCTACTTCTTTAGGATCATGTTTTTTAGAAATCATATTAGTTAGTCTATAAACCGGTTGAAATACATTTTCAGCAACTTCAAATTCAGTTTCTCCATTTTCACCAATAACTTGTTCTACTTCAAAAAACATTTTCTTCAATGCTATATAGGTAGTAGTATTAACGGATTTTGTTCCAATTACATCACCTTCTTCATCTTTTACATCAACCTTTTTAACTCCTTCACGAAGTTCAACAAGACCCATTTTAACTAATTCAGTAGGTTTAGCTTCAGTAACATTTTGTTTTCCTACTAGCATAGCTGACCAAATTCTAGAATATGAAAATGAACTGTTTTTACTTAATTTAGCTCCACAAATTTCATCACCTACTTTAAATCCAGGAGTAATAAAGAATCTGTCGTTAATATCATCTGTATTTCTATCAATTAAAACAACTCTACTACCTTCAACTAATGACATTAAAGCACACGCTTTACTATCAAGAGTAAATTTATCTTTAGTTGTATCAACTGAAAATGTAGGATTTGCAAAACCTGATACTTTGCTACCTGATTTTACTACGCTATTCTTAAATGAGAAAGCACTGTCGAATTTACTTTTTTGTTCCATTTTTCTATTACAATTTAGTTATAAAATTAATTAATTAATTATAATTTGTTATTTTTATTTTTATTAAAATTAATATTATTATTTACCTTTTAATATTATTTATTATAATATAATTATTATTTCATGTAAATAAAATATCTAATTAATACAAAATATTAATAACTTATTATTCAGTATTTGATGATGTTATTTTATCAGTTACATCTTCTGCTATAGTATCTACTACATTAACTTTAACATTAGTGAAATCACTTACTTCTTCTGTTGAATAAATACCATTTAACTTATCATCACAAACAAATCTTCCACCTTGACTAATTACTCTATTACGAAGCATTAATCTAGTCATATTATTCCAATTTAATTTACCTTCAACAAATAAAGGTTTTCCTGATGCATCTACTTCTGTACTATGATAACCTTTATACCAACCAGAATCAGTACATTCTTGTAAAGTTAATTTAAGTGTATAGTCTATATTTTTAGATTCTCTTTTAAAATTTATTTCTGTAAATCTATCAGTAATAGTACGAATTACAACTTTTTTACCTTCACTTAATGCTTTTTTTATTTCATCTGCTGTAGTTATACCATTAATATAAAGAAGCATTAATTTATCATTAAAATTTTCATATAATATACCTTGTTTTGGTACACTTTCTTTATATTTATAAATTGGTTCAAAATCATGTAAAATTGTAACTTTTACATTATTATCTAATAGTACTTTATTTATTATATGAGTACCTATATGATAAGTATCTCCATTTTGAGTACCTATTACAGATATTTGTTGTATAGCACTAACTGGGTCTAAACCTAATTCTTTACCTTTTAATACACTAAAATAAGATTTTGCATTTAATTTTTTACCTAATACTATAGCAGCCATAGGTTGTAAACCTATTTCTTTACCTAATAATATACAAGCTATAATATCAGCTTTATTAACTTCAGTACGAATTAACATACCTTCATTATCTTTTATTTGTGTTTCAAATTGAGTAGAGAATGTTTTAGAATTAGCTATATAATCAGCTATTTTTTCTGCTTCATTTAATTTATCAATGAAAGAATCATTATATCTATTATCTGTTTTAGATAATTGATAATCTTTTTTCTCAACGATACTTGTATTTTCTTGTTCGATTACCATAAATTAATTACTTACAAAGGTATATAATATTTTTTATAATAGCAAGGAAAAATTAATAAATTTTTATAATTATTCAATATTAGTAATATCATCAACCCAAATTACATTATTACTTTCTCCACGTTGTCGTAATTTTAATTTAGTTAAATCTCTACTGATTACAAGTTTATTATCTAAATTATAAAAATTATCAAAATAAATATTAATAATCTTGGTTACTTTATTTGGATTATAAATATCTACTCTCTTTCCTCTAGCACTTCGTTGTGCATACTGTAAAGGATTAGTTGTACCAGCTGTTGTAATTACCATTTCAATGTTAGGTATATCTAATCCTTCATCTAACGCTTTAACAGTAACTAACCATTTATAAAAATTAGCTTTAATCCCTTCTATTGCCATCTTTCGCAATGCAATCTTACCAAACTTTTTAGCAGTACCATTTTTAGTTTTAATGATTTCACCTTTTTCATCTAACATAAATTTGGTTTCAATATTACTATGATAACAAATTCCAGTATGACTTCCATCAGCATTTAAATTATCTACTATAATATCTGCAAAATCAGCAGATTCATTAAAACATATAGTAGTTACATCTTTAAATTTTTTATAAATATCTAATACAACTTTTAATTTTAAAGGATGATTAATTAATATATCATTTCTCTTTTTAATTAAATCGTTAAACATTCTAGCTCGTTGTTCAATTACATTAGGATTCCAATTATCTTCTAACATAATATTATAATCATTGGTTAATTCTAATGTAGGATTCCAACCTTTCTTTTCAGCTAATGTATTACGAATCAATGTAGGTGATATATAATTATTTGGTATTTTCTTACCTGCAAAACAAGCAGTTAGTACTGCATAATCATCTTTAAAAACAGATTTAGTATTTTTATTAAACAAATCAGCTGTTCCTTTAAACATACTTAATATTTCACTAATTGGTATAGAATATTGTTCAAATTTAAGTTTATCAATATCTGGTAAAACTAATGCTAGATTATATTCAACAAAATTACTAATCCATTTATTACGTAATGCTTCTTCTTCCGATATACTATCTATTATTGGAAAGTATTCTTCTATTTCTTTGATTATAGAACAACCAGTTAATCCTAAATTCCAACGATATTTAATATATTCACCTTTGATAATTTTTAATCTTTCCTCACTTGTAAATTTATGTAATTCATCTACAATTAATAAATCAACAAAGTGATTATATTTATTTGATACTATCTCATTACTAGTATAAATAGTTACTTTGTTAATTAATTCATATTCTTCAAGATACTTTAACCAATTACTTCGTATATGATCACTAGGTACTATAACATTTACAATAGCATTATTAGATTTAGCTAAAACTTTTTGTATTATTTGAATACCTACAAAAGTTTTGCCAAATCCCATAATATATTTTAATGTACCTTTACCAGATTTACCCCATAGTTCTATACCTTGTTGTTGTCTAATAAGTCGTTTTTCATCTATTTGAAATAACATATATTCTTTTTCTCCTATTGGGTATCATAAAATACCTATTTAATTAATATATAAACCAATGCTCCACCTATAATAGTACCAAATATAGTATGTCTAAACCAATTAGATTTACCTTTATTAACTTGATATACACGTAAATTATTAGTTTTAGTATATGGATTCTTATCAGTTAATATAGCAATTGTTTTCCCTTTTTCTTTACCAATTACTACACTAAAATCATTTTTAATATCCATATTAATTTTACAAGTATCATAACTTTGTATTACTTTTCCTGTAATCCAACCATCAAATTTATCATCTAACTTAGTTGTATAAGTTGGAGTATCACAAGTAAATACTACATCATTTATATCATTAATAAATATGGTATCTATATGTGTAGTTGTTGTAGCAACAGTTACACTACTACCATTACTTAATTTATTTTTATAATATTTAACTTGATTTTGTAAATTTTTAATAGTTTCATCATTACTTTTAAGTTTGATAAATATATTAGCATTTTCAGTAGTAATTACACTAATTTTACTTTCTAACTCTCTTTTATTGTTTAATGTTGATTTGAGAGTATCTTGTACATTAGCATATAAAGTATTTAAATTATTAATTTTTTTATGAGATTTGTGATTACAATAACCTAAACAACATATTGCACAAATTAATACTATAATAGCAATATATGCTTCATTTCTGTTTCTTATTATTTTATTTATATCCATATAATTTAATTTAATTAATCAAATAATTTTCCACTTATTCCACTTTTACTTTTAGTTCCTTTAATATCACTAGTATTTTGTAAATAAATTTTATTAATAATATCCATAATTCTACTTTTGTAATAATTATATTTTATATCATATTTACTAAAATCGTCATATTCTATAAAATCATTTAACAGAGTAACATTATGTTTAGCTAATATAGAAATTCTTTTATTTGAATCTTTATATTTTTTAATTACTACTCCTCCACTTCTACTTACATAATATCTTATTGTTTTTTGTAATATTTCTATTGATAATTTACCATCTTTTATAGTATGATATTCATTTATAAAAACATTTCCTGTTTTTTGACTTAAACAAAAGTCATAAATATCTCTACTATTATATAAAGTATCGTCAATAGGTATACCCTTTAAAAAATAGTTATGTAAACATTTAGCAATAATAGGAGTAGGATAACCTTTATCTAATTGTACATCATCAATAAAATCACCTTTAGTTTTAGAATTCTTTTTAATATATTTATCTAAATCCTCATCAGTTAATTCTCTATCTTCATCTAAATCTTCATCTGTAAAGAAAGATGTAGCAATAACATCTCCTGTATTCTTTAATGCAAGATAATCGTTAACCGTAGTACGAATATATTTAATATAATCTGTAAATTCTAATTCTAATTTACTCCAATTACACCAGTTCCTACATACTCTTTCATAATCATTTAATTGATGTTTATGTATTTTACATACAATACCATCAGTATTAGCACTAACTACTTGTACATTTACTTCAGATAACATTTCAATTAACTTTAATAAATATAGTTGACCATTAATAGTAACTTCATACATAGCTTTTAAATCAAAAAGCCATCCAAATTCAAAACCCATTTTACCAAAAAGACCACTATTCAAAACTATTTTAAGAGCTTCAGCTTTAGCTTTTAAACCAGCGTGTTTAGCTTCTACTCTTTCTTTTATTTCTACTTCCACTATATGTAGAAATACAGCTTTATCTAAATGTGCTGGACTAATTCGTAATTTAGCTATAATAGATGGATAATATGAAGTTACATCAGCATCTCTATATATTATATCATTAGTTGATTCCAATACTCCAGGTCTATCTTGTGTATGTAAACCACCAGTAGCAAATGTATAAACGTTATTATCAAATATTAATTTTTCTTCAAATTTATTTACCCAACCTTCTTTATCATGTTTATCTTTACTACCTATAACTAACACTGTTTTCTTTAATTTATTTAAAAAATTAACAAGTTTATCATTATTAAAAGAAATAGCAGGATTAATTATTTCTTGAAATTTAATTAGTCTTCTAATAGTACGTAATTGCTTAAATTGAACTGGTTTTAATCCAGTTTCATCAGCATAGAACTTAACCATTAATTTATCTGCAATATTACTTCTATTAGAATTTATTAAATTAAGTCCATATATTTGACCTATTTTAATTCTAGTATCAATCTCTTCTAATTTCTTCCAATATAACCTATGAGTAATTAAAATATCATTTATATTATAATCTATAATTTCATCAATTTTATCTTTTTTAATTACTTCATGTGAAGCTATAGGTAAATCTTGTATTCTATACCATTTAAGGTTAATAGCTACTTGTTTTAATGATTTACGTGCAATTTTTTCAAATAACATAGCAATTAAATCACTACTTTTATAAGGTGAAGTATAATTTTTAAATATTTCACTATTCCATCTAGTTATACCATCAACTTCAATAATACTAGAACTTAAATTATATAAAGCATTATTAATATATGCACTAGATTGACTATTAGTAAATTTACATATAGTTAAATAATCTAACATTAAATCATCATAATTTCTATTATTGTAACCAACTAAAATTACACACTCATCTTTTACAAATTTACATAATTCTTCTACTTGATTTATTTCATAATTATCGCAATTACAGATTATAAAAGTTTTAATATTTAATTCTTTTAAAGTACTTTGTTTTAAATCTATATCTTTTTTCCAATCTGCTTTACAATAATTATCTATTACTTCAAGTTTAGTTTTAATCTCTATAAAACTAGCACAAAAGAAATTAGAATAACATTCTACATCATATATATAACCTGCCATATTTAATAATTTAACGTATGTTCTTCATTATAGTATTGATATATTTTACCAATAAGTTTAAAAGTATTAATATACTCATGTTCTTTACTTTTGTTATATAATATATAACTTGGGTGATAAATCATCATAAATAAAGTATTACCTAACCTAAAAGGTTTATTACGAATACTAGAAAAAGAACAATTAGGATTAAAAAATGCACTTATTGCAACATTACCTAAAAATATAACAATTTTAGGTTTAATTGTAATAAACTCATTATGTAAATGTTTTCTACAAGTAAGCATTTCATAAACATTTGGAAGTCTATTACTAGGAGGTCTACATTTAATAGCATTAGTGATATATATTTCTTTTCTATTAAAATTACATAAATCTAAATATTTTTGTAATTCTTTACCAGCATTACCACAAAATGGTACTCCATTTTTATCTTCATGATAACCAGGAGCTTCACCAATAAACATAATAGAAGAATTAATATTACCAAATCCATTTACTATTCTTTTTCTAGTACTACATAAATCACAATTAAAACATTTATTCATATTATCCTTTTATTACAGCTAATGGTCTTAATTCTACTAATATTTCTACAAGATTTTCTTGATTTTTCATTACAGTATCAATATCTTTATATGCACTAGGTGCTTCATCTAAATCATTAATACTTACAATGTCATGTAAAATAGCTTGATTATTCATTGTAGCTATTTCCATTTCAAGATTTAATTCTCTTTGTGCTTGTGTTCTACCCATTTTTCTACCTGCTCCATGACTACATGACATAAAAGATTGATTATTTCCTAAACCTCTAACTATATATGATTTAGTACCCATAGAACCAGGAATAATACCTAATTCATCTAATTTTGCAGAAGTAGCACCTTTACGATGAATTAAAACATTTGTATTAAAATGATGTTCTTGTCTTACATAATTATGTGAAATGTTATTAATAGTTTCACCTCGAAATGCAGGAAACGTAATATTCGGAATAACTGTATTAAAACATTCCATAATTCTTTGCATCATAAGTTTACGATTAGCTAATGCAAATTCTACACAATAAGTCATTTCATTTATGTAATTAACAGCTTCATCTGAACTTATAGGTAAAAATGCTAAATCTTTATTTTTTTCAACACTAGAATACCATTTAGAATTAAGTTGGATTGCTAATTTATTATAATAATCTGCAACTTGTTTACCAAGATTACGTGAACCTGAATGAATCATTATCCAAATATGGTCATTACTACCTTTTTCAATTTCAATAAAATGATTACCTCCACCAAGAGTACCTATTTGATACTGTGCTTTATCAAATTCTTTATCAATAATAGGGGTATAATTATCAAAAATTGCAGGTATCTCATGTTTAGTTAAGTTATGATTAAATCCGACAGGAATAACTTTTTTAATCAAATTAACAACTTTTAATAAATCTTCTTGAGTTATATAAACTAATGATGTTTCAGTTACACACATTCCACAACCAATATCAACACCAACTGCATTTGGAATAACTACATCTTTAGTAGCTAATACTCCACCAATAGGCATACCATAACCTTGATGTGAATCAGGCATTATTGCAATATGTTTAAAAGCAAATGGTAAATTAGCTAAATTTTTAGCTTGTTGTAATGCACCATCTTCTATATCATCCAACCATAACTTAATTGGGATATTTTCTGTGTTTATAACTTTCATATTATTTATCTTTTAATTTTAAATTAGAGGTTTAGCTATTTCAATTAAATCTTTGAAATTATTATAAAATTCATCTCTTAATTCTTTTGTTCTAAATGCTAATACTCGCTGTGTACAATCACTAAAACATTTATTAATATTATTATCATAAAAATTTATACAATAATTATTTTTCTGAAAAATAAATCCTTTATTATCTCCATTATATCTATCTCTTAATTGTAAGAGTTGT
>ERZ795048.3738-NODE-3738-length-11081-cov-4.530564_pt1 | contig 11081 bp, 8 predicted proteins | sample MGYA00375132_ERZ795048 | MGnify/ENA primary metagenome ERZ795048 (study PRJEB30177, sample SAMN05720225) | activated sludge metagenome | isolation source: Anaerobic digester | place: Hong Kong | collected 2014-12-17 ...
AGAACTGCCGTAAAAAAGTTATAGAAAAACCAACAAGCAAGAGAAAAAATAAACACATTCACTATAAAGTACAACGCGATATTTCCCTGGAAAAACCCTATCTGCAAAGGCATTATTGTTAACCAGAACGGCCGCTGAATTAAATACGGACCGCTTTGCCAAAGAAAAAAATCAAAAGCATCAGAAACAGACTTTGAATTCAATAAAAAAACGGCCCTGAACGTATCCCAATCGTCAGAAATCAAACCCAATCTGCTGATGTTGACCAAACCATACTGAAAAAATGTAAAAATAAAGAAAATTGGAAAGACAAACTTATCTCTATTCTGATATAAAACTGAGGATGCTTTTTCCAAGAATATTTTCATGTGTCTTTGCTAATCTTAAACAATTACTACTATAATACTCGTATCGAGACATTATTTCATCATAGGCCTCAACGTACTGTGTCGAATTTACATCACAGACAACACCACATTCGTAATCTACAATCTCTTTAACTGTGGAGTGGGTGTCTGTTGTAATTACCGGGACACCAAAAGCAAAGAATTCCCTGCACTTAGTGCTATCTCCATAATAATTAAATCCCCAACTTCCGTTATACAATGCGATTCCTATACCGGCACCCATTGCGGCTAAGAGATACTCTTTGTGAGGTATAAAATCGTGAAACAGAACAGTTTCCTCCAGTTCGAGAGATTTTACGTAATTTTTGTACATTTCTTCTTTATCCCCATTACCATATATTTTAAGTAGTATTGATGGGTATTTTACTTTTAAAACCTTTACGGCATCAAAGAGGCCAAAATAGTCCTGCTGATCTGATAGAATACCCGAGGTTATTAAGACATGATTTAACTTTTTCTTGGCTGATATTTCAACTTGGATATCCGGAACATTCGGTACAAAAACTAACCTGTCTGCCGGAACTCCTTGTGAAAGTCTCTTATCAAATATTCTCGATGAAACACACCATATATAATCAGAGAACATCACGCACACTCTCTCAATAAACCTGAAAAAAAAGTTAAGTATCCAGGAGTCAAACCGCCTATCTGAGTAATCCGTGTTGTAAAAAACAACTTTTGAACTTGGGCTGAATATTTTAAACAAAATTCCAGAAAATGCGTTTAAAGGGTTCGCGGCAATAAACCTTGCCCCCGCACGATACTTGCTCAACACTTTGAGCAGCACTAAAACTTGAGAGAAGTACGCAAGCGGTAAGTTTCCTGTCATGGTAGCAAGGGTTGCGGTCTCCACTAAAACACCGTTTTTGTAAGTTAAAACCTCACTTCGGCGCTCGCCGTATATGTAATTTCTTACAAACACAAACGAGTGATTTTTTTTAATCAGCAATTCTAAAGTACGCTCAAAAAGCACATCAAAAACCTGATCGTCGACTAAATATGCGTGAGATGCCAGAACAATCATACAATACTTGTAACCATGAAAATCTGATCCTAACGAAGGGTCAGACCTCTAGCCAAAAATCGATCCATGGTTACATTATAACAAGCCTTTCCGCCGAAGCATGTTAAATAATGGGATTTTAAATTTCTCCGGCATAATATACAATAACCCAAGTTGAACAATATTTAAAATAGTGGCTTTAGCACTTGGCCTATAACCGAGCTTTAGGGCTTTGAACCTTAATTTAAATGTCAACCTCTCTACATCTCTTGGAAATGCATGGCTGGAACCCTCGTGGTGCACTCTGTAGTCAATTACAGCCACGCCCACATTGCCAAACTTATATTCAACACCAACTCTAATCCAAAAATCAAGATCGTCTATCGGATGAAAAGCCTCGTCATAACCATCAACTGTTTCATAAATTTCTTTTCGACACATTACAGTCGGGTTAGGTATTGGGTTGAATAAAAAGAATGCTTTTCTTATATCCTTGTCGCTCACAGGGTATTCTCTTGTATACTTGAAGGCACCATTCTCATCTATAACATTTAGATTGCCCATACAAACACCTACGTCAGGATTGTTTTGTAAAAACTCATATTGTTGTCCAAGTCTATGAGGCAGTGCTATGTCATCTGCATCCATGGTTGCAATATAAGCGGAAGTCGATAACTCAATTCCTCTGTTTCTTGAATACGCTATCTTCATGTTCTTAGAATTTCTTTCATAAATTATGCGACCGTCTGCTTTTGCAAAATCTTGCAAAAGCTTGCTAGTGCCGTCAGTACAGCAATCATCGATAATAATAAATTCGAAATCCTCAAATGATTGAGATAAAATACTTTTGACTGCTTTATCCACGTACTTTACAGAATTATAAACCGGCATTACGACACTAATCCTAGCCTTAGAGAGCTTTTGTTTTTTTGATAAAAGTGTTTTACCCATCTATATATGCTAAACTCTTAAAAACTATACCTCTTCATCAACAATATAAATCGGCCGATCTATAACTTCAACGTAAATACAGCTTAGATACAAAGCTACTATACCTAAAGAAGATAATAAAATTCCATTTAGCAAGGTGTTGAATACACTCAACGCAAAGGTTGGAGAGAATAGCCATTCTTTACTTCTAATAAAATAAATAAAATTATAAGACAGCAGCAACAAAGAGAATCCAATAAGAGCGATGCCGATATAGCCAATAAATTTTAATGGTTTGCTCGAGAGACTTAATATCCCAAGTTTTGCAAATGTTAAGTTACGCCTGAAATTGTACCACGGCTTACCATATACCCGCTCTCGAGCAACAAAAGAAACAACGGCACTCCTATATCCCATCCAAGGAACAAGGCCCCTCAAAAACCTGTTATGCTCACGCATACTTTTTAACTCTTTTAATACCGAATTATCAAGAAGTTTGAAATCAGCAAAGCCTTTTTTGACAGGGTATTCAGTAAAGATGTTTAGAACTTTGTAAAAAAACTCTGAAAAAAGCTTTTTCAAAATGGGTTCCCCCTTTGTATATTTTCTAAATGTGTGGACTATTTTGTAGCCGTCTTCCCATTTTCTAATAAGTTCGGGGAAAATTGACGGGGGGTGCTGTAAATCGGAATCGCAGTAAATTACAGCAGCTCCGGATGCACGATCCAATCCTGCCGTAAGAGCTATCTGGTGACCAAAATTTCTCGACAAATTTATGCCCCTTATATTACCGCATTTTGAGCAAAGGTCTTTAATAATTTCCCAAGTATCGTCAGTGCTACCATCGTTGACTATGATGTATTCAAAGTCGTACTTTGTTTCTTTTGCAAAGACAGCCGCGATTTCACTATACATCAGAGGAAGGTTTTTCTCCTCATTATGGGCAGGGGATACAACAGATATTAATGTGCGATCAGTTTTCGCAGAGCTTTTACCGCCCATTTACTGTCTCCAACAAGAAAACAAACTGCAGAGTAAACAGAGTAGGCCATAGGTGCTTTAAAATCTGTAAAAAGGAATGCTGGGGGGCTACTTCGTTATAGCATACACGAGAGACCACTCTTAAACCGCGCTCTTCAAAAAACTTATTCATTGTTTTAAGTGTATAAAACCTTAAGTGCGTAGAGTCCATGACCCCAACATCTTTATAATCAAAATTACCAAAAAGATGCTTAAGTCGATATAAAATAAAGGCTATATTAGGAAGACTAACTATTATCTTTCCGTTTTCTTTCAGTCGATCTTTAAAAAAGTCGACAATCTCTCCGGGCTGTAGAATATGTTCGAGAACATCAGCAAAAATTATGAAATCATACTTTGTATCAATTACTAGCTCGTTTACGGGATCGTTAAGGTTAAAACAATAAGTATTGCGATATCCAGAAGATTTAGCCTCTTTCAGAACTTCCGGATAAACATCAACACCGTCTACCGTACATTTTTTTGCGTCTACCAACTTCCTGCCTAAATCTCCTGTCCAGCACCCGACATCAAGCACACTGGAATCAGGAAGAACAAAGTCAAAAACAGCAGTATTAATATGCGCATATTTAGAATTATCAACGGAACCCATGGTTAAATTGTAATATCTACCGACACAATATACAATAGACACATGTCAAATGTAGCTGTACTTGTGATTAATCATAACGGCGCTAAATACGTTGATGGCTGTCTAAAAAGTCTTAATAAACAAACGGGAAATGATTTTAAAACCTACTTTTTTGATTCCGGTTCCACAGACAACTCTCTAGAATATGTAAAAAGCAAGTATCCCGAAGTTGAGGTGCTCTCATTTCCAAACTTAGGATATACGGGCACTTATAACAAAGGCATTGAAGTAATAAATAAAAAAAGCAAATACGATACCTACCTTCTTTTAAACATTGATACAATTCTTGACCACGAGGCTATTAAAGAGATAAATCGCATCTTCTTCATGAAAAAAGATGCGGGGATTGTGATACCTGCGGTCCTAGACTCAAATAATAAGATAGATTCAATAGGAGGAAAATACAACTTCATTACAGGCACTACATTTGGCTATAAAAACGGCAGAATGTTTAAGAGGGGCAACAACATATATAAATGCGCCTGGGCAAGCGGGTGCTGCATGGCTATTAAAAGAGAGGTTTTTGAAGCAGTAGGGGGACTTGATGATTATTTCATGTTCTACGAAGATGTCAGTATTTCATGGAAAACGCTAAGGCTCGGTTACGAAATATATGCGACAAACAGTACCTATGTTATCCATTATGGTGGCGGCAGCAAAAGCCCGAAGGCTAAAGCGATTGAGATGTGCGAAACCAACAGAATAAGGGCTTATAGAAGAAATTTCAATCCAATTATTTTTTATTCATATTTGCCGTTTTTAACTGTTTTTCGATCAGCATTGTTCTTTTACAACACAAAAGGCGACACTGAACTTATTAAAGCAAAAATGAGGGGTCTTGTGAGTGGTTTAAAATACGCTTTCCGCCTCAAAGAATACGATCAAGAGATTTCTATGAAAAGTTCTATTAGATTACTGAAGAGGATATTTGAGTTTAGATGACAACCAGCAAACCAACCACCACCAGCTTACGCAGGTTGTTTACTGTAATTTCTTTGCGTTGCAAAGCCTAACATATTGGGTAAAGTACATCTACTAGCTTACATAGGTAGTTTTAAGTAACGAAATTATAAAATTGAAATAAGAAACATTTCCAAAAATTAACTACTGCTTACTAGCTGAATAAACAAAGCGGCCCGAGCTGAAAAAATAAACCGTAACAGCTAAAAACAGAGCAAGGCTAACGAAAACATTAACATTTATTACCTCGGTCAAAGAGTCGTGGAAAAGTTCAATGAGCACAAACTGAGCAAAAGATGCAGGCAATAAAAACCAATATACCTTGGTTTTATCTGTTGCAAGAAAAAACATAATCATAAAATACGTCAATATGTACAAAGCCACAAAAATGGCAAAGTGCGGTAAATATTCGGCTGCCTCAGAAAAATGATTACCGAAAAGAGTTTTAATAACAAGAGGCGAGAAAAAATAAAAAAACCCAAGACCTAAAGAAACCACCGACGCTTGCAGTACAAAAAAATGTCTAAATCTTCTCATATAATCTCCGCCGGATGCATACAATTGAGAGATTTGCGGGTACATGACAACGGTTATGATGCTTGCTCCAAATAAAAAAACCTTTCCCACAGTCACAATACCAGAATAAATACCTGCGTCCTGAGGATCAAAGTGATGCTTAACTAAAAGTACATCGACATTATTTAAAAGGTTGAGGCCCAAAGTGACAAAAACAGTAGTGATAGCAAACTTAAAAACTTCCTTAAAGTGCTCATCAGCTATTTTAACCTCATGAGAAGTAAAATTTTTCTTTAATAATAAGAGAGATATTCCATAGCTCGCCACAATAGCAATAGACATTCCCGTAAACGCCCCGCTAAGTCCGGTTTTTAAAACGACGACAAACAACAACGCAAGTAAAAGCCTGAGAAAGCTGCTAAAAGAAGTAAAAAAAGCAAAAGCTTTGAATCTCAACAAGCCCTGAAGGTAAGAAGACGGGGCCATTATTATAAAGGTCAAACATGTAAAAACGCCGAATATAAAAACAAGTAATTCGTGATCAATTTTTAAATAACTGCTCAGAGTATACCTGGAAACTACTATTAAAAGAAAAGAATAGAATCCTGCTAAAAGCGAGAAGAGGCTAAATTTCTTGAAAAGCAAGGTTAGAACATCAAATCTGTTTGCAACACGAAGTTCAGTTACTTTCTTAATAAGTGCTGTTACCAAAGCACCAATAGGAACGCCAAAAATAACAGACAGAGACAGTAATGCATTGAATGTACCGTAATCCTCAACCGACAGAAACCTACCTAATAAAACCTGCAATAAATATGAAAAAACACTACCTAAAAGTGTTCCGGCACTCACTACCACTGTCCCATACAAGAGCTGACTATCTCTTAGTCTTCCGATTTTTTGTAACATCATAGGTTAGTTTTCTCTTCCGCAGTCAAAAATTCTACAAGATCTATAAACATTATATAACTTTACTCCCCTTTCAGATATACTTCCTAGGTACTCAATTTCAAACCTGTCCTCATCGGCAGAAGTATCATCCCACACCGGATAAACAAAATAGGCAGTTTTAACCGCTTGTGGGGTTAAGGTTTTTATAGTAGCCCATGCCCCAACTTCCCTAATAAAAGGCCAGACCTGCGTATAATATTTTTCGGGGAATCCAACAAGCAACCTTTCGTTTATAGTTGATTTGTAGAGAAGGCCGTCGAGTGACTCTTCTTTTGCAAATGGTTCAAAGTCAGCCCACACAACAGGATCAGAAAAGAAGCCTTTAATCTGCTTTTGCCCAATCAACCACTTCGGCTCAAGAACTTTAATTCCGACACGAAGACCGCCGAAATACGGACTATAGTAAGAAAAATAATCGCCGTTTAAATAAAGGTAAGTAAAAAATGCAGGCAGTATAAAACATATAGCGACAAGATATTTATACACAGCTTTAATTTTTGTGACAAATAACTCACGAAAAAAATACTCGAGCCCCACTGCAGATGTCATAAGCTGCAGAACCAGCGCAGGAAGAATATACCTATCCAACTTCTTTGTTGGAATAGTCATTTCTATAAAATACATGGCCGAGAAGAACAGCGTGTACTTAATAAATTTTTTTTTGCTATTCGAAAGCTTCTTATATGAAAATAAAGTAAGCAAAAAGCCCGGAATCATGTATAACGAGGATCGCAGCAGCAAAACGACAAAATAAAAAGTTGGCCCGGGATCATCAACTAGTTCTCCAAAATATAACTGGATGTGTCCCTCCTCGACTCCGGTATCAAATATCCCCTTTGAAAGCTCATTCAAAACAGAGACGGGCTGTACCCACATAGCAGGCCATAATAAAATGAAAAATACTGATACTAAAACTAACCACGGAATGTAATATTTAAGTGACGAGATTATATTTTTGGAATTAAAGTACAGCATTAAACCAAAAGTCGGCAGTATAATTAAAGCCGATGTTTTTGTTAGAACAGCACATGCGGCAAAAAAAGAAGCGAATAGAAAGCTTTTGTTGTGGTAGAATTTTTTATTTTGCGGGGCAACATCACTTTGATGTATGAAAGCTAAATAAAACCACAGAAAGGCAGCCAGCATGAAGGTAGCCAGAAGACCTTCAAGATGAACTACTCTGGTTAGCGCTATGTAGAAAGGTTCGAAATTCAACAGCAAAACAAAAATTACTGCCAGGCTTATTCCGGCAATTTTTTTTAGAGCAAAAAAAATTGCCGCAACCGCCAAACCCAAAGCTAACACAATTACAATTTTTTGAAAAAAATGCAAAATAAAGACTGTCTGTATATCATTGTCCGGCGGAGAAAATCCTAGAACTACTTTATAATAAAAGCTCTGAAGTTTAACGCCTAATGCGCCCAACCACATTAAAGTTACTCCAGGATGATAACGCTGCAAAGTTTTCTCAAAAGAAAGAGTAAAGATACCTTCACCAAAATCGTATATTCTGGATTTCCACTTCCATACATCTGTGTTAAACATGTCATAGCCTAAATTATTAAGTCGCGTTAAAACAAACAACAGAAAAGCGAACATTTCGTAACGCAAATCAGATAAAACCTCGACGATCTTGTTTTTTACTTTACGTAAAATTAACACTGTCATCTATAGAGAACTCCAAGTCTCACTAAATCATTAACGGCAACAAAAAATATTGGAATTCCAAAGTAAATAATGTTGAATAGAATTTTAGAACCTTTAGCATTGGCAAATTTGGTTAAAAAATAGCTTGAACAGCATCCTGAAATAATTGCTACTAAAGGATAAACAATAAGATAATAGTGCGAACGCGTCTTATCAAATCCGGCAATATAAAAAAAGTAAACAAACGATACAATGTATAAATATAGAGCATTAAGATCGACTTTCTTCTTTACAACCCCTACTAGAGATAGTGCAAAAATAAAAAAATATCCAACCAAAGGCGTAAATCCAAAGTCATCGGGAAATTTAGTAATGAAAAATGAAAAAAAGTTCGAACTCTGTTCAATAAAATTTACACTTCCAACATTTGTAAATTGCCACAACGCGCCGGTCGGACCGTCTGTCCTAATAAAAGTGTCAAAATCGAAAAGAGCAAACGGTGTGCCGAGGATAAACCCTGCAATTGCAGAGAAGCCGGCATAGATAGAAGGTAATAATAAATCTTTAAGCCAAACAATCGGACTGTGTTTTTTATCTTTTAGTAAAGTTCTGATACCAACCGCGGTAAAAAATGCTAAGAGTACCAAAGCTCCGTTGTACTTTGTAGAAGCTGAGAGGCCTGCAAATAGTCCGGCAAGTATAAAGTTTGATTTTCTATTTATGCCATCTACCAAGATTGATGAGCTGAAGTATAACGACCAAGCAAATAGAAAAACCATTGGGATATCAGGCATAGTATATTGAGAGGTCCAGACGTGATATGGCAAAACACCGATGGTTAGGGCCGAAGCCAAGCCAACTTTTTTGCTGTATAGCTTTTGTCCGGATAAATAAACCGGGAATACTGTCAGCGCGCCAAAGAAAGCAGTAAGGGCTCTGGTTAACGCGTAAAATACAAGGTTGTCGTCATAAAATAAGGGTAAAACATTCTTTACTAGACTACTCAGGTTTAGAAAATCTATTGCGTTTCTAAAAAAAGCAAAGACCATATACACAAAATAGTTAGTATAGATATATAAATGAGGCCAATCGAAATGCTTAGGGTTTAAGTAAAACCTTACTCCAAGGGCCGATCGGACTATTGTAGGCTCATCGGGATGAAGTATTTCTGGAAAGCCATGCAGTATGCCCACAAGCCTTATTACAAGAGCAAATAAAAATATTGCTACAAGCTCTTTATTATTTGTAATAGATGCCTTAATACTTTTTAACATATACTCTCCAGTATTCTAACCCATTTACATATAAAGAGCTGTCTTTTTCGAAATAAAAACCGGACCTCTTTGCCGATTGAATAGTTTCTTCGGGCAAATCTTCGTCCGAGGCTAGTATAATAAGGTCATAGGAGCCGGCCCCAGAAACTCTAATATCCCGTAGCCTTGAATTAGGATAAATCATACTCATGGGCTTTATGTCTAACATACCTATCTTAGGGTAGGCATCTGAGTCGCTACGGCTATCTACATAATAAGATGCATAACGTGAAATTATTAATTCTTTAAGTTCAGGAACTGCAATACCGAATGGTTTTTGGGCGATGACTTGCTCGGCTGACTGAGCCGAGCCAAAAAGAGGGCTGGTATAGGTAAAATAATAAGGAGAGTAATAATACATGGGCCAAAAAATAAAAAATGTTAAAAAAGCACCTAAAACAAGCCTCCCAAGTTGCAAAAAGTTGTTTTTCAATGAAACTAATAACTTCGCGTAACCCAGAACTGCCAGCAAGGCAAGATAGGGATAGAGCGGGAGCATATATCTATCTATTTTCTTAGATAAAAAAGACATAACTATAAAGTATCCTAAGTAGAATATACTGAGGTATAAAATTAGAGCCTTTTCTGAAAAGAGAAAATTGCAAAAAGCAAAAAGGCCTGACCTCAGCATACCAAAAGAAATCTTGCTGTGGGATTTCTCTTTTAGGAAAGTTTTAATGAGGTTTATTTTGTATAGAAACACGCCCAATAGAGTAAAGGGCGAGATTTTAAGCAATATAATAAGAGGATAAAAGAGAAATCCCGGATTAGTTGTCTCCATGCCAAAAAAAATTTGTTCATGGCCCTTTCGTCCTCCTACTCTTTCTGCCTCTGTAAAAATCTCGGATAGCGTGTGAATCGGCTCAACCCACATAGCAGGAAATAATATAAAAATAAAGAAAACAGAGACAACCAAATACCCGATAACAGGCGACATCGCATAAAGAAATTTTCTATATTCTGCCTTAGAATAAGATCTCAAAGAGATCGCACAGCTAAAGATCCCACTATTAAGTAGCCGGTATGCAGAGTGTGCTGCCATATAGGCAGAGATAAAAAATAACACACCTATTCCTATACTCTTAGTCAAAAAAGATAATGCTGAAAATAGTCCCGATAAAAATAGAGAAAATAGCAAACCTTTAAGCTGCTTTTTATAGAGAGGATTTTTGACTTCCTTGCCTGTTTTTATTTCTACTTGAGATACATTTAGAAGTTTTCTGCTTAGTTCTACAGAGTAAAATGCAAACAGTAAAGATAAAAAAACAAAAAGAGAAAACAAAACATCCATATGCAAAAGCCTAGAGTTCCCTATAAAGAAGGGCTCAAGCGAAAAAAGAGAAACAGAAAGAACTGCAACTATCCCGCATTGCCTTAACACGGGCTCCTTCGAGTCTCGATAGTAATTTTCTAACACTCTGCATAATATAAAAGCCACAAAGGCAGATAGTACAAGCTGCACGAATACCAACGCCCATTTTATGCTCACATGGTATAGGTAAAAGTTAACATGGTTTCTCACTGCCTCAGAAGGAAAAATTTGCTTTATTGCTTCAATTACAAATCCCACAACCCACATTAAGCTAACCCCAGGATGATAGTGCTGATAAGTTTTTGCAAAGTCGAAAGTTTTAATTCCAACATAAAATTGCTCGGATCTAAAATACCAATTCACGCCGTCG
>ERZ795048.3741-NODE-3741-length-11077-cov-6.419434_pt1 | contig 11077 bp, 7 predicted proteins | sample MGYA00375132_ERZ795048 | MGnify/ENA primary metagenome ERZ795048 (study PRJEB30177, sample SAMN05720225) | activated sludge metagenome | isolation source: Anaerobic digester | place: Hong Kong | collected 2014-12-17 ...
GACAGGAGTAGATCGATTTGCATCTCAGTATGATTATATCAGTCCATCTGGGGACTATAAGATCGGAGATATTACTCGTTCTAAATTGCAGTATTGTTATTATGGTAAACTAAAAGGATATTATCATGTAAACGATATGAACCGTATTATTGGTGGCGTGGATTATCAATTAGATCAATTGGCTTCTCCTACATCTAATGTGGATGAACAGGCTTATCAATTGGGAGTCTATGCGCAAGATGAGTGGACAATCTGTGATGATTTGACGGCTACTATGGGAGCACGATACACAACACACAAAGAAGCAGGGCAAAACTTTTCTCCAAAAATTGCCGTGAAATACCAACTTGGAGATGTAAACTTCCGAGTAAACTATTCTACTGGTTTCCGTGCTCCTGATTTGATGCAATTGTATTATGTACGTCCAGCGCGTGGCACGGTAACGCTTGGTAATACGGACATGGATCCAGAAAAGAGTCAATATGCATCGTTTAATGTTGAGTATACCAATCATTATATCAATGCTTCTGCATCTGCTTATATCAATGCTGTTGATGATATGATTTTATATGAGACGACTAATCTATCTGATTATTCTGCAGAAGAACAAGCTCAGATTCTTGATAAGGTAACTGAAGCAGCGGGTCCAGATGAAGCAGCGACAATAACAAAGGTGCGCCAATATTTGAATCTAGATAAGGCATTAGTGCGTGGATTTGAGTTAAACTTAGACACGTATTTGACGAATGATTTATCTCTTGGAGCTCACTACTCATATGCTTATGGACAACAAAAGTCACAAGGGAAATGGGGGACATTGATTCGTGCAGTGCGCCACAGTGGTACTTGGTATGCAAACTATGGCCATACTTGGGGCACATATCGTTTGAATGTAAATCTAACTGGTTCTGCGCAAAGTAAACGGTACCATGAGACTTCTGGAAAAGATGTTTCAGCACCAGGCTTTGCCTTGTGGAATTTGGCAACAAAACATCGATTTAATTTGAAAAACTTTGCTGTAACACCAAGCGTTGGTATCAACAATATCTTTGATTATAAAGATGATCGTGCATATGATTCTAGCACTGTCAATTATTCAACGCTAAATCCAGGGCGTACACTATTTGTTGGTTTGACACTTGAGTTTACCAAATAATAGCTATTTTTATAGGCACTAAAAAAATAATTATGAAGCAACCCACTATTATTGTTGTTGGTATAGGACCTGGCAACGAGTTAGATATGACACTGGCTGTACGTGAAGTGTTACAGCAAGCTGATGTTGTCATTGGTTATAAGTATTATTTCCAATTTGTGACACCTTATTTGCGCCACGGTGCAACGTGTATTGACACGGGCATGAAAAAGGAAAAAGATCGTGCAGAGCAAGCTTTTGAAGCCATTCATGATGGAGCTATGTGTGTCGTTGTCATCAGTAGTGGAGATGCAGGAATATATGGTATGACTCCCCTTTTGTGGGAGATGAAAAAAGACAGAGGTGAGGACATCCAATTGATGTCCTTACCTGGTGTGAGTGCTTTTCAAAAAGCAGCTTCTTTATTAGGAGCACCTATAGGACATGATTTTTGTGTTATTTCGATGTCCGACTTGATGACTCCATGGCAAAAGATTGAGACGCGTATCGTCGCAGCTGCAACTGCTGATTTTGTAACAGCGGTGTATAACCCGAAGAGCAAAGGCAGATATTGGCAGTTGTATCGATTAAAAGAATTATTTCTGAAGCATGGGCGAGATCCGCAAACTCCTGTTGGATATGTGCGCCAAGCTGGTAGAGAAGATCAGGAAGTGCTTACAACTACATTGCAAGATTTTGATCCAGAAGATATCGATATGTTTACGGTGGTGATCATTGGGAATTCTCAGTCTTATTTATGGAACAAACAAATGATTACACCTCGTGGATATTACCGTGAATCTGCCGATGCGAATGCAAAGAATAAAGGGCAAGGGATTATGATTGAAAGTTTCCGTACAATCGATGCGGAGTTGTCTAACGGGGATATCCCTTTGGATCATAAATGGGCTTTGTTGCATGCTATCCATACAACGGCAGATTTTGAAATGGAGGACTTGCTGTATACGGATCAAGGAGCGGTGGCTACTCTTCATAAAGAATTAGTGACTACTGGACGAGTCAAACATATTGTGACTGATGTGACAATGGCGGCTTCTGGTATTCGTAAGGGCGCATTGAGCCGATTAGGTATTACTGTACACTGTTACTTAAATGATCCACGTGTAGCTACTATGGCAGAAGAAAAGGGGATTACACGTACACAGGCAGGTATTCGTTTGGCTACAGAAGAGTATCCTGATGCATTATATGTCTTTGGAAATGCGCCAACAGCTCTCATGGAATTGTGTGATATTATACGCAAGCAAGGAGTTCTGCCAGCAGGGATTATTGCTGCACCTGTAGGTTTTGTGCATGTGCAGGAATCTAAACATATGATTAAACCATTTACTCATATTCCTAAAGTGATTGTTGAAGGTCGAAAAGGAGGAAGTAATCTTGCCGCAACCTTAGTGAATGCTGTGTTAAGTTTAGAAGACGCAGAACTGTTAAGACCTGGTAGAGACTTATAATATAAATTCTTATGAAGACTCCACGATTTGTTATTTTGGGGATGCCCGATAGAATAGATGGCAGTTGGCCACAAGAAGCAATGCATGTTATTCGTAATGGATGTTGCTTTAGTGGAGGTAATCGTCATTATGAATTGGTCAAGCATCTATTGCCTTACAATGCTGAATGGATTCCTATAACCATACCAGTGTCGGATGTGATGGCTCAGTATGCAGTGTATGAAGAAGTCATCGTGTTTGCATCGGGTGATCCTGTCTTTTATGGTATCGCCAATACAATTCAGAGATATTATCCAGAAGCGGATATGATGTTATACCCTAGTCATAACGCTTTGCAGATGTTGGCACATCGATTATTGATGAATTATGCTGATATGCGTATCGTGACTTTAACTGGGCGTCCTTGGCACGAGTTGGATCGTGCTGTGATAGAGCGTGTCCCTAAATTGGGGATTCTTACAGATAAGGTGCATACTCCACAAAATATTGCAGCCAGATTGCTTGATTATGGATATGCTGATGGTGTGATGCATATAGGTGAGCGGTTGGGCAATCCATCACTAGAAAAGGTGCAATCTTTGTCTATTCAAGAAGTTGTGAACAAAACTTATGCTCATCCCAATTGTATTATATTACAGCTTGATTACTCTCATATTAAACGGCCTTTTGGTATTCCAGAATCTGATTTTCATTTGTTGGATGGTCGTGTCAATATGATTACTAAGGCGCCTATTCGTTTGTTGACGCTGAACTTGTTAGATTTGCATGACAAACAGCAATTTTGGGATGTCGGATTTTGCACTGGATCGATTTCTATAGAAGCGAAGAAGCAGTTCCCTCATCTTCATATCACTTCTTTTGAAATAAGACAAGCTGGACAAGACTTAATAAGGCTCAATGCTCGTCGACATCATGTGCCAGGTATTCGCCCTATAGTTGATGACTTCATGACGGTTGATTTGTCATTTCTAACTAAAGGAGAGGGGTATGCTACTCCAGATGCTGTGTTTATAGGAGGGCATGGAGGCGCTCTTGTAGAGATGGTGGACAGGATTATGCAGGTGCTGGCGGATGGAGGTGTACTGGTATTTAATGCTGTGTCTGAAAAGTCTCAAAACTTATTTCGAGAGGCAGTAGCACAGCAAGAGAATTTGGTTATAGTGCAAGAAATGCGTATCGCCATCGATGAGCATAACCCAATAGTGGCAATGAAAGCGGTCAAGGTGCTATCCAACAAATAGATATAGTCTTACATCAAAAATAAAATATATAATTAGGTAATCCATTATGACAAGGAAAGTTGTTGAATCTCCTCTACATGAAGGAAAAGGTATCGTTGTGGTAGCTATTGCTGCAGCTGGTGATATTGTGGTGGACAAACTAGTACAAGCATATCCTGCAATTAAAGTTGTGAGTACACGTTCAGAGGTCTCAGGCGAAACTATTGCGGCGTATAATGAGTATGTAGAGAGTCATTTTACAGAGTATGCTACATGGATATTTATTGGAGCTATAGGTATTGCCACTCGATTAATTGCTTCTTCTATCAAAGATAAAAAAATAGACCCAGCTGTGTTAGTGGTTGATTCGATGGGACAATATGTTGTCCCTATACTTTCAGGACATGTTGGAGGTGCTAACCAACAAGCACAAGCTATCTCGGGTGTATTGGGAGCTATGCCCATAATCACAACGCAAAGTGATTTGAATTCTTTGTGGGCTCTAGATACTTTACCTCAGAAGTTTTCATGGGAAATTGAGACTGTTGGGATTACCTTGAATGATTGTATTACTCGTTTTGTACATAAGCAACACATCGCTCTTTGGCTAGATGTACGCGATAAGGGAACTATGTATTTAGAGCAATCGTGTCCTGAGCATGTAACGGTGTATACGTCTATGGAAGAGATTCCTGAACAGATAGATTTAATCATTGCCGTGTCTGCACGATACGTTTCTAGTACGCACGCACCTGTTTTGTATTATCGTCCTAAAGTGCTTCATCTTGGACTAGGCTGTACGCATGATAGTTTAGCAGAAGGTGTTGATACGTATATCTGTGCTGAAATGAAAAAGATGGGATGGAGTCCATTATCTGTTGTTACCGTAGATACAATTGCCTTGAAAAAAGATGAACTATTGGTGCATAACGTGCAGAGTACATTGCAAGCTTCGTTGATGATTTATGATGCCAAGGATTTGCGAGATATTGAAGTGCCTAATCCATCCGAACATGTACGTGCGGTGACTGGTGTGTCTGGTGTAGCCGAGTCGTGTGCATTGAAAGCGAGTAACCTTGGGGCACTTTGCGTGGAAAAACAAAAAGGTAACATCCATGAAGGGCATCATTTTACTTGGGCTTTGGCGATGGATAGATTATATATTCGTATGGGGCATGTTGAATTTGTTGGTGCAGGTCCTGGTGATCCTGATTTGGTCTCTGTACGTGGGCGTCACTTTTTGGAGACTGCTGATTTGATATTATATGCTGGCAGTTTGGTTCCAAGAGCTCTTACTCAATGCCATAAACCAGTGGCTGTTGTAAGGAGTTCTGCTGGAATGAATCTGGAAGAGCAGTTTCTCATGATGCAAGATTTCTATAGACGTGGGTTGCTTGTTGTGCGTTTACATACTGGAGATCCATGTATTTATGGTGCAATTCAAGAGCAAATGGCTTTGATGGATGAGGCTGAGATGCGTTATCATATCACACCTGGTATTTCTTCTTTTCAGGCTGCAGCGGCTGAATTGCAATCGCAATTTACAATTCCTGAAAAGGTCCAAACCATAATACTTACTCGTGGAGAAGGGCGCACGGCTATGCCTGAGAATGAGAAGCTGCATCTTTTGGCACGTAGCCAAAGCACCATGTGTATCTTTTTGAGTGCTGGAATTGTGGATGATGTGCAGCGCCAACTGTTGGAACACTATCCACCAACGACTCCAGTAGCTGCATGTTATAAATTGACATGGCCTGATCAACGTATTTTTAGAGGTGAACTGCAATCATTGGTTCAAATTGTGAAGCAGAATAATTTGACCTTGACAACTATGATTGTTGTTGGTGAAGCTATTGATAATCGTAAAGGGCTATCTCGTTTATATGCAGATGAATTTAAACATCTCTTTCGAAAATGATTCTAGTTCTTGGGGGTACAACAGAAGGGCGTATGGCGGTTCAGGTCTTAGAAGAAGGAAATCATCCTTTCTTCTACAGCACACGTGACACAACACAAAGTGTGGATCTCCACCATGGAAAGCATATTACTGGCGGAATGACAGTAGAACAAATGTCTCTCTTTTGCCAAGAACATGCTATTCGTTTATTGGTTGATGCTGCCCATCCATTTGCTCGGCAATTGCATGAAAACGTGTATATTGTTTCTCAACGAATGGATATTCCTGTTGTCCGCGTAGAAAGGATATACCCTGATTATACATCATATACTCATCTTATACATTGGTGTAGTGATTATGAAGACGCTTGTAGGCAGTTGCAAGTGGATGATCGTTATTGTCTATTGGCTTTGAGCGGAGTACAAACGATCGCTAAACTGAGGTCATATTGGGAGACACATCCGCAGACATGGTTCCGCATTTTAAATAGGGATGTTTCTCGTCAAGTAGTCCAAAATATAGGGTTTCCGATGAATCGTATTTGTTATTATAAGGGCAAGACGGTCAAGGATGAACTCCAGCTTATCCAACACGTCTGTCCTGATGCCATTTTGACAAAAGAAAGTGGGGAATCGGGTGGACTTGTTTCAAAACTAGAAGCTGCTAAAGTGTCTAATCTCCCTGTGTATATTGTAAAGCGTCCTGTACTGCCCTCATCGTTTCTTGCCGTAAATGGGCCGCATGGTCTGCGTCGACAAATAGAAAATTTGTTCCCTGAATTTTATACATTACATACGGGGGTGACAACAGGTACGTGTGCGGCAACAGGAGCACTCTGTGCATTACAAACAATATTGGGTAAACGTTCACATGTCTACACATTACAGAGTGTTGGTATCATCTTACCTAATAGAGAAACCATCTATGTGAACGCGCAACTATTGTCTTGTAATGATCAGAGCGCGCAAGTAGAAGTTATAAAGCGTTCGGGAGATGACCCAGATACTACTCAGGGTATTCAAATTTTGGTCACCGTTAATCTTGTAGAAAGAAAACTTGGTTCAAAAGAAGATATTATTATTGATGGAGGTATTGGTATTGGTCGTGTGACTTTGCCTGGTTTGGATATACCTATAGGTGAAGCTGCTATTAATGCTGTTCCAAAGCAAATGATTCGTGATAATCTACATGATTTGCTTGTTGATTGGACTAAATATCAAGTAGAGGTCTTGATAGAAGTGCCCGTTGGGAAAGAGGTGGCTAGTCGTACCTTCAATCCTAAATTGGGCATTGTCGGTGGGATCTCTATTGTGGGAACAAGTGGTATTATTCGTCCGTTCTCTAGTGAAGCTTATGTGGCTTCAATAAAGCGATATATTGAAGTTGCGGTGGCAAATGAGCCCAATCATGTAGTGCTTAATTCTGGCGCGAAGAGTGAGAAAAAACTCCATGTCTTGTATCCGCAATTACACCCAACAGCTTTTATTCAGTATGGTAATTATATAGGTGAAGCACTTCGCTTTTGTGCAACACATAAAATTGCTCAAGTGACCTTGGGGGTAATGATAGGCAAAGCGGTTAAATTGGCCGAAGGATACTTAGATACTCATAGTCATAAAGTAACCAAAAATCATGCTTTTATGCAGCAAATTGCAGAAGAAGCAGGATGTGATTCTTCACATATTGAGTCTATTGGACAAATTAATATGGCCCGTGAATTATGGGATATATTATCTGATGAAGAGATGAAACGATACAATCAAGTTTTGTCTACCTATTGTCATCAATATTGTGATCCTTTATTGCCAGAAGGAGAGCTTGAGATTATTATTATTGCTCCTTCTGTGAGGAAATAATGGATGATTATAGATGCTTTTCTACAAGCTGAAGAACTTCTTCAATACTGTGTACTATAGTTTCTTTTGATGTCCTTACATGAAAAGCTGGTCTACGACCTTCTTGGCAATATACTGTAATTGGAATGGTAGGCATCTCTTTTTGGCTATCAGTCGCAATACCGTGACGATTCAATCCTTTGCACAACAAGTGATAAGCATCACCTGATCCTTCAACTGCAATGGTGTGATGATAAGAATATGCCACACGAAACAATCCACTGGGCGAATCAAATTGAATGCCTTGGTGAGATACAAATCGGTGCAATATTTTTTGCAATGCAAGATCTTCTGGTGTACCAACTTGAACAGCTTTTTCTTTATCTAATAGCCAAATTTTGTCGGCTATTTGTAAAGCCAGCTCTAAATCATGTGTAGACATGAAGATCGTTTTGTTTTCTTTTCGACTTAAACGATGTAAGAGTTGCATCATGTCGACTTTGCTTGGGTAATCCAAAAAGGCGGTTGGTTCATCCAATAAAATAATAGGAGTTTCTTGTGCTAGGGCTTTAGCTATCAATGCTTTTTGTCTTTCACCATCACTCAGAGTGTGGATCATACGGTGGGCTAAATGAGGAATACCCACTAATTGTAAAGCGTGCTGCACAATGGCTCTATCTGTATTACTGATAACTCCCCAAAAACCAGTATATGGGCTTCTTCCCAATGATACGAGTTCGTCTACTCGCATGTTACGAATCATTAATTTATCAGTAAGCACAACACTAATAACTTTGGCTAAAGCAGCATCAGTATATCCCCCAAGAAGACGGCCCATGATATGAATTTGTCCATGTAATGGAGGTAAAAAATTACAGATGGTCTTTAATAAGGTACTTTTCCCCACTCCATTACTTCCCAATAAGCAAGTGAGTTCACCAGAACAAATCTGAGCATCTATGTTGGTAGCAACTACTTTGGTACGTTTTTTACCTCGATAGCCAGTACTTAATTGTTCGATTTCTATTGTTGGATTCATGAAACTCTTTTTAAATGGTACTTCGTTTATGGAACAACACGGAGGCAACAACAGGAGCGCCTATAAGTGCTGTGACAGAATTAACTGGCAATGCTCCTTCTAGTCCAGGCATACGAGCTATTAAATTGCACAATAAAGCTAGTGTAGCTCCCATAAGCATGACGCCTGGCATGAGTAAGCGATGATCACTGGTGTGAAATAAACTTCGACACAAGTGGGGAACAGCTAATCCTAGAAATATAATGGGACCACAGTATGCCGTGACTATGGCAACGAGTACGCCTGATGTGGCAATAACTAAATGTCTAGCTCTTCGAATATTCAGTCCTAAATTTCGGGCATAACCTTCTCCAAGAAGCATTAAATTTAGCGTCTTTGTGAGGAGCATGGATATTGGTAATAGGATGAGCATCAAATAGATAAATACTTGTACTTGATCACCTGAAACGCGTGCAAAACTGCCTAATCCCCATATGACATAAGCACGAATATCTTCTTCTACACTGAAAAACTTGAGTACACCGATAATGGCATTGGCTACATACCCAATCATGACACCTATAATGAGTAAAGTAACATGTCCACGCACGGTTTGAGATACGAATAAGATAAGTGCCATAATGCTTAATGCACCAATGACTGCTGATATGGATAATGCAACTTCCCCTATTAATCCCATTGTACTAAGCGCATTTCCACCAATACTCCCTGACAATAACACTACAAAGGCTACACCTAAACTAGCTCCAGAACTGATACCCAATACGGAAGGACCAGCAAGTGGGTTGTGAAAAACAGTTTGCATCATTAGTCCACTTACAGCCAAACCTGCTCCTGCTACTAATGCTGTTATGGCTTGTGGAAGTCGACTCTTTATAATGATATTGTAAGCTATTTCTTGACTGGTATCTCCATGAATAATAATATCCCAAATTTGTTGAGGAGATATATATACAGATCCTAGTAATATATTCAATAGCATCAATAGTAGGATACATACAAAAATACTACCAAACAACCATAAAGGGTGTATGCTTCTTAATGCTATTGATTTTGTAGGAGAGCTTATCATAGGGTTGTTTTATTTTAAAAGAGAATAATATACTGGGGTGTAGTTTGGCAGGAGTTCTGGGTGAAATACTTTAATCATATCTTTTAGCAAGACGCAAGGTTCCATAGGCATTTGTTCGTAATATGGTTTTTTGTTCATATTACAGTAGATAACTCCATGGTTCTTGTAAGCGTCGAAATCAGCATATCGAGCATTAGTTGCCAAAAGGGCATCGTAGTCGTAATTCCCTTGATAACTGTTGACTATGCGCCAATAAGGCACATGAGCAGCTTGGCTATATATAGTTTCAAAGTCAAGCACTATACCGCCAGATTTTGGGTTATCGTGCATAAAATATTCTGCTCCTGCATCTTCGAATAGTTGGGCTAGAAAACTTTTACCTCCAACCGCATACCAGTGTCCACCACGCATTTCGCCAGAAAATACTTCTGGGCGATTTTTAACATGTTTGGTTAGATGTAAAAGGGAGAGATATTCTTGTTCCATCCCTTTAAAAATGGAATCTGCTTGTGTCTCTTTATTGATAAGTAAACCAACAAATTTGAGCCATTCGGCCTGAGCTAATGGGCTCATCTCTTTGTATCCTAGATAAGGAACTAAAGGTACACCAATATCTTTCATACTATCATATCCTCCTCTTTTGAAAGGCGAAATTAAGATAATGTCTGGTTGTAGTAACATGATGCGCTCTTTGTCAAACTGTCCTTCGATTCCGATGTGTTGAGTCGTTCCTGAAGTTAGTTGAGCTTTAATTTTTTGATTAAATAAGTGACGTGTAGAAGTTACTCCGACTACTCTTTCTGTTGCTTTCAATTTGATAAGCGTCGATAATTGTAAAGAAGTCATTGTTATCAATCGACGTACAGGAGTGTGTATCACTGTGTATCCTTGAGGGATAAGAGACTTGGTGTCTTTTAGAGAACGTGGTACAATAGCTAAGCGAAAAATTGTAGCCTTTTTACGTTGTGGGTCACTAATGTTAACCAAATGGATGTTTTTATATTGTCGTACACTATACCCCTTTGCATAAGAAAGTGGCATTGGGGTATATAGACTATCTAGCCTACTCGAAGTGGTCAGTGCCGTTTGAATAGTGTTTTTAGACCTGTTTTTAGACTTTGATTGACATCCTTGAATGATTGGTAAACAAGCTAACAGAATAACGACTAGCAAACTGGTCCGTATTGAGTTTCGTTGTACAAGCATATTGTTTGTTTTTGCTTGCAAATATACGGATTTTCTCTTGGCTATCTCGTGCAGTTTACCCATTTTTGCACACATGAATATGACAAATAATAAATCAAGTGAGCCTGCAGTTGCTTTTGTTTCCTTAGGCCCTGGAGACCCAGAATTGATTACTCTGAAAGCACTGAAAATATTTCAGCAAGCGGACTATATTTTTTATCC
>ERZ795048.3742-NODE-3742-length-11076-cov-4.203158_pt1 | contig 11076 bp, 10 predicted proteins | sample MGYA00375132_ERZ795048 | MGnify/ENA primary metagenome ERZ795048 (study PRJEB30177, sample SAMN05720225) | activated sludge metagenome | isolation source: Anaerobic digester | place: Hong Kong | collected 2014-12-17 ...
CCGATTTTTCCAGAGGAGGATTTCCGGGAAAGGTATAGGCTCCCATCTCCATGGATATGTCCAGGATTCGAGATAACTGGAGAAACTCCGCCTGCATAAAGAAGGCTCCTTTTTTCGCGAAAAACGACGATTTTTCTTCCGGAGATCAGAGAGTCAGCTTCTCTCCCCGGGCGATACGGAGGATTTCCTCCTCCGAGAGGGGGGACCGGTCGGGATGGGCGGAAAGGCAGAGAGGAACCGCCACTTCCAGAGGAGAGGATATGCTTTCCCCCGAATGAAGATAGAAGGTGCCCTTCTGGAGCCGTGCCACGTCGCCGTCATAGAGCCCCCATTCCTGGAGCATTTTTTTGCTCTGTTCGATGGCCCGGGGAGCCTGGGCTCGTCCGAGAAACCATGTCTGAAACTGGGCCAGGGCCTTGCAGTCGATATCCGTGGGGTTCTGGGAGGCCAGCAGAAGGCCGATGCCGTATTTGCGTCCCTGGGCGGCGAGGCGCAGGAGGCTTTCCTTGCAGGCGCTGGTGCGCACCGAAGGAATGTAATCCTTGGCCTCGTCCAGCACGAAAAGTCCCCGGAGTCCCAGGGCGTTTTTCGGAGGATACTGTTTTGCCCAGGAGAAAAGGGCCATGGCTAGAGTGTTTATGAAGTGCCGGGAGGATTCCAGCTCCCGGAGCCCCCAGAGGTTGATTACCGAAATCCGGGTTTTTTCCCCCGCCCCGAAGGTGTCTCCGTAAAGGATTTTCGGCGAGAGAGGGTCCCCCTCCTGGTGCAGCAAGGGGTCCGAAGATTGGGCCGCCGCCAGAAGATCTCCCAGTTCCCGGCTGAGTTTGCGGTAATCCTGCATGCCCGCGCTGATATCCGAAGGGGCCTCCTGGAGGATGTTCGTCAGCTCCCAAAGCGTCTTTCCCTTTTTTCGCGCCAGAAGCCGCAAAGCCTCCCCGAGAAGGGCCCGCCCCTTCTGGGCGCTTTTGGAACTCCCCTGCAGAATCCGCTCTCCCAAACTTTCCGCCGCCATGGTGATGGCGGTGTCCGTTCCGGAGAGATCGTTCTCCAGGGCCTCGAAATCCGGAAGCGGAGAAAGGTGTAAGGGTCTGCCTCCGGTGTGTCCTGGGGTCCAGAGAAGCACTTCCACATTTTCTTCGAAAAGCGCCGCCTTACGGTGCATTTCCTCTCCCCAGGAAGAAGGGGGTTCCTTCCAGGGCTGGCCGATCTGAGAAAGATCGTTGGCGCTGTCGATAACGATGCTCGGAATACCGCAGAGCGCCGCTTCCTCCACCAGCCTTTTGAGGAGCACCGTCTTTCCCGCTCCGCTCCCCGCCAGGACTACCCCGTGCTGTGCGAAAATTTGGGGAGGAAGAGTGATGGTCTCCCCCAGGATCATTTCGGTGCCCACCAGAACCCTCTCCTGAACTCCCCGAAAGGGAAGATTTTCCTCTCGGGCATTTTTTTCCTGAAAAGGAAGAAGAGGAGGTTCCTCCGCAATTTCTCCGGCCTTTTCGGGCTCAGGTTCCGGTGCCGGAGCGGGAGCCTTGGTTTCCGAAAGTTCTTTTCGAGAAATTTCCTTTTCTTCTGAAGAGATTGTCGAAAGATCTTCCCGAATTTTTTCGGCTTTTTGCAGAGATCCTCCGGCCTCTCCGGAGGAAGATCGTTTCTCTCCTCCGGGGGAAGGAGAACCTTGAGAGGTTACGGTGGTGACGCCATGTTCCTCCTTGCGAAACCATCGGCTTACCCTCGTTAGAATACCTTCCTGGGAAGGCCTTTCCGGGTTTGCCGTATCTTTGAGGAAAAAAGAGGCGTCCTTTGAGGTAGGTCGCGGTATGGTTCCCGAAGTTTCCTCAACAACCTTGCCGGAAAAATTCTCTTCCGTGCTTTTCGAAAGGGACCTTCCGGCTTTTCCCCGAAGGTTTTCTTTTTCCGCCGAAGTTTCGGTTTGTTTTCCCGGAGAGGCGAGCCGGAGGATCCAGGGAAAGGCTATCTGCATGCACGGAAGCTGAGAGACCATGCGCCGTTTGCGTATCCAATCCGGAAAATAGGGGTCGTTTTCCTGGAACATTTTCTGCAAGGCTCCCAGGATGAGGATCTCCTTTTCCGTTATAGGAGCAAAACGCCCTCCCGCTTTCTGGAAGGCCCGGTTCTGTTTCTTGGTCTGTTCTCCCGAATCCACCGGAGGAAGGGTGCGGAATATGGTGAGCTTTCGGAAGGAAAGCTCCTTTTCGATTCCCGAGGCGGTAAGAGCCTTGGCAAGCCGGGAGCGATAGGCGTTATGGTTGTTTTTCTGGATGACCCGGAAGCAGTAATGCTGCTCCCGATCTCCCTCGGAGCGGAAGATCAGGCGAATTCTCGCATGGAGGGGATCGGAAGGAAGGCTTCCGATGGGATCCAGTTCGATATCCATGTTGCGCTGAAGCGGCGTTTCCCAGAGAAGAAGCCGGGCTCCCAGACGCAGCAGGTTTCCGAGATCCTCCTCCTGGTCTTCTCCGAGAAATTCCAGGGGATCCATGCTGGTCTCAAGCTCTCCGAAACGGCGGTCCAGTGCGGAAAATTTGGGAGATACCGGAGGAACCGAGGGCTTGGGCATCTCCGGAGTTTCTCCCGGGGTTCCCTTTTCTTTTTCCGGAAGGTTTTCGGCTTCAGGGGAGTCCGGAAGGGCAGGCTCCTCTTTACGGGGTAGAGCCCCCGCAAAGGAGGTAAGCTCCGTAATGCGGTCCTCCTGAAGGCAGCGCAACCGGTGTTCCTGGCACATCTGGAGAATCTCCCGAGGAGTGTAGAGTCCCTCGATATTTTCGAAGGCCTGGGGAGCGAAGGGCCAGGTAGGATAAGGAGCTGTGAAGCCGTGCATCTCGAAGGAGGGAGCCATGCGCCGGGCGATGATGTTCCGGGCCATGGTGCCGCAGGGAACGGTATTCAGCGTGAAGGATTCGGAAAAGCGGTCCATCAGGGAGCTGAGAGCGTAGTCCCGGAGAATGTAGAAACTTTCCTCCAGGCACGAGAGAAGCACCAGGGTTCGCCCTGTCTGGTCCTGGAGGGCCGCGAGTCCCGAGGCCAGATTGAGAATGATACCCTTGGCTTTGCGCTCCTCATCGGAGAGATCCTCCGAAGGGGTTTCCTGAGAATAGAGAGCTCCCTGGGCCACGATGGCATCGATTTGGTCGAGGCAGAGCAGAGTGCCTCCCCGGAGGGCGAGAATCCAGGAGAGTCCCCGGAGAATTCCCCGGGGATCCTGTTCTCCCTCGCCAATGCCGAGAAGAGCTGCCTTCTCTTCCTCCAGGGATTCTCCGAGAAGCCAGGTGTAGCCCACGTTGGAGAGATCGAAATTATCCGTTCCCAGGGCCAGGAAAGCCCGGAGTACGTTCTGGTGCTGTCCCACCTCGGCCCGGAATTTTTTATGCAAATTTCCGAGAATGTTTTTCGACAGCTCCGGGAAATCTTCGGTGGAACACTCCCGCAGTTTTTTATGCAGCGAGGCTCCCCGGGGAAGTTCTTCAAAGAGTTTTGCCAGCACCCTGTCCAGCTGCAGGGTGCCCGGAGGCCCCTGAACGTCCCGGTGAAGGGATTCGAGATATCCCAGAAGCACGGTATGCCAGAACCGGGTGACGTCGGTCATATCCACGAGAAGAAAGGTGATTTCCGAAAGAGGCGTTCCTCCGGGAGCTTCCTTGAGGGCCTGACGCAGGGTCCCCAGGAGATGGGTTTTTCCGGCTCCTCCGGGGCCCCGGAGCAGCCGGCTTCGAGAGGCGGCGCTCAGGTGTTCCAGCTCGAAAAGCAGGCTTTCCCGGGCCGAAGCATGGAGTTCCGCCACGGAGTAGGGGTTGTTCTCCCATACGTCATCCAGCCGATGGGCGTAATCGAGATCCGCCGAGCGCAGTACGTTGCGTTCCAGAGATGAGTTCATAGAGTTCGTCCTCCTTCAGGGGGCCTAGGAAAGGCGCAGCACATGCCGGGAAACGCTTCCCAGGTGCAGTGCCGCCGCGTCGTCCTCCCGGGTACGGCTGAGAGGATCCTGGTATGTCATGAGGAGGATCTTTCCCTTTTGCTGCAGGGAGATGAGATGCCGGTCCATATCGCTTCGGGAGAGGGAGCTCAGGCGATACCGGAGATCCTTGAGAAAAACTCGATCCGTTCCCTTTTCCCGCATGATCATCCGGCTCAGAGCGAGGATTTTTTCTTCCTCCGGATCGAGGCGCGGGGATTCTCTTTCGGTAGAAGAAGCTGGAGGAGGAGAGGAGGGAGAGGGCGTTTCAGGCTTTTCTCCGGAAGGAGCCATAAACTCCGCCAGGGTGAGAGATCCCTCGTGGATGCGGAGCTGAAGCTGGGCGAGCAGCGCCTGGGCCAGGAGGGCGCATTCTCGGGGGATGCTACCTCCTCGGGGATTCAGGATGGGAAGGGTGAGATGTTCCGAAAGCCAGTCCCAGGAACGGTCGGTGAGATAGATGTGCTGGGCCCGGCCGACTTTTTCTATGCGGATAAGCTCCATCTGCAGCAGGGGGCGCCGATCCAGGGGGCTCATCTTGGGGCGGGTTTTGCCGAGGGGCACTCCGTCCCCCAAAAAGAAAAGCCCGTAAAGAAAAAGAACCTGTTTTGGCTTGAGCGAAAAATCCATATTTCTTCCCTCCTTGGAGCGGGATGATCCGGCTCCGTTATTGTGCGGAAACTCCCGGCGAGTTTTTCCGGCTCTCCGAAGCATGCCGTTTCTCGTGTGCCAGAAGCCATTCCTTGATGTGCAGACCTCCGCCGAATCCGACAAGAGAGCCGTTTTTCCCGATAACCCGATGGCACGGAACGATCAGAGCCACGGGATTTTTGTTGTTCGCCCCTCCCACGGCCCGGGGGGCCTTGGGATTTCCTACCGCGGCAGCTATGTCCTGGTAGGATCGGGTCTCGCCGTAGGGAATTTCCAGCAGGGCCTGCCAGACCCGTTTCTGAAAAGGAGTTCCCTCGAGGTGCAGGGGAACCGTAAAGGTGCGGCGGATCCCTCTGAAATATTCTTCGAGCTCCTCGAGGCAGAGCTCCATTACCGGAGAGAGCGCGGGAGAAGAGGAAGCCTTTTTCTCGGAGGGTCGAAACAGCACTCCCGCAATGGCTCCCTTTTTTTCCTGAATCTCCAGCATTCCCACGGGGAGGGGAAAAGAAAGCTCCGGATCTGATCTGCGGAAGAATTTTTCATGGGGGAAACCCTCCTTATTTTATGCACAATTTCTCTTATAGACTATAGCATGAAGCTTTTGGCTTATCCAAGAGATCTTTCCGTGTATCTCCGAAGGAACATCTGGTACCATGTTCCGGAGTGTATTGTATCGCAAGAAAGGTGGAGAAGCCATGAAAGCTAGGGTGGAGGCAATTTGCAGCAGCTCCCGAAGGCAGGAGCCTAAAGTTCCTTCGAAGGAAGGCTTTTTCGATGAAGGCCAGGGACTTCGGGGAGATTCGCATTACGGCATGAAGGAACGACAGATCAGCCTTTTGCGCCTCGAGGATATTCGGGAGGCGGAAAAGGAGGCGGGATTTCCCTTTCCTTACGGAAGCCTTGCGGAGAATCTGGTTCTCCGGGATCTTCCGGAGGAGCTTCCCTTGGGGACCTTGCTTCGTTCTTCCGGAGGCGTGGTGCTCCGGGTGGCGGAAAAGGGAAAGCGCCCCGGGGAACCTCACAGCTACGATTACCGGGGATGGTGTCTTTTGCCGGTGAAGGGATATTTTCTTGATGTGGTGCATGGAGGAGCTATGCTTCCCGGTGAGGAGATGGAGCTGGAATCTTCTCGGAACGCTCCGGAAGAGGAATAGCTTTCGGGAATGTCCGCAGTTTCGAAAGGGACTGAAGAAATATGAAAAAATTTTTTCTTTGCGCCAAATAATTGACCCTCCTTGGAGGATGTGGTTAGATAAACGGGAGTTCAAAACAAAGAGGAGGGATATCCCGTGTACATAGGAGTGGGAGAAGAAATCTTCGAGCGTTTTCCCGGATATCGCAGGATGGTGCTTCTTTGCGAGGGCATGGATAATTCGAAAGAGGTGCCGTTTTTGCTGGAGTTGCTGCGGAAGGGAGAAAAACAGATACGGGAAGATCCTTTTCTGGAGAAATACAAGGAACATCCCTCCGTGGCGGCATGGCAGGAGGCTTTCCGGAGCCTGGGGGTGAATCCCAACAAATATCCTCCTTCCATGGCGAACCTCGTAAAACGTGTGCGGTCGGGAAAGGAGCTCCCTTTCATCAACCCCTTGGTCTGCATTTTCAATATCGTGAGCATGAAATACCTCGTTCCCTGCGGAGGAGACGATTTGCGCCACGTCAAGGAGAAGGTGCTCCTCTGCCTCGCCTCGGGAGGAGAGCGCTACGTCCCCCTGGGGCAGCCCGATATGGAAGAGTTTCCCGATGCGGGAGAGGTGGTACTCAAGGATACCGCCAGCGGCGAGGTCTTCTGCCGTAAGTGGTGCTGGAAAAACGGGGAGCGGAGCAAAATCGATTCGGATTCCAGCCGGGTAGCCATCAACGTGGATTGCATGCCTCCCGTGGAGGAAGCCACGGCGCGGGCTGCTGCGGAAGAGCTGGCTTCTCTCATCAAGGATCATTGCGGCGGCTCCGTGAGCATGCATCTGCTTTCTCCGGAATCTCCGGGAGTGGAATTTCCCTAAGAAGTTCGAAAAGGAGCGTGAAGAGCGGCTATGTCGGATAGAAAGGATCTCCCGGGAGATCTTCAAAAAGCCCTGAGCTACCGCTGGGTGGTTTGGGGCGTGATGGTGCTTTCCTATATGGTGGTTTTTTTCCATCGTCTTGCGGCGGGAGTAGTGCGGGAGGATCTGGTGCGTGATTTCGGCCTCAGCGCCTCCGCCTTCGGCTCCCTGGCTTCCATGTATTTTTATGCTTACATGATTATGCAGATTCCCGTGGGGATGCTTGCGGATTCCCTGGGAGCCCGGATTACCGTTTTCGGAGGCACTCTTCTGGCGGGAGCGGGGTCCGTGCTTTTCGGCATGGCCTCCTCGGTGCCCATGCTCTTCGTAGGGCGTTTTTTGGTGGGTATCGGGGTCTCCACGGTTTTCGTCTCCATTCTCAAGGTTCTTTCCCAGTGGTACCGGAACCGGGAGTTCGCCTCCATGTCGGGGCTCACCGCTTTGATAGGTAACTTCGGAGGCGTTTTGGCCCAGCTTCCCCTCGCTTTTCTGGTGGCTCATTTTACCTGGAGAACCACCTTCGTGGGCATCGGAGGCTTGAGCCTTTTTCTGGCGGCATTGTGCTATCTCTTTATCCGCAATGCTCCCCGGGATATGGGATTTCCCCCCATCAACGAGGCTCAACAGGAGGAAGAACCCGGCCCTTCTCCGGGGCTTCTGAAGGCTCTCGGAGAGGTGCTCTCCTGCCGGAACATCTGGTTTGCCTTTCTCCTCTGCGGTTTCAGCTCCGCCGCCTTTCTCTCCCTCTCCGGAGCCTGGGGGGTATCGTATCTCCGGGAGGTTTTCGGGGTCGACGCCCGGGAGGCCTCGAAGATGATCTCCTACTGCGTTTTCGGAGGTATGGCGGGCACCTTTTCGGTGGGCTGTCTTTCGGATCGGCTGGGACGGCGCAAACTTCCCATGATCCTGCTCTGCCTGGTTTTTATCGGTACCTGGGTTCCCCTGGTTTTCGGAAATAAAACCATGCTTCCTCTCTGGGGGCTTTCGCCGCTTCTCTTTCTGTTGGGTTTTTCCGCCAGCTCTTTCATACTTGGTTGGGCCATTACCAAGGAAGTAAGCTCCCCCGCCTATACGGGAATCGCCATAGCCGTAGTGAATTCCGGAACATTTCTTGCCACGGCGCTGCTTACTACGGGAATGGGGAGCATGATCGACCGATACTCCCATCTTCCTCCGGAAGTGCAGTATCAGAAGGCTTTTCTCCTGTGTCTCATCTCCGCTCTACTCGCCCTGGGGGGAGGGATTTTTCTTCCCGAAACCTGGTGCCGCAACGTGGAGCGAAAAATCCGGAGCTAGATTGCCTCTTTTTCGAGAAGATGTACTGCAAACTGTGATGACTTATGCCCAGGCCTTTTCTTCGGGATGTTCTTTCCGGAGAAAAGGTTTTTTTTGAAAAAACTCTTCGAAAAAAGAGAATTGGTGGTGTTCAAAAAGGGCCCCTCCCTCTACAATGACCCGAAGTTCCCTCGGAAAAGAGGGGGATAGAGAAAGGAGTATCATAGGTGACTATCGCGGGTTTGTTCTACAGTCTTCTCACCGCTTTTTGCTGGGGTACGGTGCCGGTGATCTATCGGCGGAATATGGTGCAGATGCCCTTCGAAAAGATGAACGCTCTCCGGTCCTTCGGATTTTTGGGGGCCATGGGAGTGCTGGTCTATTTCTACGCTCCCCATAGCTTTCTGGAAGTTCCTCTTTCTATCATCGCCCTGATTGGAGGAGCCTGTTTCCTGGGCAACGTGCTGGGAGATGTGCTTTATATGAAGAGCATCGGTCTCTTGGGAATAGGAAAGGCCAGCGCCATTACCAGCATTTCTCCCCTGGTGGTGATGATCATCTCCATGTTCTGGCTGGGAGAGAGCCTTACCCCCTGGGGCATTACCGGGGCCCTCTCCATCATTTTCGGGCTCAACCTGGTGCGGCGTACCGAGGGAGTTCAAAAACGCTCCCGGGAAGAGGCGAACCTTCGCAAGGGGTTTTTGCTGGCGGTGCTTACCGCCCTCTGCTGGGGTTGTTCCTTTCCCGTAACCAAGTGGATCCTTTCCAACACCACGGTGGACGTGGCATCTCTCAACTTCTGGCGGGCCGTGGCCTTCGTGCCCTTCTCCTGGGCCTTCTGGCTCTTCCGGGCGTCCCGGATGCCCCGCAAGGAGACGTCTCTCTTTACCACCTCCAAAGTCGTTTTTCTGGAACTTCTCGCGGCGGGAGCTCTGGCTTTGGCCCTGGGAGGTTTTTTCCTCGCCCGGGCCCTGGAGCGTGCTCCGGCCTCTCTCGTGAGCCCTCTTACCTCCTCTTATCCTCTTATCGCCGTCTCCTGGGGAGTTTTTCTCTTTCACGAAAAGTTGAAGGGAATGCAGCTTCTGGGAGTGTGCGCCATCATTGTGGGGACCGTTATTATCTCTCTCTGAGGGGGGCGGAATCTCCGGGAATCGGAAAAATCCGGATTTGGATTCGAAATACCGTTTTTTTGCCTGAACCGGCTTTTTCGAAAATCCTTTCTAAGCACTATGGCGGTGCCTGTCCCGTACCCCTTGATGGTATGATGGTGGAGATGGGAAAAAATCTTGTTCTCTATTTGCGGAACTTCGAAAGGAGAGAAGATCGGTGTACACAATAGTATTTCTTCGGCATGGAGAAAGCGTATGGAATCGGGAAAACCTCTTCACGGGATGGACCGATGTGGATCTTTCCGAGAAAGGAGTCAAGGAGGCCCATGAAGCGGGCAAGCTCTTGCTTCGGGAGGGATACGACTTCGATGTGGCTTATACTTCGGTTCTCAAAAGGGCTATTCGGACTCTCTGGATCGCCCTGGACGAGATGGATCGCATGTGGCTTCCGGTCTACCGGAACTGGCGGCTGAACGAGCGGCATTACGGAGCGCTCCAGGGGTTGAACAAGGCGCAAACTGCGGAAAAATACGGGGATGACCAGGTTTTTACCTGGCGCAGAAGCTACGATGTACCTCCTCCTGGGCTTACTCCCGAGGATGAACGCTATCCCGGAAAGGATCCCCGGTATGCTTCGCTTTCCTCGGAGGAACTGCCGGTGACGGAATGCCTCAAGGATACCGTGGCCCGGGTGGTCCCCTATTGGAATGACGTTATCGCTCCGGATATACGCAAGGGCAGAAGAATTCTTGTGGCGGCTCACGGAAATAGCCTTCGGGGGTTGATCAAGTTTCTCGACGGCATTCCGGACGATGAGATCGCCAAACTCAACATCCCCACGGGAATACCTCTGGTGTACGAGCTGGATGAGGATTTGAAGCCTCTCAAGCATTACTATTTGGGGGATGAAGAGGCTGCCAGAAAAGCTGCGGAAGCCGTGGCAACCAGGCAAAGCAGGGGCGTTAGATCATGAGATTCCCTACGGTTCGGAATACGGTTTTTCTGCTCTCCCTGGTAGCGTTTTTTTCGGGTTCCACCGCCTGGGGAGCTCCTTTCTTCGCTTCCTACGACGTAACGCGGCATTCCGATGGGGAAGACGTGTTCCTCGAGGATTTCGTGGGATCTCCCGCTATCGTCATGTTTTTTTATCCCAACTGCGAAGATTGCAAGGAGGAGCTTCAGCTTTTCGAGAGCATGTACGAGGAGCTCCGGGAACGGGGGGTGGTGTTGCTTCCCATAACCAAAGAGCGCTTCAATCCCCGGCTGGTGTCGAAAACGTTGAAGGATATTCAGGTGGAGAAGGTGGAAGTGTATTACGATCACATGCCGGGGCTTTTCGAGAGCCTCCCCGTGCGCAGTGTGCCGAGACTTCTGGTTTGTGACGCTTCGGGAAACGTGGTGTACGATGAAAAGGGGATGGTATCGGATCTTGCTTTGGAAGAGGCGCTGGATCAGGTTGCCCCGAGAAAAGGAGAGTAAAAGAGAAATGAAAAAGTTCGGTTTTGCCATGATGCTGGGAATTTTGGGCCTCGCTCTTGTGGGAGGCGGGGTTTTTGCGGCGGAGGTTCCTCTGGAGGGATACGCTCTTCATAGCGCTCCCGGAGGAACTATGATCGCCACGGAAGATCTCCTGGGGTCCCCGGTGCTCTTGATTTTCTTCACTCCCAACTGTCCCGCCTGTGAGAAGGAGCTGAAAAGCCTGGATTCCCAATGGCGAGGATTCGAGGAAAAATGGGGGGTCAAGGTTCTTCCCGTGGCTCCGGGAGTTCTGAAAGATCAGGCTTCCCGGTTGGCGGAATTCGTGCGTCAGCGCTGGGGAGTGGCTACCCTGCAGGTGTACGTGGACGGAGAACCTCAGATGATGGAAGCCCACAACGTGGAGTACGTTCCCACCCTGGTGCTTTACGATAAGGAGGGGAAACAGGTCTGGAAGGAAACCGGAGCGGTTCCTGTGGCATCCCTGGAAAAGATTTTCGGAGAGAAACTCCGGTAATGTATAGAAATGGTGTGAAAATCCCCCTTCTCCGAAGAG
>ERZ795048.3744-NODE-3744-length-11074-cov-7.533261_pt1 | contig 11074 bp, 10 predicted proteins | sample MGYA00375132_ERZ795048 | MGnify/ENA primary metagenome ERZ795048 (study PRJEB30177, sample SAMN05720225) | activated sludge metagenome | isolation source: Anaerobic digester | place: Hong Kong | collected 2014-12-17 ...
CCCCCGAAATACGCGGCGGCATCATTGATCATTACCACCACATTCAGTATAAGTATATAATAAATACCATTATTCAGCGCTTTCAGTAATATAACATGGGAGAATGAAAAAACAATATACATCACCCCGAAGACCGTAACCGCGAGTGAGTACACCCCGCCGCGAAGAGGCCGCTTAAAAAGATGAAATATCAGTATTGCCGTCATAAAAAGAGAAAGAACAACAAAGATTGCCCTGGCATCAAAGGGCCGGACAAAACGGATTCCCCCGAAGGCATACAGATACATCAGCACATTCACAAAAAAACCCGCAGCGACACCAAACCATATAAGGGGTCCGTGGGATTCATCACGATAGGAAATCTGATAATATTCATACAGACAGATAAGCGATATAACCACCGAAACAAACAGCACCGGAAGAGAATACAGCATGTCTGTTGCCAGGCAGAATATATACACCGGCAATGTCACTACAGCACTTGCAATCCTCGTGAGGGTAGAATTTCCTTTACTCATATAGCACCATATCTCCTGTCTCTTTTTTGATATTCGCAGATTGCCCTATAGAGGTGCTGCGAGGTAAAATCCGGCCATAGTACATCAAAAAACACGAGCTCGGCATATGCCAGCTGCCATAACATGAAATTACTGATGCGGTATTCCCCGCTGGTCCGTATCAGGAGATCAACATCCGGCAGCTCCGGCACATAGAATTGTTTCTGAAGTTTCTTTTCAGTGAGTAATTCGCCGTCTTTTCTTTTATGAATCCAGCTGTTGACTCCGTCAAGAATTTCCTGCCTTCCTCCGTAATTAATGCAGAAATTCAGTACAATATTCCTGTTTTTTTTCGTTTGGGCAATAACAGAATCAATAATCCTCCCTGTTTCCGCGGGAAGCCTTTTCCTTGCCCCTGAAACAACCACTTTGACACCTTTCTCCTGAATTATATCAATTTTCGACTCAAAGAAAAGTGCAAGGAGGTTCCAGAGACCGTTTACCTCGGAAGCAGGGCGGTTCCAGTTTTCGGTAGAAAATGCGAAGAGAGACACAACACCGATTCCCAGAGATACTGACGCATCAATAAGGGGCTCAATAATATCAGCCCCTTTTCGATGCCCCTCCAGGCGGGGCAGTTTTTTTTTCTCAGCCCATCGGCCGTTCCCGTCCATAATAATGGCAACGTGTCGGGGGACAGTCTCTGGATCAATGGTGTCTTTATAATTTTTCATGTATGACAATAGTATGGATACAGGTTATTACTGTACAATGATGCCTATACGCTCAGTATTTCTTTTTCCTTATTACCGGTCAGCGTCTGGACTTCATCGATATATTTATCTGTAATTTTCTGAATACCTGCCACAGCCTGCTTTGACTCATCTTCAGAAATTTCTTTGTCTTTTTCAAGATCTTTTATCATATCGTTGCCATCCCGGCGAACATTCCGTATCGCGACACGGCAGTCCTCTGCCTTCTGTTTCGCGAGCTTCACATACTCTTTTCTTCTCTCCTCCGTGAGCTCCGGTATCTGAATACGAATGAGATTACCGTCATTGTTCGGATTAAGAGAAAGGTCGGATTTCAGTATTGCTTTTTCAATCGCATCCAGGTTTCCGTGGTCCCATGGCTGGATTACCACGAGTCTCGGTTCCGGACATGACACTGTGGCGACCTGGTTCATCGGCATTGCCGTTCCATATACTTCAATCTTCAGTCCGTCAAAAATAGCCGGATTCGCGCGCCCGGTCCTTATGGCGGAATAATCCTTTTCGAGGTTTTTTATACTTTTCTGCATCCTCTCTTCAACATCAGAAAGTATGTCATCAACCATAACTCCTCCTGTAGTACAATCGGGAAGACACGCTCCCCTTTTTATGCTGCCTGCCGCCGCCCGCAGCATGTGTACGGGTGCGGCAGAATATTGCGGTTTCAGGATATAAGCGTCCCAATCTTTTCGCCGCACACGATCTTTCTGATTGAATTCTCAGCAAACAGATCAAACACGGATATAGGGAGAACGTTATCCATACATAAAGAAATGGCAGTGAGATCCATAACCCTCAACTGCCGTTGTATTACATCAAGATACGAAATAGTATCAATTTTTTTCGCTTCGGCGTTTTTCATGGGATCCATGTCATACACGCCATCGACCTTTGTCGCTTTCATGAGAATCTCCGCCCCTATCTCAATAGCACGGAGACTTGCTGCGGTGTCGGTTGTAAAAAAAGGATTACCGGTCCCTCCGGAGAGAATTACCACCCTTCTTTTTTCAAGATGCCGAATTGCGCGGCGTCGTACATAGGGTTCAGCAACCGCCTGCATCTGAAGGGCCGTCATGACCCGTGAAGGGATTTCAAGCTTCTCCAGGGCGTCCTGCAGCGCCAGGGCATTGATTACCGTCGCGAGCATTCCCATGTAGTCACCGGTTGACCGGTCCATACCGAGGGCCTTTCCGGTTGTTCCCCGGAAAATATTCCCTCCCCCTACGACAATCGCGACATCGACACCAAGCCTGAAAACATCCCCTACTTCACCGGCTATTTTACGCACAACTGCGGGACTGATTCCATACCTGTCATCTCCCGCAAGGGCTTCACCGCTGAGTTTGAGAAGTATCCTCCGAAATTTAACTAACTCGCTATCGCCTTCCCCGGTCATTCTTATTTTCCTATCTGGTAACGCATAAATCTTCCGACAGAAATGTTCTCTCCGATTGTAGCGATCATATTTTTAATATAGTCCTTAATGATAACCTTGGGATCTTTAATATATTCCTGCTCCAGAAGACAGATTTCAGAATAAAACTTCTGCACTTTCCCTTCAATTATTTTTTCAATAACATTCTCCGGTTTCCCTGAATCTTTCATCTGGTCACGGAAAATATCTTTTTCCTTTTCGACTACATCTGACGGAACATCTTCGGAAGAAACATACTGCGGATTTGCAGCTGCCACCTGCATGCATAACTCACGGGCGAGGTCCTGAAACTCACTGTTCTTCGCAACAAAGTCAGTTTCGCAATTCAGCTCAAGAAGCACACCGATTTTGTTATTGTTGTGAATATAGGAAGAAACAATACCTTCCTTCGCATCACGTCCCATCTTTTTATTTGCCGATGAAAGTCCTTTTTTTCTGAGAAAATCAGCAGCTTTTTCTATATCTCCATCACACTCCACCAGTGCTTTTTTACAATCCAGCATACCGGCAAGAGTTCTTTCCCGCAATTCTTTAATTGATTCACTAGTTATTTCAGCCAAAACAGTACTCCTTTTAGATAAATTTTTCGGCGTTCACACAGGTGCATATTAGATGCATCTGTGTGAACGCGTTAATAGCGTAACAAAATGAATGAATTCAAAGACTATTCAGCAATAGTTTCGGATCCATCCTCAGTTTTTTTTGTAGAATCATCATCTGCGGCGTCAGCTTCGGCAGTTACAGTATCATCAGCTGCAGCTGAAGCTTCCTCATCAGCAGAGTCAGCATCTTCATCGATAGCGCCTGGTGCGGCATCAACGACATCTTCGTCTTCTTCACTATCAGCGCCTTCAGCCTGGCCACCTGATCTTCCTTCTATAATTGCTCTCGCCATGACATCAAGGAAAAGTGCAATCGCCCGTATGGCATCGTCATTACCGGGAATCGGATAATCAATTTCATCAGGATTACAGTTGGTATCAACAACAGCGAAAATTGGTATCCGGAGCCTTTTTGCCTCCTGCACTGCAATATCCTCCCTCTTCGGGTCAATGATAAAAAGTGCGTCGGGAAGCCTGGACATGTTTTTTATACCGTCAAGGACCTTTCTCTTCTTGGCAAGTTCTCTTTTAAGTTCAAGGATTTCTTTTTTCGTCTCAGCGTCCCACTGATCCGTTTCTTCCATTTTCTCAAGGTCTTTAAGACGCTCAATCGATTTACTTACTGTCTGATAATTCGTCAGAAGTCCTCCGAGCCATCTTTCGGAGATATAAAACATTTCACATTTTTCAGCATGCTCAACAACCGCAGCCTGGGCCTGTTTTTTTGTTCCGACAAAAAGAACTTTTCCGTTGTTTTCTGCAACTTCTTTCATTGCATTATACGCAATTTTCATACGCTGCATTGTTTTTTGAAGGTCAATGATATGGATCCCGTTACGGGCAGTAAAAATAAACTGTCCCATTTTCGGATTCCACCTTCTGGTCTGGTGACCGAAGTGAACACCTGACTCCAGTAATGCTTTCATAGATACAATAGACAATTAAGGTACCCCCTCACATCGAATAAGATTAATCACCAATGCATCCGCCGGCCCACATAATGGAAAAGGGAGCATTGCATCTGATTTTGATTAATAATGTAATTACGATTAGTCTGAAACGCTTCGCGCCCAGAAATTTTCACACACACACAAAGAGATAAAAGGCGTATAGTTTATGATTGCCACATGTAAAATAAGGAAGGCGGCAACCGGTTACTACCGGTTTAGTTTTTTTTATGCATCACCCGTACAAATATGTGATACACGTAATAGCCGCTGGTGCGGCTTCTACGCCTTTTTGAATAAAACAATTCCTATAAATATCCCAGCAATAGCAACGACATTGAGCCGTATGCTTACACGTATGATTTCAAGATCGAAACCTAACGCCGCTGTAAGGTTTTCCCTGAGAATTGAAAGAGCCGGGAAAATTTTCGCGACCAGCAATCCTACTGCTGACCCCAGTATCCCTCCAACAACGATGAAGGATAACAGGTATCCTATGTTTCCCTTTTCAAATGTCATAGAAATCCATTAAAGCAGACATTAAATCCGGCCACATGGGTATATGTCAAGTGAATTTATCGCATTTTTTACGTTTCACGAATAAAAAACACAGCGGCTTTTACATTACACGCAATGATGGTTTTTTATCATTCCTGCCGCTCTGCGGCGGCAGGAATTCATACGATATTAAATAAATCTTCATATTTTGTTAATACAACGGCCGTAATTTCCATTCATAAGACGGTGAGGTCATCATTTTTTCCCTGATGAATTACAGCCGTACAATTTTTACACGATATCAGTGTAGACATTACAATTAGGAGGATCATTGTTACAATGATTAAAAACACAGCAAAGAAAATTATCATAGCGGTTGCGGTAATGGCAATCGGTCTTGGTTCAGCCCTCATCGGCTGCAAACGCGAAAGCGGAACAAGAGTCGTAATCAAGGGTTCAACGACAGTGCTTCCAATTACCCAGAAAGCGATGGAAGCATACAGGCAGAACCACAATGTTTCAATTACCATTGAAGGAAGCGGGTCCGGCAACGGCATCAAGGCGCTTCTTGACGGAAGCACGGACATAGCAAATGCGTCACGTGAGATGAAACCGAAGGAACGTGCTGCGGCGCAGGCGAAAAACATAGCTGTTGAAGAAATTGTATGCGCGTACGACATGATAGTACCGGTTATTCATCCTTCAAACCCGGTAACCAATCTTACTACCGCCCAGCTGAAAGGTATTTATGAAGGAACAATAACAAACTGGAAACAGGTTGGCGGACCTGATTCAGAAATTGTTGTTATCTCAAGAGACACAAGTTCGGGCACTTATGAGTACTGGCACGAATCAGTAATGAAGAAGAAAGATGTCCGTCAGGACGCACTTCTTCAGGCATCAAACGGTTCAGTTGTGACGGCAGTTTCAGGGAACGCGAAAGCCATCGGCTACATCGGATTTGGATATCTTAATGATTCAGTAAAGGCCCTTAATGTAAACGGCGTACAGGCAACAATTGAAAACGGTAAATCGCGGGCATATCCGATTTCCCGGGGGCTCTATATGTATGTAAACAAAACAACCCTCTCTCAGGAAGCACGGGATTTCGTAAACTTCATCCTCGGCGCTGAAGGACAGAAGATTGTAAGAGAAGCAGGATATATTCCCCTGTAAACCTCAGATTTATCAAAAAACTACCATAAACCCTGAACCGGACGTTCAGGGTTTTTCTTTTATAAATTGACTTGACAGAATGCAGGGATGACACCACACACTATCGAAACGGTACATACCGTACTGTTGCCCCGATGCAATACATGCGCACAGACCCATACTATACGAGGAACTACTATGAAGATATCGAGATATATCCTGCCGACGCTCAAGGAAGACCCTTCTGATGCGACGGTAACAAGTCACCGGCTCATGGTCCGGGCCGGCCTTATTCGAAAAGAATCCGCCGGGATGTACATCTATCTGCCCCTGGGACTCAAGGTACTCCAGAAGGTGACCGCTATTGTGCGTGAGGAGATGAACAGGTCAGGAGCCCTGGAATTCCTGATGCCGGAGATGACCTCCGCTGAATTGTGGAAGGAGTCGGGACGATGGAACACCATGGGCCCTGAAATGTTCCGCATTAAAGACAGGAACAGTATGGAATACGCCCTTGCCCCGACCCATGAAGAGGCATTCACTTCAGCGATCCGGTCCCTGATATCGTCATACCGGGACCTGCCGTTAAACGCCTATCAGATCAACACAAAATTCCGTGATGAGATCCGGCCCCGTTTCGGCGTGATGCGGAGCAAAGAGTTCATCATGAAGGACGCCTATTCCTTTGACATGGACGAACAGGGCCTGGATGAATCGTACCAGACCATGAGAAAAACCTACCGTACAATTTTCAAGCGTTGCAGTCTTGAAACAATTCCCGTTGAAGCGGACACCGGCGCAATGGGGGGAAGCCAGTCGGAGGAATTCATGGTGGCATCGGAAATCGGGGAAGAAGTGCTTCTTATCTGCGAATCATGCGGCTACAAGGCGAATCAGGAAAAAGCGGAATTCCGGCATACCGCTGTTGAAAATAAAGAGCCCGAAGAACCGATTCTCGAAGTCGACACTCCCGATGTCAGGACCATTGATGACCTGACTGCCTTTTTCAAGTGCGGAGCGGAACGGTTTCTTAAAAGCATAATCTACACTGCTGACGGTGAACATGTTATGGCAGTGGTGCCGGGGAACCGGGAAATCAATGAACACAAACTGAAGAACCATCTCCGGGCTGCTGAACTGGAACTGGCTTCCGATTCCGCCGTTGAGGATGTTACAGGGGCCCCTGTTGGATTTGCAGGGCCTGTTACAGAAAAGAAAATCCGTATGGTGTTTGACATTTCAGTGAAAGACATCGCAAACGGCATTACCGGGGCCAACAAAAGGAACACTCACTTTACAGGTGTAAATCCCGGGAGAGATTTTACTGTTACTGAAGAATCCGACATCACAATCGCTGAAGAAGGTGATCCCTGTCCACAGTGCGGGAAGGCCATGATTACCCGGAAAGGAATTGAAGTGGGGCATATTTTCAAGCTTGGATACAAGTACTCAAAATCAATGTCCCTCACGGTTCTTGACAAAAATGGTAAAGCGGTCAACCCGATTATGGGGTGCTACGGCATCGGGGTCAACAGGACCATGGCGGCCATTGTCGAACAGCATCATGATGAAAAAGGAATAGTGTGGCCGATGTCAATTGCACCTTTTCAGGTATTGATTACGGGTATTGCGAAATCGGAGGAGGAAATTGCCTCTGTCGATGAAATTTATTCCATGGTCAGGGATGCCGGGATTGAAGTCCTCTGCGACGACAGAAAGGTAAGTCCGGGTTTCAAATTTGCCGACGCTGAACTGATAGGAATTCCTGTTCGCATTACCGTGGGAAAGAACTACTTCAACAACAATGAACTTGAAATAAAAATGCGAAGAACCGGTGAATCCGAAAATGTGACAAAGGAAAACCTTCTCTCCCGCATCAGGGAAATCATTGCAGAGGAGATGGACATCATAGATAACTGATCCGGCGCATTTTTCACGTATCAGGGATCACGACGCGGAACCCGCGGAACCTGTCGCCGATATCAGGCCCCCCGGCGTTCCGTACGGAGGAACGCTGGTAATACGCGCCGTCATTAAAACCTCCTCCGCGGAGTACCCGGAGTTCACCGCGCGGGGGGCCCCCGGGATTCTTCTCAGGGCTTTCCCCGTAATAGTATATGCTGTACCGGTCCATACACCATTCCCAGAGATTTCCGCTCATATCATACAGCCCGTATCCGTTAGGCAGCTTTTCCCTTGAACTGTGGACCGTTCTTCCGGTATTCCGGAGGGAGGAATTACTGTAATACCAGCAGTAATCTCCATCCATTTCGGCTCCCCAGTAATAAGGCGTGTCACTTCCTCCACGGCATGCATACTCCCATTCGGCCTCATAGGGGAGACGGGCCTTGACTCCATACCGCCTGCTCATTTCCCTGCAGAACCCCATGGCATCGTTCCAGCTTACACCTGCAGCCGGAAACAACTCCGCCCCCTCTTCACCCTTCCCGGCACATTTTCCTGTTACACGGCAATACTGCTTTTCCGAAACCTCATACTTCCCTATCCAGAAGGAATCAACCTGTACAACATGACGGGGGCATTCCTCGGTTATACTTACACCGCACTCCTCATGCCCCATTGAGAAAACACCTCCCGGTATCCGTACAAATTCAATCCCTCCCACGGTTTTCACCACCGGCACTGTACGGTGACCCTGTCCGGGAGAAACGCACTGTATACCACAGGATACAGCCAGTGCAGCCAGAACAAATTTCGCTTTCTTCAATAGTGAAATCATCATGTGTATTCCCTTCTATATCAATATCTCATGGCGTACTGACGGTTTTTTTTGTTTATGAGTATCGCGTAAAAACTATACCATGCAGGCCGAAAGAAACAAGAAAATCGCTTTACACAGAAAGACCAGCCTGTTACACTTAAGTAATACGTGATCATTCAATGAATGCACAATCTAATGGAAACAACAGTATTTTTCAATATTAATTCCCGTATCACCACTACAGGATAACCATACACTGCCATCATGAAAGTCCGGATTACAGTACTAGCGTTTATTATCATTACGGCATATATACCTGTTTTGATCTCTGGAAAAAGCAGCGCCGGGGAGAACAGCATTCCCGCTGACATCGTCCCGTCGTCAGCTGCGTTGTACGGGAGAGGTGCAAGCTATACCAGGGGAATTGACATTATTCTTTATTTCATCCATAACGTCGCCGCGGCACAGGGAAGGAGGAAAACAATTGAATGGATGAATTCCTTCGCATCGGCGACAAACATTGATCTGCGGAACAAAAATTCACTCGAAATGAATGGAATCGATACAGCAAGACCATTTGCCGTATCCTACTTTCAGAATCCCGGCAAAGAGGGCGATTTTCTGTTTGTTATACCGGTAAAACAGGGCGCTTCATTTCCGTATAAATTTGTTGATATCATTCGCCGGAAAACCGGGGCCAAAAAGAAAATCGATATGAATCCCGCCATTACCCGTTATGGGAAACATTCAATGTTTCAGATACAGAAAGATATTTTCTTCTCATCACATGAGCAGTATTTTCTGGTGAGCTCATCTGGTTCACTGCTCAGAAGTGCGCTGGATTGTGCAGCAAAGAAGTCCGGGGCCAAATCCCTCGCAGGGGACAAAGAATACCGGGAGTTCTGGAAAGGACCGGTACAGGATTCAGATGTTTCACTGTATGCCCGCAAGGGAATGGCTGTTACCGACGCCCTGTCCCATTTTATCGAACCATCTACTTTAAATATTGACGATGAAAATGTACAGTCTGAACCGCCTCCGGGCAACCCTGTCCCGTTCTTTGAGTCAACGGGTATGGGAATTTCAAAAAACGGGAACCGTTTCCAGTGTGAAATTACTGCAAAACTCAATCATGATAATCCTTCATCGGATATACTGCGGGAATCCATCCGTGCAAACAGTTCACAAAAGTGTATATACGCCAACGATGCCCTTTTGTATTCATATCTCTCTTTAAAGCCGGAATCGCTTCACAGGTTCTGCGAAGACAGCAGGGGCAAAAATACAGCGCTATGCTCTGCTTTTTACGAAATCACTGAACTCATGATAAAATATACAAATCTTATCATCGAAAAGGACTTCGTGAATTCTTTTGAAGGAATCAGCAATATCGCTGTAAAAAAGTCAGGACTCCAGGGCCATCCCGACCATTACGTAATGTATTTCACAATGAAGGACAGGCAAGCCAGTAAAGCTTTCTGGAACACGATGAAAGACTACCTGCAGGACTCGGAAGATATCGGATACACGTTCAACGAAAAAAAAATCGGGGTCACCCCTGCCTTCAGTGTAAAAAACATGCAGGGTGCTGAAACTATATACGCCAACAATGATAATTCGTTTTTTATAAGCAATAATGCTGAATTCCTCAGCAGTATGATTAATGAAAAGAAACTGTCACTGCCCGAAATATGTTCAGCGGCATCAGGAAATAAGATTGACTCCACGGTATTCTCTTTTACACGTATTAACCTCGAGGATGAAAGTTTCATCAAGGCTATTATCCTCCTTTCCACATATAACAGCAACAGGCTGCTGTATAATATTTTGAATAAAAGCCTTAAAATAGAAATGGTAGGAAAAATTAACATGAGCACTATCATGTTCAACCTGGATATTCATATCAGGGATACATCAACCCGGACACCGAAATAAACGACTACTGAAACAGGGAGAATATTATGACGAATTATCTGCGCAGCGCCATTCAGATTATACTGCTGCTCACAATACTGCATCCTGCCGCACTGCCGGCAGCACATATTACCGACGGGGGGCAATATCTCAATGATAATGTGAAGACCGAAACACTCCGCAACGGTATCAAGGTGTTGATGCTGAACCGTGGATACGCCCCGACCCTCGCACTGATTATATCATTTAAAGTCGGCTCGACAGATGAAAGCTACGATACCATGGGAATGGCGCACCTCCTTGAACATATGCTCTTTAAAGGGACTGATAGAATCGGTACCACGAATTACAGAGAGGAAAAGAAAATCCTTGATAGAATAGCCGCAGTGGGTGATACAATCGACCGTCTCATACTTCAAAACCCGGACAATTCCAGAATCCCTGAACTGAAGAAAGAACTGCAGCAACTGCAGATACAGCACCGGAAGTATACAGTTAGTTCCACCTATGATAAAATCTATACAGCCAATGGAG
>ERZ795048.3749-NODE-3749-length-11065-cov-4.679292_pt1 | contig 11065 bp, 5 predicted proteins | sample MGYA00375132_ERZ795048 | MGnify/ENA primary metagenome ERZ795048 (study PRJEB30177, sample SAMN05720225) | activated sludge metagenome | isolation source: Anaerobic digester | place: Hong Kong | collected 2014-12-17 ...
CTTGCCCAGCAGATCCAAGGCTTCCAGCAGAACTTTTCGTGTATAGCTCGCTGAGAAATTATCCAGGAATCTGTAATATATTTCGGTTAGGAAACCCGATAACAGTACAAAATTTAACATTTCAGTTCAACAAAATCTCCCATGTAATTCATCCCTGGATGAAGCTACAATGATGTAATCTCAAGTACATCCTCACCGGCTTTTTCGCCAATAACAATCCTTTTGCGCAACGATTCAACATCTTCATCCTTAACAAGCACTTTCCCGGCCTGTTGTCCGTCGATATGCAGCAGTACCTCCTGGTTGCTACGGAACGATCCGATCTCTGCATCTTTCACATTAATCAACGACATGGCAGGTGCTTCGTCACTGTTTACGATTACATTTTCCAGGGTGAAGCCGGAGGCAAACAGACAACTGATGCCTCGCCTGGTGGTAAATACCGAATTCTTAACTGACAGATTGCTTACGGACATTTCGGGCAATCCCAGCAACTGGATGGCTCTTTCGGCGCCCTGGCAATACACATCTGAAATAAAAATATTCCTGAATTCCGGCGTTGCTTCACTGGCTTCGGGTGCATGTTTGATAAGACTTTCAATGGGATCTTCTCCCATTTCCGTTGGGGCCAGCCCAGCGTAAAAAAGATTGAATATGATAGCGTCTCTCTCGATATTTATCATTCGTATATTCTCAATGTGGATATTCTCCACAACGCCACCCCTGCCCCGGGTACTTTTAAAACGCAATCCCACATCCGTACCGGTAAAGGAACAATTCCGAACCCAGATATCTTTTACTCCTCCCGACATCTCACTGCCAACAACAAAACCACCATGCCCGTGATGTACTATGCAATTATCCACATCAACATACTGGGTTGGCATACCCCGATCTCTTCCTTCCTTATCTTTCCCGGATTTCAGACAGATGGCATCATCGCCCACGTCGAAGGTTGAATTTGTAATTGTAACAAACTTGCAGGATTCGACATCGATGCCATCACCATTCTGTGCAAACCATGGATTTCTTACAGTTATATCATCGATGGTGAGGTTGGTACACATCAGGGGATGAATACACCATCCCGGGGAATTTTCAAATAACGGACCATCCAGAAGTACTTTATTACAGCTCACAAGTTGAACCAGCGGGGGCCTGAAATAGGGTTTGTAGCGATCCATTTCCGGCGTGCCTGCATATTGTTGTTTTACCTGCCCGGGATTTTTTGCAGCTTCAAGTGTATATTCGGTGGGCCACCAGATAGATCCATCCTCTGACAACACTCCTCCCGAATGTATCAGTTCGGACCATTGAGATCCTGTCATTTTATCCCTTTTTACCGGCCGCCAGATCTCTCCGGAACCATCGAATATTCCCTTGCCCGTAATAGCAATGTTTTCAAGGCTGTCGCCATAAATCAGCGGCATGGCCCTCAGGTCACGCTGCCCTTCAAAGTAGGTGTAGACGAAGGGATAATCATCAAAATTCCTGCTGAACATAACCAGCGCTCCATCGGCTAGATGAAGGTTAACATTGCTGCGCAACTGAATGGGGCCGGTCACCCAAACACCTGCAGGAATTATAACTTTTCCTCCTCCTGCATTGCTGCATTCGTCGATGGTCCTGTTAATGAATTCCGTATTCAGAGTCACTCCGTCATTTACGGCACCAAAATCGGTGATTAAAAATTCCTTCTCAGGAAAACTTGTTTTTTCTACATTGAATCTGTCATTATTCGTTGTCCGGGGTTCCGGACTTCCGTTATCACAGGATGATCCAACTAGCAGTGTAATCACTGAAACCAATAATACTTTCTGGGCAATTTTCATTCCGAAAACGGTTAGATTTATAAAATTTACGGGAAGACATGTTTTCCCTCAGGATTTGATTTCCCGAACGGCATCATCTTCAACAAGCAAAAATTCAAATCAAATATAGGCCCGGAAAGCAAATGGGATGTTTAATAATTAGTCATAAATATATGGTAGTTTGGTAACCCTTCTCTAAATCAGGAATTGCTGTTCCCATTGTATTTGGAAGGAGAGACCCCGAACTGCTTTTTGAAACTGGTACTGAAATACCGGATATCATTATAGCCGACCATATAAGCAACTTCGGAAATATTATATTCACCTGATTCAATATACTGGGCGGCTTTTTTCAAACGTAGCATACGGATGAGTTCCACCGGCTGATACCCTGTAATCCCTTTAATCTTTTTGTAGAAAAGGGTTCTGCTCACAAATACCCTGGCTGCCAGTTTCTCCACATTAAATTCCGGATCTCCCATATTTTCATCAATCATATGGATAACCTCATTGATGAAGTCCTTATCCTTTGAAGTTACATGGACCTCATCGGGTTTTAATTCGATCCGGTTATTGAATAACTCTTTTATCTTCTCCCGCTGGTTAATGAAAGACTGGACATAAGAAAGTAGCAGCTTATCGTTAAAAGGTTTCGGGATATACGCTTCAGCTCCTGTTTGTAATCCTTCCACCTGGCTTTCGACCTCCGATTTTGAAGAGAGCATTATTACAGGAATATGACAGGTGCTGAATTCATCTTTAATCTTTCTGGTCAGTTCAATACCGCTCATCACCGGCATCATATTATCCGATATGATAAGGTCCGGAATTATTTCCTTCGCCTGTTCCCAGCCATCCTTTCCATCTTTTGCAATGCTGACTTTGTATTTCGTTTCAAGCAATCCGCGGAGATAACTGCACATTTCCACATCATCCTCCACAACAAGAATATGATATCCATCTTTCTGGCTGTCAGAAGGCTCTCTCAAAACCGGCTCGACAATCTCTTCCACTTCATCTATTTCCCGGACCTTGGGAGTATAACTGTAGGCTTCCCTGGATTTTACAATCACATTCTCCGGGAAATGATCAGTGCCTGTAAGCAGGTGAACCGTAAAATCAGTACCTTTCCCCGGCACACTATCTGCCTTCATTTCTCCTTTATGGAGTTTAACATATTCCAGGGAAAGAGAGAGCCCGATCCCGGTGCCCTGGTATTCGTCATTTTCCGCCGTATGGGAGACAAAGAACCTGTCAAAAATCAGGTCGAGTTTATCTTTTTCAATGCCAACTCCTGTATCTCTGACGATGATTTTTACGGAATCCCCGGGTTTTGTATCATAAGTGACTATGATTGAAATCTGCCCGTTTTCGCGTGTAAACTTAAATGCATTCGAAAGGAGGTTGAAAAACACGATGTCCAGTTTCTGAATATCGCCCCAGACCACCATATGTTCATCACGTTCATCATAAATAAGTGAGAACCGTATATTCTTCTGTTTCGCCAATGCTTCGAAACTTTCATAGATCTGGCGGAAAAAAGGTATCAGTTCAATCTCCTGGATCTTCAGCGTCATCTGTTCATTTTGTACCTTTCTGAAGTCCAGGATCTGGTTCACCATCCTTAGCAAACGCTTACTGTTCCTGTGAACTACAGCCAGTTGCTGTTTTACTTCCGGACGCATTTTTTCCTGAACGATCAATTTATCCAGTGGGCCCAATATCAAGGTAAGGGGAGTACGGATCTCATGCGAGATATTGGTAAAGAACCTCAGCTTGGATTCTGCGACACGCTTTTCAATCTTAACCTCGTTCTTCAGGCGGAAGAACCGCATGGAGATACGGATTGCCAGAAATACCAATCCCAGAAAGAGCAAAAAGTAAATAAAATAGGCAAGTTTTGTGTTCCAGATGGGTGGAAGAATGGTAATGTCCAGCGAAGCTTCCGAATCATATTCAGTCCGGTCGCTATTAAAACCCTTAACCCTGAAAGTATAGCTGCCAGGCGGGATATTTGTAAAGGTGGCTTTATGCTCCGAACTGATCTGGCTCCAGGTATTGTTAAATCCTTCCAGCAGGTAACTGTATTGATTGCTGGCTGGTGACCTGAAAGACAGTAATGAAAATTCGAGGGAGAAATTGGATTGATCGTGCTTCAGGACCAGGTCATTGCAATAGGAGATTGCTTTCTCAAGGGGCGAGTTCTCTTTCCTTGGGAACACATCCGTATTATTTAGCTGGAAACCGGTCAGACTGATGGTCGGATTCACATTTTCTTCCGTAATCTGATTGGCATGAATGGAATAAAATCCATTTATTGTACCGAACAACACCTTGCCATTCGGTGATGTTATGGCAGTACGCTCAGAGAAAAAGTTCTCCGGAAGCCCGATTTTATCATCAAAGTTCTTGATCTCTCCGGTTACAGGATTATACCGAGACAAACCGTTATTTGTCCCGATCCAGATAAAACCATACACATCCTCAGTCAGGCTAAGGATATAATCATCCCGCAACCCGATCTCATGATTAAAGTAACGTATTTCAAACCGGTCTGATGCAGGATTCCTGATCTCGTTCACTCCTCCTCCGGAAGTACCCAGCCAGATATGCCCGTTTGAATCTTCAATGACCATGATAATATCGTTATACGACAACCCGTTTCCCTGTCGTGGATTTGAAAGAATGGTCTTGAACTCAAATTCTCCCGAAGATTTATAAATATCCACGTAATTCAGTCCGTAGGTAGTGGCCAGCCACATCCTGCCCCGGGAATCCAGGAAAAGATCCCGGATCTTATCAGATGTTAGCGAACTATTCTCGGTGGTGAAATGATGAAATACATATTTCCCAGTTGCATCCTTCTCAATCATATTCAATCCGCCTCCATAGGTCCCGACCCAGATACGGTCCATGGCATCCACCAGTAGGTCGTATGCATTATCGTTTCCCAGGGAGTTTAATACTCCAGGATCATGCCGGAAATTTGAATACGTCAGGCGTGTATAATCTATGGATCGGTTATGCAGCGACTGGTTGGATTTATAGATCCCTGCTCCTTTCGTACAAAGCCAGATATAACCGTGCTTGTCTTCAGTTATTGAGTATACGTTATAGCCTGAATAGCTTTTCTCCGTGCTCTCATCAATCCTGCAATAGGGCTGCAAATCACCATCGTAAATATATATCTGCCCATTTTTTGTTCCGGCCCATGTATATCCTCTTGAGTCAACAAAAAGTGCCCTTATAACATTTTCGACCTTATTTTTCGGACTCTGAACCGGCCTGATATATTCAAAAGCCTCGTCCAGAGTAACCAGTCTTACCAGCCCCTTTCCAAACCAGTTGGTTCCGATCCAGAGGTTCCCTTCCCTGTCCTCTTCAATACACTCTACCACGTTTGATTGCAGCGAAGACGGATCCCGCGGATTATTCAGGTACCGTATAAATACATCCTTCCCCCTGTCATATTTCTGAATTCCCATATTCTGACCACCCAGCCAGAACTGATTTTTTGAATCCTCCTTTATAATTATTCGCTCATCATCCGTCAGGTTACTGAATTCGGTCGGGGTTAACTGATAATATTTAAATTTTCCGTTCAGGGGATCAAACCTGGTAATTCCAAATTTCTCTGTTATCAGCCATACCTGCCCAAAATTATCTACATAGATTTTTTGTATTCTTTCTCCTGACCTGTCATCATCGAATTTATAGGTACTGAATTTGCCCGATGTTTTGCTGTAGTGAATAAGATTGCCAACAGATGTCCCAATCCACAAATTTTCCCCTGTCGACTGGAGTACTGAGATTTCATCAATGGATCCAATGACCGGGTCCTCTGAATAACGACTAAAGAGACGGGTGTCAGGGTCATAAGAAATAAGGCCCGCGTTCCGTGTCCCGAACCAAACCTCCCCGCTATGTGACACCGCATCAAGGAATTCAATCGCATCATCGGAATATATTGAATTCCGGTAACCCTCCACCAGCACAGGCTCTCCTTCCTGAAGTTCCATTTCATTAATCCTGTAAAGTCCACCATCGGTTCCTATCCAGAAATCCCTGTTATTGTCCTGGGTAACAAAAGACACATTGTCGGTTAAGAAACTTTCATTTTTTCCGGGGGCACTAAAGTGATTCACTTTCAATTCATCATCATCGTAATTGTTTGAGATAAAAGTCACCCCATGTTTCCCCGAATACAGGGCAATAATTCCATCCGCTGATTCATATAATCCTGAATACTGCAGGTTTATCAGGCTGTCGTTATCATCCGGAAAATCCCTGAAAGATTCGGTGGCCGGGTTAAACCGATGAAAGCCCCCGTCGTAGGTCATTATCCAGAGTTTACCGAACATGTCCTCGTAAATGGAGATAATCCTGTTTGTACTGACTGCATTGGTAGAGCCTTCGTTAAAAGGGAATACCCGAAAGGTATAGCCATCATACTTGTTCAGCCCGTTAAAGGTTCCAACCCAGAGAAATCCCAGTTTATCCTGGTGCACGCTGGTAACTCCATTATGAGACAGAGAATTTATGGAATAAATCTCTTCAAACCGGACACTGGTCTGGGCAAAAAGCCCTTGACAACCTGTCAGAAGCAATAGTATCCAGAATATTTGACGTAGTTTCATCAGTTTTTCAGAGGTCTTGAGCAAATAAGCAACGGATATGGCAAAAATAGCTGATTTTACTTACATCCCGCATTTTTTTGGGATATTGGATCATTTACTTTTCTATTTTTCAACACCTCACCTTTTATTTCTTTCTCAGCTGCCAAGTTGCGGTAAATTGTCAAAATGAATGCGTCAGATTGATATAAATGGACAAACTGGAAAGTCCCTTCAGGAAATAGATTGTAAATTGAAATCAATTTTTTACAGAACTACTACAAAATGATGAAAAGAACCATAATAGTAAGCTTCCTTCTCGGATGCGTCACCCTGCACGCTCAGCCCTGGATCCCTGACCTGGGGAATGGCGAATATAAAAATCCGATCATTCATGCAGATTATTCCGATCCGGATGTGGTCCGCAGCGGAGATGATTTCTTTATGGTCTCTTCCAGCTTTAATGTAGCACCGGGACTTCCGGTTCTTCATTCAAAAGACCTGGTTAACTGGACCATTGTAAACCATGTATTTAAAAACCAGGTTCCCCTGGACGTTTTTAATATTCCCCAGCATGGGAATGGCACCTGGGCTCCGGCCATTCGTTACCACGAAGGCGAATTTTACGTTTACTATGCTGATCCGGATTATGGTATCTATATGTCCAAAACAAAAGATCCTTTTGGTGAATGGGATCCCGTTGTACTGGTTAAGGAAGGAAAAGGATGGATCGATCCCTGTCCCCTCTGGGATGAAGACGGAAATGCATACCTGGTGAATGCTTTTGCAGGAAGCAGGGCCGGAATGAAGAGTATTCTTGTGGTTCACAGGATGACTCCTGATGGTACTTCCTTGTTCGGAGAAGGAGTTCTTGTTTTCGACGGCCATGCGGCCCATGGAACCATTGAAGGTCCTAAATTCTATAAAAGGAATGGCTATTATTACATTTTTGCTCCGGCCGGAGGAGTCAGTACCGGATGGCAGACCATTCTGCGCTCCAGGGATGTATTCGGACCATACGAAGAAAAAGTTGTCCTTCACCAGGGCAATACAGATATCAACGGGCCCCACCAGGGCGGATGGGTTGAACTGGAAAATGGTGAAGACTGGTTTATTCATTTCCAGGACAAGGGAGCGTACGGTAGGATTGTCCACCTGCAACCCATGGATTGGGTAGATGACTGGCCCACCATGGGTGTCGACCGGAACAAAGATGGCATCGGTGAGCCTGTAGCCACGTACAGAAAACCGAATGCAGGCGGAACAAATGAAATTATGGTTCCGCAAACTTCGGATGAATTTAATGATGTTGCAACGGGCCTGCAATGGCAATGGAATGCCAACCCTCAGGCCGAATGGATGTTTAATCGTGGTTCGATCGGCACCATGCGCCTTTATTGCATGTTGCTAGCTGAAGACCATGTAAACTACTGGAATGTGCCCAATCTTCTCATGCAAAAATTCCCGGCGCTGGAATTCACGGCAACTACAAAACTAAAATTTAACAGCATGATGGATGGCGACCGGACCGGACTGATGATTATGGGAATGGATTATGCAAGTATTTCGGTATACCAGGAAGAAGGCAGGCTGTATGTCGGTGAATTTATCTGTAAGGATGCCCGGGGTGGAAAAGAAGAGGTGTTAACTGACAGTGCTCCCCTTGAGAATGCTGAAATATGGCTGCGTGTTTCGGTAAAGAAAGGTGCTGTATGTTCATTTAGCTACAGTACAAATGGTAAAAAATATAAAAAGATGAATACTGATTTTACAGCAGTTGAAGGCAGGTGGATCGGAGCGCGTGTCGGACTGTTTGCTTCCAGTACGCAGTTGACCAACGACAAAGGCTATGCGGATTTCGACTGGTTCAGGATCGAATAACATCAAAAAACTATGATAAAACTTAATAATTTTCTACTTAAAGCTGGTTTACTGCTCTTTCTTACAGTAATTCTGATCTCATGCAGCCAGGAAGAACAAGGTGAAATCCATATCTACCTGGTGGGAGACTCAACAATGGCCAATAAGGCTGACCCTGAGCACAACCCTGAACGTGGCTGGGGTATGGAATTTCACAGGGTATTCAACGACCAGGTGAAGATATTTAACCATGCGGTAAACGGAAGAAGCTCAAAAAGCTTTATAGAAGAGGGACGCTGGGATTCGGTCATGAATGACCTCAAATATGGTGATTATGTCTTTATACAGTTCGGCCATAATGACCAGAAATATAAAGATTCCAGGAGATATACCAATCCCTATTCAGGATACAGGCAGAATCTTGTAAAATATATCCTGGATACCAGGAGCAAGGGAGCAAATCCCATAATCTGCAGCTCGATTGTCAGGAGGAATTTTAATGAATACGGGACCCTGGAGGACACCCACGGTGCCTATCCTTTTGTTGCCAGGATGGTGGCCAGGGAGTACAATGTTCCTTTCCTGGATCTTCAGCAAAAGACGGAAGACTGGATTAACAAACTGGGACAGGAGGAATCAAAACAATACTTCATGAACCTCGAACCCGGCCAGTATGAGATCTTCCCAGATGGGCGGGTGGATAATACGCACCTTGTCGAAGCCGGAGCTTTTGCCGTTTCAGTTTTTGCAGCCGAAGAAATGATAAAGGAGGATGTTCCCCTGTCGAAATATATCAGGCAGGGACTGTTTCATGAATAATGCAGAAATATTTATTCGGGTACGTATAAAGTTATAAATCTCAAGGGTAGAAAGGATTTTTACCTATCCTTGAAATAATACTTCAGACATTGAAGCGCAAAAGGACAGGAAAATCCTGGCTTCATGGAATATTACCTCTTCAACGACGAATATCTATAATACAAGCCTGACAGCTTTGCTTTCTATCATATCCTGCAACTGGTTAAGCAATGCCTGCTCCTGGGGATCAATATGACTGTCTTCTGAGGCAATCGTTAAAATCATATCCATTTCATCCCTGGTAATCTTGTGATCCTCTATTGCTTTCTCAATCATCTGCTTTAACCTTGCAGCACTCTCACTATACGCCATAATTTATAATTCTTTTGGTAGATCGTTAAAATTAATCAGTTTTTCCAGAATTTCCTATCTATTCAAAAATGTGGAATAAAATAAATATCCCGGTAAACCCCCTTCATCTTATGCATACTTATTGTAAATCCTGCCACATTGATGCATAAGCATCTTATTCAAATTTCAGCAGGAACAAGAAAACTTTGAATCTTGTCACAAAAAATTGTTTTTTTCTGTATTTTTGCGACTCCATATTATTGTTTGAAAGTTATATCGCTGAAATAATATCATTTTTTAATTATTCGTCTTTTATAAATTCCAGATTGACGGAATTTATTCAAAATAAATATAAAACTGATGCCTGTTATGAATGAATTCTGGAAAAAATTGCAGGAAAAAAATGTGGTCCTTCCTGAAGAAACCCGGCAGCTTTTGGAAAACTGCAAGAAATTCCATTGTTATAATACTACCGAAGCATTATTTGATGCAGCAACCAATGGTCCTGAAAATAATGAATTTGTTGTCTCCTATGATATTCCCGGAAAAGGGACTGTTACGGAAGCAACGGTTCATCGGGTAAAAAATGGCATTTCTGCCAATTATCCGGAAGCATATATGAGACGCAGGGATCCTGATACAATGTCTATCGCCGATGATCTGCCCAGTGACAAGAAGCGTTTTTCGGATAAATATGGCTATACATTCAGCAGTCTCAAGTCAGAAACTCTCGCATGGCTGAAGGAGCAGGACCTGTCGGTATTCTTCTACTTTGCCGGCAGGGCAGGAATTGGATCTCTCGGACTTGCCGTTGTTCCTTCAAATGCTGCTTTTTTTGCCCTGGGCCTCTCCATGCTCCAGGAAATTGTTTCCTGTAATGAGCTCAAGGAAAATGCTGAATTGAAATCAATTATATACATAGCCCCTGTTTTCAGGCATACGCATTTTGACGGGAAACAGGTTGTCGTACACAACCGAACGGCATCCGTTCATGAACTATTTGCCTATAATCTTTACCCGGGACCCAGTGCAAAAAAGGGCCTGTATGGAGTATTACTCACCCAGGGCGAAAAGGAAGGCTGGACGACTGCTCACTGTTCGGCAGTACAGTCTGTAAGTCCGTACGACAATATAACCACCTTCATGCATGAGGGCGCAAGCGGAGGGGGAAAAAGTGAACTCCACCAGCACATTGTCAGGGAACCCGATGGAAGGGTTAAACTGGGTACAAATATCTTTAGCGGAGAGGAACGCTTTATTACAATTCCGCGATTCTGTTCGTTCAATCCCGTTGCAGATGACATGGCTTTCTGCCATCCGAGCGTTCAGAAGAAAGACGGTAAGCTGAGGATTGTGGATGCGGAAAACGCATGGTTTGTCAGGGTCGACAGTATACAGAAATATGGTGACGACCCTGCGCTTGAACGGATTGCATTCAATCCAAAGAAGCCGCTGATGTTTCTCAATATTGATACAAAACCGGAATCCACCGCACTTATCTGGGAACATATTGAAGATGAACCCGGCAAACCCTGTCCCAATCCGAGGGTGATCCTGCCACGTGAAATCGTTAATAATGTGGTGGGGGAACCGGTTGCAGTGGATATCAGAAGTTTTGGTATACGCACCCCG
>ERZ795048.3750-NODE-3750-length-11064-cov-6.194931_pt1 | contig 11064 bp, 9 predicted proteins | sample MGYA00375132_ERZ795048 | MGnify/ENA primary metagenome ERZ795048 (study PRJEB30177, sample SAMN05720225) | activated sludge metagenome | isolation source: Anaerobic digester | place: Hong Kong | collected 2014-12-17 ...
TCATAATCCTGAAGCAGGGCAAAAAAGCGCTTTTTTTCTCCTTCCGCCGCCAGATTTTTAAAATATCCCCAGATGTGCAGGGCGGCGTTGACGGCGTTTCCCGGTATGATCTCCTGCGCATAAGCATGTTCAATCAGATGGTAGAACGTAAGCGCCGGATACGATGATTTCTCTTTCAGAAGTTCCCGAATTTTTTGGTAATCGCCCGGCGCTTGTTCGAGCACCGCATATTTATATTTGCCCCACTCGAGCTCCAGCGCCCCGATCGTTCCCTGCTGCGCCGTACAGTTGATGCATTTGACGGCGGAGAGATTTTTATCCTTGACTTCGAGCATGATGTCCGGCCTGTCTCCCCCGAGCGACGCGAAGAAATCCATGAATTCGTCAATGATGATGCTCCCGGAATGGGAGCCGGCGCTCTTCCCCGGCGCCTGCTGCGAATAGTGCACCTTTTGCCGGCCGTCCTTCTCGCCCCATGACGGCGCGCACTGGGAAATCCAGAAGGCGTCGTTTTTCGACGGATCGCAGCCGTTGACATTATTGTGAAGGTTGTCGTAGACGACCGGGATGCCGAGACGCGCACCCAGTTCAAGCACGTCGCCGATATGGTACGATCGGTCGTCGTTTTCCAGCACGAGGCGGCGCCGGATCGATTCGTCCAGATCCCGGTAACGCTCCGAAAACCGCTGCACGGCGGCCTTTTTGTCGCCGTAGACGCCGCCGACATGCAAAACGATCTTGCAGGAGGAACCGACGCCGAGACTGTCCAGAAACGCCGCGTGATAGCGAAGATCTTCCACCGCGCGCTTTGCCACCTGCTTCTCCGGCGAATTCAGCACGGTGTACTGTCCCGGATGCATCGAGACGCGGATGCCGGCCTTTTCGATGCTCTCCCCGACGGCGGCAAGTTCCTCTCTGAAAAGCTCCGCCCACGGCAGCGGACGAATCGGGCCGGAGCCGAAAGGGATGATGTCCGAGCTGATCCGAAAAAGGCGGATCCCGTTCTCGTCGTTATAGGCGACGATGTTTTTGAGGGACGCCAGATTATGCCGGATCAGTTCCGCCAGCTTTTCTTCGCCGGCGTTTTTCAGCAGACATCCTTTTATCTCCGTATCCGGTACGCCGACGGCCAGACAGGCATAGCCGATGCTCATGGTCTCACCCCTTCAAACAGGCGGCCGATCCAATTATTCCTTTATAATAAAGATGCCCATATTCCGGCATAGAAAAACGGAAGAGCCGCATGTCGAAAAAGTTGCCGTTCCCGCGGCGCAAAACAGGCCGAAGGTATCCTTCGGGCCGCGGGCACTCCGACAAAATTCCCCTCTGTACCCAAGTTTCAGCCCAGCGTCACATCCAGTACCATCATCACACTGAAACCGGCGGCAAAAAACAGCGTCCCAATATCAGAATGCCTGCACCCCGACATCTCCGGGATCAGTTCCTCCACCACCACATAGATCATCGCCCCCGCGGCAAAGCCCAACATATACGGCAGCGCGGGAACGATCCACCCGATCGCCAAAATGGTCAGCACCGTGCCGATGGGTTCTACAATTCCGGAGAGCACGCCGCCGGCAAAGGCCTTCGATTTTTTCATTCCCCCGGCCCGGAGCGGCATCGAAACGATGGCGCCCTCCGGAAAATTCTGAATGGCAATTCCAAGGGCGAGCGCCAACGCGCCCGTCGCCGTGATCCGCGTATTCCCGGCAAGCCAACCGGCATAGACCACCCCGACGGCCATGCCTTCCGGGATATTGTGCAGCGTGACGGCCAATAACAGCATCGTCGTCGTTTTTAGACGGCTTTTCGGGCCTTCCGCACACTCACTGTTCCGGTGCAGATGCGGAATAATATGGTCCAGCATCAGCAAAAACAGAATTCCGATCCAAAAACCGACAACGGCGGGGACAAACGACCATTCTCCGCTGTCTGCCGACTGCTCGATCGCCGGGATCAGAAGGCTCCAGACGGAGGCCGCCGACATGACCCCGGCCGCAAATCCGGTCAGCGCGCGCTGAACGGGATCGCTGATGGCCTTTTTGATAAAGAATACACAGGCCGCGCCCAGAGCAGTTCCCAAAAAAGGAATCAAAATTCCATAAAACATCTTCATTCTTTCGTCGTCCTCTTCCTTTGCCCGTATCCCGTTCGGCTAAAACGCCCGGTACTCTGTTTTTTTATGTTTTGTATCAACTGAGGAAACCCTCGACGATCTTGGCTTCGGCCTCCTGTTCGGTGAGCCCCAGCGTGCGCAGCTTCAGAATCTGCTCTCCGGCGATTTTGCCGATGGCCGCCTCATGGATCAGCGCCGCCTCCACATGATGCGCGTAGAGCTTCGGCGAAGCATCTACCGTGGCGGTGCCGTCGATGATCGCGTCGCATTCGGAATGACCGCTGCACGGCGCGTTGCCGACAATCGTGGAGGTATAGGTCTGATGCGAGGATCCCCGGGCGACGGAACGGGAAACCAGATCCACGCCCGAGCCCTCGCCGTTCAGGTCCACCTGAAAGAGAGTCTCCGCCTCCTGATCGTTCTCGGTCAGAAGACGTTCCCGGATCAGCAACTTCGCGCCCGCGGCCACGGTTGCGGTCGTCTCGCGCACCGAATGATCCACGCCGCCGATCTGAGCGGTATCCATCTCTAGAACCGAGTTCTCGGCAAGGTAGGCCTCCGTCACCGGATCGATGGTTCGGAGGCCCGTCCCCTTCCCGGTGCCGACATGCTTTTCCACATATTTTACGCGCGCGCCCGGCTCCAGAAAGAAGCGGTGAATGCCGTTGTGGCGGGCGGGCTCTCCGTTTTCGGTATGAACCCCGCACCCCGCCACGATGATGACGTCGGCATTCCGTCCGACATAGAAATCGTTATATACGAGATCATCCACATCGCCATGGGTAACGCAGGCGGGAATATAGACGCTCTCCCCGATCGTTCCCGGCAGAATATGAATATCCAGCCCCGGCTTGTCCGTCTTGCTCTCAATTTTAATATTTTCACTGGATCTCCGGCCCGCGCAGCCGCCGTCCTCACGAATATTGTAGGCGCCTTTAAAAGTCCCGGTCCAGTCCGAAATCATTTTCAGCAACTTTTTTGTCGTCTCATTCATGGAACAATTCCTCCTTTTTGCGGCAGACGGCGATGTCTCCGGCCGCAAGAACACGCGCCATCATTTCATCCTTTGCGCCGGATGCCTGAACCGTTCCGTCGGCCAGAAGCACAATTTCATCCGCGATCCGCAGAATCCGTTCCTGATGCGAGATGACGACAAGCGCCCCGCTCAGATCTTCATGCATATTTTTGAATACGTCGATGAGATTCTTGAAGCTCCACAGATCGATGCCGGCTTCCGGCTCGTCGAAGATCGAGAGCTTGGTATGCCGCGCGAGCACGGTTGCAATTTCGATGCGCTTGATCTCGCCGCCCGACAGCGTCGCGTTCACCTCGCGGTCCAGATAATCCTTCACACAAAGGCCCACCTTGCTGAGAATGTCGCAGAGCTGTTTTTCGTCCAGCGAGCCGCCGGCGGCAATCTCGATCAACCGGCGCACCGTGATTCCTTTGAAACGGACCGGCTGCTGAAAGGCAAAGCTGATGCCCTTTCTTGCGCGCTCGGTGACGTCCAGCTCCGTAATGTCCTCCCCGTCCAGCAGAATCCGGCCGGAAGCGGGCGCTTCGATTCCTGCAATGATGCGGGCCAACGTCGTTTTGCCGCTCCCGTTCGGCCCGGTGATGACCAGAAGCCTTCCGTCCGGGACCGTTAGATTGAGATCCTTGAGCACCGGTGTCCCGTCCGGCGCATTCCAGAAAATATGAGTTAAAGAAAGCATATGATCCACCTCGTTTTATTTTTACGTCGATTGGCGCTGCTTACCATTTAATTGAAAAAACATGCCCGAAAAACGGTCTATTTAGGCGGAAACAGGCGGTCGCAGGTGCCCCGGACCAAGATTTCCAACACCTGCGGATATTGTTCCCCGATATTTTCCCGGTGGGAAACCGTCAGCATCAGCCCCCGGATTGCCGCCGACGCCAGTTCTATGCCGCCGACGGGCTCAAGTCCCGCCCGGCTCAGAGCTTCCCGAATGTGAACCGCATCGCTGTGGTAATGCTTTTTTTTCATCTCCCGGGGGATTTTTCGCAGAATGCAGGGGACGTCCCGTTCCATAAAGTCCATCATGCCGGTCTGCTCCATGGCCCGACAGGCGGCCAACACCGCCTCCGCAACGCGCGCGGCGTCGGACAGGCCACAGTTCTGCTCCAGAATCCGAAAGGAAACTTCATAGACCTCCGTATGCATATCCTCGAGGACTTCCAGAAACAGCATTTCCTTGGAGGCATAAAATTTATAAAAGGCTCCTTTGGAAATATTCGCCGCCCGCGCCAGCTGATCCACCGATGTTTTATGAACGCCGAGACTGAGGGCACACTGACGCGCCGTCTCCTTGAGGCTTTTGAGGATCGTCTGCCTCTCCTGTTCCGAAAACGCCACCGCCATATGTTTCACCTCCCGTCACCGTATGACCGATTTGTTTTTACGGTCGCATTATAGCAGACCGGCATTCGGAAGTCAAGCCGGTCCGGTAAAATTTGTCGAAGTAAGATCCCCCGTTCAGACGGCGGAGCGCGTTTGTTCTAAAAGAGGATCGCAAGCGTTTTTTGCCGGGTTCCGGCAAAAAGTGTAATGATCGAAAGCCTTCAAGAGACACCGAACAGGCCGTTTTATATTTCAGGCTAAAAAAGCCTTATGCTGAGCAGCTTTTCGCCGGACAACACAAGGCTTCTTTGATATAATAAAATCGACTTCTGCCAAGAATTCAGGGGTCGCCGGCGTTTCCCCGGAAATGCGGCCGGCCTTCCCGTTTTTTGCCGGGCGCGCGGCGAAAAGTTTTATACGAAACGCTTCAGAAGGGGATTGTTTATAAAATACTCCCATGAAATGCCGCATTCGCCGATGAATCTGGGGTCGCGAACGCCTTTTTCCCCGTCGTCGTGGTAGTCGGAACCGCCGGAGATGACGGCCAGCCGACCGCTGTACCGGTTTTTGATTTCCCGCTCAATCTCGAAGCGCGACAGCTTTCCTTTATAGCTTGTCTTTTCATATGGATAGCACGCCTCGATGCCGTCCAAACCGGCGGCGATCAGCTTTTCGATGTATTCATATCGGGATACTTGCCGGTCTTTATAGGGGACCTGCTCATCGATCAGGTGCGGATGGGCCAGAATCGCTACTCCGCCGGCCGCATGGATGACGCGGACGGCCTCCAGCGGATCGATTTTCTCCCGCCTGACGTTAAAAACCGGATTGTCCCGCACCATGATCTTTGCCTGATCCCATGACGCCGCATAGCCCTTTTGTGCCATGGCCTCAAAAATATGTTTTCTCTGAACCTCTTCAGGCTTTCTGGGCGGTGTTGTTCCGTTGAGGACGTCGTCCCAGCCGACATGGATGCCGTTTTCGCAGAGGATTTCGGTGAGCCTTTTGTACCCCTGCATCTTGCTCCGTTCGGCGTCCTTCTCCGTCTTTGCGATCGCAGGATCGTGAAAGTCGCAGCCCAACCCCACGATATGGACGTCGTCCACGTTCGTGTCGCACGAATACTCGATGCCCGGAATGAAGATCAGCCCTTTTGACCGCGCATAGTCGATCGGCGAAATTAAGCTTCCGTTCTCGATTGTGATCGTCTCAGGAGGGCGCGTATCGTGATCCGTCAGGGCGATCGCTCTCATTCCGGCCCCGGAGGCGTTGTCGATCAGTTCCTGTACTGTGTCGTTGCCGTCTGAGCGGACCGTATGCGTATGCAGGTCGACGGGATAATTCGGTTTGTTCAATTCGCAGCCCTCCCGGCGGAACCGAACATACGGATATGTTCCTCCACGCACGCCTTCGTCCGTTCCATCACATAGCTGTCGAGTTTCAGCGGATTGTTCTCATCGGGATGTTCGCTCATATAGGCGAGCATGCCCTGACAGTACGAAATTTTGACGGCGGTGGAGACGTTGATCTTGGAGGCGCCCAGATCGATCAGACGGCGGAACACCTCGGGTCGGAGTCCCGTTCCCCCATGAACGACAAGCGGGCAGGGAATTTCGGAGGAAAGCTTTTTAAAAAGGTCATAATCGAGTTTCGGCTCGCCTTTGTAAAGCCCGTGGGCCGTTCCTATGGCGGGAGCAAAGGCATCCACCCCGGTTTTAACGACATATTCGAGGGATTTTCCAGGGTCGGCCAATACGGATTCCCCCGCCCTGATGTCGTCCTCGACCCCGATGATGGCGCCCAGCTCGCCCTCCACGGTCGCGTTTTTCTGCTCCGCATATTCCACGATCCGCATGGTCTCGGCGAGATTTCTCTCGAACGGCGCCTGAGAGAGATCGATCATGACCGAGGACCAGCCGAGATCAAGGCACTTGACGACGTACTCCGGATCCGTGCAGTGATCAAGATGGACGGCAACCGGGATCGGAGTCTCCTCCGCAAGCGCCCGGAGAAAAGAGATCAGTTTCTCGGGCCCGATCTGTCTGACCGTGGAAACGGAGGTCTGGAGAATGATCGGGGAGGACAGTTCCACAGCCTTTTGTATGGCGGCCTGTGCCGTCAGATAATTGACAATGTTGAACGCGCCGACCGCATATCCGTCCGCTCTTGCCTTCAAAAGCAGGCTTCTCATATTGACATAGCTCATATCCATGACTCCTTTTATAAAATGGGTTCCGAATCGATATGCTATGACGGCACATGCCCTTCCCGGCCATATTTTTATGGATCAGGGCGGCCACCGCTTATACGGCAACCGCCCTGATCCATGAATATAGTTTGAGACGAGTGGCCGTCCTGTTGCGGTAGGACAACCAATCAGGTCAGTCAATGGAGATGCCGCCCAACGCGGCCTATTTATATAGTTTGAGAAAAGAAGTCATTCTGTTGCGGAGAATCAGCCAATCAGTTTCAGATAACGCTCGAAGTTCGGGTTGCTCATGTACTCTTTGCCCAGAATGGCGCGATCCAGACCATACTGCCAATAAAGGTCACGATCTTTGCCGTTTGCGATCTGAACCAGAGACCATACGGACCAATAGGTGCAATAGAGGAATTCGCTGACCAGGATACGCGCCCGCTGCTCATCGGTCGGCTCGCCGCCGAAATAGGCACGCATGAAGATCTCGCCGGCTTCATCGCTCAAAAGGTTTTCGGTGAAGATGCCGCTGGCATCATAATAAGGATCGCCCATGCCGCCGTATTCCCAGTCGATCAGTTTCATGGTTTTACCGTCATACATGAAGTTCTCGGCAAGCGTATCGTTGTGGCACGGAGTAAGAGCCGGAGGATTCTTCGCATATGCATCGCGGACGCGGAGCACGGTTTTGTAAATGCTGTCCCAGCCCTCATAGCGGTCTTCAAATTTCTTTTGTTTCAGGATAGTTACATAATCTTCAATGCCGGCAACAGGATCGAAAGCTCCGAGGAACTTGATACCGCTCGAATGGAGGGTGTTCATGATCTGCGCCGAATTCTTGAGCACGTCCGGATTCTTCTGGAAATCCTCAATGTGCAGGGTCGGCAGTTTTACGAATTCGACAAGCTGCGAACCGGTATCGGGGTCAAAGTAATATACTTCCGGGGCGATGCCCATACCGGCGGCCATGGTGCTGTTGTGCTTTTCCGCCTGACGGCTAATGTACTCGCCGGTGCCTCTGCCGGCAATTCTCATAGCAACCGTTAAGCCATCCTCGAATACAACCTTAAAACTCTTATTGGTAAGGCCCCCTGCCAAGATCTCGATATTGGCGACCTTTCTTTTAAGAATTTTTTCCGCCAGATTCAGCAGGTCCATAAAATCACCGATCTCATCGGCTTTGAGGATGCTCCAAAAATTTTTTACCGATTCATTGTCCATACTGATGTGCTCCTATCTGTTGATTTTTGAGATCTCCGCTCGTGTAAGCACATGATACTCCTTTGTGTTAGACAAATGTCAACTCAATTTTTTTCAGATACATTGCATAATCTTGCGGGAGGAAAATTGGCGTTTTTACAGCATGCTTTTTGGACCGAAAAAGGATATAATGAGGAGGAAGGACGGTGATCTGTGTGAACGACGATTATTTGTCGATTACGGAGCTGGCAAAACTCAGAAAAGTTTCCAGCGAGACCCTGCGGTACTATGATAGGATCAACCTCCTTAAGCCCGAATATATTGATCCCGAGACAAGATACCGATATTATTCGGTCCGCCAAAGTGAAAAACTCGGCGTCATCCGAGAGCTCCGGGAACTCGGTATGTCCGTGGAAGAAGTCAAGGATTATTTTAAAGACTGCAATCTGCGGAAATCCATCCGGATCTTCTCCGAATATTACTCAAAATTACAGGCCGATATTGAGAGAAAGCTGTTCCTGTGCCATACCATCGCGCGGAAGCTTTCATTCCTCGGAGAGCTCACGTCGCTCAAGGAAATCGAGCATCCATGCATGCGGTATTTCCCGGAAAGACATATTATCACCTTCGGAGAGCCGGCCGGAGGCCCGAAGGAGCACGTGTACGCACTGACAAAGCTGGAATGGTATCTGAACGAAATCGCGCCGATCCTCGCCACGGACTGCGTCGGCGTGTACGCGGGAGAAGAACTGCTGGAAAAGAACGAAAACTACATCCATGCGATACCAATGCTGTTTGTGGATAAGGATGCGGTAAAAGTAAAGTCGGAATATATGCGCAGTGTCCCTGCCGGAGATTATCTGTGCGTGGCTTACCACGGCGGCCGGCTTGAAAAATATGACCCGTGCTTTGAAAAAGCCAAAGAATATCTGGTGGATAACCATTTAAAAATTAAGGGATATATCTATCAGATATATAAGATCGACGTGACCCTGACCGGCGACCGCAGCGAGACCCTTTTGGAAATACAGATACCCGTCACCCCGGAATAAAGGCTGACTTTTCTTCCTGTTTCAGCGATGGAAAGGAACGATGTAACATATCGTCTTTTCCATGATCTTTGCTGTACGGACAGGCTCGCCGCAAAAGCAAAAGAGGGATTTTTCCCGTCCGACGGCATACGTTCCGGATCGCCGAAGAGCGGCAAAAGGATCCTTATGGCCGGCAGTTCAAGACAACCAAATAAGAAAAATGCAAAGCCCTGTCGGAGACAGAATATCGCCGTCCCGACGGGACTTGAGAGAAAGAAAGGCCGGCGCCTAAAAAAGACGCCGGCCTTTCTCATGCTCTCTCGGAGCGGGCCGTATTCCGGAATGATTCCGATGATGCAAAAGGAGCCTTGCCTCGCCTCCTTTCGGACGGCGGCGGATGCTCAATCCCAACAAGAAAAAATTATTCCGAAAAGGGTATTGACATTTGTGCAGCACAAAGGGATAAAGTTTGTCTCAGGAAGTCTCCAACAAGCATCGATAAAATTGCTTTTCTGTCGGGGACGGCCCAAAAACAACGGGAACTGGCGACGATCTTCTTTCTATAGGACACATTATATTTGACGGCTTTTCCGTCAAATATATCCCGTCTCTCACCAAGGGGCTCAAAATTGAGCACGTATTCAAGATGGAGTATATAGATCCAAAATTGGATATATTATGAGCACGTCTTTCGGATTTAAGCCGATGATTCCTTTTTTAAGCGATCTGTCGGCAGGTGCTCGCGACAGCTTTCCCGGAAATTTGTTTCTTATCATCTTAGACGACTTCTCAGCGAGGACAGCACCGGAACAGGCGCTGTCTATGAATAAAGACAAAGCCGCTTTTTGCGGCAGGACCCGACAAGCGTCGCCGTCATAGACGAAGGCGCCGGTAACAACAAGTCGGATCCGAAGGCAGAAGAAAATCCGGCCCCGGCGAAACTCAAGGATCGTCCGGAGGGTCCGGCCGGAGCCATCAGGAATCCCGCAAGCGAAGCGGAACCGATTTCTTGGCGGCGACGGAAGAGATTGCTGTTCAGGCAATGAACATGCAGTCTGAAAACGCCTCAAATGTTTTTTCAGGCGTTTGACAGCCAAGCTCCTATCTTCGGCAGAGCCTGTCCGGCTTGCCGGCCGCTTGGTTAAGCTCCCCTCACGATGAGGAATCTTTTGGGATATGGCGTTTGAACGGGGTACGCTGTGCCTTTCGTTCTGCGGCTTTTCTCAAAAGGCATACGGTGGCAAAGGAAAACCCTTCCGCTGACTCAGAACGTCTTTGAGCAGGCTTGGGACATGATCGACAGAGCCAAACAGGGCAGCTATCTCCCGCCGTGGCACGACAAAATGGAATACATCCTCCATACCACCGAGGATGCCTTCAACAACAACGGAATGGTCCTGAAACCCTGCCACAACGACTTCTGGACGAACAACCTGATGTATAACGAAGAGAAAGACGATCTGAAGATCATCGATTACGAATATGCGTCCATGAACGATCCGTACTATGACATCGGTCTTCTCTCCACGGTCAACTATTTCACCGAGGCCATGGATGTCGAGCTCTGCAAGATCTATCACGGCGGAAACTACGACGAGATGGGCTTCGCGAAGATGAAACTCTACAAGATCATCGGCGACATCAAGTGGGCTTACTGGGCACTGCAGCAGGCCATCAACTCCGACGTGGCTTTCGACTACATGAACTGGTACGGCGCGAAGATCGCTCGTCTCCAGCATCTGTGGCTTGATCCTCGTATGGATATGTGGCTCAATATGCTCAACGGCAAACCGATTTTCAGAACCAAATAAAAAGCATCGAAATTCCCTCCCTATTTTTAGGGAGGAAATTTTTTAGGCGAAAGGATCGTCTGAATCCGATTTCATACGGCACGGCTGTCTTACACCATTCTTGGATCTTTCTTTGGAAACCATCCGGTACGTTTCCATGAAGAAGTATCATACGAGTACATTTCTTTTGGTTTGCCGATCATTTGGGTGGGGTTATCGTCCTGATCAACGGCGAATTTCTCGTATCCGGCAGAAATGAGGCCGCGGCTCAGTTGTTGCCATCACCATAGCGGTCTTCCAACAGAATACCGGTATCATGCTTCCTCTGTTCGATACAATGGTGGAAATCGACCCTGAAACCGGAACGA
>ERZ795048.3755-NODE-3755-length-11057-cov-4.495637_pt1 | contig 11057 bp, 8 predicted proteins | sample MGYA00375132_ERZ795048 | MGnify/ENA primary metagenome ERZ795048 (study PRJEB30177, sample SAMN05720225) | activated sludge metagenome | isolation source: Anaerobic digester | place: Hong Kong | collected 2014-12-17 ...
TTGCACCCGTAAACCGTACTTTTCAACCAACAGGCTTGCCACGCCGGCAGCATCATCCAGACCGAAACAGGGTACGCCGATATTCCAATTCCCGTCACTTACCACGGCAATCAATTCCTCCGGGTCACTGATGATCTCGTTGGTGAGAGCCATACGCTGGATCTCAATTTTCGGCTTGTTCGACCGTTTGTATCCTTCCACAAGAATTATATCCACCGCTCCCAGCAATGCCGCCACCTGATCGAGGAGCAACTCTTCGTCCACGGTTCGAACCATGGCAACCTTTGTCGGCGAAGAAATCGCAACGGCATCCGCGCCTGCCCGGGAATGCCGCCAGGTATCCTTGCCGGGCCTGTCGAATTCGAAACCATGAACATCGTGTTTGACCGTTCCGACCCGCAGTTTCCTTTTTTTCAATTCCCTGATCAGTTTTTCCAGAAACGTGGTCTTCCCGGTACCGGAAGTCCCGGCCAGCACCACCAACGGTATTGCAGACATGGCAGCTCCTCCAGATTTTTTTCATACGATACCACGAAGAATATCCCCGACAAACTCAAAATTGTTGCCAATTTGAAAGTATCGATGCCAATGACACCACCATACCTTGATCGACACTTGACAATTGATGCCGACACTATACAATGGGGCCGCAAATTTACGCCTTGAATCAAGATGGTTTTCCGGCGGAATTTCCCCGGTCATGAAAACAATTGGGACAGACCGGCCCGACCCAGGAGAAAAAGTACTTTTGTTCAAGAATATCCCGAAAGTAGACAAGGTTCTGGAATGGCCCGGCATCAAGGCGCTCCAGCAAGAACATCCCCGATCGATCGTTATCGCGGCCGTCAGGGAAACCCTTGATCAGTTACGTACCGGAATAGCGCGCGAAGAAACGACTCCGGACTCCCTCGAAGAGAATGCCGTCATCGAACAGGTGCGCACAAACCTGGCACGGGCGAACCTTCCCGGCCTGCGCCGGGTAATCAACGGCACCGGGGTAGTCCTCCATACGAACCTCGGGCGGGCCCCACTTTCCGAATCTCTTCGGGAAGTCATGCTCGACGCCGCCTTCGGCTACAGCACCCTGGAATTCGACCTGGAAACGGGAAGGCGCGGCAAGCGTGCGGTTCACGTGGAGGAACTCATCCGCGACCTGACCGGCGCCGAAACGGCTGTCGTCGTCAACAATAATGCAGCCGCGGTGCTGCTTGCCCTGACCTCGCTCGCCCGAAACAAGGAAGTCATCGTATCCCGCGGCCAACTGGTGGAAATCGGGGGATCGTTCCGGATTCCCGCGGTAATGGAGCAAAGCGGCGCCATCCTCCGGGAAGTCGGAACCACGAATCGCACCCATCCCCAGGATTACCGCTCCGCCATAACGGAAGACACCGCCCTGTTGCTCGAGGTTCACACCAGCAACTTCGCCGTTGTCGGTTTCACATCCGAAGTTTCCACCGGGCAACTCGTTGAAATCGGCCGTGAATTCTCGCTTCCCGTGATGGTTGACGCAGGAAGCGGTTCGCTTATGAACCTCTCATCGCTGGGTATTTCCGGCGAAACCACGGTCAGGGAATACCTCGATGCGGGGGCAGACCTGATAACCTTCAGCGGCGACAAGCTGCTCGGCGGCCCCCAGGCTGGAATAATCGTCGGCAAACAGCGTTACCTGGAACCAATGAAAAAACATCCCCTCCTGCGGGCACTGCGTGTGGACAAGGTGACCCTCGCCAACCTGGAGGGGACGCTGCGTCTCTATCGGGACGATCGGCAGGCACTCCTCAAGATTCCCTCACTGCGGATGATGACGACACCCGTCGAACAACTGGCAACCCGCGCCAGGGCGGCAGTGCGTCGGATGCGAAGAGCTCTCGGGACCGGCGTTAAGCTAAAAACGCAGCCGGGCTATTCCCAGGTGGGTGGCGGGACCTTCCCCCTTCTGCAGATTCCCACGACCCTCATTGCCATTACCATTCCGGGACTTTCTCCCCAGCAACTGGAAGAAAAACTTCGAAAACGGCCCCTTCCGATTATTGGAAGGATTACCCAAGGCGAATATCTCCTCGACCCGCGGACCATATCCGACAAGGAAATACCGGAAATAATCTCGGCCCTCAAGTCTATTGCCGCACCACGATAACCACGCGCGATCCAAGGAAAATATACGACATGGCAACGCCTGATGAATAACAGTAATTCATTGAGCGGGGCGGTCTGCCACGGAAGATTATTTACAAAAGGACCGGATGCCGTATGATATACCGGCTGCGTTTATAACAGGTTTTTGTAATAGTATTTCAACAACCTGGCAAGGAGTGATCATGACTATCTACTTTGAAGAATGGACGAAAAAAGAGTATAGCTGCAGCGCCTGCAGCTGGAAGGGAAACGGTGAAGAATCGGCACGCGGCCGCCTCTATCGCGGGGTGTTCCTCGAGCTTTCCTGCCCGACCTGCTCGGAATTTCTCGATGTCCTGATTCTGCCCCCGGAGTACGGCTGCGGGAAATCACGGGAAAGCCTTACCGACGAGCAGCTTCGGGAACTGAAGGAAGCGGAAAATCAGGAACGGGAATACCGGGAAAAATGCCTCGCATCGCCCGGGCAGCTTCCGGATCTGCCCGGAGAGGACATAACGCTAAGCTGGGACCTGGAACAGGGAGAAACCCTGGTACGGAACGGAGAGCTTGTCATCTGGAGGGAACCAGCCATCTATGAAGGATTTGATCGATTCGAGCAGATTGCACGGATTTTGAAAGAAAAATACGGCAACAGACTCAGGGACCTTGTGCCCGATAACCGAAGCAAACTTTTTCTGTATGGAGATTACGAACCTTCCCTAGCGTATCTCAAAAAGGTGAGAAAAGAACTCTTTGGCGTCGACGCCGAGATCTGACCGGCCGCGGCATTCAGGAAGCAGGGGCCGCTATTGTTTTTTCGACGCCGCCCCCGCTTCCATCATTACCATCTCCCACGCTTCGTCATCCAGCCGATGACGGAGGATATAAAAATTCCCATCGCTGGCGCGCAGCTTGAAATAGGCATGATCGACGCCGTACCACCTATCGATTATTTCTACGACATCGCAGGCTTTTTCGCCGAAGGTGAATGCAACCGGACGCTCATCCGCCTTGTAGCCGGAATAGGTCCGCACCATGAGACGCATGCCGGACGACCGTTTGTCTTCTTCTCCTCTATTTGCCGGAACCAAGTCGTTTAAGCACCTCCCTGATAAAAGCCTTGCGCTCCTTCAGGCTTGCGCGCAGATCCCTGTTGTCAGTGGCCGCTGTTTCGATAACCAGGTCGGAAAGGGCTGATTCGAGGACTTCGACAAGGGTGAGCGCTTCCTGTTCAGTTAATGACAGATTTCTCATGGCTGACTCCTCCTGCCGCAAGCAATGGTTTTTCCCTTCTTCTGTCATAAGTATACCAGACGGCATTCCATTGGCCATGCATAGAGCTCATGAAGCCGATGTCCGGGAATTCCACAATACAAACCCCTTGCCTGAAGGAAACCGGCATGGTATTTTACTGTCCAGTTCAGGGGAGGATGTGCATGAAAATAACGATTCTCGGCAGCGGAACATCCACCGGCGTTCCGATGGTCGGCTGCCATTGCCCGGTCTGTGCCTCATCCGACCCGAAGGACAGGAGAAGCCGTGCCTCCATCCTCATCGAAGTTTCGGACCGTCTCATCCTGATTGACACTTCACCGGACCTTCGACGGCAGGCGCTTGCCAACGCAATTCCCCATATCGATGCCGTTCTTTTCACTCATACCCATGCCGACCATATAAACGGCATCGACGATCTTCGGGGTTACCATCTGCTCCACAAACGGGTAGTCCCCTGTTACGGAACCAGGGAAACCCTCAACGAGATCACCCGAAATTTTACCTATATTTTTTCCGGCGCTCCACATGGAGGATACACTCCCCTGCTGGAAGCGCATGCGGTCAGCGGGCCCTTCAACCTTTTCGGCCAGAAGGTTACACCCATTCCCCTGATCCATGGTTGCTCCCATTCCACCGGCTACCGGATCGCTGATGTCGCGTACCTGACCGACTGCAGCCGCATACCCGATACGTCCATGCTCCTGCTCGCCGGTCTGGATATACTGATACTGGATGCTCTTCGCTACACCCCCCATGTCAGCCATTTCAACATTGAAGAATCCTTACAGGTGGTAAAAGCCCTGAAACCGCGCCGGGCAGTCCTGACACACCTGACCCACGAAGTGGCCCATAGGGATGGCAAAAAGCTTCCTCCTGGGGTAGAATTTGCTTTTGACGGCATGATCCTCCAGCGATAATCGCACCACCAACGGAAGGACATGATGCGAAAAGACATTCGTCTGCACGGAATTACCGAAGAAGGAATCGAATACTACGCTTTCCTTGCCGGAGCCGAAGTATGCGAGCGGTTTTCCTATAGCTTCGGCGACGGAGAACAGGACGAAGTACGCTTCTTCTCACCGGGCAACGAATTCATCATCGGCAGAAAAAAAATCAGTCATGCCGGCAACGGTGGCTCGTTCTGTGAATACATGTTCGGCATCGATCAGCCACTTGCCGACCTTGCCAAGGGAGACGTCCTGAACCGGCTTACCATGTATGGCGCCCACTACAGTGACGAAAGCGGCAATCTCCAGTTTACCGACCGCACCGAAGGCACCCAAAGCTACGAAAAGATTTTCTTCGATGGCAATGCCGTCTGTAATTACTTCTTCTTTGTCAACTCAAGTCTCTTCCATGGTCCCCTCAGAAAACAACAGAAAGAATTGTTGCGCGCCCTGGGTAAAATAATCAAGCGATCCGATGCGGTCGGCAAAGAAAACGACAACCGCATTATTGATGAAATGCTGAAGCTGATTCCGGATTCAAAAGCACAGCTTTTTCTCTTCAAGCTCATCAACAGCAACCATCGCAAGTACCAGGACCTCTTCAAAAGCCTCTATTATTCAAACAAGAAGATCGCCGACGAAGACTACTCGAAGCTGACGGAACTGGCCGAAACACTTTCCATCGACAGTTACCAGCAGGAGCGTATTCGCGTCGATATCATGTACAAGCACCGGGACAATAAGTCGGTCGTAGATGAATACAAGAGCATCCTTGTTACCTGTCACGACAGGGGCACGATCGATAAAATGGAGAACGCCCGCCTCACCCGCCTGAAAACCCTGTCAGTACGAACCAAGATCCCCGACGCTCTGTTCTACCCGCTTGATGAAATGCTTAAAAAGGACAAGTGGGTCGTTGCGGAAGAAGAATACGATTATCTTGCCGAGGTACGACAAATCCTTGAAGGCATGTTCATGTGCGAGCGGAACATCAACGACATGATTACCAGCGAAGATATGCTCAAGCTCCTCAAGGCGAAGCAACGAGCCGAAGAAAACAGGGATCACGCTTTCGAAGAAATACTTCTCGATGCCGGGAGGAGCTGCGATGAACGCATCAGGGACGGCGCAGACATTGCCCTGCTGGAAGAATTCTCGTCGATCATCACCTATTTCGACCGTTACGATTCCACCTCATCAGCGATCAACAAGATCGCTTTCATGGAAAATGTACGCATTTCAGAAGAAATGATCCGCAGTTTTCTCGGCAGCAAGCGGGAGTTTGATTCGCTCACGGAAGGCCTTTTCGAAGAACTCTTCATTTCGGGACTCTTTGCCAATCGGTATCTCGGCAAGTACGGCAGAAAAAAAATCATGACGCTGCTCAAGGGACTTAGGCTGATCGAGGATAATCACCTGACCATCTCGGCCCTCCTCGACAACCTGCTGGCCATCGACCGTGACGAAAGTTTATTCATAACGCTGCGGGAACATATCCGGGAACGGATCAGGAATTTCTATTCCCGATATACCACCCGGGCCCACCAGGAAGAACTGAAACAGGAAGTGACCGAAGAACTCCGCGCCCGTAAACTGCTTCATGGTGAGATTCCCGATGTCCTGTTCCGCGAAGCCGTTCTCACTATCAAGAAGGAAGCAATGTATCTGCACACCATCCTGCCGACCATAATCAATGACGGGGACGTCTCACTGCGGGAAGACTTCCTGGAAAACTCGGGACTTGATCGCTTCTACGTGGAAGAACTGGAGCGCGAGTACTGCGAGTTGAACTGCATTGACCAGGAAGAACTTGCCCGGATAATTCGAAGCCGGGAATGAAATCTTTCCACCCTTCCCTTCCCATATCCAGTAACAGTCAACCCGACCGACAGACGCTTTCTTGACTTTTGTGGTTCTTTTCCCCTAAGATAAAGCAACCGTGTACAAAATGTACACACCAATACGCTCCCATTACCTCGGAGAATATCATCATCCCGATTTTTCCCACACTAATCCAGAAGGTATCGCAGGTGTATCCCATGAATCAGATCAGAGAGCAACTCTTCCGTCTCCAGGATAAAATCGGCAGGTACGGAAAAGAGAATCTCGAAGAAATGCTGTTTACCACAGCAGAAGGTTTGCACCTCGTATCGGGGCTCGATCATGTTCGCATCTACCTTGAAGACCTGACCAGCGGCGCGCTCTCCTGTGTCTACGCCTCAGGCTCCCGCTCCAACGAAATCAGGGAAACCCCCTTTCCCATCGTTTCCAGCCATGCCCTGGTTTCCGTCGTATTCGCAAACCAGTCAACCACTGAAATTTTCGACGGTCGCGGCCGAAGCCTCCCCCTCGACATAAAACTGGCGGAACAATGCTCCATCATCGCCAGTTACCTGTTCCCCATCGCCAGTCAGGGGCGCTCCATCGGTGTTATCTGCATCGATAACGATATGCCGGGTGAGGTTGTCGGGGAGCAGGGCAAGGCACTGCTGGCAACATTCGTGGATGCCATAGCACCCAGTCTCGACCAGGCACGGAAGTACCACCAGCAGATACTTTTGACGAGAAGGGTTGAGGAATACAAGAAACGGGAGGCAGCCGCATTTATGGTGAAATCAGCGGTTCGACTTATCGACCGCATCTCCCTGGCATCGGTACTCGTCCCCACCATCGGCAGGCACGGCAAAACGAGGCTGGAGGTCCTTGCCAGCTATTCGGCCGACCACCGGCTCAAGGCACTCTATGATGACCTCGGCTCCATCAGCCTGGGAAGGGGCCGTTCTCTGGTGGCCGAATTCGTTGGGGACGACGGCCTCATTGCCGACGAACAACTCCTGCGGCCACTTTTCATTTCGGACCTTACCCAGCATTTCCTCCAGAAAAAGGCCCTGACCGAAAAAATGTCCCTCAAGTCTCTCTACATGGTACCGCGCTATGAGCCAGTAAGCCGTAAGATCATCTGCCTGGTGAACTACTACACACGCGAGAACTGCCGGTTCAGCGACTTTGAAACAGGAATACTGCAAACCCATGCGGAAATGGTGGAACGGGTTATCCGGGAAGTCGGAGACGAACACCTGGAAATCAAGGTGCTCGCGGAAATAACCGACCTTCTCCAGGAACGCAACGAAGAACTGCAAACCTTCCTCGACAAAGTACTCTCCAAGGCTACCAAGCTGATCGGCGCCGATACCGGCAGCATTGCCGTCATCCAGGAACATAACGAGGAAAAATGGCTGGTGGTGGAGGACAGCAGCGGGACGGTTATCGGCGCCAAGAACAAGGAATGGCTGAAGCGGGAGATCCCCCCCTTCCGGATCGGCGGGCCTGAACTGCCGCGGGAGGAGCGAAGCCTGACCGGCTATGTGGCCTGGTCGAAGCAGGCAAAAATAATCGACGATGTGGAGGAGGAAATCCAGGGCGAAGGGTTCCACCGCTCCATCAGCGATACCCTGAAGAGCGAAATAGCCGTGCCGATCATCTGCGACGACGTGGTGCTCGGCGTAATCTGCCTCAACTCCCTGCGGACGGGTTACTTCACCGAGGAACACAAGCGTGTCCTGCAAATTATCGAAAGCCTCACATCCCGCCACATCTCCGACATCCAGCAGATAGAAACCCTGCAAAGCCAAGTGGCCCGTCTTACCAACGACGTCGCCTACAAGGATCCCCTGGTATCATCCTACCGGCTCGGCAACATCATCGGCAACAGCCGGAAGGCCCAGGAGGTAGTAGACTTCATCAACATCGTATCCGAACCCCTTTTCAACCGAATCGTCTACTGGAGCACCAACGTCCTCCACGAAGCAACACTGGGGCTCCCTTCAATCCTGGTAGTGGGACAGACCGGCGCCGGCAAGGAATTCTTCTTCAACAACCTGTACAACAAGCTTAATCAAATGTACCGGGAGCAGATCAATCCGGCAGGGGAGCTGCCGGTCAAGAAAACCAACATCGCCGCTTACAGCGGCGATCTCACCTACTCTGAACTGTTCGGCCATAAAAAAGGGGCTTTTACCGGGGCTTACAGCGACCGTAAGGGAATCCTGGAAGAGGCTCAGGGAGGAATCGTCTTCCTCGACGAAATCGGCGATGCCGACCCGAAAACACAGGTGCAGCTCCTCCGTTTCCTGGACAACGGCGGTTTCGTCCGCTTGGGAGACAACCATGAACGCTATGGCCGCGTACTCCTGGTCGCGGCCACCAACAGAAACCTCCAGGAAGAAATCAAGGCGGGACGCTTCCGTGAAGACCTCTACCACCGCCTGTCGGAACTGTCGGTCCGGATCCCCTCCCTCAGCGAACGTCGCGAGGACATCACCGACCTGGCCACCCATTTCCTCGGCAAACTTTACCGGACGTACCGCGGCAAGGAGGACCCGCCTGATGATGCCCCCACGCTCACCGAAGGCGCCAAAAACGTCCTCACCAACCATCGGTTCGAAGGCAACATCCGCGAACTGCGCAGCATTCTTCTGCGGGCTCTCTTCTTCCGGTCCGGAAACAGCATCTCCGAAGAGGATATCCTTCGTGCAATTGGCAACGATTCCCATGACCAGCGGGAAAACACCCATTTCAAGCTCCAGGAGCAGCTGGCGGAGGAAATACTGGTCGAAATCGATAACGGCAAGGATTTCTGGCAGGCGGTATACGAGCCCTACTCAAAAAACCGCATTTCCCGGGATGTAGTCGCCCTCATTATCGAAAAATCGCGTGTTGCCGCAGGCAGGACCATGCCCCGGATCGCGGCGCATCTGAAAGCGGTTACCGGCGACATCCAGGTTGACCCGACTGAACGAAAGAAGTTTTTCAGATTCAAAAATTTCCTCTACAAAACAATCAGGGTTTGACGGTTTTCTACCTATACGTTTGCACGCAGGGCGGTGCGCAATCACTCCCGTTCGAGTGGAGGAAGTCACCGTGTGACGCAGTAAAAAAAGACGCTGCCTTGTCAGACTTTCGCTGTTCAACGGAGAGCCGGATAAAGCACTTTATATAAAACCTGTTAGCGCTTTTTCCCTTCCATCCGAAAATACCGTGTGCATCAGCAGAAAAAATAACTATACTAGAGAGTCCCAATTCCGGGAAAATGCATGGGATCCCGCATGCGGAATCCGGTTAATGCAGCGCACCTTTGCTGCACAAAGAAGGGAACTCCCGGCATTGTGCCGCTGAGGCCCAAAAAAGTACACCCAATCCAAAACAAAAAACCGCCTTTCCAAAGGAGCTTTTCGTGCAAATAAAGAAATCAGGCAAGATCCATTACCTAGAACCGCGGCAGCTGGCCACCGCGGGCATTTCAGTGCAGGGTTTCACTACCCGTCACGAAGGCGTGTCGCGCCCCCCTTATAATTCCCTTAACCTGGGATTTTCGACCCTGGATGCTTCCCACAACGTGGAGGGGAACCGGAGCATCCTGACGCGCGCCTTCGGCGCCTGGCTGGAAAACCTCGTTACCGTTACCCAGGTGCATGGCACCGACCTGCTGGTGCTGGACGAGCCGAACCAGGATTTTTCCCATTTCCAGAAGCTGGAATGCGACGGGATTATCACCAACCAGCCGTGGGTAATGATCGGCGTCTGCGTGGCGGACTGCGTACCGGTCCTGTTGCTTGACCCGGCAAGGAAGGTGATAGCCGCCCTTCATGCCGGCTGGAAAGGCACCGCCCAGGGAATAGTCAAAAAAGGAGTGGCTGCCATGGTCAGACTGTTCGAATGCGATCCCGACAACATCCTGGCCGCGATCGGCCCGGCAATCGGTGCCTGCTGCTACGAAGTAGACGCGCCGGTAGCCGAGGAATTCCGCAAGAACGGTCTGACGTTCGAGTCCTTTGCCGAGGAATCGAGTCCCGGAAAGTGGCGGTTGAACCTGGTGGCGGCCAATCACCACCAGTTGCTCCAGGCCGGGCTCCTCGAGAAAAACCTGGAAACGAGTTCCTACTGCGTCTCCTGCGAAAAGGACCTGTTCTTCTCATACCGCCGCGACAACGGTGAAACCGGCCGGCAGATGGGCTTCATCATGCTGAAAGGCAAAAAAAGGCAGGATTAAGGGGTAAGGATAAAGGTCCGAGGAGCGAGGATCGGGGAAAACAAGTTCAATGTTCAAGGTTGGATAAATATCTCCGGTTTTAACGTTGAACTTTGAACAGCTTTTATCTCAACACTTAAAAGCTTTTCTACCCCTTAATCCATAATCCTTTTTTCAACCTTGAACCGGTTTATACCTGTTCACTGTTCACCGATTTTCAGCTTTTTCCGGAGTTTTAATGGCCAGAGTTCTCGTCACCGGTGCTGCCGGTTTTATCGGTTTTCACGTTAGCTGCCGTTTTCTACAACGGGGCGACCAGGTAGTCGGCTTCGACAATCTGAGCGACTACTACGACGTTTCCCTGAAGGAAGCGCGCCTCGAGCTACTGGCGGAGCGTGACGGTTTCACGTTCGTGAAAGGCGACCTCGCAGACCGGGAAGCAGTTGCACAGCTGTTCGCGGACGGAAACTTCGACACGGTGGTGAACCTGGCCGCCCAACCCGGGGTCCGCTATTCCCTGGTGAACCCCTATGCCTACATCGACAGCAACATCTCCGGTTTTCTCAATATCCTGGAAGGGTGTCGCCACCATGGCGTGAAGCACCTGGTTTTTGCCTCGTCCAGTTCCGTGTACGGCGCCAACACCCGGATGCCCTTCTCCGTGCATCACAACGTCGACCATCCCGTATCCC
>ERZ795048.3756-NODE-3756-length-11054-cov-6.273752_pt1 | contig 11054 bp, 11 predicted proteins | sample MGYA00375132_ERZ795048 | MGnify/ENA primary metagenome ERZ795048 (study PRJEB30177, sample SAMN05720225) | activated sludge metagenome | isolation source: Anaerobic digester | place: Hong Kong | collected 2014-12-17 ...
TTCTATGTTGATTGCATCGATCAGCTCTCCTTGGCTCCCCATATCCTATTTCCTCTCGCATTCGTCCGTTTTGGATGTCACAAAGTCTAGCTTGTCGCACTTACTGCAAAATTACGCTTTCAATACTGAGTCTGTGTTTTTCAAGCTGTGCCAAATACGCAGCAGGCATGTTGTTATGTCTTTGCACTGCTATATTTTTTTCAACATCTTTCACGCCCAAATGCACCCCGACCCCGGAAAGACCCGCAGCAGCAGCCTGCACAATGAATCTTGCTGAAAATGCATGCGCAACTACGCCACCGATAAATGCTCCCGCAAATGGAATTCCATATTTTAAAAAAGTAGGCATCGTTTTTTCTTTTGCTTCTTCGGAAAACCGCATCTCCTTTTGTAAAATTTCGCGTATCCGTGCGCCTTTTTCCGGATATGCCTTCGTGTATTCTGCCAGCCATTTGCCGCTGATATCATAGACAGTAACCCAGTTTTCCGATACTTGCCTGAGTTCTAAATTTGCCGTACTCATATTCAGAGGCTGTGCTTTCTTTCTTTCAATCAGTTTGCCGTACAGCTGGGTTAAGAACCGCTGCCAGAGCTGATTAAACTCGGCTAGGTCTCGTTTCATCGCCAGTCCCCCTTCTTCGCCCAATTACCCGATAAGCTGGAAAATGAAATTGTCCAGATCCGTACTGAGCAGTTTAATCTGTTCTTCACATTCCGCAAGCCGAGCTTTCCGTTTATCAACGTTCTCTTGCCCACTTTCCATCTGGCGGATAATGTCATCGACCTGTATTTTGACTTCTTTGATGTCGGTGTCCATCGAGCGTACGACCATATCTCCAATATCGCTTACCTTGGCTTTCACATCATTCATAATGCTTTCTACGGCTTCAAACGAGGATGCCTCGATTTCTTTCTGCGTTTCTTCTATTATCGCCTTTTTCACGTTCCCTTCAATGTTTTTTCCACCACCGGTAATTGCTTTGATAATTGATGCGCCAATGACCAGAAGTATAGTGAAAGGATTTAGCAACCCAAATATGGAAAGCCCGATATAAGCCCCGACTTGCAATGCAATTCCCTTGGCAAAATCTTTGCTGAAGCCCGAAATCCCTCCAAGCGCCGCAACCCCGATATCTCCAATAAGAAGTCCGCCGCCTGCAGCCGCTATGCGCTGCCATAACGGGATGGTTTTGATATCATTACTTTCCAGTCCCGCAATGTTGATTTTTATTCTATCGAGTTCAACAAAAAAATTTTCGAGGTTGCCTTCGATGGAATCCAGGATATTTTTTGCTTTATCCTCGGTTAGTGGCTGCAGCGTGTTCTCCAGCCAAATGCCTTGCTCCTCTTCAATCTTATCTTTCAAGTATTCGGTTATTTCTGCAACTAACTCATCAGCGCTCTGTCTCGCTCGAAACACCGATACTTTGGTTTGAATTTCATACTCATTCACCCACGCCGCAATGTTGGCATTCAGGTCCTGGTAATAGTTGTTGGCGCATCGACGAATATCCGGCATCATTTGTTCGATCAACTTCGATATTCTTTTACTCATCTGGTCTTTCTTTTGTTCTAAATTTTCCAGCTTGGGTTTAGCCAACGCATAACGTTCTTTTAGTTCATCCAAGTCCGAGTCCAGCATGCTTTTTTGCTGGGGAATAATCTTAAACAGAGCCTCTTCATTCAAGATGCGTTTTAGTTCGCGAGCCGGCTGCGAAAGTTTAATCCGGCCCTTATGCTCCACAAGGAAAACGGAAATCGCATGTTCAAACGCCTCCATGCCCGATTGGTCATACAATGCCTGATCGTTATTTACTTTTCCATTCAGTGCGTCCAGCGCAGATACGAAAAATATCCCTTTTTCACCAAAACTCGTCTCTTCGCTCAGCCGCATCCTTGCATACTGCTTCACGCGTTCCTTATCGGAATTCGAGAGCGTATCAAAGCGGTTTACAATAAAATAGATGTCCTCAAAGCCCTGTCCTCTAAGATTATCTTTGATAAACTTCATTTCTACAGAGCCGCACAAGGCGTTTGCGGATAAAACAAAAAGTACGGCATCCGCTTTGTTCAGGTATTCGGTTGTCACCTGGGTTCTTGTTGCGTGTTCATTCAAGCCCGGAGAATCAATAATCTCAACACCGTTATTAAGAAGATCCAACGGCCAAAACAATTCAATCTTCTCATACGGGCTTTCCATCAGCATCTCTTTCGGGTCGGCTCCAATCGGGATAACGGCATAATCCTCTATTTCCTCATATGGAATTTCAATAGGCGGCACATGTTTCAACCCATATTTATTCATATATGTCATCGTCTTGCTTGGTATTGCGCTGGGCAGCTGTGACGGCATGGGGTCTTTGAAGTATAAAACCGCTTTTTTTTCGTTGCCGTGCTTGACCTCGTTTATCACCGCAGTACACGGCGTCGCATATGCCGGCAGTATCGCACTTCCCAGGAAGGAATTGATGAACGTACTTTTTCCATTTTTAAACGTCCCAACCACCTGGATCTTGAACGAATCATCATTGACCTTTCTGCTCAACGCATCAAGGTTTTCCTTATATTGGTTCATGTTGAGAATTTTGATTGTGTCCGATGCCGCATCGAGCATACGCACAAGCCTGATCTGCTTTTCTTTGTAGGGTACATAGTTGGATGAATGGTCAAACATCGTTAAACCTCCATGAAATCATTTATAGTCGAAATGAGCCGCTCAATCGCTTCCCGCGTTTCCATTTGATATTGCAGCCCCTTTTCTTCTGCCGAATCGGTTAAGCGCAAAGTTTCAAATTGCGCTTTTTCCCATATCTTTTCCTTTGCTGTAGCTTCTTTCTCAAGCTTCAAATACATTGCTTGCAGCCGCTTCTCACAAACAGACAGCGCTTCGTCAACCACGCGGGGGATATCTTTTCTAATCGCCTCTATAACGGCGCGCTGCTGTTTTTCTATCTTATCTTTAAATATTTTATCTGAAATCAGCGTACCGCTGGTGCCAATCCCAACTGTCGCAGCAATTGGCAGCAGTCCGGATGCCGCGAAAAGAGCAAACCCGCCAATCATAGCAGCACCCGTGCCAATGCGCATCCATGCGCGTTGTTTTTCAATGCTTTCAAAGGTGACGGCATCCGATATCGTGTCTTTTGGATAGTCTGATGTATCCGTAAACCGCTCCTCTTTTTCAACAAAAACACTCGCGTTAAACTGCTTTTCAAGCATCTGATTTGCCCAGCGCATATCTTGCGCATATCTGTTGGAAAGGCCGTTTTCCAGCGCGTTTGCAATTTGCGACAGTTCAACCTTCAACCGATATGGATAATCCTCCGTCCACCATTTTTGTGGATTATTCGCATGCGAAGCTTCGTACTGCAACCGCTCGATCAGCATCTCCGTCTTTTCATTTACGTTATTTTTCATCCATTCGTAGCATGTGTTGCCGCGCTCGAAAATACCCAATCGCACGTCTTCCCAAGCCAGTTTGGCTTTTGCGATCTGATCGTTGCGCCGCGCTAAAACCTCGTTGCGTCTATTAGCGTCCAGCCTAAGCAGCCGCTCCTTCTCCCCGGCTGCCGCACATGCAATGTTTAAAATGGATAACATGCTGGTACAGACATTGGCTCGCTTGCGAAAATAAAAATCCTCATCCAATAACCAACGTTCCAGTTCAGCTTTGATTTTGTTTGCACCCGTAAAGGAAGTACAGTCCATCCCCGGAATTTGAGTGCCTTCCCGGGAGATGAAGACAGGGATGGGGAAACCCCATAATTCCAATTTTCCTTTGATATAGTTAAAAATTCTAACCCGCTCTTGCGACGCAACCGCATCTAAATGCGTAACAACCAAAATCATGTTTGGTATTTTTGCCGCAAGCAGGCGTTGTTCGATGAATTCCTTTTCGCTGATACTGAGCGCCTGCAAAGCGCTGATGGTGATGATGGCTCCGTCTCCGCAAAGCAGAGCGTCATTAACCAGCAAAGCGCGTCTTTGGTCCAAGTCTCCCGCGCCGGGCGTATCGATAATCTCAAAGCCGGTATCCGACAGCCATGGGTCGTCCAATCCCACAAAAACTACGCCATGCGGGTCTTGTTTACCCAACTGGGCAACCAAACCATTCCATGATTGTGCTTTTAGCGGAAGCGTCCGCTTGATCCCCCTGCCATTGACATAAACAATCATTTCATTTGGGTTATATGTTAGTTTTGTCAGGAGGGCCGTCACGGGCAGCGGTCCAACCGGCAAGACATCTCTGCCAATCAGCTCGTTGATCAGTGTGCTTTTCCCGCGGCACATTTCGCCGACCACGGATATCTTGAATTCGTCGCCGTGTAAGCTGTGCTCCAACTTTTCAATTTCCGGCAATATTGTGTTCTGGTTATATTTTTTCAGAACCTCTTTTACATTTTCAATCATCAGTAAAAGCTTTGTGCGGTTTTCACTCATTTGCGCATCCCGGGCGTTTACCGGATAAAGCTGCTCTTCCGGCACTGCATTTACCGCTTTGATCGTTTCGCTCTCGCTGGCCACCGTGGTTTTAAGCCTTGCGTCATTAAAAAAGTCCCAGTTCTCTGCAGTATATTGCCTCATGTCTTTCTGATCTCCTAGTTCTTGCGGATAATTACCTTAACGATCTCGACTTGAATCGACTCACCGGCGGTGTATTCGTTTATCAAGTTCACAATCTTTTTTTCATACTTGGCCAACAGCAGGATTACCAATTCATCTTTAATATCTATCGTAATATTTCTGAAAAAGTCCAGATACGTTTCTTTTGGTATCCGCTTAAACAACTCCAGCATTTGTGCATCTGTTTCCGTCTCCGTCGCTTTTTCTAATTTTTCGTTCATCAGCGGTAAAACTTTAACCGCAAGATTTTCGTAATTTCTCACCTCAAAGTTGGCCGATATTATCATCTGCGACGCTTCCTTGTCTTTTTTCATGCGCACCGACTTGATTTCAAGGTCTAGCTGCTCGTTGATGGCAAAGCGATTCAGCAACTGCGCTATTTTATCTTCGTACGATGAAAACAAACTTATAACGATATCGTCCTGCACATCCTTTGGCAGGACTTTTACCGCCGCTTTCACCATCTTCTCCGGCATATTCTTAAATTGGGCCAACGTTTTGCCGAGCGCGGTCGATCGGTCCAGCCGTTCGAATGCGGTCGGGAGCAATTTGTTTATAATTGATGCATAATCGTTTGCGTGGATAGTAATTGCCATTTCAAACATAGGGACACCTTCTTTATCTTAAAAACTTTCCGGCAAACTTGCCGTCCAGTGCTTTGTATGCAGGCACCAGCGCGGGTTCAATTAAAATATTAATCAGCCGAATAAGCGACTGCATATCCTGCCGGGTGAACTGTGTATTCACGTAAAGGAAACTGATAAAACGGTTATACAGCGCATACAAAGTATCTTTTTTCTCTAAGTATTGGCCGTAGTTGTATTTCTGAATGGCCTCGTGCCTAAAACGTCCGATCGCTTTATTGAAATCCGTCGTTTCGAATCGTTCATCGAAGAAAAGGTCTTCAAATCCAATCAGGCGCCCATTATCGGCAAGAACGCTGACCGTGTATCGAATGGGGTATATCAGCGACTGGTCGGGAACTTCCGACCGGACAAACTTGAAATACGGAATCTCTAGACAAACCGCCTTGTTTTTAATTTGCACAATGGGCAGACCGGCGACAAACCCCATAGGGATCACCGTACGAACCGTTTTGTTTTTCTTTAGCTCTTCCAACAGATTTTTAATGTCAAGTTCCGTTTGCATATCGTCCACTCTTTCAAAGCCCGGCATTGCCGTATGCAGCCACCATTTGAAATGCGCTGTCTTCCCAGGCATCCATAAACTGTGCCTGCGGCACCATGGAGCCGCAACCGTCAGGATGCCCGGAGTCGTTCATAATGACCATCGGATTTTCAGGGTCGCTGTAATCCACGCCGATGACTTCGATGGCGTGATTTGCGTCGTCCGGCGCGTATATGATGCTATCATAATTCGGATCGACAATCTCATAAGCATCTACAGTCACAATCACTTTTCCGCCCTGGCTTAAGCAGTCAATAATATCTTCCATTTCGTTTCCGTAACTCATCTCATTATCGATGCCATAATAGTCCAGCATTTTATTTACATATTCGGGCGGAGTCCCGTCGTTAAACCACCCGTTTTCTTCAGCAATATCTTCAAACATTTCTATATCAATCTCGTGCCGCACCGCATCTTCAACGATAAACTGCTGCGCAAAAAGGGCACACCGATTTGTGTCCCCCTGATATTCCCAGTGAGCCATATCTTCCTCCGGATTGCCGACGACAAAATCGGCGTTTGCGGTGTTTGGTTCGAAATTTGGCATAATATCATACATCGCGGGATGTTCGCCGGCGGCCTGCATCTGAGCAAATACGCCGGCCTCCGCGTTATAATGAACATCCGGGTATGTTTGCGAATCATCCATACCCGCAGCGCTGTTTGCTTCATCGTCGAACCTTACATGGGCAATATCGTTCCAGCCGTCGGCATGTATCGGCGCATCTGAAAAAACCGCATGGTTCATGTCCTGCGTTGCCGCCGCAGCCTCATTGCCTTGTGTCGCCGCGCCGAAACCGTCTTCGCCATCGTGCGCCAGAGAAGCGGGCTCGTTAAATATTTGTCCGTTCGGGTCATCAAAAAAAGCCGCTTGCGTTTCACTGAAGGAATCATGATCGGGTAAATCGGCCTGATCCGGAGCATCCGCACCGCTGCCTCCAACGATATCCATAAAATTCAAATCGTCTGTGAACATACCATGCTCCTTTTCCTCTTATGTTTTATAAATAATCGGATCAAGTATCCCGGTCCGACTTTGCCTATTAGCCTTACAATCAGTATAACTGTACACATTAGACATGTATGGCAAAAACACTATGCAAGTGCTATTTCGCATTTGCATAATTTTATCTAATTAAAAATTGTAGCACACCGCTTCATACAATTTGGTGCGCAATTTGCCCACTGTTATGCATTTTATTTATATTTGAATTTTCCTGTGATGACCTGTTTTTTCAACGGAAAGCTTATCTTTAATATTGAGTTTTATTTTTAATTTGTGTATAATTTTTTTAATTGAATGAGAATTAAGGCTATCGTAAATACTTGACTTTGGGAATTCAAGGGTCTGTTCGGCTTGGAAAAACACAATTCTTATACAACATCAGAGCTATTTAAAGATATCAAGAGAGCGTCTGCTTTATCCGAAGCAATACATTCGATTGAGATGAATTCCGTATGCCCAAGCGTTCATGGTTACTTAAGCGAACTGCTTAAAAAACATCATATTGAAAAGGCCGATGTCATTCGATTGTCAAACCTGGAGCGGTCATATGGCTATCAGGTGTTCAGCGGGCACCGCATTCCCGGCCGAAATGGGTTATTGTCCATCGCCATTGCCATGCATCTCACTTTAGACGAAACCCAACGTCTCCTGAAAATTGCGCAACGCGGCGCGCTCTATCCGAAAGTAAAAAAGGATGCGGCCGTAATTTATTGCATTTATAATCAGCTTGACCTGGAAGAAGCAGAGGCGCTGCTTGAGCGCATTGGCGAATCATTATTGAGATAATCACAACTTTGGGGGACATCCATCCATCTGGTTCATGTCTCTGGAGGATGCCAGAGATAAAATAGAGCGCTGGCGAAGGGACGACAACGGGTTCCGTCCGCACAGCGCTCTAACAATATACCTGACGCCGGCTGAATTTGCCCAAAAATCGGGTTCTGAGGCCGTTTAAACATCGATTTTTTTCTCATTCAGCATGGACTGCAGTTTGTGGGGGACACCTCATTTTTTCTTTCCCAGCATTGTAGCCGGTCCATTTCCGGGGGGCTGGATCGCTTCTATCAGTTGACAACATTCACGGGGGTTCCGGCGAAAAACCGGCGCAAGTTTTCTATGGCAATCGCCATCAGCCGCTGTCGGCTCTCTTTGGAAGCCCAACTAATATGCGGCGTAATGATGCAATTCTTCGCTTTAAGCAGCGGATTGTCGCCTTTGATTGGCTCTGTTGATACGACATCCAAACCTGCTGCAGCAAGTTTTCCGCTATCCAACGCATCCGCTACATCCTGTTCATTCAGCAACTGACCTCTTGCATTATTGATCAGGATCGCCCCATCTTTCATTTTGTTAATTGTTTCCTTATTGATCATTCCATTATTTTCCGGCGTCAGGTTGCAATGAAGCGAAATTACATCGGAAGTTTTCAACAACTCGTCCAATTCGACATGTTTGGCTTCTTCTGCCTTTAACTCTCCTCGACGCGGATCGTATGCCAACACGTTCATTCCAATAGCTCTTGCTATGTGTCCTTCCATTTGCCCGATACCATTTCTGCTGGCGGGTATTTTCGTCTGCACCCAACAAACGGGAGAAAACAAAAAACATCAAAAAAGCCTTGAAATCAAGACATTTTAACGGCAGGGGTGTGCAAAATAAAAACGCTAACTTCGATACACATTGTATCAAAATTACCGTTCTTTTGTGGCAAAGGACACGAGTTTGATACAAAATGCACACCCCTTCGGCTTTACCGTTTGTCGGGTGAACACCCTCGTTGTTTCCCGTTTGTTCCGTTTGCCGTGTGTGGACACAAGAGACTTGAAGATTATTTTTTAGTATTTTCTCTCCGTTTATTTACTTTTTAATGTGCTGTGTTGTTAATTAGTTCGTTATAGGAGACAAGAAAACGCGGTTTGATTTTCGTAACACTCTAGAAAAACCACATCCCCTTGCCCGAATTACAAAGAGTTGACGGACAAGGGGTGTGCGTTTTTAATTTAATTGATGTACATCATAGTAATAATTGGTTACTTAAATTACGCTTTTAGCTTTTCAATCTCCTCTTCAACTTCTTCAGCACCTTCAGCATAGAACTTCTCTTCATCAGGAGCCAACTCATGCAGAAGGCGTAGGAATTCACCTGCATGCACTCTTTCTTCGTCTGCAATATCCTTGAGTACCTCTATGGCTAATTTATTATCGGTTGATTCTGCTAACTGCATATAAAGTTGAATCGCCTCATATTCAGCGGATACCATGAAACGAATTGCTCTGATCAGTTCGGCGTCGGTAAGTTTCTTTTCTTTCGCAAGTCCCGAAAATGGATGTCCAAAGTCAGGCATATTAAAAACTCCTTTCTAATTTCAAATGTATTTTAATAGTTTTCTTTTCTAACTTCAAAATAGACCTGTGAGTATTTGCATACCGGACATACTTCCGGAGCCTTCTTGCCGATTACAAGATGTCCGCAAACACGGCATTCCCACATGACCTCGTCGCTCTTTTCAAATACCTTCTGCATTTCGATATTATTGAGCAAATAGCGATAGCGAGCTTCATGGGCTTTTTCGATCTCACCAACTCTTTTAAACCTTGCGGCAAGTTCAGGGAAGCCTTCTGCTTCTGCGTCCTTTGCAAAACGCTCGTACATATCTGTCCACTCGTAATTCTCGCCTTCAGCTGCCGCAAGTAGATTTTCAGCTGTATTGCTCAGATGACCAAGTTCTTCGTACCAAATTCTTGCGTGCTCCTGCTCGTTTCTTGCTGTCTGAAGGAAAATGCCTGAAATCTGGTCATAACCTTCTCTCTGAGCTATATTAGCAAAGTACGTATATTTATTTCGCGCCTGACTTTCACCCGCGAAGGCTTCCATTAGGTTTTGTTCTGTTTTTGTTCCGGCATATTTATTGATAGAAGCGGCTTTCTCTTCTACCTTTTCAAATACTGATGCCGGCTGGCCACAACGAGGGCATTTGAAATCCTCTGGCAGCGGTCCTTCGTGAATATATCCGCATACTGTGCAACGATATTTTTCCATTTTTTCAACCTCCAGTTTGTTGTTATTCTTATCAAGTATAGCGAGCAGCTTTTCAACCACTTCTTTCGGGAAATCGTCAGGCTGTGATGCTTTCAACAATGAATTTAGAAAATCAACTACATTTTTACTCTGCGGCAACATGAATCCCGCCTCACGAAGAACATCCTCGGTCATCAGCCGATTTGACATGGTAATCGCCTTGGCCAGCTGGCGCACAATAGGATTATCAGAGATTTCAGCAATCCCAGAAGCGATTTGTTCCTGCTTGGCCTTGCTGGCAGATAGTGAACGAAGCGAGGCCTGGACAGCTGTTGTTTTCTCCTGCTGAGGCGGAAATTCATCCGGAATCAGAGATATCGCATGAGACGGGCAGGCATCTACGCATGCACGACAGCCGCTGATGCATTTTTCTGCATCAATCTGACCCGTTTCTGTGTCCGTTGCGCCGGTCGGACAAACATAAAGGCAAAGACAGTCTTTTGTACATAACCTGATATTTCGTACTGCGTGCATTATACTGCCTCCTTTTCAAACTTTTTTATTTTCAGGCTCGGTACTTTACATACCGGGCAGATTTCAGGCGGTTCGTCTCCGATATAAACAAAGCCGCAAATCTCACAAACATATACATTTGTATTTTCAAGAAGTGCTTCCTTCTGCTTCTCATATCTGCTAAGGAGAGATGAAAGAATCCTTGTAACCTTCTCTCCCCATACAAGGGCTCTTAAAGCACCGCGGTCAGACTGTACGGCAGAAATACTGTTTGCGGTTGCATAGCTTTCAAGATCTTTTTGAATCAGCTCAGACAATGCCTCAAATTGACTGGCATCTGCTGTCGCACTTTTGCTGTTGTAGTATTCGGCAAGCTGGGCAAACAATCCGGCCTCTTTAGCGCGGTATTGTTTTTCGCATCCTTTAGAAAGATTGGAGCAGAGAGCGCTCAATTCTCCAAATGACAGCTCGCGCATGTCTTCCTCATACGATTCCTGGATGCTGACGGGGTTTACGGCAGGCTTCTCTTCTGCTGTTTGTTCCTTAAATTCTCCCTTGGTCGCGCCACAGAGAGGGCATGTCCAATCCTCGTGAATGTCTTCCCATTTGGTTCCCGGTGCAATACCACTATCCGGGATACCAACGGCTTCGTCATAAACATAGCCGCATACTGTACATACATATTTTTTCACTCTTCAACCTCCT
>ERZ795048.3757-NODE-3757-length-11053-cov-6.790598_pt1 | contig 11053 bp, 7 predicted proteins | sample MGYA00375132_ERZ795048 | MGnify/ENA primary metagenome ERZ795048 (study PRJEB30177, sample SAMN05720225) | activated sludge metagenome | isolation source: Anaerobic digester | place: Hong Kong | collected 2014-12-17 ...
AGTTGAGGGAAGGGGATCACAATACCATTTTCAATGAATTTCCTGTTGATGATCTTCCTTATGTCAGCTTTAATCTTTTCAACCCTGAAGACATTATCGCTGAAGAAAAGCAGATGAAAGTCGAGAGATGAAGTGCCGAAATCAACCAGACGGGCATTAATATGTTCCTTATCCTTTATTTCTGGATGCTCCAGGGCGCTTTCTTCCAGAATCCTGATGACAAGATCAACATCAGAACCGTATGCAACCCCGACTTTAATCCTGAAACGTGTTTTTTTCGACTGGTGACTCCAGTTTATTACCTTACTCGTAGTGATTGCTGAGTTGGGAATAATAACAACTATATCATCCCTTGTAAGCCCTTTGGATGTCCTTATTCCTATCTCCTGGATTTTTACCACTTCGCCGTCAATTTCAAGGACATCATCAATCCGGGTGCTTCCTTCAATAAGAAGAATAATACCTGAAATAAAGTCGTTGAAAGTTTGTTGAAGCCCCAGTCCGATACCAACCAGTAAAGCAGCTGAACCGGCAAGAAGAACGGTAATGCTGATTCCCAGAGTCTGCATCATGAACAGTACTGAAACTATCCAAAGGATATACTTGATGATCTTGAATAATGAGTAGGCATTACTCATTTGCATCCTTTCAATAGTCTGTTTTCTGAAAATAGTTTTTTTAATGATCCACAACAGGATTTTGGTAACAAGGAAAATAAGAATTACTATCAGCAGGGTTGAGACTGTAATATTATAATCCCCTATCTTAAGGATTATCAATTTCAGAATGTTCCTGACCGTTTCCATATCTTTTCGGAATTAATGACTTACTAAATATACAACATGATTTTGAAATTTAATTGCATGGAAACGTTGTTGATGCTGGAGAAAAGCTGGTTCAGATTTAATTTGGCAATTTATTCTTAGAGTTGCTCATTTTCTTTTTTTCTCTGTAGAATCGTTTCTTCTTTCTTGTTTTATTTGATTTTTGCTCTACAGAATTTTTAAGTAAAACACGGGAGCTCTGGGTTTTAATGGTTTTTTTGACCAAAGAATCAGGGAGACTTACTAAATTGATTTTCTGACCAATCAGTTTTTCAATTCTCTGCATTTTGATCAGATCCGCTTTGTTGATAAGTGTCACTGCAACTCCTGTTTTCTCAGCACGTGCAGTACGCCCGACACGATGCACATAATCTTCAGCATCTGACGGAGCGTCATAATTAATTACCATATTGATATCCTTGATATCAATCCCTCTGCTGAGAACATCTGTGGCAACAAGCACGCGACTTTTACGGGTACTGAACCTTATCAGCATCCTTTCCCTTTCCTTTTGGTCGAGGTCTGAAGAAATACCTTCAACGAGATAATTCCCTGAGCGCAATCCCCTGACAATATCATTTACTTTCTTTTTAGTAGAGCTGAATATCAGGATGCTATGGTGATCCGGATTGTCAGAAAGAAGTTTGTTTATGAGAGGTACTTTCTGATCATCCTGCAGATGATATACAATTTGCTTAACTCCGTCGGCAGGTTTCGATATTTCAAGAGCAATTTCCACCGGTTTTTTCATTATACGCTTTGACATGGCCCTGATTTTAGCTGGCATTGTAGCGCTGAACATCAGAGTCTGGCGTTTTTCGGGGAGACAGGAGATTATATGCATAATATCCTCATAAAATCCTATGTCAAGCATACGGTCAGCTTCATCAAGGACCAATACTTCAATCTGATCAAATCTCACATAACCCTGATTAAGATGTGAAATCAGTCGGCCCGGGGTAGCAACAATTATATCAGCACCCCCGGAGAGAGCAATTTTTTCCTGTTCCCATCCGCTCCCATCTCCGCCACCATAAACAGCGATAGATGTAATGCCTAATGTATAAGCCAGACCAATAATCTGTTGATCGATCTGTATGGCCAGTTCACGGGTAGGAACCAGTATAAGTGTATGTGTATGATCGGGTTTCTTTGTAAAAATTTCATTCAAAACTGGCAAAAGATAAGCTGCAGTTTTTCCGGTACCTGTCTGGGCACAGGCTATGAGGTCTTTTCCCGCCATAATTGCCGGTAGTGCTTTTTCCTGAACAGGGGTGGTTTCCGTGAAACCCATATATTCAATTGATTCCAGCAGTTCCGGAATCAGATCTAATTCATTAAAGATCATTTATGTTTTGGGATTTTTTATATGTATGAGAAAAGACAAAGATAATGAAAATTAAAAGATCATAAAAGGTCACACCTGGTTGACTGTCATTAGTACCATTTGCTTTCCGGGTTAATTTCAGGGAGATTACCGGATTATAGCAGGGGAAATGCCATGATGAAATACAGGATATTCTGGATGAGATAAGCAAGCGATCCTTATAATGTTTATATCGCCGGTGGCTCGTTTTGACTCATAAAGTTATTAAAAAGCGACCCGATTGCTTCATCCATCAGAGGCATTTTTCCTACCATAACCGGTGTACATCCCGAGCGTCTGAGAGCATTCTTTGTCAGATCAAAGAATAAGCTTGTCCTGAACTCTGTTTGCTCAGGTCTGTAGCCTAATTTCAGGATTGCTTCAAGCATTTTCTGTGGGACAGACTCATACATGGAAGGCAGGTCCGGATCGGGATGTAAAAGATCCATTCCGAGGATCATTCCACTGTTCTTGTCCAACAGTAACAACATAAAAGGGAAAAAGGCTTTTCTGCCCTTTTCCTTTACCGGGGTAGGTAACAGAACCAGGTCAGTCTGCAGGGTAACATTTGAAGACTGCAGTTTTGAGACTTCATCAGAACTGTTTTGCCTGTATGTCATTTGGTATTTCACTTTCGCTTTTTCAGAGTCAGGAATTTCGTAGTCGTTCTTCCATTTAATCTCACCCTTATCAGAATAAGGTGTCCTTATCAGAATATAATCTCCTTTATCTCCTTCTTTGTAAAGGATATCGGGATTATTCCGGGCTGATATAAGTAGTGATGCAACCTGATCCAGTAACACCGGCAGGTCTTCCATAGTCTTTTTTTCTGGAAAAGCCGGAGCAAATCCGGGAATTATCTCTTCAATTTTTGGCCATTGACCCCTGCCCCGGAAGTTTACTCCTGATTTCTTAATTGCCTCCAGATCTTCTTTATCCAGATCTTTACGGTCAGTGAATGAAATCAGCAGATGAGGTATTGTAAACAAACTCGTATCGGGAAGGCTTCCTTCTCTCTCCTGTAATTCATTAAACCTGAAAAGCCCGTAGTAGCCCTTGTATGCTGCGATTGCAGTGAACTCACCGTGTATTCCCATAACCGAAATGAACCAGGTTAGTCCGCTGCCGGGCATCTTCACCCCGAAAATGTCAGTTTCATAAAGACTTTTCCAGGGCTCCAGATCGTATATTTGTTTTGCTGCAAGGAAAAGATTACTTAACTCTGCTGATTTTGGGCCTGATTTAAGGCTTTTGCCTCTCTCATTTAAGTTCTGCTCTTTTTTCATTTTCAAAGGGGTTGGTCCTTTTAACCCGGCACTCTGATCCCGGATTATTTTTACCAGGTCGCTGGCGGTGTCAGGAGCAATCCCTGTTTTTCGTGCTGCTTCTTCAATATCAGGTTCCCGGCCTTCATTTATCTCAGGGATGACAAGAGCCAAAAAAGCATTCATCTTTTTAGTGTGTTTGTCATCTGCCGGATCTGTATCTTTTTCAAATAGATCCTCATACTCGTTCAGCACTATTTTCTTTTTCAGGATTGTTTCAGTTGTAGTTACCATTTGTGGTCTGACCCTGAGATAGGGTATATCCGGGATATCATAACCAAATGTTTTGAAATCCTTTACCAGACGTTTAAACCCTGTCTCTGTCAGTGCATGGAATAACAGAATTTCTTCATCCTCATCATAATATATCTGAGCAAAACCAGGAGGTATTCCGGTCAATTTGTGGGTGAACCGGTAAACTCCATCGTTGTACTCAGAAATAAATTTATTCCTGAGTCTGACAGTATCCGGTTTTCCCGATTCATGTTCAGCCATCATGATTATTATCTCGTCCTTCTTATGAAAGGTTCGGGGGAAAGCAGCGCCTGATAGCAACATCATATATGGAAGAGGATCATTTTCAATATCTTTTTGCACTTCTGATTCATCCTCCAGACCCGGATTATTTTCCGTGGCAAAGAAAAATACGTCTTCAGGTCCAAAGCTCTGAAACGCCCCGATAGGCCCGTAGCTCTGCCAGCATAATCCGTTATATCCGATAAGGTTAAACCAGAGAAGTATATTTTCTGTAGCCTTTAATCTGACAATTGAAGGTGAGAACAGAAGGTATTCCTCTCCGGAGAATATATCTTTCATCAAATAGAAATCTTCAGCCGGTTCATTCAACATCTCGGAGAAGCTGAAACGCCAGGGGATCTCCGACTGCTGCATCAGGTATTCCCTGTCCTCTCCAGTGAAATGATCCAGGGCAGGATTTCTAAGGAATTTTTCTATCAAACCGCCATTTTTGAAGACCCGGTGTGTTATATACTGACTCTTAAACAATTCCACATGGGATTTGTCAAATTTTGAAAGTATATGGTTAAACCTTGAAAAATTCTGTATCATTTTTTTCCCCAGATCACGATGTCTTGCTGCAAATGCAAGAATGTAATCATCAATTACCCGTTCAGTGATCAGGCTTGTCTTTTCACACTGCTTGCGGATTAATGCGAAGTCCTGCGGTTCATTTTTTGTATTCATAAAGGATTTATTTTAAAGCAAACATGACTATGTAAGTTTTGACTACGCCTTTATAATCAAATTTAACAATAGCTTTTCCTGAATTCGATTCCGCCTGGGTCACAGTTACTTTCACCTCAGGATCGCTTGCAGATGCCGATACGATTGGTGTTCCGGTTATGCCGGACGGAAGTTTATATGTAGTCTCATAAAGATCAGGACTGACAATACCGTTGGCATTTGTAGATCTGACCGGAGTGTCCGGGAGATCTATCTCCTCTCCGTTAACTCTGATACTTACTGTGGGTGCAACCGGACGAACAATTTTCTTTTCCTTAGAACTGAATCCCAGTCCGCTTAAATCGAAAAGACCCTCTTTATCCGGACCTTCGGCCACAAGAAAGATAGCATGCTTTTTGTCCAGTTTGTCAACAAAGGCTGAGACGTCTGTCGTGAATTTTGTTATTTCCTGTGCAGAATTTGCAGGTACATTTATTTCACCAATCTTTTTGCCTTTCCATGTATCATTATCCCAGGGTCCGTCAAGCCAGACATTTACTTTAAATGCGCTTCTTGTCCTTGGTGTAAGGAACAGATTGAATGCTGTTTTGTTCCGGGGTTTGGTCCCTTTGAAGGCCTTCAGGCCTTTCCTGTCTTTATCAAGTCCTCCGAAGCCAAAGTACTTGTATCCTATAATATGTCCGTTCCCCACATCAGCAATGGGCATGTTGTTATCCCATATATCCCATGAATCCTGCTGAGTGTTGGTATTGGAAAGATAGCATGCGTATCCTGCAGAGTAATACTGATAGGGATCGAGTCCGTATATATGAAAGCCTTCTGAAGTAACTTCGGCTCCTGTATATTCTCTCCCCTGGCTATCTTTTGCAGTCCATATATTATCTTCCGAATAAGGGTTATAACCTCTGATAGTAACTTTTCCCCCTTCAGATACAGGTTTTTCATTCCATGCAACTTTGACCGGGGCTACCATTGGCTGACGCGCATTTCCGAATCCCCTTGGTGCCCTGTGATAGAAAACATACCATTGGTCGTTGATCAATTCGAGACTACCATGTGTATTATGTCCCGAATAACTTGTCTGTAGTGTAGTCCCGTCCTGACCCGGTACCACCGCCCGTGAATCGACAAGGACACCTCCGCTTTTCCATGGACCCAACGGAGAGTCTCCATAGGCGTAACGTAAGGCTGAGTTGGTACTGCTTAACCCATAATCAGGGCCTGAATATCCGCTGTAAACCCATACATATTTATTACCGACCTTACGAATTGATGCAGCTTCAAAAAAGTTAAAAGAACCAAGATCCTCACCAGGATAAACATTAGGATAGACTGTGCCTTCAGGGTCTCTGATGACACCATACCTGGAACTGGCAGGTATAAAATAGTTTATGGCATGGGTTCCGGGTCTGAGGGAATACATTGTGTTCTGATCCAGCTGACCAGCTGAAGACCTTTGAAATCCCCAGAAACCGTACGCTCTGAACCCTATCTCATAATCAGGATCTTTCGGATCAGTGATGTATTCAATAAATACTGCCGGATCGAATCCCATAGTACTTCCGGATACAGTACCTGTTCCGTCCTCAGTCATGTTGATGGGTGTAAAGGGACCATCGGGGCGACTTCCTTTGGCCACCATCGCTTCTCTGTTTCGGCCCCGGCTGTGAGGATACAAATAATATTCCTTTGTGCCGTCTTTTCTTTTCACCTCTACGAGGTCAGGAGCGTACATAACATCCCACTGTCCGCCAATCGGGTACGTAAAAATGGGCCCTTCATCACGCCATGCGGATAAGTCCTCCACAGGTGCCGACCATGCCCTTATGTCGGGTCCGCAATAACTCTTAAATCTGACATCATGGGATCCGATAATATAGATGCGGTATTTCCCCGGTTTGTCGGGATCTTCGAAAACACGAGGTTCTCCGTCGGGCAAATGCTCCCATAGCGGCAGATAGGGGTTACCTGCAGTATGCCAGGTTAATTTGGTAAAAGAGCGGTCGCTTTGCAACTGATTATCGCCCTCTTTTGTTCCTTCTGCAGAAAGCAGAAACACACTAACAAATAATAAAATTACCTGCGGCCTTCTCAAAACAGATTTGAATTTCATAATCTGGTCTTTTGCACTGGTGACTGAATAAAATACTATTAAACAAGCGGGTTGTGTTACATATACAAAGTTAGGAAAAATGTTGCACAGAAGAATCATACTATCTCATTGTTGATATATCCGATATTTTGGAATGACTGGTTTTCTCTCAAATAGGTCATCAAATGTTTATCAGATATTTTCATATCTTGAAACGACCTTGTTTATTAACAAATTGCTTATATTTAATTGAAATTTGTAAAACTGAAAGTCTCTCAGACAAATATCTATCAGGTGAAGTTATAAGAAGTCTTGCACGACACATTTTAAAAAAAATCATAATATCCGGAATAAAAAAAGAAAGGAGTAAAATAAATGAACAATCCTATGAATATCCCGATGCACCGGTTTAAATATACAAAACTTACGAAAAGCCAGATTGGAGAAAAACTCAAGGCTATTGCTGAATCAGGCCCTGTATGCCGGTCAGAGTACACTGATGAGCTTTCAGGGAAATCCATCAGAATTATAACAGATGACGGGCCTGTTTTTGATTATTCTTTCCGGGACATCAGGAACCTTTCTGTTAGGGTTGATGGTGAGTCATTTTCAGGCAGTTATGGTGCCCTTGCGCTTAAAAACATTATTTTCTTTTCACATATGATCTCATCGGAACAAAGGGGATATAATGTATTTATTGATCAGGATACAGGCCTTGTAACAATCATCGAAGTATGGTTTTCCAGTGGCAGAAAAGAAAGAACAATGGGAGGTAATGAGATAATTATTGATGACAGGGAAGTACAGCGTCATATATATTATGGTTATGTTGAAAAGAATGGTCAGACTGCACCTGAAACCCGGCATCACCTGACAAACAGATTAGAAGGTAAGGGTATGTACTGGGAGCAGGATACAGGCATAGAAACCCTGGAATTTTATTCCTCTGTGGTATCGACAAATTTTGTGGAACTTACACGTCTCATGGATGAATTAGGCTATTGCAGCCCGTCAGATTATGTACTGGTAAATGATAATATATTTATATACAACAGAACTGAGTGCGAATTTTCAGGCATCTTTACTTCATACGTTGTTGACCTCTTCACCCGGAAGCAGATTGGAGTAAGGCTTGGGTTTAATGAAAGGGATGAACTGGAATATTACATGTTCAGAGGCGAAGGTGAAATTGTTGGAGAACTCACACCTCTCGGACCCTTTGAAAAGCAGGGCAATGAACCTATGGTGTTTCCGGCTTCAGGTACTCCCAGACCTCAGGTGAAGGGACAAAGGATGGCATATCGTCCTGTAAGGGATTTTATCTACATGACTGATGAGGAGGTGCACCAGGCAGCACTTAAAAGTACTACAAACTTTGAACCTACTGATATGGCCGTAAACAATATGCCGTTTAGCAACATATTGGTGGGAAAAGAATTTACATTACGATACGATCGGGGAGGTCCGGTTATTCATTATAAGGTTGAGGAAAAATTCAAACTCAGATACAGGGAAGATAAGGAAAATACATGGCACGAAGTTGAATACAGGGCATATGAAGCTGATCATGACCTTGCATGGTTCAGTCACCTTCTTGTCGACACTAAACCAAGGACAAGCTTACAGATAGCACTTGATTTAACCAATGGCCTGACAACCTGCATTCATTCACAAATGGGAACAGAATATTATGGTAATGAGGTATCCTATTATGCCATCTTTGGTGTGGCAGATATGGAAGGGATTAATCCCCCCAGATACCTTCGACATAAGCTTTCCGACGATCTTGTAGGTCATGCCTGGTCATGGACCTATTCCAACAATATGACCTCCATGCATCTTTTTACAGCTCCCAACTCTCATGCTTGGACAATATACACAGCAGACCAGTCATTGGGTTCTCAATGGTGTGCTCCCAGCCTGCTTGTAAACGTCCGTAGAGGTGTTCATATATTAGCGGAATGTGAAGAAGCATGTAACGGTCATGCGATGATAGTAATGATAAATGAAAAATTAAGACGCGACTGCGGATTTGGTTTTTCGGGAAACAGGGAGGGGGTTAGATTAAGCCTGGTAGGAGCGATTGGTCGTCATATAGGATATTATGATGTAAAAAAATATTTTGGTCCTAAGGCAAGAAAAAAAGGAGTTTAATTATGGATATATCAAATAACCAATCAGGTCTAAATAGTAAAAAAGACACCGGTCGACGTTCCTTTATCCGGAAAATGGGAACAGTCATGACAACAGGTGTAGTTGTATCAACAGTGCCGGCAGTTGCAAAATCTGACGAACAGAGTGATAATGACACAGGAATCAGAGTTGAGGAATTATCCGGAAGAATTGCAATCCTGGAGGCAGAAAAAAGTATAGATGGTCTTTATCATACTTATGAAACACTGCTAAATGATGGCAAGTATGATAAAATATCAGAATTATTTGTATCAGATGGCGAATGTGTATATAATGGCGGAGTTTTCCGGGGAAGAGAAACAGGAGTAAAACGTTTGTATAACAAACGGTTCAGAAGTGGCCTTACCGGAAAAAAGATAGATGTGACTTCTGAAAGCAGAGAAAAACAATCCATTGATATATCAAAGGATTATTTGTCTGCCTTAGCCATTTTCCCATATGCAATGCAGGCAGGAAGCCCAATGGTTTCTGACAGTGTGCTTGTCAGAATGGCACGTCTTCATGGAGGAGGTATAAATAAATGGCTTGAAAAAGGGATATGTGAAATATCCCTTACAAGGAAAAGCAAAGAAGATGTATGGATGATAAAAAGGCTTAACTATCATACAGAATCAGTATCTGTTCCGGTGCCTCCTTTTACAAAGGTTTTTCCGGCTGACCCCGCAGGACCTGATGCATTGGTTTAACTGAAAACCATACCACCATAAGGCAAGGTTAATACATATTTTTTATATATTTGCCAGTGGAATAAAACGTTGCATTGGATCTTACACATGAACAAGGTCAAAAAATTCCGGAATAAATACCGGATAACCTCTCCTCGTATACCATGGTTTGATTATGGGAGTAATGCCTCATATTATATTACCATTTGTACAAAAGACAGAAAAGAATTTTTTGGATCAATTGAAAACGGAGAAATGTTATTTTCTCCAATAGGTAAGATTGTACAGGACGAATGGGAAAAGACACCAATGATACGTCCGGAATTAAATTTAATTATGGATAAATATATAATCATGCCAAACCATATTCATGGCATAATTGTATATACAACCGAATCAACAAATTTGGTCCACAAAGGAACAATATCCCATCAATTATCAGGGGTATTAAATCATCTGTAACGGTTCGGGCACGGAAAATTAATCCTGATTTTGGCTGGCAAAGCGGTTATTATGTACATATCGTTCGTAACACAAAGGATTACGAAAGGATTGTAAAATACATTAAGGATAATCCTAAGAATTATAAAGGTAAAAAATAACAGAGCTGCCAGAATAAACACCTACGCATAAACAGAAAACGCACAGGTAAACATCGCAAGAAAAATCCAAAGTATCAGATCCCTCTGTCGGAGAATCTTAATCAGGGGTCCCTATTCTATTCTTGTTGTTTTTGTTCAATCATTTTTGAGAGGATATTTACGGCGTCGGTTATATATTTTTCACACCTTATTTCATAATAATTCCGTTCAACGATTTTTTTATAGTCATCAGGGTCGTTCATATCCAGTCTGTCCAGTAATTCAAAGCAGTTTTCCGAACCGTTAAGTCTTACAAATTCATCAAAAAACTCCTTTGTTAACTGGTATGTATACCTCTTTTTTTCTTCATGATCGTCCAGTCCTTTCCCATATTTTAAACCCAGTACCATCAGGGCGCCTGTTAAAGCACCACAAATATGCTGCTGACGGCCCATACCTCCTCCAAAGGCAGCTGCTATCCTAAGGCAATCATCTTCGGATAATCCATATTCAGGTCCGAAGGCAGTCAGAACCGATTGAGAACAATTGAATTTATTTCTGAAATAATCTAATGCTTGTTTTGTTTTATCCATTTATTTCGGGCTTTATTGTTTCCTGATAGAGTTTAAAAAAGTCATTTTTAATCTTGTCCCGTATTCTTCTGAATTCACTAAGGATAAACTCCTCAGTCCCGGTCATAAGAGAGGGATCTTCATAACTCATATGTAAGCGATGTTTTACATTTCCTGTGAAAACCGGACAGGTCTCATTTGCATCATCACAGACAGTTATTACATAATCCCA
>ERZ795048.3759-NODE-3759-length-11037-cov-5.693225_pt1 | contig 11037 bp, 5 predicted proteins | sample MGYA00375132_ERZ795048 | MGnify/ENA primary metagenome ERZ795048 (study PRJEB30177, sample SAMN05720225) | activated sludge metagenome | isolation source: Anaerobic digester | place: Hong Kong | collected 2014-12-17 ...
AAAGGTAGAAGTAAAAGAAGACACCATGGTATACAATGCAGAAGCATACCGAACACAAGCAGGTGCAACTGTTGAAGATTTGGTCAAACGCATACCTGGTGCAGAAGTAGCCGAAGATGGTTCGGTAACTATTAATGGACAGACAATTCAAAAAATACTTGTTGACGGTAAAGAATATTTTAAACAAGATCCCACCATTGCCCTTAAAAACCTCCCTGTAAATGCAATTAAAAGTGTTAAAGCATACAACAGAAAAAGCGACATGGCACGTGTTAGTGGCATTGACGATGGAAACGATGAAGCAGTACTAGATCTAACTATCAAAAAAGGGCACAAGAAAGGTTTGTTTGGAAACAGTGACGTGGGCTATGGCACTGACGACAGATACCTTGCTAAAGGAATGCTCAATTCGTTTATGGACGACAAACAATTGTCAGCCTTCGTCAACGTCAATAACATAAACGATAGAGGATATGGCAATGCTGGATTCCATCGCATGAGACAAAGCACTGGATTGAATGCCAAAAAGTCTGCTGGTCTTCATATAGCAAACTCATGGGACAATGCAGATTTTGGAGGTAGTATTAGCTACAACGATGATGACCAAGATCTAGTATCCACTGGTTCTACAGAAACATTCTTGCAAGAAAACAATACCTTTGGTAGAAGCTATGGTAAAACCCGCAACAAAGTGAAAAAACTCCATGCAGACTTCCAATTAGAATGGAAAATAACTCCGACCACAACTTTGATGTACTACCCTAGCTTTGTATATAATAAAACGAACAAAGTGGTAGACAACAAAAGCTTGACAGCCAACGAAATAATCACAAGAAGCCTTTCAAAAGACTTTACTACAATCGAAGATGAAGAGGATTTCCCTGGACTTATCAACCAAAACATCTCTAGTACAGCTACAGAAAGCAAAAACATCAGTACAGAAGGAGATGTACAATTGAACCAAAAGTTATCAGATAATGGACGCAACCTATTACTCCGTTTCAAATATAGCCTAGCAAAAGACGAAAGTGATGTGTATAAAACAAACGATGTCTACTACTACCTGACTGATGCGGAAAATGTCCATACAAACAGATATACCGACACAGATAACAATTCAAACAGTTATCGATTGCAAGCAGCATATAGTGAGCCTATCGCAAATAATCAATACTTGCAATTGGATTACCAATATAACTATACACATAGTAAAAGGGATAAAGCAACCTATGACAACTCTACCCCTGATAATATAACACTACTTGGCGATCAGTCTATATCTTACGAAAACAATTATATCACTCAACGAATCCGTATGGGATATCGATATGCAACCAAAGCATTAAATCTAACAGCTGGCGTTGACCTGATGCCACAAAAATCAACAACAAGTTACACACAAGATAGTCAGAAAAAAGAAGTCAGAAAAAGTATTTTTAATTGGGCTCCTTTCTTAGAAGTAAAGCGTACATTTTCTAAAACATCAGCTTTGCGTATAAAGTATAAAGGCAATGCTTCAATGCCTAGTATGACTGCTTTATCTCCAATAGCAGATACAAGCAACCCACTACAAACGGTGTATGGTAATAGCGACTTAAAACCAAGCATGACACACCAGTTCAGAATACATTATAATCGATTCAATCGGAAATCACAAACTGGCATGTTTGCTGGTGCATTTTTTAATGCTACACAAAATGATGTTGCTTATTTAACTGTCTACGATACAGAAACAGGGTATAAAGAAACAACCCCTAAAAATATCAATGGCAACTGGACTGCAATGGGTATCTTTGCTTTCAATACTGCTTTGAAGAATAAAAATTTCACTATAAGCAATATGATCAGACCTCGATATACCCATCAAAAGAGCTTTATGCAAAGCAACTTGGGAGATACAGCCGAGGAGAACACAACGAAAGATATGAATCTAAATGATCGCTTCCGCTTTGGGTATCGAACTGATTCTTGGGATGCTGGTTTAGTGTTAGGATTGACCTACGATAATTCTAAAAACACACTCAACACGACAAACGACCGTGAAACATATGACTACTCTTTCGGAGGCGAAACAAACATCTCTCTACCATGGGGTATTGATTTATCGACAGATGCAAGCTATGCTATCCGCCGAGGATACAGTGCCGGACTAAATCGTAAGGAACTAGTTTGGAATGCTCAACTATCAAAAACCTTCGGACGAAAGAAGAACATGACTTTATCTCTTCAAGGATTAGACTTGCTTGATCAACAAACCAACATCACGAGCAATATTGATCAGACAATGCGTAGCGATAGTGAGTACAACGGCATTAACAGCTACTTCATGGTACACTTTATATACCGTCTTGATATCTTTGGCAATAGAGATTCACAAGAACGTATGGGTCCTGGAGGGCCTCATCCAGGAGGTCGTCCAGGTGGACGAAGAGGGCCTGGTGGTCGACCTCCATTCTAAAGATTACCAATAAAAATAACCTAAACCGACACAGCGGGTATACCAAGAACAATCTTGATATACCCGCTGTATAATTATAGCGTGCAACAACTATTTACCGAGCAACACGGTTTGAACAGTCTTTTCAAATTCTTCTTTGGAGGTAGCTCCTTTCATTAATTGAGGTTCCCCACCCTTAGGTATAAATACAAATAACGGAATAGAGCTGGCTCTAAATACTTGTGCTAACTCTCTCTCATTATCAATATTGACTTTATACACAGAGATACTCGGGTATTTTTCAGCAATAGCTTCCACAATAGGTGCCATACGACGACATGGGCCACACCAATCGGCATATAAATCAATCAACACTGGTCCATCTGCCTTATTCACCCATTCCTTTTCTGTCGAATAATCGAATATCAATTTCTTGAAATCCGCTGCTGTCATTACTTTAACTTTCTCAACCGCTTGTTCCTCCCTCTGCATAGGCGTACTGGCATACGTAGCAGTAAACGAACCAGATAAAAAGATCATCATAGATACAAGAGGTACAATATGAGACAATCGGCCTTTAAATAGCATTCTTTTTTTCATTCTTCTTTTTTTTAAGTGCGTAATAGTACAAACTCAACGAAATCCAAAAGGCATTTCTGTTGCAATATACTGCTTAATTCACATATCCACAAACAAAAAAGGTATATACTCCTATCAATCGTTAGATAGACCCCATCTATACAAGACAGACACATCTTATCAAACAGAGTAAAAAAAGAGATGAGCAGCTATCCAACTAACTACTCATCTCTGCTCTTTTTAACAGTATAATGCATTCTAGCATTAACACTTCTTGTGCCTATACCACAATTAGGCCCCTTAAAAAAACTAATGTATTTCTGCTCGCACTGGATTCATGAGTGACATACTCACATCGTCCATTGCTTTGTTTCTTGTACATATTGCCTTCAATTCTTTCATGTGCTTACCCACACAATTCTTACTGTTCCTTAGCACGAAGGCATCCCATTGTGCCGACAATGCATTAAATAGATCTTGTCCCTTGTACTTATAAATAGTACATTGCTGTTTAAAAATAAAACCATATAATTTGTTATTTAAAGGGGTACCCTCCACTGAGAATTTGCCAGGACGTAAAGTTACATTTACTTTCCCAGACTCCAATACAATCGGAGTTAAAGGGCTTTCTCCCCAAAATATGACAGCTACACGTGCACTGTCTGCAACACCTTCAGCATGAAATCTTCGATGCACCACTTTCAATGTATCCAGCACGTCCCATCGTTCTCCATTGCGTACACGCAAAGTCAAACAATGATCCTCCAATGTCGGGATATATGCTTCCCCTGTTATTGAATAATGCTCATCACAAGCAGTCATCAATAAACAACACATTCCAGCTAATACTATGTTAAAATAAGTTCTCATCCATTTTAAGATATTACACTAATCTCTTTATCGGGAGCAAGTATAAAGAATAAACTTGACATATGCAAGTATCTTATTATTATTTAGCTTTTTCCCGACGAAACCAACTCAATCATATGGAGGATTCACAGAATTTGATTAGCTTTGCAAAATGACAAAAAACAATTTATCATTTAGTTAATAACATAAAGCATTAATTCATGAAGAAATTCAGAATTTTATTACTTACCCTAGCTACCTTACTAGTGGGTAATGTACATGCCGATGAGGGCATGTGGCTCCTACAATTGATGCAGGAGCAGAACAGTATAGACCTAATGAAAGCTCGTGGTTTAGAGCTTGACGCTACAGATTTATACAACCCAAACGGAGTATCTATCAAGGATGCCGTAGGTATATTTGGTCGTGGATGTACTGGTGAAATTATCTCTGATAAGGGACTTATCCTCACCAATCACCACTGTGGATTTGGAGCTATTCAACAACACAGTAGTGTAGACCATGATTATTTGACTGATGGTTTTTGGGCAAAGAATCATAACGAAGAGTTAGCTACTCCAGGACTTACTTTCCAATTTGTCGACCAAATTATTGATGTAACTGCTCTTGTTCAAAAAGACATTGACAAAAAGAAAGTCACTGAATTAGAAAGTTTCGGTTACGATTATCTTCAGAAATTGGCACAAACGCAAATGAAGAAGATGCATCTAAATAAGAAAAAAGGATACAGAGGGGTTTGTAAACCATTTTATGCTGGTAACAAATTTTACCTTATGATCATGAAGGTGTATAGCGATATCCGTATGGTAGCTGCTCCTCCTGCATCAGTTGGTAAATTTGGCGGAGAAACAGACAACTGGATGTGGCCACGTCACACAGGCGATTTCTCTATGTTTCGTATCTATGCCGACAAAGATGGCAATCCTGCAGATTATAGCGAAAAGAATGTACCTCTTCAAACTAAAAAGCACTTTGCAATCAACATCAAAGGTGTAGAAGATGGTGACTATGCTATGATTATGGGATTCCCTGGTTCTACCGAACGATATTTGACTGACGCAGAAATCACTATGACCATGCGCACAGAAAATGATCCTAGAATCGCTGTACGTACAGAATATCTTAAGACCATTAAGAAGGAAATGAAAGCCAACAAAAAAATTCGTATCCAATACGATACCAAGTATGCACACTCTGCAAACTACTGGAAAAATTCGATTGGTATGAATGAGGCATTGGTCAACAATAAAGTACGCGAAACTAAAAGAGACATCCAAGCTAAATTCTTGGATTTTGCTAAGCAAAAGAAGGATGCGGCTTACGAAACAGTTGTTGCAGACATCGCTACAACTGTTGACGCATTGAGCCCATTAAACTACCAAATCAATGCAATGAATGAAAGCTTCTTCCGCACTATAGAATTCCGTCTATTGAAGAAAGATCGCGATCTATTTACTGACTTTGCTAATGCTTTGGAGAAAGACAAAAAGCATGCGTTGAAAAAATACAGCAAAGACTTGCAAGCAGTTTTCACTCGCATACACAACAAAGATTACGATCAAAAGGTTGATAAAGAAGTGACCAATGCAATGATCAACGTGTATGCTTCATTGGTAAAACCTGCCGAACGCCCAGCTTTCTATACTGAAATCAAGAATGATTACCAAGGCAATGTACAAAAGTATGTAGACAACATCTATAGCAAGTCTATACTACGTAGTCAAAAGGCCTTAGACAGTTTCTTGGCAGATGCACACGCAGATGCATTGCGCAATGATCCTGTGTTGCTATTCTCTAAGAGCATTGTGGATCGTTTCAATGTAGTAGAAAAAGATTACAAACCATTGATGGACAAACTAGCTCTTCTACATAAGACATATATTCGTGGTCTTGGTGAGATGAAGCAACCTACTCCAAGTTATCCAGATGCCAACTTCACTTTGCGTCTTACTTATGGTACGGTAGCTAGCTATGATCCAAAAGATGGTGTACACTACAAGTACTATACAACTGGACAAGGTATCCTTGAAAAAGAAGATGACAAAAGCGATGAATTTAAGGTACCAGCCAAACTGCACAAACTACTTGTCAACAAGGACTTCGGTCGTTACGCTATGAAAAATGGCGAATTGCCAGTTTGCTTCTTGACAACAAATGATATTACGGGTGGTAATAGTGGTAGTCCTGTTATCAACAGCAAGGGCCAATTGATTGGTTGTGCATTTGATGGCAACTGGGAATCTCTTTCTGGCGACCTAAACTTCAACGACAATTTGCAACGATGCATCGTGTTGGATATTCGATACATGTTATTTATCCTCGACAAACTTGGTGGTTGCAAGCACCTTGTTGATGAGATGACTATTATCCAATAATCAGATGAAAAAATGTCTATATACTGCAGCTCTGGGATTTTCCCTGAGCTGCTTGACTTTATCTACAGCTCGAGCCGATGAAGGCATGTATATGCTCACAGATCTGGCACAGCAAAATGCTGCTGCCATGCAGAATTTGGGTCTCGACTTAGAAATTGAGGATGTGTTTAGTCCATCAAACATCTCCATCAAAGATGCCATCGTGCATTTTGGAGGTGGGTGTACGGCAGAAGTCATCAGTCCAGAGGGACTACTATTAACTAATCATCACTGTGGATATAGCTCTATTCAAAGTCATTCTACAGTTGAGCATGATTATCTAACCGATGGTTTTTGGGCAAAAACACGTGAAGACGAGTTGCCATGCCCAGGATTGACGATCTCGTATATTGATAAGATTCTAGACGTCACAGAGTACACCAACAAAGCCATAGCCAAAAGCAAAGACCCAGATGGCACAAATTATCTATCGCCATCCTTTCTAGCAACTGTTGCCAAAGACTATGCAAAACATCATAAGATCAAGGTTACCAAGTACACCGAATTGGAGCTGAAACCGTTTTACGGGAGCAACAAATACTATCTATTTGTCAAGACAGTGTACAAAGATATCCGCATGGTTGGTGCTCCTCCAAGCAGTATTGGTAAATTTGGAGCCGACACTGACAACTGGATGTGGCCACGCCATACGGGCGACTTCTCGATGTTTCGTATCTATGCCGCTCCCGATGGTAGTCCTGCTGAATATGCCCCAACTAACCTACCGCTACATGTCAAGAAGTATTTGACGATCAATATCGGTGGAGTGCAGGAAGGTGACTATGCTATGATTATGGGATTTCCAGGTAGAAACTGGCGCTACATGATTTCACCAGAAGTACGTGAACGCATGGAAACAGCCAACTATATGCGTCACTACGTACGCGAAGCTCGTCAAGATATTCTCATGAAAGAGATGAAAAAAGACCCAGCAGTACGTATATACTACGCAAGTAAGTACGCCTCATCGGCCAATTACTGGAAAAATGCAATTGGTATGAATGAAGGGTTGACACGTCTAGGTATCTTCCCTATCAAAAAGGCACAGGCTGACGCCTTATTGGCTTATGGTCGTGAACAAGGAACGGACAAATACCAGATTGCCTACGATACAATTGCCTCTATTGTCAAAAAGCGTTTTTCTTCTCAATGGCATAGCTATGCCTTGTATGAAGGCTTAATACGCAGCCTAGACTTTATGCAGTACGCACCAGATAAAGTGGCTTATCCAGCGATTGAAAAACGGGTGTGCAAAAAGATGCTAGAGATGTATATGGGATATATCCCACAAGAACAACGCATCAGCATCTTCTCCTTGATTCAAAAAAAGTACTCAAACAATCTTGATGCTTTTGTAGAAGATCTATTCAAGGATGAAACGTTAAAAGAACAATTTAAGGAGTCGGTCAAACAAGGCAGAAAAACTCTTGTTGAGCAAAGCAAAACACTCGATAACGCTTTCAACCACGCACACAAAACGTGGGTAGCTGGTATCGTCGAATTGCGCAAGAAAAAAGGCTTGCCTATTTATCCAAACGCCAATGGCACATTGCGCCTTACCTATGGGCAAATAAAAGGATACAGTCCACGTGATGGCATTGAGTACCTACCATTTACCACACTAGAAGGGGTTATGCAAAAAGAGGATAATACGGAAGAATTTACTGTACCTGCCTATCTTAAGCAATTGTATGCGCAAAAAGATTATGGACAGTATGCCCGTAAAGACGGCAAAATGCCTGTCGCATTTATCAGTAATTTAGATACGACCGGCGGCAATAGTGGTAGTCCTGTATTGAATGGCAAAGGTGAACTTATAGGATTGAACTTTGACCGCAACTACGAAGGTCTATCAGGCGATATTGCTTACAAACCCAATACACAACGCAGTATCGCTGCTGATATCCGTTATGTATTATTCGTGATCGACAAGTATGCTCATGCACAACGATTGATTGACGAAATGACTATTGTACAAGAGTAAACAGTCTACACAGACATGATACTATAGAAAGGAGGATGTTACATACTGGCATTCTCCTTTTCTTATATACACAATCAAGGTCAGATTACTTTGAGAGCGATTGCCTATACATGAGTAGTAATACCTACTACACGTGAGTAGTAGAACCTACTATATATGATAAGTAGATCCTACTATACATGTAAAGTAGATTGACATGCTAGGATTAGCCCCATGCGCTCTTTACTAAAAAACTCATGGCGTGCCTTAATGACACGCCATGAGCATATATATATTATCAGAAAAAGGCTGTATTCCTATTCTACTGTTACAGACTTGGCTAAGTTACGAGGTTGATCCACATCCTTACCTTTACATACAGCTATATGGTAGGCCAACATTTGCAACGGAATGGTCGTAATCAATGGGTCAAGACACTCCAAAGTCTTAGGTAGTTCAATATACTCGTCTACAATATTCTTAATCACTTCATCGCCTTCAGAGATGATCGCAATGACACGACCTTTACGCGCTTTGATCTCTTGAATATTGCTCACCACTTTCTCATACATACCATTGTTGGTAGCGACCACGACAACTGGCATCTCAGTATCAATCAAAGCGATAGGACCATGCTTCATCTCGGCTGCTGGATACCCTTCAGCATGAATATAACTGATTTCTTTGAGTTTCAAGGCCCCTTCTAGAGCTACCGGGTAACTATATCCGCGTCCCAAATAGATGAAATTATGTGCGTAAGTAAAGACACGAGCCATCTTTTCGATTCGGTCATTCAACTTTAGAATCTCCTTCATCTTAGTAGGAATCGTATACAAAGATTTTGTGATTTCCGCATATCTATCTTCTGCAAGCGTACCTCGCTTGCGTCCCAGTGTCAAAGCCAATAAAGTCAACACGGTTACCTGACCTGTAAAAGCTTTTGTAGAAGCTACTCCAATCTCAGGACCTACGTGAATATAACTACCAGTATGGGTAGCACGAGGTATTGATGAACCAATCGCGTTGCAAATACCGTAGATAAAGGCCCCTCGACTTTTAGCGAGTTCTACAGCAGCTAGGGTATCTGCAGTTTCTCCTGATTGAGAAATAGCAATCACCACATCGTCGTCACCTATCACTGGGTTGCTATATCGAAACTCTGAAGCATATTCAACCATGACTGGTATACGGCAGAATTCCTCGATCAACTGCTTGCCAATAAGTGCCGCATGCCAAGAGGTACCACAAGCCACAATCACAATGCGTGAAGCTTTAATCAGTTTTTGTTCATGATCATTGACAGCAGATAGCGTCACTTGGTCATGAGTCGCATTGATACGACCACGCATACAGTCCTCAATAGACTGAGGTTGTTCAAAGATCTCTTTCAACATAAAGTGAGGATACCCTCCCTTTTCTATCTGTCCGATATTAAGTTCTACGTGGGTTTCTTCAGGAGCGATCTCTTGATTATGAAGACTCACAATACGCAATTCTTCATCGGGATTAATAACAGCGATTTCTTCATCATCAAGATAAACCACACGATCTGTGTACTCAACAATGGGCGTGGCATCACTAGCTAAGAAATATTCCTTATTGCCTATACCTATCACAAGTGGGCTACTCTTACGAGCAGCAATAATGCGATTTGGATGATCTTTATCTAATATGGCAATGGCATATGCACCAATCACTTTGCGAAGCGCTATTTGAACAGCACGTACTAAATCGCACTTCTTTTTATCTTGTACGTAGGCTATAAATTGTACCAAGACTTCGGTATCGGTACCTGATTGAAAAGAATAACCTTCTTGAATCAAGCCTTCTTTCAAACCCGCATAATTTTCAATAATGCCGTTATGGATAATAGCCAATCTATCGTGCTCGGAGCAATGAGGATGCGCATTAATCTGAGATGGTTCACCGTGGGTAGCCCATCTTGTGTGAGCAATACCAACTACACCTGAGACATCCTTCTGAGCAGCCAGCAATTCAAGTTCCGACACCTTACCTTTGGCTTTATACACATTCAACTTACCGCTATTGCTGTGCAATGCGACACCTGCACTATCGTAACCACGATATTCAAGCCGTTTCAATCCTTTTATTAAGACTGGATACGCATCACGATATCCAATATATCCTACAATACCACACATATATTTCTTCCTTCCTCAAATTATAAAAAACAAGTTATACAGATAAGCACACAACTATCAATATATTTATCGTTCGCTGTACATCTCATCGTAGTACTTCTGATAGTCACCATTGACAATGCGTTCCATCCATTCTTCATTCTCTAGATACCAAGCGACTGTCTTTTCAATGCCTTCTTCAAATTGTAGACTAGGTGCCCACCCCAATTCATTCTTTAATTTATTGCTGTCAATTGCATAACGCAAATCGTGTCCTGCACGATCAGTCACATAAGTAATTAGGTGGTCCGAAGTGCCTTCTTCACGCCCCAAAGCTTTGTCAACTGCTTTGATTATCACTTGTATCAAATCGATATTGCGCCATTCATTAAATCCACCAATATTGTATGTGTCATTCAACTGACCTTTATGGAAAATCAAATCAATAGCTCGTGCATGATCGACCACATACAACCAATCGCGCACATTTTCACCTTTACCATACACTGGAAGTGGCTTATTTTTACGAATATTGTTGATAAAAAGTGGAATCAATTTTTCGGGAAACTGATTGGGACCATAATTATTGGAACAGTTAGTGACCAACGTAGGCAAACCATATGTATCGTGATA
>ERZ795048.3760-NODE-3760-length-11030-cov-4.053759_pt1 | contig 11030 bp, 7 predicted proteins | sample MGYA00375132_ERZ795048 | MGnify/ENA primary metagenome ERZ795048 (study PRJEB30177, sample SAMN05720225) | activated sludge metagenome | isolation source: Anaerobic digester | place: Hong Kong | collected 2014-12-17 ...
GTCAAAAGGTGTGAAGGAGCTCCGGTGGTAAAACAACAAAAAAGAACTACACCCGGAGGAATCATCCTCTCCTCCGGGTGTTTAAGAAATGTGTCAGTTCCGGGGGGCTATTGCCGCCGCGTTGTTCCTCAGACGGAGCAGTCTGCGCTCCGTAGGAGGGTGGGAGTTGAAGCCGCTCGGGGAGGTCTTGAATCCAGCGGCTTTCATCTTTTCCATGGCGCGTACCAACCCCCAGGGGCTGTATCCGGCTGCCGACGATACCCGAATACCGTAGTCGTCTGCTTCAACCTCTTGTTCCCTGCTGAATCCGGATTCGGCAAGAACCATTCCGACCCCGCCGACGATCTCCCTCGCGGCATCCCCTTTCAGGGAATTGAACAGAAGCCCCCAGAGAAGATTGCGGCTTACGGAGCTTGAATAGTGGCCGAGCTGGATGTGTCCCGCTTCATGAGCAAGTATGCCCGCTATTTCGTCTTCTTTGGTCAGTATCGCCATCAGGCCGGTCGTCACATGAACAGTGTGATTGCCGGGCGAAAATTTAACCCAGGCGTTCGGTTCTTGCTGCTCTTCATAAATGACCTGCTGCCATGGGATACCGGCATGAGCGGCAATACGCGTCCACGCCCGGTCTACCGTCGCTCTGTCGAGAGCGCCCTCGGAAACAGCTGAAAACGCCAGAAGAAGTACGATAAGAAGAGCGAGGCGTCCGATTACCCTCTTCATTCGAATTCCTCCTTTTCTCTTTAGTGTAGTTCTATTTTCCAATAGGATACATCCTTTCTTCTTTTAGTGAAAGGGGGAAACTCCGTAGGAGTCAATAGGCAGTATCGGACATTCTGTATATAATGAAATCAGAATCGAGAGGAGGTTGATTGCATGCTGCACTGTTTTCAATGCGGAAAAACGTTCGACGAAGCATCCTTATTGTGGCGCTGTCCATGCGGAGGTGTTCTCGACTGGACTGTACCCGAGCCCTTCAAACGCTCGTCGATACGCACGGAAGAGACCGGGATGTGGCGGTACGCTGCTTCTCTGCCTCTTGATTCTCCCGATTCGCGTGTTTCTATGGGGGAGGGAGGGACTCCTCTTATTCCTGGAGACTGGAACGGGCTTTCCGTTTTCTGGAAGCTTGATTTTCTCTGCCCTACAGGCTCATACAAAGACCGCGGAATGGCGTGTCTTGTCAATCGTTTACGCGAACTCGGCGTGCGTGAGCTCATAGAGGACTCCTCAGGAAATGCGGGCTCGTCGATGGCCGCATACTGCGCTCTTGCCGGGATCGGGTGTAAAATCTACGTTCCAGGGTACACGTCCGAAGGCAAGTGCGTTCAGATACTCTCTTACGGCGGGGAACTTGTCCGTATACCCGGTACCAGAGAGGATACTTCCCGTGCGGCGGAGAAAGCGGCGAGTGAAACCTATTATGCCAGCCATAACTGGAGCCCCTACTTCGCCCACGGCGTAAAAACCTTTGCCTTCGAAGTATGGGAGCAGTTGGGATTCCAGCTTCCGGACGCGGTTCTTCTTCCTGCCGGTCAGGGAAGTCTTGTTCTTGGATGGGCGCAAGCATTCGAAGAACTGCGCGCCTCTGGAGAGATAGACCGTCTTCCGAGAATCTACGCGCTTCAGCCCGAAAACTGCGCACCTCTGGCGCTCGCCTTCGAAAAGCGGGCCGACGCTCCCGAGCCGTTCCCAAAGAAAGAGACCATAGCGGAAGGTATCAGTTCTGCGGAACCGGTTCGCGGGGTTCAGGTTCTTTCCGCTGTGCGAAGAAGCGGAGGGGCTGTCCGTGCCTTATCTGAGAGGGCTATTTGGGATGGCTTTAATAAGCTTGCACGGAAGGGGCTGTACGTGGAGCCGACAAGCGCGATCGTCGGAGCAGCCCTTGACGAGCTGCGGAACGCGGGAGAACTCCGCGAAGGAGAGCGTCTTGTCGCGTTGCTTTCCGGTTCCGGACTGAAAGCGACCGATAAGATTCTCTCGCTCATCGGCAATCCTCCGGCCTGATACTTCTTCTTGCTGTGGTATAGTTATCCTATTTTGAGCCGGGGAGAGAAAATATGGGCCGTGTGACTGTGAATAACCTTCAGGAAGGAATGGTCCTCGACGAGGATCTTCGCGCCCCGAACGGGCGTTTCATCCTTGGAAAAGGGGTGACCCTGAAGGAAAAATACATCAGGATGTTCAAGATTTGGGGGATTACCGGCGCCGACGTCGAAGGCGTCGAAGACGGTGAAGTCGTCCGAAGGGCGCTCTTGGAAGAGGACGCGATCCGGCGGTCCCGTTCCTATGTTGATACGTACTTCCCTCCCGAGGACGCCGAGGATGTATGCGCTTCTGCGGTCCGTTCTTTTTGCGTGCGCCGGTTCGCCGAAGAATTTGCTTCCGGAACGCCGCCTTCTCCTTTGCCGGAAGTGAAAAGCCTTCCACGCCCTCCAGAGGGACATTTTGGACGCTCTTTCTCTGCATACGCACTGGCAAAAGACGAAGTTCGTCTTTTCTCATTTCCGGACATTTATTTCAAGATACAGGAGGTTATTAACTCTCCGATCAGTTCGGCTACGTCCATAGCAAAGGTGGTCGGCAACGATCCGAACCTTGCCGCCCGTCTGCTCAAGCTTGTGAACAGCTCTTTCTACGGGTTCCCCAACCCGATCCAGTCGATTCCCAGAGCGATTGCGATCATCGGTTCCAATGAACTGACCTCGCTTGCCCTTGCGGTTTCGACCATGAAGGTTTTCAAGAACGTCCCGAAAGAGTACGTTGACATGAAATCTTTTTGGAGACATTCAATAGCCTGCGGAGTCTTTTCACGCCTTTTAGCATACAACAAACGGCTTCGTTCGGAAGAGCGCTTTTTTCTCGCCGGGCTGCTGCACGATCTCGGCCGGATACTCCTTTACACAAAGGCTCCAAATGAGATGACCTACGCGCTCGAACTTTCGCTTTTTGAACACATTCCCCTCTGGCGTGCCGAGAAGCGAGTATTCGGCTTCGATCATACCGCTGTAGGGAAGACGCTCATGGAGGAGTGGAGAATTCCCCGGGGGATCAGTCTTCTCTGTGATTCCCATCACAACCCTACGTCGGAAGAAGCCCCCGAAGAAGCGGTATTCGTCCATCTTGCGGATTATCTGGCAAACAGTCTGCGTATTGGCACCAGCGGCTCTTTATATTTCTCGGGAGTGGATCGCGCGTTGTGGGAGCTCCTGGAACTGGATGAGGGCGACGTGGAGGCTGTGCTTGTCCAAGGAGAGCGTCAGATACGCGAGATAATGAATATCTTTTTAATGACGTAATGTAAAGATGAAACCTTCAGACGAGAGTATAGACCAGCTTCGGGAGAGAGTTCGGGTACTTACAGGAGAAAGAGAGGCGACAAAACGGATTCTTGAGGCCGCCGTCGACTCTCTTGCTTTCCCCGTTGTTGTCGATGAAACCTTCTCTTCCGACGTCTTATTGGCCCAGGCTGCGCAGAAACTCCGCTCTTTCATCAAGTTAGACGCTCTTGTCTTCTATCTCTTTACACCGGATGGGCTGGACTTTTTCCCCGCGTTTTGCGACCCGCCCGAAAGACTCTCCTTTTTCGAGGAGGAAATGATTCCTCTCGTGGATGACGGAACATTTGCCTGGGCTGTCGACCGGAACAAACCAGTCATAATCACCGCTCGTCCCGGGAAAACGAGTGCGGGTCTTGAAGTAAAAGAACGCCAGCTTCTGTTGCATTCAATAATGTCGTCAAACCGCAGCATCGGGATGTTTATGAGTCTTTTAGGAGAGGACGAAACAGATATTCTTGATGTCTCTTTCGCCTTCTTTACAGTTTTGCTTGGGTCTATGGCAAGTATCCTTCACAATGCCGAGCTGTATACCATGATTCAAGGTTTGAATAATGAGTTGCAAGGTAAAATCAAACGGCTGGAGGAGTCGGAACGTAGTCTTGCAGAAGCGATGAAGGCAAAAGAGGTCTTTCTTGCGAATGTCAGTCATGAAGTGCGTACGCCGCTCAACGGTATTGTCGGTATGACGACACTGCTGGAGGAAACGCCTTTGGATGCGCGCCAGAGAGAGCTCCTTGGTGTTCTGAAGGACGAATCAGGAGCTCTTCTCCGGCTGATCAACGATCTTCTGGATTTTTCAAAGATGGAGGCGGGAAAACTTGTCTTCGAAGACGCTCCCTTCGACCTGTACGAGCTTTGGAACAGCGTCCGCGACAGTTTCCTTCCGCGCGCCGTCGCAAAAAACCTCTCGTTTTCGATGACGCTCGACGAATCGGCGCCCCGAGTTGTATCCGGCGACTCCTTCAGGATACGCCAGGTCCTCGGGAATCTCGTGGGGAATGCAGTAAAATTTACCGGGGCAGGATCTGTCGAAGTCAACGGTAACTGCTTGGCACGGAGGGAAGAATCCTTTTTTTTTGAAGTTACAGTCCGAGATACGGGCATAGGGATTTCCACGAAAAAGAAGGACGAGCTTTTCCAGCCTTTTGTCCAGGGTGACGTTTCAATGACCCGAAAGTATGGCGGCACGGGGCTCGGTTTGGCTATTTCGAAACGCATCGTCGACGGTATGGGAGGCCGGATTACGCTGGAGAGCCGCGAGGGGGAGGGCTCCCTCTTTTCCTTCACTATTCCCATGCGCGAGGTCCGAGTTCCCGAAGGGCCCTTTCCGCAGCACTTTCGGGAAAAGGAGGCGCGAGAAGATACGTATGCGTCGGCTTCCATACTCGTTGTGGAGGATAACCCGACAAACAGGACCGTGGCGGTCGCACTGCTCAATTTGCTCGGTCTGCAGAATATCGAAACGGCTGAAAACGGTGAAGAAGCTATTGAAAAGCTCTCTGCAACACAATATGATTTAGTCTTCATGGATATTCAGATGCCGTTGCTCGATGGACTTCAGGCGCTTGCCAAAATTCGGGATCCATCGTCCAAGGTAGTGGATCACGAGACTCCTGTGGTAGCGATGACGGCAAATGCTCTCCCTGGGGAAAGAGAGCGGTATATTGAGGCGGGGATGTCAGACTACATATCCAAACCGATTCTTGCCGCGGAACTACGAAGAATCGTCCGGCGCTTTCTTTCAGAAGATAAACGTGACTCCCGGCATTCTGATTCTGGGAGGTTCGTACTCTCTGAAGCCAACATGAAAAGCCCCGATTCGTCCGAGATTCCCGCTTTTCGCCCTGCGGTTCTGCTGGATCGGATGGGGGGAGATCGCGATCTGTGCCGGCAGACGATTACTCTTTTCATAGAGGACTCGGCGAAAATCGTGAAAATAATCAGCTCTTCGGTAGCGTCGGGGAATGCGGAGGAATCACGCCGGATGATACACGCGCTTCGGGGCGCCTCGGCAAATGTGGAAGCTTTTGCTCTTGCGCTTTTGGCTGCCGATGCGGAACAGGCGGCGGAGCGCGGAGATCTTGAAGAAGCCGGACGGGCTCTTCCAAAGATTGAGAGGGCGCGCGAGAAATTCATTCACGCCTTTCGCGAATTCGATACACCCATTTCTGATACAAAGTAAATGCGCTCCGATATACGTGTGTTTAAGGAAAAAGGAGAGATTCGGATGAAAATATTGGTCGCAGAGGACGACGCGACATCGCTCTTCATGCTTCAATCGCTGCTCATGAAATGGGGGTATGACGTTATTGCGGCCTCGGACGGGCAGGAAGCGCTGCGCGTGCTGACAGGAGAAAACCCGCCGCTGCTGGCGATACTCGACTGGATGCTTCCCGGTGAAAGCGGCCCCGAAATTTGCCGAAAACTCGCCTCCAGAGAGCGCTTAAGGGAGGGGAACGCCGCCCGGGAAGAGATGATGAAACCATATCAATACGTTATCATCCTCACCGTGAAAGGAGAGAAGGAAAATGTGGTTGCCGGTTTGGAAGCAGGAGCCGACGACTACATAACAAAACCCTTTGACGCACATGAACTGAAAATGCGGCTCATGGTAGGGAGGCGCATTCTTGACCTTCAAGAAAAGCTTCGCAACGCCGCTCTTTTCGATGCATTAACAGGACTTCTCAACAGAAGAGCCGTCATTGAGCGTCTTGAACAAGAACTGGCGCGGGCATCCAGGGAAGCAACTCCTTTGAGTGTTGCGCTTTTAGACATTGATCATTTTAAGGATGTCAACGATACTTACGGGCATGCCTCGGGAGATGCGGTGCTGGTGGAAAGTGCGCAGCGAATACGTTCTTCAGTCCGTCCGTACGATATTGTTGGCAGATACGGCGGGGAAGAATTTCTCATGGTTTTTCCCGGCGCCGAGGGAAGCGCGCTGGATGGTATCTGCGAAAGAATACGGAATGCTTTCCAGGGAGCTCCATTTTATTCGGCCGAGAATGACGGTGATCGGTCAACGATGGATATAACAGTGAGTATTGGTATTTCTGAATATAAAAAGGATAATGATAATGTTGACTTTATTCTGGCTGAAGCAGACAGAGCAATGTACAGAGCGAAGAGAAGCGGGAGAAATAGGGTAAGCCGCTGACTACTGTCGGTAATTCTACCGGAGCGGCAGGAAGCTCTCTCACGTAGAATGGCCGGGATATTCGCCGAAAGGTGTTGAGAGGAGTGTTTTCGGTGTCCCGACGATTGTTTCGTCTTTCTTTGTTTTTTGTGTTCTCTGCGTTGCTTTTTGTCTTCCCTTTGAGTGCATACAGCCAGTCAATGGAAGATCTTTTCCAACGCCGGGACTGGAAGGGAATTGATTCCCTTCTTGTTTCGGGAAATGCTCTCACGGCCGTGGATTACTCACTTGCCGCCAATGCTCTGTGGTTCCAGAATCGGTGGAGTGAATCACTTGTTACTCTCAAAAAGAGCGCATCTTCATGGCCATCCGGGGTAAAACCATACGGGGATTTTATGATTGCACTTGCCCTGGAGAGGGCAGGACAAAAAAATGAAGCCCGTAAAATGGCTCTTGCACTCTTACCTAAAGCTCCTGCAGATCTCGGGTACTATGTGGCTTACGCTCTTTTTCGCCTGGCCGATGAAAAGGATCACGACGGAAGGAAGAAATACCTCCAGCGGATGTACGCTCTTGCGGAAAACAACGCACAGCGCACGACTGCTCTGACAAATCTTCTAAAGCTTCCGGGCAACAAAGAGGCGTACGCTCTGAACCTGACGAACATCTCGCCTAGAAACAGCGCCGCTTTAAAAGTTTTGGAGTCTCTTCCCAAACCATGGAATCCCGACGTCAATATGGCCGTGGGATACGCGGCGTATCTCCGGGGGCAGTACGATAAGGCGATTCCCCTCTTCCGGGCAATTCCAATGGATTCAAGACACGGCAGAAAGTCGCGCTACTACCGTGCGTTTTCATTGTATAACCAGAAAAAGTACACCGCCGCCCTGGAGGCGTGGGGATACCTCGCGAAAACAGGGACGAGTTATGCCGAATCTTCGATCCGGCGGATTTCTATTCTTGCAGGGCGGGCGGAGAGAGAAAGCGCTCTCAGCGTGCTCCGGGAAGTTGCTGCGTCCAGAGATGGCGAGATCCAGGCCCGGGCCTATTATTCCCTCTCTACCCACCTTTCCGGGAAGGAGAAACGGGAGGCGGAAGACAAAGTTATCGCGCTCGCTCCCAACTCGCTGTTCACTACGCAGATACTGTGGAGAAGAGGATGGGGCAAGTGGGCTTCAGGAGATGTCCGCGGGGCGGTTGCCGATTGGGAGAGAAGCCTTGTCCCCGAGATGAAAACGAGCTGGCGGCCGAGGGTGCTCTACTGGGTCTCCAAGGGGTACGGGCGTTTGAATCAGCCCTCGAAGAGAGATACGTTCGTGAAGACGCTCCTCAAAGATCACCCTCTCTCCATATACGCCTTTCTGAGCGGCGGGGAGAAGCTCGATATACAGGCCGGAGATCCTCCCTCGCTTGCATCCCGCCAGCCTTCAGAGCTTGAAAAGTGGGGGTTTGTCTCCCATGCGAGACGCGTTCTCCTGGCGAAAGGAGATGCTCCTTCGATATACCGTGCGGCGCTCCTTGCGGAGTGGATGGGAGACCAGCAAGCCGCTTACTCCGCAGCCGGCAGAGTATCGGAACAGATACGGAAGGGGCCGGTTTTTTACAGAAGGGCCCTCTCCTTCCTCTTTCCCCGACCGTTCTTTAGCGAAGTGACCAAGGCATCTGACCGTTTCAAAGTGGAGGATAACATCGTCTGGGCGATCATGCGTCAGGAGAGCGCCTTCAACCCGAACGCGACAAGCTGGGTCGGCGCGCGCGGCCTGATGCAGCTCATGCCAGGCACGGCGCGAAGCGAGGCGAAAGCGCTGGAGATGAAAAAGTATAGCGTCTACAACCCGGAGCAGAACATCATCCTGGGCAGTGCGCACATTGCGCGTCTTCTGCGCTCTTTCGGCGACGTTGAAGTTGCTTTAGCGGCATACAACGCAGGAGGAGGAAACGCCCGGAAATGGCTTGACGGTCGGAAGGACGTGCCGCTCGACGAGTGGATTGAATCCGTCCGTTTCGAGGAAACCAACGACTATGTGCAAAAGGTGATGGCGAACCTGCATATCTATCGCACGCTGTATGCGCCTTCACGTCTCTCTGCCTCGGACGCGGCCGCGCCGGGAGACGTTCCCGACGAGGATGCGGAGCCGGGGAGCGCCGGATCGGAGCCGGAGGAGAGCGACGACGCCCCCGTTCCTGCTGATGACGGAGGAAAATAAAGAAGGGCGGACCGGATAAGGGTCCGCCCTTCTTCTATGATAAAACGTTCTTTAGCTCTTTGAGCGCGGTTTCGAAATGCCGCCATTCGAGAAGAGGTTCGGCTTCGCCGCCGCCTTTGATGTGATCACGTATCGCCATCATCGACGCCTTGCGGCAGACGAAGGCGATGTCGCCTCCTGAACGCCCGTCGGTCAGCCTCGCCAGCGTCGGAATACGAATCTCCGCAGACAGCGGTTTTTTTCGAAGATGAATCTCGAAGATCTTCTCCCTGGCAGCAGCGTCGGGCTTCGGTAGTTCAAGGAGGAGGTCGAATCTGCCGCTGGAGAGAAGCGAAGGATCCACAAGATCCAGACGGTTCGTTGTTGCAAGGACCACCACGCCTTTCAGCTCTTCTATGCCGCTCATCTCTGCAAGGAACTGACTGATAACTCGCTCTGTGAAGCTCGCTCCGCTGCCGCTGTCCTTCCCCCGGACCGGGACAAGAGATTCAATCTCGTCGAAGTAGAGTATGGAAGGAGCAGCCTGCTTCGCGGTACGGAAGACCTCGCGGATGGCGCGTTCGCTCTCGCCGACGTATTTCGACATGAGCGCCGGTCCCTTCACGGAGATGAAGTTCACGCCGCTCTCATGGGCGAGCGCCTTTGCGAGAAGCGTTTTGCCCGTTCCCGAAGCTCCATGAAGCATGATACCTTTGGGAGGCGAGATGGCGAATTTCTCAAAGATGTCGGCGTGTTCCAGAGGCCACTGGACCGCGTCGTGCAGCTCTTCTTTAATATCTTCCAAACCGCCGATATCGCGCCACGATACATCGGGGATCTCAACGAAAACCTCCCGTATCGCCGAAGGATCGACCTCCCTGAACGCGTCGAGGAAGTGGTCCATCCGTACGTCCATGGCAAGAAGGCGGTCGTAGGGAATCTCTTCCATCTCCATGTCGATCTCGGGGAGCAGTTCGCGAAGGCTGGCCATCGCGGCCTCCTTGGCGAGCGCCTCGATATCCGCCCCGACGTATCCGTGCGTCATGTCTGCAAGACGGCGAAGATCCACGTCGGCCGCCAGCGGCATCCCGCGCGTATGAATGGTGAGAATCTCATACCGGCCCTTCTTGTCGGGGATAGGTATGGAGATCTCTCTGTCGAAGCGGCCCGGACGCCTGAGCGCCGGGTCGAGAGTGTTCGGTATGTTGGTGGCGCCGATGACCACGATCTGACCGCGGGACTCCAGCCCGTCCATGAGCGCCAGGAGCTGGGCGACAACCCTGCGCTCGACCTGTTTTTCTCCGCCCATCTCCTCACGCTTCGGGGCGATGGCGTCGATTTCGTCGATGAAGATGATCGAGGGCGCATGGGCCTGCGCGTCTTCGAATACGTTGCGCAGCCGTTCTTCGCTTTCACCGTAGAACTTGCCGATGACCTCCGGGCCCGAAATGTGGGTGAAATAAACGTCCGTCTCCGAGGCTACAGCCCTCGCGATAACGGTCTTTCCGGTACCCGGAGGGCCGTAGAGCAGTACGCCCTTCGGTGGTTGAACGCCAAGGCGGTCGAAGACCTGAGGGAAGCGCAGCGGCAGTTCGATCATCTCGCGGATTCTTTGGATCTGAGGTCCAAGCCCCCCGATGTCCTCGTAGGATATCTTTGCCTTCTTCTCGCCCTCCGCCTGTTTTTCCACGTTCACGTAGGTGGACTTGCTGATGATCACTGTTCCGGCAGGCGTCGTGTCGACGACGCGGAAGTCACAGATACGCGCGCCGAAGAGATTGGTACGCACCCGGTCGTCGGTAAGAACGGGAAGGCCTTCAAGAAGGGAACGGATATACGCGGCGTCGCGCTCTTTCTCCAGCAGCGCCGTAGAGGTAAGCGGACGGAGCGTAACGCTTCCTGCGAAGTGGTGCGTCGTCGTATGGACGGACACCTTGTCGTCGATACTCGCCTGCGCGTTGTCCCTTGTGATACCGTCAATCTGGACCACGCCTTTCGCGCCCCCGGAGGCGACAAGGTCGGAATCGCATGAGAGAATCCGGACGGGAGTGCGGCGTTTCCCTTCTATTTCGACTATCTGGCCTTCCGAAAGGCCCAGCGCGGCCATGTCCTCGGGGGAGATGCGGGCAATACTGTGTCCGACATCCTTAGGCATAGCTTCCTTGACTTTCAGCATGTGTAACTTCCTCTCTTCATTGAATGTTCTGCGGAAAACATAATAACATACCCTGCGGCCGCCGTTCATCCGGACCGCAGGGTATGGAAGGGCGGAGAATCCGTGTTTACGGAAGAATCAGCGGGCGGCTACCGGCTCGATACGCCCCGGATAGGCTTCAAGAGCGACCTTGAGAATATCCATTGCCTTAA